>Ga0116231_10002912_pt1 | contig 35733 bp, 25 predicted proteins | sample S1TSphgellanicum_2_FD_89695 | JGI IMG/M metagenome (GOLD analysis project Ga0116231, IMG submission 89695) | Host-associated microbial communities from peat moss isolated from Minnesota, USA - S1T2_Fd - Sphagnum magellanicum MG | ecosystem: Host-associated > Plants > Peat moss > Unclassified...
AACTTGTGAAAAGGGTGTCAAAAAAAAAAAAGAAAACAAAAAGATAAGTATTGGGTTGTTGGGGTTTGGGGCCGTTGCAGGGGGGTTCAATATATCGGGTGCGGGGAAAAAAAAAAAAAAAAAAAAAAAAACCATCTTGATAATGGTGTTAAATAATGAGGTTTTTGTTAGTTGAATTGGTCATCCTTATCCCGAGCGGGGCGAAGAGCAATCCACATTGGCGAGAGACAAAATTTAAACCAAGAACACAACTTTTGATCAGCTTTTGTCATAAACCTTAAAACTCTTGAAACGATTGGCGGTATCAATCCGAAGAAGAAGCTTATGGGACATTTTCCTAGTGGACAAACTAAAAAGGATTGCGTGTTGGAAAAAACATATTACAGCTTGCCTATCATGTCCATACAAATTATTCTCGCCTTTCTTCTTTTAATCATTTTTGTAGCCCTTGCTTTCCTTCATAAGAGTTGGAACTTAGTTCAAAGGCTTTGATTTGCACTAGCTTTGGCTACCATCAACATTTCATATATGTGGTTTTAGTCAATTTCAGCTAGTGTCAAAGAGCTTTTGCTCCCCCCCCCCCAACCCCATTCTTCTCTTTTAGGGCACACTTTCAAGTCATTTTTCATAGAAAAGGTAAGAGACCATTTATAGCCAATCACTTAGTCAATTTGGGTAGTTGTTGTCGAGTTAAGTCATAAAAAATTTAGGTGACAAACTAAACTTTCTTCATGCTTTTGACAAAGTGGTGAAATTCAAAATGCCCATTTTCACACTTTGAAGTGGCCTTTGAAGTATTTTCACTTTAAAGTCCCTTGTACACTTACAAAGAATCTTCATGGCCCCGTTCTTCAAGTTTGGATGTACTTAACAAATCGACTAATGTCCTTATCTGATCAAGAAGATTAGGAAGGCTTCAATTTCATCCTTTTGGATTCCGTGATTGATGGGCACTACAAGTAAGTAAGGGGCTTGCGGCAATGGCCTCAATGACCCACTCGGTTTTAATGTTATTTGTCACTTTCTCTTTGGTGCCCAAATCATGTTCCTAAAACTTCAAAAAACTATCCTTCAACTAACCCATGATCAAGAAGTGTCACCCAAGGTAAAATTGTGCATCACTATTAATTAATTGTGTGCCAAATCCAAGAGTTCTACAATTATGTGTTCTAATAACATATTGTGATTGCTAATAAATAATGCTTCATTATAGAAGCCCCAAATCCTTCAAACTTTCCCAATCCCCTAAATCCCTTCTTAAACTTCCCAAATTTTTAACAAAAATTACGTCATGCTATTTGCACTTCCATTTTCTTCATTTTTAATTTTGTTTGGTATTAGCCATATTTTATAATCCCCTCAAGATTGCAATTCCCCTATTTCTTGTCGATCACTTTACTTGTTGTCTTCGCTCAAGTATTTCTATCCATGACCCGTGCTCTCGTGTGCTTCAAATGGATGGTCTACCGATGAATCACTTATTGCACAGTACACACAAGCAATTGCAACATTAGGATATGCTACCGACACAATGCTCGTAAGTTGGATGTTGCACCCAATGCATAATGTGAACCCAAAGTTCCTAATGTTGTTCCCAATGTTGGTGCCATAGGTGGTCCCAAAAGTTCCTACCATGTTCCTCATGGGATCCCAAGATCACAATAAATACTTTCATGAGCTCAAATGCTTTTTTCACTTACTCCAATGTCACTATTTTTATTACGGCCTTCCCAAAGGTTTCCAAAGGATATCCCCCATATTAAACAAGCTCTGAGTCCTAATCTTTCTTGTAAATACTCCCAATCTAATTTATGCATGATGTCCCCAAAATATCGTTCCCACCATTCGTATGTACACATGGTGAACTCCCAAGTTCCCAAACCTCAAAGTGATGTCATATTTTACGGTTCTCCCAAGTTGTGCAACCCTAAACCCTAAAACCCCATTCCAAGATTCTTGAATCAGTTGGACCCAAGTTGTGCAACCCTAAACCCTAAAACCCCATTCCAAGATTCTTGAATCAGTTGGACCCAAGTTGTGCAACCCTAAACCCTAAAAACCCCATTCCACAAACAAGAAAACTCCATTCCATTATTTTTCCAATCCACACTTGGGAAAAATCCCAACCTTCAAAGAAAGAAAGAACCCAATTTTTGCAACACTTAACTTGTTTTTTTTACATGACATAAACTGAGCTAGCAAAATGTAGCAACTACTATAATACTTACTATGTGTTTGAAATGGAGACTAGTAGTAGGTATTTGCATGAAGGTAAGTGGAATAAAGAACAACTTAAGAGGGTTGTTGTGACAATTGGAGTGCCAGTAGTTAGTTGTTGGCACATGCATGAAACTAATTGCTTTTGAGTACAAGACAGAATTAGCCAAGTTGTCAAGTTTATTCCCTTTCACAGTTGCTGTTTCATTAAGTGTACTGAAACTTCTTAGCCCCAATTTTATTAGAACACAAGTAACAATTTTCATGTGTTTCAACTTTCCATGTAAGTTCATTAACAAACTACCTCAATTAGTTTGGCATCGAGCTGGTGCCTAAAATGTATATATATATTTTTTTTTTCAGTTATGTTTCGTACTTAATTAATTAATTAATTAAAATTTTGGCATTATACTAATAATTAATGAAGCAATTGTGCTTGAGAGTTTCATTCAGATTTCTGGCATGGCAAGCACACATTTTTCAGATCCTTTTGGCTATTCTAACAATCAATTAATTAGTGCTTGACCAGCCTACGTTCTCACAGTACATGGTTTGAGACGGCGTTGGGCGGGTAGTTGAGTTTGTTAATAAACCACCGGTTCTTGTGTGTTTTTTTTTTTTAATATTTCAAAATCCAAGAACTGCCAGTTCTGGTTACTTTAGGAAAAAAATCAGAATCAAAGAATAGCCAATTCCAATTATTTTTTAAAAATCAAAGAAACAACATATTTTTTCATGAAAAAACCCATTAAAGGATCCCGGTTTAATAAATGGTTATTTGATTATTTCAAATGTTTTGAGAACCGTGGTTATATATATCAAAAACTGATGTTTTGATTTTTTTTGAGAACCGCAGTTATGAAGCCTAAGAACCACCACCCTCATAACCGTTGGTGGTCCATTCCTGGTTTGGTCAAGCACCCAATACTGGTATTAGACTCATGTAAGCAGCCTACTCTCAGGCTGATTATTAAGTTGTTATAAGACTCTCAAAGAGGATGATTGATGGATTAATAATATACATGAGGTGATGCGGTTGCATGGGTTGTTGGGTAGTCGCGGATATCATGAATGCATCATGATTCTTGGCTTCCCAAATCTCACATTTCTTGCTTTGCAACAAAGAAAGATGATGAGTTTGGGGGTGGGGGGGCACATCAAACCCATCAAACAAGTTTGCTCAGATTTCTCTCACACACATTCAATATGGGAAATAACTTCCACCCAAATTATTGGAAATATTAGGGTTGTTGAGAAGGATCATAAATTGTAACAACTCACATAATGCAAAGGGAAAAGGAAGAGTAGTAGTTAGTAGTAGTAGGAGTAAATAGTTACCTCCTCTCATGGCCTATCTATGACAACAACAACAAACACTCTTTAGACCACGCGTAATACTCAAAGCAACTTCCATCAAATGTATGTGTTATTATTGATGGTAAGATAATCAAGTGGGCTCAATAAAGCAAAGGCTCGACTATCTACCACCATTCAATATGGAAAACAAATTTACGCACACAAAATCATTTCAAAACCATTAGTATTTCATTATTATTGGAATGAAATAATTTGCCAAGTTGTAATAGCTTGCATTGACACTCACCCTCAATTTCATATATCATATACTTTATACTAGAAGTGTGGGATAGATACTTAGATATATCAAAGAATTGATAGCAAGTATTAAGTGTGGGAATTAGTGATGACTTCATTCCAACAAGCTTCATTTCTCTAATATGTATGTACTATGTATCCCTTTGATTAGGGTATTATTTGCTTTTGTATCGGATTGTGACTCGATTTGATTCGAGTTTTAAAATTTGTGTTTCATGAACATGCATCCTTAAAAGTTGTTTGGTCATAGTGAACTTCAGCTATGTGTCATTTATCTTGAATTGTGGCTATGTAGCAATGAGTAGGGTTTGCTATTGGTTATAGTTTTTATTGGCAACTAGCAAAGAACTTCATTCGTGTGAAAAAAAGATGATTATTGCATTGGAGAGGTGATCACTCCTTTTTTTTTGGCAATGGGTGGTGTGTGATTTTTTTGGTTTTGCACATGGTTGTTATAAATAAATCTTTGGAACGAGTGTTTTTCTTCCAATTTTTGTGATGTTGCTCAAGTGGTGATAAAAAAAAAAACAAATTAGCCAAATTAGCCAAATCTGGCTATAAAAAATATATGAAAATAAAAGGTTTAAGAATTACCATCCATGTTTTTGGCTACCTATTAGAACTTAATACAGAATCTGGCAAATTCTTTAAAATTTTGAATTTGGTGACTAGAAAACCCCCCGAAAAAATGGGTTGAGCACCTATTGGTGCTGCCCGGTGTGGGTCACCTTATTTTCTTCTCACTTCACAATGATTTTTTTCATTTGTGCCAAATTAATAATAAATAAATAAATAAATAATAGCAGATTTGCATTGATGTTAGTGTGTGTCAGTTTGATGTGGTCAAGTGCATTCAGCTTCTTGTGTGATCCCTCATGGAACTCTCCATTCAGCTGCAAGTTTCTTCCCCAGTCAGTGCTCCCAGCTGCACATGCAGAACAACTGCACCTGACTCCAGCAAAATTGCTCTGTCCCCATGCTCCTCTCTTCCACAACACCCAGGCTCCCCCCAGTTGTGTATGTTCAGAGCTTCTTTCTGATCCTCCACTCCACCTAAACCATAGGAGTCAAGAATCAAGGGTTTGTTATACCACCCATCCTTAACCCTAATTAACCTTTTCTTAACCAACATTTAAGGGACTTTTCAATTTCTAAAGTGGTAGGTGAAGCCTCCCCCCAACCTCCAAGAGGGGCCTTAACACAATAAGGCGGCACCCATCCAAGGTGGCCCCTAGCTAACGGCAAGCACCGAATTCTTTTATGCACCCATTAGCGGACCTTATCATACTTGAAAACTTGCCAAAATTTTGTTGGTCATGTTGAGAATCATTATAGAGTATAGTAGCTTCAAGGGATTTTGCCCCCTATCAACTAAGTGAGATGATTCATCCTAATTTGGTTGTAAATGGATTCATAATCTTCTTTTGACATTTTGTTTTAGCTTTCAACTCCTCAAATTTGCACCCAGCCCAACTGACTTTGTCACCAATCCATAATCACAAAACTAAATATAAAATATTTTTCTCTAAAAATGATTTTGGCACCCATCATACCCCCAAATTCATGTAATTCTTTCAAAATGTGACAATGTGATTGAAAACATTCAAACACACATGTCATGATGAGTCTTTTTTTTTTTGGTTTGGAATTTTGCACAAATGTGAAAAATAAATATGAAAAGAGAATATTATTTGATCACTTCTTTCATAGAAAAAAATTATTAAATTTGCAAAAATTTAAAATTCATGTTGCAACATTTCACTATTGGTTTTGGTTAGGTAACAAATTTTTAAACATTTAAATGGGTTCCTAGAACATGACATCCTTTAATGTGATGTAAAGAAATGAAAAAAAATTAAAATCATGGATTTTTTTCTTTTACAACAACATGATGTATATTAAAATAGATTTTTTTAAAAAAATTCACTGGCCATGACCAATTTATCATAAATATCAGTTGTTGATATTAAATTAATGGCAATGCCATTGTGTATAACACACCTTGTTTCCATATTTATTGGCTAGGATTTTTAACATAATAATTTTAAAAATGGACAAGCCTTTACAAAATGTAAGGGTTCCTTACATTACATAAAGTAAGAGCCCACCTTAAAACGCAAGATCAGTAATTTTTTTTCAATTTTGTGATGTTGTTCAAGTGGTGATTTAACCAATAAGAGTATTTAGACAAATTTGGGCAAACTCATCTTTGGGTGGCTTCATCATGAAAACCACAAATTTTTCAAACATGTTTAATTTCCAAACAACAAAGGATTTACTTTAGGAAGGCTTTTCTCTTCAAATTATATATCAAAAGATTATTCAAGTTGTGTAGAATTTTAATTTTAATTGGATTTACATAAATTTAAGTTTTGATATTCCGAATGAATGGTTGAGAGAAAAGTTTCAAGAAAGTAACATTTGAGGTTCTTTTGTTCAAAAACACAAAATGAACTTGTTTTTTCACCTCTTTTAGGATCTTAATTTTTAAGAAGGCCTAAAATGATATTTTTAAAAAAAATGTTAGTTAGATAGTAGATTAAAGCAACTGTCATTTTTTGAACAATTTTTTGAAGGTTAAGATAAGAAGGTCTTGAAGGGTCAATGCATTCATGTTTACAAATTTGTAATAATTCTCACTTTTTTGTTTCAATCAATAATTGAGGACATCTCATAATGAATGTAATTGACAAACCAAAAATAAATAAGATTATAATGGTAAAACTTGACATTTAATGATAAAAGGTTAGAAATGTTATGAACACAAATTTTTTACTTGTGTAGTTTATATAGGTGTCTAAATTTTTTTCATAAATGTTCATAAGCATGGAACATAAAAGCCCATGTGATGCAAGTCAATCATAGGGGGAAAAATAATTGAATTTTCTTTAGTGGAATTAAATCTAGGGTTTTAGTGAGGTGGTTTTTAATGGTACCAAAAGGATGGGTTTATCCATTTGCCAATATTCAAAATATGAGTATAGAAACATTCTTTCATGTTGTAGGCAATTGTGGAGAATTTTGGTGATTTTAAAATTGTTTTTCTCAAAAAACATGAAATTTGTGATAGAAGATTCTTTTGCCAAATATTTTTCACAAAACAGAAAACATTTGTCACCAAAAAAATCATTGTGCAAAGATCCCTCTTTTCTTAAGCAATAACATTACCTTTTATAATGTTAAAATACATTATGAAAATTTTAATAGGTCTTCACAAACTTGGAAATTTTTCCTTGTATATTTGGAAGGCAAATTATACTTGTGAATGGATTTTTAAAATAGAAAGAATCATACATCTACTCTTTAAGAATGGTAAACTAATTTGCCATAATATCCCTCCCACTATTAAGAAGTAGGCATAAAAAGTTTTCCCTTCCCATGCCTCACGATCTATATAAATGATAATGCCAATGTTCATATCATGTTTCACAATGGGTGACACCCATGGGTGGGGGACATTCCCTAAACTCAACTATCACCTTGCCATAGGCCTTTTAATCTTGGAATGCCCCCAATCTAAGGCCTCACACTACATTTATAGACCAAAATTAAGGAACAACAAATGATTTCAAAACCATTGTAACCAAATGTGCACATGAACACAAATTGAAAAAGTTTTACTAAAAAGTGTTCACCCACATAATGAATAACATCAAGTTATTCAACCTTGACCATATAAAAGGATATCGAAACATCAATATGATTTTATACAAAGTTGTGCATGTAGAAAATTTTGCATAATGGTTTGTTGAACAAGTATATGTTGTACCAAATGGCTTCATTCATGTCATATAAGTAGGCTTTCTTTAAAGGAAAGCTCAATGTCAAGGAATTTTGAAAGGTCATGAAACACTAAAGTTCATAAACACTCATTTCCAGGTGATAATGTATTTAAATTGTGTATTTTATGCATTCTCAATTGAATAGTGCCAATTTGGAATTATCAAACAAAAATTTGAAAAAATAAAACAAAATCTTTGGTTAGTATCAATAGAATCAAAGATATTTTTTTCCTCAAAACATGCATTATTTTCTTTAAAATTTTGAATATTGTTAAGGATGTAAAGTTGGGTGATTATTTGGACTTAAGGGGCACAATTGTGAATCATCATTTTAAGTGCTACAATGAAAGGGAGATGGACATGCTAATTGTCATGTGTTAACATATGGATGCCCAACCTTTAAAAACTCACAAAAGAAACTCAATATAAAAGTCTCCCCGTATATTATAATATTATTAAAAATGATATGGAATGTTCACATTGAAAATTTTGAAAAATTGTGCACAATTTTGGGGGCAAAAATGAATGTTGTTACTCAAACTTTATTTGAGGTTAGACAAGTTTTAAATATCAGCATGTTTTGTGATGACTAGTTGATGAATTGATTATAGAATTGTTATTATAAAAAGGTACTAGAGCATTAGATTTCAAAAATCCAAATTCACCAATTGATAATGCAAAACCTACATTGTTTGTTAAACAAATATTCATCATTGAATCTCCTTCTACATGTTAACATCATTGTTGGGTGGGTGTTATAAATGACACCACACCCCTACTAGGTATAAGGTGTTTCTTAAAGTTCATAATTGTAATTGCCAAAAAATCAAAAATCAAAATCTAGCCATAGCCATAGCCATGGTTCACAATTTGTTTGAAAAAATCAAATAATTGCCCCAAAGCTATTAATTATTTTTTGAGTTTTTTTTTAATTTAAAAATGCTTCGAGGTTTTTGAAATAACTAAAACCAATTTTTTTCAAATCCCCAAATATTTAAAAGGCACTTATCTAATTTTCTTAATAAAAAACCAAAATCAATGGTTATTTAAAAACTCAAATATCCACCCAACATTAGTTGACACACGTCTAATGTAACAATGTTTCGTAGACATTTAAAATTGAGTTTGTACATCATAAGCATTTGACATTCACAATTTAAAACTTAGAAAGCAAATTAATTCACATAGTGTTTTAGTGATGTTATGTTCATGGGAACCTTCCTAGGATGGTGGCCCAGTAATAGCCTCTTATCCTTGTGAATACAATGATTTGTATATATTTTGCAAATCATTCAATTATGCACTAATTTTTTTGAATTCAAGGATGAATAAATTTTAAGAACCTTTTTACATGATATTAAACTCACATTTGTAAGAGAACATTATTCATACAAAATGAGTTGTTTTATTTTAAGGTTTCATTAAATTTTAATTGAAATAGGGAGCAAGTCTTTGGGATCAATTTTACAAGATGATGTGAGTAGCAATTGGACATAATGGTTTTTATTGTGAGCACTAGGCAAACCCCACATTTTCTAAGTTTCAAATAGACAAACAACTTTGAAGGTTCAAGTAATTATGGAATTTGGAAGGACAAGGGGATTGAATAGCTAGGGAAAGGACTTTAGTAGTTGTTGTGGACATTTATTCAATAAAAGGCTACATTGGCAACCCAAACATCTAAAGGACAAGGGGTTAAAGGATCTCAAGTGCTAAATCCAACACCAACAAACCTGAGGGATTGCTAAAACAAGGTGATATCCATTCTAATTTCTTATCATGAACATTAAAAATGAAATAATCGTATATGTTGGAAATGTGATGATCCAAAAAAGGCTTGTAGCATTCTCAACAACTTCTGTGGAATGCTCCAAGCAACTTGTTGAGAATGCTCCAAACCTAATCATTGTTATTGGAGAAAAAACTTTGATCCATTAACATGATGATGACCAACAAGTGTCATTGATTTCATTACAGAGATTATGGAAATTTTCATCTAGTTGATAGAAACAAAATCATTCTTGATTGTAAAATAATATGTGATATTCAATGCACTTCCACAAAATTAGAAGAACATTGTGCAAATTATAACAACCTTGGATATGTTCTCATCTATTGAAAATTTGTCGTGAAAATTGATTTCAAGGAAGAATAACAAAGAGACACTAATGAGTGAATCATTAGGCATTCCTTCAAAAAATGAAATGATGGCACACAAGTACTACCCCTTTGATCAATACCACTAGAAGGTTGATTTTCATGGAATATTTGATGACCCCAACATTGGATTTGTCACTTGTGCGATGTCTTGGGAAAGGATAAAAATGAAGATGTGGAAACTAGTTAGCTACTTCAAATAGCTTAAAGTTAAAGTCAACCAAACATTAATTTTATAGGAGGTCATGTGGCGCATGTAATCTACAAGAAAGGAAATGTCGTTCTCAATCACAATGGAGAAATAATACATGTGACAAATGTTTTGATTGTCACTCAGAATTTCTTATTTGTTAAGGCCATAAGTTTATGAAGGATGCACTTTGATTTTTGGTCCATAGAATTGTGTGTGTGAAAAAACCTTCCAAGGTTCTTGCCATAGGCATTAAAACAATCTTAATGATTAGTTAATTTAAACTTGAAATGATTTAAAGAAACATGGTGAACTTGGTTGATTTTTCAATCAACACTAGTGTTGAGGAGAACATTTTAGCAAAATTATGGCATAGATGTTTAGGGCACTTGCAATTCCAAGGATTACACATTTGTTTTACTAAATGATGTTAAAATGGGTTACCAACACTCCCTCCACACTACACATTTTTTTAAGAACATCAACTCGACTTGAAAAAAATGAAGTTGTAGTTTTGAAGTCTATGTTACCAATAAAGCAAAACACGTGTTTAGTTAATTATGGATTAAACTATTAATTTTGGATTAAATCTATTTAATTGAATGAATTTGTGTGCATGCTAATCTTTGTGGATCTTTGTCACATGAGTCTCTTGGAAAATTAAGGAAATCTTGTAATCTTCAATGATGATTATTCATTAAAAAATGATATTTTTTCCTTAAGACCAAAAATGAAGCATCTATTAAGTTCAAGACATTCAAGTAATTAGTTGAAAACATTGTCAAAAAATAATTAAAACCTTTAGATTAATCTCCTTGAAAGTTCCTTTTCACAAATTTAATTCTTTAGATGAATTCATGTAATTCACAATTAGTTGATTGTTGCTTAGATTTTGCACCACAATATTATAATCATTTTAAAGAGTGCTAGAACCAATGTGTGCACAAATTGCACAAGTTGTCCGACTAATGCATTGCCAAGTTTGTCAAGTTGTATTAGTGGTAAAAGACCTCATTCAAATTCCTACTTTTATAATGAAATGCAAACTTGGGGCACATTCTTTAACTCCCAATAAAAAATTGAAGGTGTGAGAGCTCTAGTAGTGAATTATGAACTTTTTTTCAATTGAATTCATGAACATGTCAAACTACATAAACCAAACAAGATGGTGGTTAGTGCATTTGGAAACCAAAATTATACACAAATGGATCGTGAGTTAACATAGACTCACAAAATTCATTAGGCTCCAACTTGGGAGAGGACATCACTTTCCTCCAATTTATATTTGCAACTCCCCATGAAAGCGATATCAAAATTATTAAAAACATGGTTATTGGAAATGGGACTTTTGATTTTTGCTAAGTTATGAACGCCAAATGTTCAAGGATTCGTAACTTATTCAAAACTAATCCAAATGAGATGCTTTAAAAGTTTGTTTTGTAGCCATTAAAAATAAACTTTCAATGTCATACAAAGGTCATCAATCAAAGTTGATTTGAGCTTTTTAAAAAGGTAATGAATAAATTGGGAATCATTTTGACAATTTAATTCTTAACTTTTCAAATGGTCATTTAAAGTATGCTACAATCTTTCTTTTGGGAGTGTGACCCAAATCTATTGTACTATTTTTCAAGACCTTTTCAATGATCTAAAAACAACCAATTTTCTTTCAACCCTTCTACTAATAGCAAAGGGTTTGAATGTGACATGAACATTGTCTATTTTCCTTAAAGAGGAGAGTCCTATGTGGCCAACAAATGAACTTCAAGGATGTCAAGTTGAAAATCCCTTAACAATGCCAAATTTTGAAATCAATGAAAAAGAAAACATTTCACTTATGTGTGCCAATAAACTACGAGTAAACCATTTCTTGTTTTTGAACATAGAGGACCTATGTGATCCTTTCCCTTCCACGGACTACATTAATTTTACTCAATTACAAGCCAAAATACCTTCCAATTATCATGAAACGATTTGTCACATTGATTGTAGAACAAAAATGCAAGATGAATATAATTCCATTGTCAAGAATAATACTTGGGATCTCATGGTTTTACCAACAAACTAGATACCTATAACAACAAAGCACTTGGGTATTTAAGGCCAAAATAATAACTAATGGGTAGATTAATAAGCCTACATTTTGTTACATGTGGTTTTGAAGAGACTAAAAGAGTTGATTTGGAAGACACCAAATTATTTAGCATGATCAGTCAATACATGGCTTCACCATAACAACCTCATTTAGATGCAACACTAAAACTTTTACATTAATATGTGAAGGGCACCCTTAACTTTGGAATCATGAAGAGACAAGTTGGAATTAGTAAGACGTGTTAACTTTGATTAGACACATGATTTTGATAGACAATGATTCATCAATGGCAAAACCTAATTAATTAGTTGAGTGAGTTGCAAGGAATGGTTGTTTTTTTCGCATTTAAATCAAAAGTATAGGTCATTAGAGGGGCAAAAAAACTCAATTGGTTAAAAAAATTTACGTACAAGTTGAGTGAGTAACATTGTGCATCATACAAGAACAAGCATATCAAAGTGCACCATCGTTATAATCAAATCAAAACAAATATGAAGCAAGAGGAATAACAATTTATATTGTATCAACATGGGAATAACAAATGGACATTTCCATTGAGCCTCTTAAATGTCTACATGTTTTCAAACCTAGAAATTTTCTAGAAATAAATGATTATTCAAAAAAACTTTGAGTTAGTTTTTTAAAAGACCTATGGGTTTTATGTTAGGTTTGTGCTTTTCAAAGCTTGGTTATACTTTGAGAGATTAGTTGAAACCAAAATTTTGTGTCATAGATATTTCCTCCACCTTTAATTTAGGATTCTATCCATCACTGCTTCTGATGCCATAGCTAGGAGAACTTGTGGTTGTATTGCACATTAAAGAGGATTGCATGTGAGGGGTATATTGATATATAATTACTCTAGCCATGCTTCATAAATACTAAGATTGGGTCTCTAGGTCATGTAGGTAGACGCTCATAGTTTAAGAGAAAACAAAAATTAATTTGTACATAATTTTCTAGAAAATTCATGTGCATGGGACTCTTCCCAAGACAATGGCTCATTTTCATCCCCTTATCTTGTAAATACAATGATTTGCATACATATTGTGTATCATTTAATTGGGCATTGATCTTTTCCAAATGCAAGTGTGAATAACGCTTGAAGCTTTCTACATTTAATTGGGCTTCTTTTGTGTTACCCTTGGAGATTGAAGTTTAGGCATCACTATAGCCAACATAGGATTCTACAAAAAGTTAATCATCATCTCCTATCACCATATGCTTCCTATCTCATAGAACATCTTGGCATCATTGGCTCCACATTGGCATGAAATGTGTCATCAACCTACAATTGATGGCCCCCAATTTGAATCATGTTTGTGGCATTGAGGAGCTTGGGAGAAATAAGGTATAGGGTTATGGGGTTATTGAAGTTTCAAAAATTAATTGTGAGTAGGTAAACCAATATGGGGTCATTAGAGTCTATTAATTATTTGGGAGTGTGTAGTGTGTACCACCACACTAGAGAAAGCTACAAGCTAAATGTAAAACTCAAACGAACCAAAATGAAAACATAACCCATGTACAAACTTTCACAACCTTCTTGCATTCATTTTCTTCTTTCAAAACTTACAAATTCACCACATCTTTCATGAACTTCTCGTCATTCATGCTTCAAACTTGAGCTTTTGTGTGCATAATCAAGTTCAATTTGCTCTTGATGAGACCGGATATAAGATACCTAATTGAATCTTTAGATGTCATTTCGATATGCAAATATGGCTTGGACCTTTTGCCCGATATTGTGTGTGTTTTTAAGTGTGTGAGAGGTTGTTGTGTGCTACTAGATTGGTGCCCAACACTATGAAAACTAACAAAGCCACACTTTTTCTTTTAAGAAAGTGCACACAAGTCATCAAAAGATGAGACCCTTGAAGCACTTCTCCTTGGTGATCAACCCCCAAAACATGAAAATGCTAGAGAACCCTTACACTGAATTGTGTGAATTGAGTTCCACCAGGTTACTACACACTGTGCATCAATTGACATAATCTCCCAGAAAATAGATAATACATATATGAAAGCATTCTGCAATCAAGACATCAAAACTGGGACTTTATTTACCAGCGCACAAGCTTACAACTTTCAAATGGTCTGTCTAGCTTATGCTTATTTAACAAAGATACAACTTGCCTCCCTGCAGAGAAAGACCTACAGAGAAACCAACATGGCTGTGGTACACTTAGTCATGACACCATCCAGGATATGTGATTGGAGCAATAGGGACAATAGATGTGCTTAAGCAACAAATCTGAAGAAGACAGTATACTTGGTGAATACCAATCATCAGTTTGAAGCGTTTTGTATATGGAAGAGAAAATAGTTGACACTTAATCAAAGTGGCCAGTATCTAAAATGAGGTTTTGTTAAAAATGCCTATTCAGTATTGTTGGATGAAGGAGCTGGGGAACACAATGGGTCCTCTTTGTTGATATGTTTGCTTTTTTCTTTCTTCTTGTTTTGCTCTTCCTCTTCTCGCAAGGCTGCAAATTCTGGGCCTGCTAACTCCAGAAGCTCCTGGAGTGTATTTGGAATCACCCCAAGCGCCTTTGGCCATAATGCATCATCCTTCAGCATCTGAAGAGGAGAAGAAGTTCGCAATTTGGGTATCAGCATCTTTGCAGATCAATGGATATCACATGCAAAGGCAAGTCTGATGAATAACCAATTTGGGTCAATCTGAACTATTCATGTGGTTCTTCAAGAAGTCTTACCCTGATTTGCAGTTCTAAACACCGGACATAGTTGATTCCCTTCTCGAGCATTGTCACCATATCCACCTGCCATTGCACCAAATAGCATGCAAAATCAGCATACACTGCAGCAACGAAGTTCATATCTTCATGAGAAATTCTCCATAATCATCAGTGGCTAGCTCAGAAAGATTAAACAGAAAGAGATGTTGAAGGGAAAAAACTGCTCCAATGGTGTTAAGGCTTGATGAAGTTGCAGAGAAATCTCCACAACAGCAATTAAAGGTAACACGATAATGAGTGCAGTTATAACCTCATGAGAGTTGCTCACAAAGTGACAGACCATCACCTTCATCACGAACGGCAGTGACGAGCTGCCATGACTACCCACCAAGTTCATCAGCTCTGAACAGTGGGTGTAGATAAGCATATAATAATCTGCCCATAAACTTGGGCAAACCATTATACACAATCTGCGTCCTGAGTTTCTGTTGCCTTAGCAATGGGAAGACTCAGACATGATGTTGGCTAGCACTCCAGAGACACTGCTAATCAAAAAAGTCAATAGTATCCTCATTCAAGCTGCAACAAGCTTCTGAAGGAAAGAGCTTTTATTTCATTTTAGCATGTCCCTGTATATGCAAACATCTATGCCTAAAAGACATAGAGTCCAATGGTGTTAAAAACCAGAACTGTGCTAGTGCTTGCACAGAACCCTGAAGTTTTTATACTGTTGCTCAATGTTCTGCACAGACTTTCCACAAGTTCATCTGTTCACAAATTGGTAGTGATCCTCACTCTTGTACTCTTTTTCAAGGAACCCACCTTGTCTCCATTGGGGATGAGGAGCTGCAGAGCTTTCAGTCGGTCACTGATCCTTTCCCTACGAACCTGCACAGATTGCCATCTCCAAAAATTCAGGCTAGATAATGAATCCACACATTATTAAATCAGTCCAAGTACCTGATCATGCAAGAGCTGACAACAAGTGTACTTTCAATCTTGATACTCTTTTTTTTTTGCACTAAAATATTACTCAACATGAAGTGTAGAATAGATGAAGTTTTAAGAAATACAAGATGAAGACAAAAGGGAATTTGCTCAATTACAAGAAGTGATCATCTCCTGTTGCAGCATTTGCACTAACATGGAAAGTAGCCAAGAAACAAAGTAGTGAGAATGTCCCAACCAAAATAAAAAATTGACTGAAAAAAAGAAGAAAAATCATCATTGAGAAAAATCAACCCATTAGAGCTGCAAGAGAAAGAAATTTTACTCGAGCTGCAATGCTTTGAGGATCATTAGCACTTCCTTGCCGTGCACGAGGCTTGAGGTTGGTGTTCAATGCAGGACCAAGAGTTCGAGCATTACTTGTTTTGTTCTGAGTCACAACAGTGTGATGTGCTAAAGTACTAACCGCTTCCAGGCGACTGCATCCCTCTACACCTGCCACTGGCCACTTGGCTATGGGTTTTTTATGCAGAAATCCACTTATGTTGTTGTCTTCATTGTCTGCAGGCTGTGAGAATCATCAATGCCAAGAAGAATCATCATGTGTTGTGCAATACCAGATCTACTTTCAAAACTATGATACTACAACATGAACAACAAAGATGGTCACAGACTGAGAACACACCCAAAGAGGCCGCTTTGTAGTATTTGAAGCAGCAGCAACCCAATGACCATTGTTGTTGTGCTTAGGCAAGGCACACTTCATGACAGCCAACGGAGGAGGCAAAGCACACTTTTCTTCCAGAGGAGATGCTACTGTAACAACATTGGGGGACCACTTGGTAACTGTACTGGGTTCCACAATGGGATCTTTTTGGATCTGGAAATGGGTATCAAATTGCTCAGCTTCTTCAGAAAAAACCATCTTTGTTGAGTTTGAGATGGCTGTGTTAGTGGAAGTGTCTGAGCTCAAAGTTTCTTCTGAGCCCTTGATCAACCAAGTGTGGCCACCTCCAGACAAAGATTTCATAGTATTATCATGACTCTCAGCAGCAATGGTGGCACTACTACTGAGGTAAGGAAATGATGCACCATGAACAACACTTACTACTTTGTTTCTGTCTTGCTTTTGTGCAACATTTGTTACTGTAGTGTTGATGTTCTGCACTAGCTCTAATGTTGCAGCTGCAGCAGCAGCAGCAGCAGAACCAATGTTGTTGTTCTTCTTCATGAGCAGTGGACTTGGCAGTGAAGAAGCAAGCACCAAATTAGACCCAGGTTTCTGTCCCTGAAGAAATAATTCCTCTACAATACTACAGGCTCCAGGACTACTGCCACCAGCTTCTTCAGTTCCAGAAACCTGGCTAGCCCGAGGCAGCTTCAGAGTGACTTGAGCTTCACATTTGTTCTGCAGCTGGTGCATCAGACTGCTCCCTTGAGCTTCACATTTGTTCTGCTGCAGCTGGTACATCAGGCTACTCCCTTGAGCAGCTTCACATCTGTTCTGCAGGTACTGCATCAGACTACTTCCTGCACTAATCGAGTGAAACAGTGAACCCATGGGATTTGTTATGAGAGAATGATCTGCAGCCATACCAAATGGAGGATCTGTCCTGCTGTTCCAAACCTTGTGACCAAACACCACTGATCCCAAACTCGACTCAATTATAGACTCCTCAGCATGAGTACCCTGAAGGACTGTGTTGTAGTTGAAACTTGGAGACAAAGCTGAGTTCAATGTCTGTAGATAGTATCCATCAATTATTGGGGTATTCATGCTGGAGGAGAGTTTGTCTTGCCTGATGATAGGGTTTTCTTTAGGCCACAACATGGTACTTCCTTGCATATCAGGCCCAACAAAAGCTGATTCAGTACAAGAGTCAAGCTGTGCTGAGTGTCCTGCTATGCTCATGGCTTGATTGCTGTAGAACCCATGATGTCCCCTTGAAGCTCTAGTGTTTATGCCACCTACATCAGCCTGCTGTTGACCATCCAGATTGCAACCAAAATTGATGATCGCCCCTCCTGGAGCAGCTTGTGGCAAGGGTGTGCCTTGCAGGATCGATGCATGATCAACTGCAACAACATCATCATCACCACCACCGGCCGAACTTGTTGATGGTCTGAGTGTAATCATGTCATGTAATTCATCAACTCCTCTCTTTGAAACCCAGCTCTCGTACTGCAATCCCCATTGAGATGCAAAGGGCAACTGTGCAGGTGGTGGTGGTGGTGGTAGTGTTGGTGGAGGAGGAGGAGGAGGAGCTAAACAACACTCTGCAAAATGGCTGATGCTGCTTGCATGGCCAGTATGGCAGCTAGCTGACACACTACCAAACATAATGCCCATATGTGGCTGCAATACAGAAGCATCATGGTGTACTTCTTGATCACATACCTGCCACAACAAAGCATCTTCCATGCTTCCCAAAAAAACCCAACAGCAATCTGATTGTGTTTTCCTGATCGCTGGAGCTGCACTCTGTTCTCGAGCTTCAGTGTCACTGGGAGTGCAGCATTTTCAGCTGCTCATCATCTCTGCCCAGCTGCTCAATTCGTTTACCTGCCTTTCACTAGCATGAATTACGCGAACCTGTGCAGCAGCAGAGAGATGCAGCCAAACACACAAGTTATTAATGAGCACAAGCTTGGAGAAACCATGAAGCAAATTCAACCCATGAGCAGCAAGAAGAACCTCAAGTCGACAATCAAGTCCAGCCATGGAGGAGGCACAGCTATCTACCAAGTTTGCAAGCAGGTTTGTGCAGATCTTGTACATGAACCTACCTTGGAAAATATTATGGCGATGTCCTTTGATCTCGGCCAAGGCCGGCGGACAGAGTGATCACCAAAATTTGCCATACTCAGCAGATTTGTCCGGCCGCATCTCGCAAGCTCTCGAATCGTAGCTTCCGATCCACAACGTCGCAACGTACTGCGAAGCCAGCGGCGCTGGAGCCATTTGTGCGTGTGCGAAGTATGGGTGTTTGCTGCCTCAGGTGGTCGGGAATGTGTCACAAGACTCAAATCTCTTGCATCTCCATCTTATTTTCTTGCTTGCTTGCTTGCTTTGGTTCTAGAGCTGGCTACTATCTAGAGCTCGAGTTCGAAGGTTCAGAAGATTTCTCGGTGCGCTGGGGGGGCAGGAAGAGGGAACCGGTAAAGGAGGAGCTCGTTTGTAGGAGGCAGCAGCTTGGAATGAACATGTAGCAGCTTGCGAATGAGAAGGAGGCAGAGGAAAAGGACGATTCTGTGTCGCCCGCAGAAGAGCCGCTCTCTACCCACAAAGACTGAGCTCCGCGCATGGTGTTCTTAAAATCCTTTCCCTGATGATGTCCAGCTTCTTCGACTGCAAGGTCGATAAAAAAAACCTAACAGTTGCCTCCGAAAGCTAGGAACGCGCACCCAACTCAACACTCACAATCTGCGAAAACAAAACAGACTTTGCCTCCGAATGGGAGTTGGAAGGCAAAGCTGGAACGTGAACAAGAACTGAAAATTTTCATGTAGCTGCGAATGAATGAAGCTCCAATCTCTCAAGGAGATCAGAGCTCCGATGAGGAGTCAGAAACAAGTCCAACCGGCCACTCAGAAAAAAATGTGCACAGGGCGACGTCCGATGGCCGCGCTTGAAGGTTCTTGAACCCGCAAGCTGGTCGCGGATTCCCTCCAGACACGAACGCCTCAGACCCACCACCAGCCAGAAAGAAAAAAAGAGACTTCGAGAGACCAAAAACTCACAAGAAAGAACATCGATCAAGACCATCAACCAGTGATGCACCAGACAACAATACCAGCAACAATCTCGACGCCAGAGAATCAAAGCGCCGGCGCGCGCTAGCGCGCACGCGAGGGAGAGCGAGAGAAGAGAGAGAGCACCGGAGTGCCGTCGGGACGGAGACGAAGCTGCTTTAAGCCTAATCAGGGCTGGTTAATCTTGATTAGAGAGCCCCTAACTACGATTAGTAACCCCTAGGGCCTAATCGCAACCATGACTGGTCCGGACCGGTGTCGTGCGAGTTACCCGCCTTGGCGGTGGGTTAGGATCAGTATTGCGTGTATAATACCCTCCGGTTCTTTCTAACAACCGGACTGGAACTGGGCTTTGATTTTCAAAACTGGAATTTTCTTTTTTTAAGAACTGGACCAGGAATTGGAATTGGATCATTTTTATTTATTATTTATGTATTTATTTATTTATTTAGTGTGTATGTGTGTGAGGTAGGTATCTTTTGGGCCAAAAACTCACTATCCATTTGGGTGGGGTGGGGCCCTGGGGGTGGACTTATACTCAATTAATTTCCCACATGGTTGTAATGTAGCTAGCTATCTTGTTTTGCCTGGACTGGCTACTAAATGTAAGTTCATTTGATATTTGTGATTTGTTATTTTTATTATTATTGGCTCTATGGTTTGGCATTTCAGCAAGGTGAAAGTTTTTTGTTTACGCTGATAACTCAATTGACAATGTGATTGATTGAAGTAAAATCCATACCAAGTATGGCAATGTGATAACAAATGAGTGAATCAAATATGTCCTTGGAATGTTTTGGGCTTTGTTGCTGATATTTGTGATTTTTTATTATTATTATTATTATTGGCTCTATGGTTTGGCATTTTAGCAAGGTGAAAGTTTTTGTTTACGCTGATAACTCAATTGACAATGTGATTGATTGAAGTGAAATCCATACCAAGTATGGCAGTGTGATAAGAGACGAGTGAATCAAATATGTCCTTTGGAATGTTTTGGGCTTTGCTCCTGATACCTCCCAAAATCAATTCTAGTGTTTCCCAAAGTGTGTGGGGGTTTTGGGAGCCTTTTAAAGTCTCGCTCAATTGTGAGACCCCTTTCACAAATGAGCTGCTCACAACACCAATTCACTTCAAAGTTTAGGTACTAGGTTTCTTGTTTTTTCCTCTTAGGGCTCCTCATTGTGCATTCTGCACTTTCGGGTGTGGTCTTTTGTTAGGACTTAAGGTCCTTTCTTTTTTCTTCTCTTGTTCCCTTGCTTGGTGTTTTTCCTTTATTTATTTCTTTATTTATTTGTATCCCTTCATTGAACATTCACTCAATTGATGATGGTAGTAAGTAAGACTGAAGAGTTGGCGAGAAATTGAGCCTGAAACCAGGACAGCAAACATACAAAAAAGGCTACACAGAATAGTGTCAGACCATGGCCTCAAGTGGCCTGGGCCCTGATTGCTTCTAATATTGGGTTTTCCTCTTTTTAACAAAGAGGACTTTTAGGGTAACTCATCAGGTGTAATATGGGTTGTTTTTACACAAAGGTTTTTATTTTATTTTATTAAATTTTAAAATTTTTTTTTTTTGAGGTTGTTATGTGTCCCAAAGGCCAAAATGACATGAAAACCATTGGAACATGTCCCAAAGCTTGATCGTTTAAATTTTGGACATGCTTGTGGATACACCAAAAGAAAATGGCACGTCCAAAAACTCCAAATTATTTCTTATCAACCATTAATGACAAATACCAATATTGCTAGATTAATACATTACTTGTCCTAAGATGTCTTGTGAAACACAATTACAGGTGGACTATGTTTTTTTTATGTTACTTTACAAAATTTAATGTTGTTTAATTTTAGTCACTCAAAAAAGGAGTCATGAATTAGCGCAACTTGCATCATATTGTGATGCATGATTATATGTAAGTTTTACATTCTTTAATTTACATTCTTGTTCTTGGGTGCTCTTGTTCTTGCATTTACTTACATTTGATCAATCACACATGTTTGTATGGGTCTCATGAATATATAATACATACAAGGGACATCAATCGTATGCATTTACATCATTTGTGACTTGATTTTCTCAATGTGGAGGAAAATATCATAAATCTTAAAAGTCACTTTAGACGAGGGCCAAATGAAATAGAACAATCCTATTGGATGAGAGTCATAAATTGGACCCTTGGACCCATGGCCTTTAGACCAAGGTCCAAGACCAAAAAGTGGCAAATCAAGCCTAAACCTATATGCCATCATTTTGGAGAGAAAATCAAGTGGTTCATACGCAACAAAAATAAATAAATAAATAAATAAAGCTAAAAAAGAGAGCTCAAGATTTGAAGAACCGAGATGCGAGCTAGGGTCCAAGGCAAGGTCCAACTCTAGGATTCAATTTGCTTGAAATGAGTTCAAATTGGTTCCTAAAAATTTGGACCATGGAACCCCATCTAAAGTGAGCCTAAATAGTTGTGTATAAGTACCAATTGCAATGTGTTTGGATAAAATGCCTAATGTTTTGCAAACATAAACATGTCCCTATACATTTTGGCATGTCCCAAAACAAGATTCTAGACAAGGGCTATACCACCAAGCCATCACACCAGGAGTAAGTCAATCATTCTATTATAGGTGACTTTTGACATACAAAATAGAGTAGAAATTGCTTTATTTTAAACATTGCTATTGATATTTTACATGAAAAAACTACTAAGTACAAAATGCCCTATGAGAACACTAATGGGTCTCATCACACTGCACAGTTCATGACTTAAGTTCAAACTACTAAGCCTCTTGTTAGGTCTTTTGTTGTTAGGCTTTTGGCTTCATGTGGGTACACTCAGATTGATTGATTGATTGATTGATTGATTGATTGAAGAAAATCACAATAGGAAGATGCAGGCAGCAGGTATAGGTATGGTGGAAAGCCAGAAATTCTCTTTGGTCCTGATTCTCTCTAGATGGCAAAAGAGTACAGGGAGCTTTCTGAAGGAAGGCAGGCTGACCAAGCCTACTATGAGTGATGGAAGGGAATTGGAACAGAGAACCACATAGGTAAACAAGGTACAAGGCCAAGGTTATTAGTGATATTAGAGTTATCGGTAAAGTCATAAAAACACAGCACTAGAACCCTGAGTTTGGTCATACACAGGGCAAGATTCGAAAACACCTGCAAAAAAGTACATTAGCATTCAACAGGGTACGAAACTCAGAAAAACCATCAATTTTGGTAATAAACTGAGTTTCATCCTGTCTTTTCTTTTTCTCGAGCGCCTCCGCTGCTGCTGCTACGTATGCTTTCACTGCTCCTAACTGTACAACTACTATAACTAGTCTCGAACCTTGTGCATTAAATGCTGAGTATCAGCATTTCATACTGAGATTTATTAAAATGGCTTTAGTCTTTACTTTGCGGATACCACTGAAAGAGGGGATAGGGGGGTGAAAGGAGGCCCAAAGACAGGGTGAAGACAGGGTTACTTTATGGATAACTCTATTATCATATCATAATTTCATTGTGTTGGAGCATCATCTCCACTGGCACCAGTACAATGCCCTTGCACAACAATACTTTGGATGAAGTACATACAGCTTTTAAATTGAGTGAAACTTCAGTTTGGATCAGTATTGGCAGGTTTTGTTGGGGTTTGAACTATGGAGTGTTAGAACTTAGACTAGGGGTTCAAGTTTTTTTTATAAATTTTTTAATTAATTAATAATGTAATTAATTTAATTAAATAACCTGAACCAAACAGCCTTTTGGTGGAACTGACACAAGAATGGGGATACTAGCCTTTTGCTAAACTCAGAACTGAAACCCAAACCTTGAAAAAAAATTCTCAAAACTAGTACAGGTTCTTAATGTAAGAACATTGAAGTTTTTTGAAGAGTCAGTGAGTAGGCTGATACTTGCTGAACTTGTAAGGTAGGCATGTGAAAGTTTTTTTTTTTAAGTCCACAAGTAAATTAAACTTTATACATAGGTGATTGGTTTTCTTTTCTTTTTCTTTTTTTTGTGGTAAAAATCAATATTTTAAAAATTTTCAATTTTAACTTCTTGTTAAACTCAATCCCTTCATCATTTTCAGCTTTAACTGGTTGTAAGAAAAATTCCATACTTATGAAAATTTCACACTTGGGGAGACTGCAATGTTTACATGGAATCAAGCCTTGTCTTCAAACCAGGCCCAGGCCCAAAGGTTTTTGAATTTCAAAACATTGTTAAAATCAAAACCAAAAGTTTAAATTTGAAGAATCAAGCTCAAACATGCACTCAAAGGACTAGTCAAAACTTTTTAAGTGTCAATCAAGATTGGAGGTTCATTAAAAAAGGAACAATGAAATAACATTGGTTTGAACTATTGGGTGACAATTTTTAAATTTTTAGCATAACCTTTTATTTCAATTTTGCAACCAAATTAGGGAAGGGTTTTGGTTCCAATTTGTCAAAGAAATTAAAATTGCATTTGATTTTGTTTCGATTTTTCAAAAAAAAAATCAAAGACAAGTGTCAAATTTGTTGAGATCTTTAACAAAATAAAAAATTTGCTTGATTCAAATTTACATTGTCAATTGCCAAACAATTCTATATTTGGTTTTGTCGAAGTACATAAATTGGGCCAATTGATGATTAGCGACTTATAAGGCAATTAATGGCTAGGTATAGATAGGTTTCAGTTGGTCTTGGGTAGGTTCCAATTCGACTAAATTTGGATTTGATTAACAATCAAATACTTCAAAATATGTATAACAAAAGAATCTTGAACCCAAATTCTAAAGTTTTGAAATTTCTCATCAAAGTTTTTATCCAAATCCAAATATGATATCAAAATAAATTGTCTTCATCAAAGTTTAGATCATCAAAATGTATATTTACATAGAAGTATAAATCAAAATGAATATGTTTTACATCCAAGTTTGAATGAGGAGCCCTAAAACTAATGGTCTTGTAACATTCCCAAAAGCATATTACAAGTAGAATCAAACAGCAATTGCAAGAGTGAAATGGTCCACTAGCAATACCTTTGACATCAAAATGGAAAGAAGCAAACTAAAGTGATTGTAGAATAACATTCCTAACATCAAAATGACAAACACCATAAAATGTAAAGAATAAAATGATCCTTTAATAACATATCTAACATTAGAATGGGTTATATTAACACATGCTTAAAACAATTGGTCATGTAACAACATCTCTAATATTAAAACATCAAACACTAGAAAATTTCAAGAACAAGCCATCCTTGAACACCATTTCCAACATAAAAATGGGAAATCGTAATATGCATCCTTAACAAAATGGTTGAAGGGACATCTTTGGCATCAAAAAGTCAAACACCAATGACCCCAAGAGCAAAATGTTCCTTCAATAACATCTCCAAGACCATAATGAGAGTAGTACCACATACCTAACGCATGTCTTGCAATAACATCATTAACATTAGAATGGCGAAAAGTAGAAAACTTATGGATGCTTAACATATAATAGGATATTGTCCTAATTAAACTATATATCAACATGAGCATTATTTGGCCAATACAAACATTTGAAGATTTTTTAGGTTTAATCAATAGCAACACATGTGTGTTACCTATAATATTGAAAAAAAAAATTGTCTCAATATGGAATTCAACAATTTTTTAAATCAATTGGGCCACAAATATTAGCATTTAACAATTGCAATTCATGAACTTTCCAACAAGTAAGAAGATCTTTGCATTCATCATTACTTACTTTGAACCCAATTTTGAAATGACTTATCTATTTTTTATTACTAGCCATGCATTTTGCTCATTAGTCTTCATGAAATCATATATAGTAATCATGTGTCCTTTTGAACCATTTAATGTACAAATCATAACTTTTTTAGTTACACCATTTGGGTTTGCATGAACCAAGAACAAAAGTAAACTTATGTGTCTATCATACACACTTACAATATGTAATTTCTTTCCCTTTTGAACATATTGTATGAAAAGCCCCGAGCCTTTGAAACACAAGTTTAACATTATTGCCCACATGTTATGGGCTTTGTTTTGTTCAAAAGACAACATAAATGAAATGTCAAATTGGTCCATGATTTGTACTTGTTTTTCCATATATTGCCATAAAACTTGTAATTCCACATCAAAATCATGTGGTTCCACATGCCATGCATATTGATATTTAAATTTCTTTTGAATTTATTTGATTATTTTGTTTATGTTAAAAATTCCCATATTTAAAAACTAGATTTTGATCAAACTACTTTTTTGTCTACTTTACCATGTTTTAAACTTTAGTTGAAACACTTTGTACATACATTTGGGTGACAAGTGAAATAGCTACACTAAATGCATCAAATATCAACCAAGAATCCTAATTTTGATTAACAATATATTAGTGGACCATAGGCCTTAGTGTAACACAAACAACTCAAAAGTGATTGCCCAAATTTGTGAATTATGCCATTAATTGCTATTGTTCATAACAACAAAAAATATATATTTTAAATTCAATGCTTCTTGGAACAAAATGATTCTTGAAACAAATCATGTCTTCGCTAGAAATTTTTATAGCTTGCATGGGTATATAACAATATCCAAACAAGCTTTTAGAACTATTCTCACCCTTTCCTATTATTTTTGGTCCATGTGTTGTAAGTCAATGATGTGCTAATGAAACATAGGTTATATCATAAATGTTTGAATTATTGTGTATGTCAAAGATGGAGTTGGGAATAATCTTTCAACTATGATCATTACATTGACTTCAATTGTTTCATGTGAGAAGTTAAAGTTGTTGACACCATTTGTAAACAAGTGTTGGGGGATACCATGTTTAAATGTTGTAGCTTTCAGTAAGTAGTTCATATGATGCAAAAGTTTGCTAGACAAACATCAATTTCAAACAAGCTATAATGGTTACATGTCAAGGCTCCCAATTATGGTTGAAAAAATGCAAATGATAACAAATGTATTCACTTTTCTTCACATCCATAAATCAAAACTCACCATGCATATTATATAAGATTCAAAAGATACAATAATGAATTTTGTCTTGGTCTATTTTAACTAACATTGACAAAGTCTTGTCTATCAATTGACACCTTGATGAGAAACAACACAAGAACTCTACCTCAAAATTAGTCTTTTGGAAAATGATGACTCAACAAGAGACAAAGATACTAACTCCTTAATAATAAACAACAATTAAATATTTTTCAAATTGCATATAATGAAAATGATATTTGGTGTAAAAAACATTATTACTAAAGAAAGAAGAAATATTACATGGGATGGGGAAAGGTCTTATTTGTCATTCTTTAACCACATTTTTGAATAGATAAAAGCAATCCATATTAAGTTTTTGGGTGAGTGGTTTACAAAAGCTTTTGAACCTTGAAACTCCATTAACTTACAATGTTTCTTTTAACTTGAAAATAACAAGAAAATATGACATTGAAGATTTGATAATAATGGGAAGAAGATTCCAATAGCAAATTAACATTTTTTTTGGAATGTTGAATTTTGAAAAAAGAATTAATTTGCAGCAAATGTACATACAAAGAAAGGAAAGAAAATAAAAAATAACAAGATCAACCTAAGCAAAAAAAAAGAATAAAAAAATCACTTATAACAAACTTAGGACATCAACTTGTAGTTAAAGTGAAACAACAAATCCAAGAGCCACTTAGAACACATGTAACATAGAATCATTCAAAATAAGATAACTTTTTTTGTTTATCATAGAACATGGACAAAGCGCCAATGTTAAAGAAAAAGGAAATACAATGTAATTTGAGGAATAGTTGTAATAATTCATCCAAGATAATAACGACTACATGCATCAACAACAAGAAGAGAAAACAATTATTGATGAAACACACAAAAAATAAAAAACAAATTGTAAAGCAATTTACTATGTCTCAAATGAGAGGAGTTGCTTGAAGCATGAATGAAAATAGAGTTGCACAATGGAGCAAGGAAGTTGCTTGTAATGTTAAAACTTAAAGGAGCTTGATGGAACTTAATGGAATTTAAAGGGAATGGAGATTAAACAAAAATGATGAAAACCTAAATCTATAACTTGAAGGAGATTTAGATTGAAGGAGCTAGATGGAGTAGTAATGGACAAAATGACAAGTTTGAAAGGTGTTCACTAGCACAATGTAATGTAGAAGAAAATGGGTGGGCATCTACATTGAACCCTAAACCCTAAAAGAACAATCGTTATCAAGATTTTACAACAATTTTTTTTGAATTGATTCAAGATCAATTTAAAATAGAGGTGACCATGTGATTATATTTTCTTCATGCGTTACAAGAATCATCGCTCCAATTCTTTGCCCAGTTCTAGCAAACCTAATTTTGGCAATTTCAATTGCAAATAGGTTCAAATTTTTCTTATAGGTTTCATATATTGTTATTGGAACTAGACCCAAAATTGCTAGTTCTTAGTACTAGCCTTTTTTTATTGGAATTTTTTCAAACAAATAAATATGAAAACAAAGTGATTTTGTAGGGTTCTGATTCCCAAAATTGAGGAGGGGGAAATAGTAAAAATCACCAACTCTCTAAATTTTACTTTACTTTTAATGTGTAGCCATACATATAGAAGGTTGATTAAAGATTTGTACTTCATATTTGGTTTACATTGCAAGATTTGGCTAAATTTTCCTGAGGAAGATTGTCATTTTTTCTACATCTTCATATGGATGATTGCCACTTGAGCTACATAACAAAATTCCTAAAAACAAAGATGGTTCTTAACCATGGAAGCCAGCACCCAGCCAACACTTGTTTGGACCTCTAAACATGTAAACAATACAATGATCTACAAAAGGGTTTAGCAAAAGATAATGCAGTTCTAAATGTGAAGAACAAAAAGTGCAACTTGAAAATCCTGTGACCATCGAGCAAGGAAATTGGCCATCAATGAATAATACTTTCATGCAAAAACTACAGATCCAATGCACTGAGAAAAAAAACCCAAGCAAGTAAGTAGACTCTAGTTGCTACGAAATCTAAAGAAGGATCAACTTTGACAGAAGGATGATGCTTGCTTGGGAATTGAGAGCTACTAGATTTTGTCAAAAGTTTGAGTCGCTAGGATATTCTCAATGGTAATGGGGTTGTTGCAGTCATGTCCCCTAGTTTGTCAGAGTTCATTATTTGTACATCTCCTGCCTGCTCTGTCCATTTCTGAGAACAGCAACAACAACAAACAAATGTGTGATACAGTAGGCTAGTTCATTTCGATTAAAGAAATCGAAATGGGTGGTTGATTCTCTTCTGGCTCCTTGCTCCTCCAAAGTACGTGTAATGAATTCATTTGAAGGACTTGTCTCTCAAGTAAGAGCTCTGAGCTCTGAACATATTGTAGAGCACCAAACAGAAAGAGCATGCATATATAATAATGCACACCATGTGACATTCTTGCTCTCAAAGCATTTAACAACACCTTGATATAATAGAGTTATCCGTAAAGTAACCCTGTCTTCACCCCTGTCTGTGGGCATCCTTCCACCCCCTATCCCCTCTTTCAGTGGTGTCCACAAAGTAAAGACATTTTGTTAAATCTCAATATGAAATGCTGAAACTCAGCATTTAATGCACAAGGTTCGAGACTAATTATAGTAGTTGTACAGTTAGGAGCAGTGAAAATATATGTAGCAGCATTGGAGGCGCTCAGGAAAAAAGGAAAGACAGGATGAAACTCAGTTTACGACCAAAATTGGTGGTTTTCTGAGTTTCATCGCCCCTTGAATGCTAATGTACTTTTTTGCAGGTTTTCTTTGAATCTCATCCTGTGTATGACCAAACTCAGGGTTCTGGTGCTGTGTTTTTCTTACTTCACGGATAACTCTTTATCTCAAGAACTTCCTCTCCTTCATACACATTTAGTGTGATTGGTTAAAATGAGAGCTGAAAGACAAATTAGAACCCACTTTTCGTTCTTGCATATTGCAATAAAAAATATAGATTAAATTTCGTATGATTTCCTACTACCATACCATAGTACCTTGATACCTTCAACAGTAATCATATTATTTTACGAAATGTTGAAAACTTCCCAAAAAATATTTATTTGTGAAGGAAATATTGAATCTTTAAAAATATTCTTTTTTTATAATGAAAAAATTCAAAATTAATTAACTTATTTGACAAACATATGTCGAAGTTGCCAAGGTACTATGATATGTATAGTTCATTGAAGAAATTCGGGTGATTTCAATAGAGCATGGCACCAAATTAGTCCCTATATTTATGTATTGCTCACATGTGGGGTACGTGTTGGCAAAGCATGTGTCTATTGTCACACTATGTATATATCTCCTTTATTTCCCTATTGGGTCCCATGTTAGTGTGGTTTATTTTATTTGTTTTGGGGTTTCTAAGCATGGCCAGCCATGGTTTGGTTAGTGTGGTGTTGCCCATATTCCAAAAACAAAATAGTTTGGATATATATATCATTATGCAACAAATTCCACATAAAATTATTTCCTTCTTCATATTCCAATGATGAGCCTAACTCGTAACCAAATTCAGTGAAAAGACAATTGGCTGCCACACTCTAGCAAATACATACCTGGGTTTTCAGTTGCTCGAGCTTGTTGTTGTAAACCCTAAACCTTAAACCCTAAACCCACAACAACTCAACAACTGAAAGATCCATAACCTCATCATGATCTCCATAAGTTCAGAAAGTATGGAAAAACACACCATGCAGCATTTGCAGACTTTGTGCAGAGGGAAAAAAATTTGTTAAATTTTATATATTCCCTAATTGCTCTGAAATCCATGTTCAAAATATCCAACCTCCCGACAAACACCCAGGATGGGTCCAACTTTGGTTGGGGGGGGGGCGGCCTATCCAACACCACAATTGCTGGACTTAAGCTGAAGCCCGAGTAGAAATTGTGCAGGGCAATCCTGAGTGTTGTCGGACAAGTTGTCCCTTGAATTGTAATTTTTCAACCACAAAAAGCAAATAAATAAATATAAATAAATAAATAAATAATTTTTTTAAAAAATTACATGGTCATTTCTTTTTCTTTCACTCTAAAATACTTAAAATATTAAATAACTTGTCTCAACATACCCCCCCCATCTTGTTTTAAAACATGTCAAATGTGTCCACACTTATATGTTCAATACTGTGCTTTCATGTGTTTTGCTATGTTGTATTTTTCCATTGGTACTCTGATTCTAGCTTTCACTCATGTCTCCATATCTCAAAGTGTCATCCCATGGTGTTTGTTATGCCCCTCATGATTTCCATTTGGAATTCCTCAAAGTTCTAATATGACTTTTGTTGTTGATGCTATGAATGTACAAGGGGGAAAAGCCTTTTTCCTCAAGGCATTATTACACTCCAGAACTAAGGGTAGAGCTTGAGGTTTCAAGGTGCAATTCTTAGAAGGCTAAGTTGAAAAAGAAATTGAGTCTTTCTTTAATCAAATAACTATGCTCCAAATGGCCCAACAACAAAAATTTGGAAAATTAAAAAATTAAAAAAATCTGTTTATATTGATCCAAAATTTCTTTAAAAACCATTTTTTGGCTTATCAGGCTTTTAGGTGTTATTTTTTCAAATTTTGTAAAATCACCAAATTCTATCTGAAGTTCCAGTATGTAGCAAAAAATATGAAAGAATACTATATTTTATTATATTATTGCCAAATCTGGCTAAATTGTCTTATGGATGATCATCAATTGGGCAACATCACAAAATTGAAAAAAAAGCTACATTGCCCCCACACTACCCACCTATCCTCTTGGCCCCCATACCCGTGGATGAAAACATCCAGGTTCAATGTCAATATGGATGAAGGCAAATCAGCTGCCCCTCAGAGAGGGACCTTAAAAGGAGCTCCACCAGTATTATTAGCATATTGGTTTGCAAACTTTAGTCTCAAAGGAATCCTCCACCCACCTAAACCCTAAACCTTGAACTTTTCCTTTTCTTTCTTGGAATGCACAACCATTCATCCTATCATCCCATCAACATTGTTTTCATGTATTTTGTAGAGGGATTCATGTCTTTATGATGAGGGGGTGTACTTGTAGGGTTTTGTCCTACTTTTGAGCGGTTTTGCGGTTTTAGTGTTTCTTACATTTGTGGGGGGGGGCTTGTTGTTTGTTTCAGGTTTTGAAACCCTCTTTTTGCATCATATGATTTTTGACACCATGTTGCCAATATGGTTTTCTTTAGTGGTTATTAAATAAAAATGGCCTCACACTTCAAGGTGTAGCTTGTATGGTTGTAGTTGAAGACTCACATTTCAAACTTATGTGAAACATACTTAGTGATTGTCTTTATGTTTCTCTTATACACATTGATTAATCTTATGATCTCCATTATCTATCATTGGACATTGTATTTCTTTGCTTCCTGGAGGAACTCTAGACTTCATCATCGTATTGCACCAAATTCTTGCTCTATATATTAACATAGGTGTGTGTTTAGTTGGATGTGACCGAATTGCGACCTAGCCAAATATGGGCCCTTGGCTTCACTTTTGGTAATGCCAAAAAGCCCTCAACAAGGTGGTGTGCATATTTTGGAAATTTTTGAACCAATAGAGAAAAAGTTATTGAATTAATGATTTTTATCTTTGAAAATTAAATAATTTGTAAAAGTGTTATTTCACAATTCAATCCCATACTAACTTTGAACCTAAGCCCAATTCGACTAAAATCGCAGTGGGATGAGTGACATTACAAGAGGTGTAATGTACTTGGATCAATAGCACAAAGCCCATTAATAGAATTGCATCAAGTAATCACAAGAACAACTAAAATCAAATCATTAATGTGAGATTCATGAACTATATGTAATATGTGTGCTTTGAGTATTTCCCAAATTAAAATTTTATATTTTGGTAAATCGCATCATTTTTAAAATCTTAATTTCTTTGGCAAATTTCTAGATCAAGGCCTCTATATTATATTCATCCTACATTTACCAAAAAACTAATCAATGAACAACAAAAGATAAACTAAAGTACGATATGTATGCCACATGTACAAGTATGACAAGTTGGTAGGAACAATCAATCAATGTGCAATTGTCTTTGCAAACATGAACACATGACATTGCAATATCCTTGAAGAAAAAGTTCCAAATATAAAAAGAAAACCTTCAACACCTTTAATAATACATTCAAGGCATAGATTATTATGTAAATAGTAGCACAACCTAAAGAAATTCCAAGGACACAAGGTGAGAATGCTATTAAAAGTTTCTAATGTAAATCATGGAGATAAAATTTTAAATTTTGATAATGTTTATTATTTAATTACCATAATTGAGACAAAATATTTCAAAACATGCAAATGCATACATATATTCCTTCTTTTACTACATCAAAACAATTACTTGCAACTAAGGAAAAGGAAATCCCAAATACATACCAAAAGAGGAAGTCAATTAAAAGGGTATTAAAAAACTATGAACTTGGTCACATGATCCAAATTTGTGAACTAAAAATGTCACCTACAACAATTGGTTTGGAAATTGCACATATGTAAGGCCTTAATACCATCTCCATGGCAACATAATAAACACCATTATAATCGGTAGTATGGTGGTGTTAACGATGAAAACATTGTTATAATAGTCCATCACAACATGTGTATCATTAAAAGAATGTTGCCCCCATTAATTGGATCTCCTTGGCCCAACAACAAGACACAAAGTAGCATTGTCACCAAAAGGCCCAACATGGTGTGAAAGAGAGAAACTATGTTTTCTTGTTTTTTTCTTGTGTTTACGTTTTGTTCTTGTATTTAACCATTTGCTTTGTTTGCTTGCTTGTTATTCAAGGGTTTTGAAACTAATCATGCAAATGACACAAATTTTTAAAACTTGTTGATAAGAAATGTCGATGTTGAATTGTCAAAAGCTTGTTGTTAAGAATTGTCAACACCACAAAATTGTAACAATGTTGTTACAATTTTGTGGTGTTGTCATGAATTTTTTTGCGAGAAAAGGATGTTCAGGGTTATTGTGTAGTTGTTGCAACTTCTCTTGTTCAAAACACAATATCCCACTTTGTTGGTCAAATGACACTCAAACCACCCCTTTGCATTGTGCTATGCATCAAAACAAAGGACTAATTCCATTTTATTCTTTCACCAAACTCATTGCACTAGTGCAAAAGTTTTGTATGTTTGGTGCAACTTTTGTAACTTTCATAGCATGTTTCTTTTATTCATTACAACCAATTGATTAAGAGTGTCTTGTATTTTTTGTGAGAAAATGCAACAAAATACATTAATCAAGGCTCAAAAATAAATTAAATTCATCCACATTTTTGTATAGCTTGAAATTTCATTTTGTTTTGTTTTGTTTTCTTGAAGATTTGAATGAATCCTTTCATTGGTTTCTTTAGATGCATTGTGCGTTCAACAATTTTGAAATTATGAAAAAGTAAAAGGTGATTTTGCAAGGATGTTGTGTGTTGTTGTGATGGGGGACAATGGTTAGGAATTGCTTTAAGTTCGACCACAACCTACAAACTTTTTAAGGATTTATACATAAAAATTTACCAATGCATTGTGAAGATGTTTTAAGGAGCCACCTTGAAACATAAGATATTAACCCCATTTTGACATTGGAGGGAACCTACATTTTTAAAATGCCTTCCAGCTACATTAGTAAATTTTCATCACATTTTTATATGTGGAAAAAAATCTTAATTAGGGCATTTTTAGAACAAAGGCCCTAAGACAAGGTGGTAGTTTGAAATTTCTAACATCATTACACCCCATTATGGGTTGAACTTTGCTTTAATAGTGGTATGTAGGTTATTTCCTCTTCACCTCACTTAGCCTATTCCACTTAACCTTCCAAAGCCACCATTTTGTTACATGGTAATTGTTTCTTCTAATGTATGTTCAAAAGTGTAACCAATTTTTGTATGATTGATTCAAATTTCCCCACCACTTTATAATGTCAATTCACACAAAGATTAAAATTAGCAACAAAAAATGTGAAAGCAAGCTTATCCCACCTAATGCACCTACTAGTGTACCTCAAATGAATTCACATTACAATTTTTATTATTTATACTCCATTCCACCACCAAACATAATAGTCACATGAACATTCAACTATCAATCATCATAAAAGTAGTTCCCCTTATATTTAGCACTTGGCCTTGCAACAATATTTCTCACATCCAAGATTATTTATTAACCATTTCCCAAGCCCCACCAATAACATGAAATTGAGATTGTACAAGGTCAAAACTTACTAATAAAAAACCATTCAAGAACTAATTAATATATCTAGCCAACCAATAACATGTGTTAAATTATGCATGGACTTTTGCCAACCTCAACTTCAACATATTGTCTAGCGATTCGAAATCATTTTACAATGCCTATTACATAAGCTTTTATTGACCTTCATCCAGAACATGTTGTGTTTAATGTGTTAGTGGAGATCTTCTAATAAGAGTTTGAAATAATTTCCATTTTATCACAAATATTATTCATATCACCATGAAAAGTAAATGGACAAACTCATCATTGGGTGGTACCACTAGAAACCACTTCAAGGAATGATTAAATAACAAAAAGTGATCAAATAATATTCTTAGGCTTTTTCCTTCATTTTTTTTCACAATTATATTTTTTTCTCTTATGTTTATCCATTGAATGCCAAATATATGGCTTCAAGTTTTCATTGGAATATAAAAAAATGTGAGTTGTTACAAATGCAGAATACAAATTTGAATTACAAACACTTGTATTACTTCAATAATTTGAATCACATTCCTAACGTTGGAAATTCATAACTAAATTATAACCATTCAATTAATTACCTTTAAAAAAAATTTAAATACCACCAACGATACTTTAAAAAAATAATACCCAAAATTGCTTCAAACTCAATATGTTCATGAACAAAAAGTTCAAAGAAAGCAAAAATTGTTACATTCCCAAAAACATTTCTAAATGCAATGATTTGGAACATCAACATACAAAATATTCTCCATATCACTAAAGATTCAAAGTCTATACAACCTAATATTAAAGGGACAATTTTGACTAATATTGTATATTAGCTATAAAACAACTACAATAAATAGTTACAATAAATAGTTACTAGTGGGTGCCCATGACCTTCGGCCACTGTGAAGTCCCCCGGTTTCTTTAAACTTGGTTCGCGTTTTAACTTTTAACTTTTTTATTTTTTTTATTTTTATGTGTTTTTTATTTTTATTATTATTTTGTGATCATCCAGCCGAACGGACATTTCATCCATCCCCTTAATCGGGACGGACAGTA
>Ga0116231_10002913_pt1 | contig 35722 bp, 32 predicted proteins | sample S1TSphgellanicum_2_FD_89695 | JGI IMG/M metagenome (GOLD analysis project Ga0116231, IMG submission 89695) | Host-associated microbial communities from peat moss isolated from Minnesota, USA - S1T2_Fd - Sphagnum magellanicum MG | ecosystem: Host-associated > Plants > Peat moss > Unclassified...
ACCATCCTTTCTACAAGGCCATCAGCTTGGGGATGATCTCTTGAAGTCCGACGATGGTCAATGAGAGCATGGTCAAGTAGGTCTTGGAATTCTCCCTTGAATTCTGATCCTTGATCAATGAGGCACTCAGAACAAACCCCAAACCTACTTAGAACCTGTTGTAAGAAAATCTGGTTAGTGTTGTGTGATGACTTGTCCAGTAGTGCAACAAGCTCAACCCACTTTGAAAAATGCTCAATCATAATCATGATGTAAACATTACCCCTAGAGGTTTATGGTAACTCTCTAGCTAAATCACATGACCAACGATAGAAGCCTTGAATAGGGAGTGGAAAAAGCGTGAGCTGTCGAGAGGAAAAAGAAGTTCTCACTCCATCACATTGTTCACACCTAGCAATGACGTCTCGGACTTGAGCATACATACCTCTCCAATGGTAATGAGGAGCGAGAAGGCTATAAGTACGCTTAATTCCAAAGTGTCCAAGCTCCGAGTGTATCTTTTGAATAAGATCAGGTCGTTCATGTGGTGGTGGAACCATTCTGTCGCCTTGTGGTAAGCATCGGACAAGGTGATTGTCCTTCCATGAATAGCATTTGGACCGTTGTTGTATGCGATCCCGCTGACTTGATGTAACTTGGCGAGGGTATTCCCCATGTTGAAGAAACCTTAGAGTGTCCAAGTCCTCCCATATATCCATAAGGGGATGCTCAACTAGGTTATATTGTAGTAGTGCAAGATAACTAGATACTTCAGATACATGTATTGTCGGAATCTGGTCAAAATCTTGCTTGGTTTTTGAAAAATCTTCAGAGGTGGTGAAGGGTCTCCGCGACATGGTATCCGCATTCTGATGTGTAATACCAGGTCGGTGAATAACCTTGAACTCATACTCTTGAAGTATAAGCGCCCAACGAGTTAATTTACTAGTAAGCTTATCATTGGTCATCAACCACTTGATAGGCTGGTGGTCGGTATACAAAGTGAAATTTGTGCCATAAAGATAGGGCCTGAAATGTATGATGACCCGTACAATAGCAAGGCATTCCCCTTCGTATGAAGAGTAGTTGCTCTCAACTTTATTGTTGCTTCGAGATGCATAGGTGATAACATATTATTTGCCTTCCTCATCAAGTTGGCCAAGAATAGTTCTAATACCAAGAACATTCTAGTCAGTGTGTAGAATGAAGACCTTGTTGAAATCAGGTCTTCTCAGAATGGGGAACTTTGAAATTTTTTCCTTGAGTGTGTTGAAAGCTTCCTGAACTTCATCATTCCATGTCCAAGCAACATCCTTCTTTAACAATGCATAAAGAAGATGAGCAATAGTATTGAAGTTTTGGACATAAATTCTATAGTAATTACATAGTCCGATGAAGCTCCTCAACGTGTGAACATCAGTAGGATTGGGCATCTCCAAAATGGCTATTACTTTGGCCCAATGAGCCATAATACCATTTGGCAAAATTTTATGTCCAAGGTAAATTACTGAGGTGACAACAAACTCACACTTTTTAGGATGGATCTTCATATTGACTTCATGGAGCCTCTTGAATAACTCCTCAAGATGAGCCAAATGCTGCAGGAGTCCCTTGTTACGCACTAGGATGTCATCTATGTAGCACTTCAGGAAATTTGCCCCTTCGAGAACCTGGTCCACAATTTGTTGAAAGAAGACATGTGCATTCTTCAATCCAAAAGGCATCACAAGCCATTACCATAACTTGTTGCTTCCATGGAATGATGTTTTTTTGCAATCCTTTGTAGCGAGCACAATCTGGTTGAAACCTTGCCTCAAATCCACAATTGTGAAGATGTTTAAATCTCTAATGTTATCAAATAATTCTTCAGGGATGGGCATGGGGTACCTATCCTGAGGTGTAATTAAGTTCAAAGGCCTATAATCCCCGCACATCTTTTTCTCAGTCCATAATCAAGCTGAATATTTTTTTGCTAGCATTACTGTAGTAGTTGCGAAGTCAGAACTTGAAGTTTGAGTGAGACCAGCCTCATAAAGTTCTTTGCATCTTTCATCTACCAATTCCCATTCATGTTTGCTTAACCTATGCCTCCTTCGATAAACATGTGTCTCATCTGTAAGGTCTATAGAGAACTGCATGGTCTTACACCTACCTAAGTCTTTCATTGAGAATGCAAACACATTCTCATACTTAATTAGCAAGTTTGTGATTTAGTCTCTTTCCTTTTTGGTGAATTGGTTCCCCATAACGAAAGGGTCATTGGAAACACATGGAATGGAGTTGGAAAATGTGTTTGAAGAACTTGGTGTATTAGATTCTCCACTATCCAACTACGCAGATTCATAGAAGGTTGTAATTGTTTCTTCAAAAACTGATGTACCTCCAGGTGTATTAGACACAACTTGAGTCAAATTACATGGTACCTCCTCCCCCCCAACACTAAAAGTGAAATGTAGAGTGTTGAAGATAGGCAAGTGTACTTGGTCAGGGTGCCATGTGGTCGCATCGCTAGAACTACAAGTTGATTGAATCAGTGTTGGTGTTGTGTACATTTGAAAGAGTACACAAGTTACTAACAACCATGTAAGGGAGTTCAGGTCCATGCTTTTCCCCAGTAGAGCGTTACGCTCCAATTTAATCACCTTAGTGTGACTAGTTGTGTTAGTTTGGAACCCCATAGCCCTTTCTATTTCTTCTGGGCTTGGTTCATCCCAAGTGGCTAAAGCATGATGATACACTAGGCCTGGCCCATCTCCCTAAAAGGCGTGTGTTCTTGTGAAGGAGACAAAGGTGGGCCAAACACCTCTTGGTTTTCCTATTGTGTTCGCAAGAAACCAAGGAGGTTTTTCTTGCCTTGTAACTGGTTGGCAAGAACTTTGATCATTCAATATGTGAGAAACCTGCAGGTTGGGGTTTTTGATAGTGTATTTTAGAGCTAGCTGTAGAACTGAGAGTGGTGCCAAGTTGGTCCACCAGTTGTGCAACCGGTGCGCATAGGAACTGCATTGTGCTGCATCAAGTAGAAGTGGCTCTCCAAGGTAATGCTTGACTAGTGTGTAGTGTTCCTAGACTTTCTCCCTCTGATCAAGTTGAGAAGGGGTGTTTTCAATTACATAACCAAGTGTAGGAGAAATGGATTGAGCCCAGGTGATCAATTGTATCATGTCTGTGAAAAGACCAGATCTTGTGTCACTCAAGCCTTCTCTAAATCTAGCCACTGAAAATCTTTGACATTCCCAACCTGAAATGATGAGGTCGATGGGGCCAAATAATTCCATATGTTTTTTCTAAATTAATTGTACGTCAGAGGGTAAAAATGTGAAACTAGCTTTCCATGTGGTGGTTGCAAATTATTGTGAAAATCTTGTTGTGAACTCCTTCATTCTTGATGCCGCCACTTGCTTTGCAATAGGATCAATGTCTACGTACAAATACCTCCGGAGCACCATCCCTGACTGTAGTAGGGCTTTGAGACCTGTACCAATACCACCAAAGAGTTCTAGTAATGTAATCCCTTCCTTAGGTGGTGTCCAAGTGATTAGCTGATGAAGTAATGGCTTAATCGGTTCGCCATGGCTCTCCATGCTCTCAAAACTACACAAAGCTTTGACCAAGGGCTTGTGGGCTACTTTGAACCTCTGTAAAACCTCTAGTCCATGTTGAATGTTAGTGGGAACCACCTTCAAGCTTTCAATAGCTTGAGCGTAAGCTATCTCCTCCTCATCTCCTTGTATCCATTCGTGGCTAGCTTGTTGGATGTAGGAAATGGTGTGTGCTTCCTTGAGCATACAATGGTGAGCCATAGGACTATGGTTCCCATGTAAATCAAGGTGTATGTATCCTAGGTGGCGGCCATCAATCTCCCAATCCATTTGGTAGTACGCATGTTCGAACCAGTTGTCAATTGTGAAACCTGGTGGAAATAGGGCCTCTTGCCCAATGAGCACATCATAAGTAGTGGCATTGGTGACAAAACATCTGACCTGTAAGCAAAGCTCTTGATTTGTACCTTCATTGAAATTAAGTGTAATCAAATCCGAACTTTCCCCAAGTACATCCTCTACGTTCCCACTAGCGGTGTGAATTTGCCACATAGATTTCTGTAGTTTGGAGTCAAGCATGCCCATTTTCTTGGCGAATTGAACTCCAAGAATCACTAGTTGGGCACCTGTGTCAAGAAGTACCACTTTGGGTGTATGTCCTCCCACTTGGATTGCTGACCTAATATTGTCGACAATGGCAACTTCGGTGGCAATGGAAGTTGTCTCATTAGGCACCACCTTTGGAAATGAGTGAAAGACTTTGTGGAGAGAATGGCTATCCACAACACCTTTGTTGAGTAACAAATCCACAAGTGAGGTGTTCTAAACTCCCTTCTAATATGTGAATGTAGAATCAGAGGTAGGGAAGCCCACTAGTTTAGCCATGCTAGAATTAATGACTAGATTACGAACGTTATCTACAAGACATGAGCCAATCGAATGTCTCTCCAAGGTGTTGGATGGGACTTTTGTAGCATGTGGATCAAAGATTGGTAGAGGACTTGATGTAGTGTTCAAGGTATCCTCTAGGATTGCAATTATGTCCTTGGTGCTTAGCTTCAAATCTTGAAAACAAAACAATAGTGTACTCACAAGCTTTTGCGCCACTTCATGCATTTGAAGTTAGCATTCCATAAGCTGATCAATGGAAAATTGTGTGTTTTTCTGATGTACATGTACTATTGGGACACGGGAATTTGATGCCCTAATAGCTTGTGGTGTAGTAGTCTCCTCCCCCCTTGCCAACAAAATGTGTTCTTCTTTCGTGTTGAGAGGATGAAAAGATTATGGCATGATTACTTGAGCTCCTTTAGCCCTGGTAATAAGACTTGAACCACATGCGAGTCCATTAGTCTAAATTACCTACCTAGTGGCAGAAACTCTGGGTGCCACACTAGCCTCTTGAGCCGTAACATAGGAAAGGCAAAAAGAAGTAGCAAATTTTGGTGTGAGACTAGAATTGTGTGGAGTGGAAAAAACATACTCCCTAACCATGGCATCGTGTGGGAGGCCATAGAATGACTTGGGAGGTCCTTCTTGTGATCATGAACCTTGTACAGGTTGGGCATGACTAGCTGGTTGGGAGGACTTGCCTTTTAGATTAGCAAGTTGGGCCTTTAATGATTCAAATTCATTTTGTAAAGTCTGAACTTGAATTGCATGGGCTTGAAGCACCTCCCTCTTGTCAGCATTGTGCTCTTTCTTCTTAGCATTCTTGTTGGAATTACCCTTGGTGGGCAAAGCTTAAGTGGAAGGCTGAGGTGCCTTGGTTTTTGGTTAAGGGACAATGGAAGATGTTAGCAGATTTTGCCATTGTAATCAGAGTTGCTTCCATTCCGGGAACTTGGCAAAATACACAGATTTTTGATGTCCCTCTTTCCCATAATAATCACAAAAGAGATCCTTGGGAGGAATGTTACACTCACTAGCTTTGTGGGCAGGATTGCCACAATAGTTGTAAGAAAGTAGGATGGGTGTAGTCGAGTGCACCACTTTAGTCCTTGAAGAAGAATGTGATGATCTAGTTGGCACAACTAGTGTAGGTTGGGGCCTTGAACGTGATGGAGGCCTCATAGTACTGGCCTCATAGTGTGCATGAGCTAGTTCGAACTTTTCGGAAATGTTGTACACATCCAGCAAAGTGTACGAATCTCCAAATTCTGCAAAAACCCGTTGCAAAACCTACGCGTGGAGTGTTGGAATACCTTCCAACAAACGAAGATACCGGTGGGTAGCTTCTAGGTTGGTGATGCTTTGGGTATCCTCTTTGAGTTTGAGAAGCCTCCTATAGAGCATCTTGAGGGTTTCATCCTTCTGTCGAGAGAAGGTGGCAAGTTGAAGAATTTTTTCAGAACTTTTGACTAGAAATTCCAGCTCAAGAACTCGAAAGAATTCTCCCACTGGATTAGCAAAAGCTGGCACATCAACGGTGGGAGGAATGTTTGTGGTAGTAGCAATGAGTTATTGAGGAGAAAGGTTTACTAAGGTAGGTACCGGGTCTGGATTATTGGGCATAGTCCCGTGATGTGCAATTGCAGCTTGCAATGCACCTTGAGAGGTGGTGGCGATGGCTGTGGCATAAGTTGGATTGGGAATCTGGGTGATGCCCAAAATCCTTGCAGAATGTTGCTCGTAAACATTCAATGCCTCATAATGCACATAATGAGCCAATTGTTTGAATGCAAATGCCTCGGTGTAATTAATGCCATACTTGAGCTCTAATTCACAAACCACAGTTGAGAAAGTTGCCTTGAACTCCCTCAAAGAAATAGTACTTGGCCTTCCGTTGAACTTCTCAATTCTCCCAGAGGAACTCTTGACCTCCATAGTGTATATGGGTGTTGAGGTCACAACTTGCAATGGAATATACGATGATGGTGTGAAAGTAGGTGCGGCAACAGGTGTACCCCTCTGATTAGCCCCTCTAAATGGACTTTGATGTACTGTTGATGTAATGTAACCTAAACCTGAATTCCTGGTAGTAGTTGTACTAGATGACGTTGGTGCTGTGGATGCTTGATGGTACCGTCGTGAAGATCATGAACTCAAAGAAATCAGCTCAAAGGATTGTGTGTTACTTCGTAACTGATACCTAAGCTTTGGTTGAACGGTAGTGTTCTCATCACCCGAGGACATGGTGTTGTCCCATGCCCTAAAATTTTGTGATAATACACATCACTAGCTAAAAACACAACTTACAATTTGAAGAATACAGTGCGTCATTCGGAATAACCTGCGTTAAACAGACGTTGCGCGAAGGTCAAATGAACATCCAATGAAGGTCGGACGAAACTTGGACGGAAGTCAAACAGATGTGGGATGAAAAGACATGACGACATAATGGTAGGATGTAGGACGACAGGGCACAGGACGTCAAGGCGCATGGCACATGATGGCAGGATGCAGGATGGCAGGACGAAAGTTGGATGGCAGTCCAATGAAAGTCGGACGGATGTCGGACGAAAGTCTGATGAGAGTTCAACGAATGTCGAACGAATGAAGGTCGACTGCCGCTGTTGCGATGGTGGTGTTACCACTCGTAACACTACAATGATGGCTGCGATGTTGTTACTACTACAGCTCACAACGATGGCGCTGCAACGTTGTTGCTGCGGCATTGCTATTGTTGCAGCTTGCAATGATAGTGATGTGGCATTGTTGTTGTAGCGTTGCTGTTGTAGCTCCTCGTAGTGATGGCGTTGCGGCATGTTGATGCGGTGTTGTTGCTGCTCACAGCGCTGCGTTGTAGCGATGGCTACACTGCAATGTTGCTATGGCATTATTGCAACGCGATGGCGCAATAGCTTGCAACACTCCAACGTTGTTGTGGAAGTGTTGTAGTGTAATGCTGCTGTTGTGGCAATGTTATAGTGCAGTGCTACGGCATTACTTTGGCAGTGCTATAGCGCGATGCTGGGGCGCTGATTTAGTAGTGTTATAGCTCGTAACGTGTGGTGCTGCTGCAATGTGCAATGTTGTGATGCTATAGCAACGCACAATGCTGTAGTGCTGTTGTAATGCACGACCTTGTGGTGTTGTAATGATGGTGGTGTTACAGCTTGCATCGTAATAACGCTACAGCTTGCGTCGTAACAACGTTGCAAGCTTGCGACACTATAGCTCGTGTTGTGGCAGCCCAATTGCTTTGTTGCGATGGTAGGCGGTGCTACACTGCTTTGTAGCAATGGCGGGTGTTGCCGCCAAAATTTTTGTTTTTGTTTTTTTTTTACTTGACAGCTTCAAGACCATCCTTGAAGACCACCTCCTCCTATCTCAACGTGAAAGAGAAGAGAAAGAGAACGAAAAAAAGAAAAAGAAGGGGGGAGGAAGTTTGATACCTACTTTGTTAGTTAGCAGAAATATAATGCAAGTTCCTTCCAACAACACCAGCAGCAACACTAGTAGTAATTTGCGTTCCTTTTGGCAGTAACAACACCAGTAGCAACAACTCAAGAACTCCAAAAGCATAAGAAATTTGTCGCTTTCAACGTGAAACAACAGGGAGTAGAGTTTTTCTAGAATTGAATTGCAAAGAAAGAAGAAAATGAAATGTATGTAGATGGTGGCCGTGCAATGGCCATCGTGAACATCTAGAAATCCTAGCTTATAATGGAGGAAATTCTCCTGACAAAAGAATTCTAGAAAAACTAAAGAGAGAAAGGAAGGGCTTAGCCTTTTATACTACTGCCAACCAACTGGGACCTTAAGTACCTAATAATGCACAATCGCCTAAGACCGTACATTAACCCTAAAAGCACACATGGGCATGCCCGTAATTGGCCATCATGTATGAGGCCATGTACAGGCATGAGAATGGGTTGTTGATATGTTTCGACTTATGACACCGAATGATACCTCCCCCAATGTCGAAAAAGAAAAGGATCATAACTAACTTTCAAGTTCATTCGCCCCCATGGAAAAAACACTTGTTCAAATGGGTAACATAATGCAAGAAATCACCATTAAAGTCAAAGAAGGTGGGGTTCAATTCATAGACCATACCACATCATTGTTGCATGTTTTGCAATAGATGTACGAAATATTTGCCTTGGAAAGGCAAATGGTCATGCATCTTGATATGGTTTTTCAATGTGTCAATGATGGAGTTAGCAATTCAGTGCATTGGATGAAGGATTGGCATGAGACTTTTAAAATTTTAGAACATGGAAATATCTGTAAGAAAAAGGTTCATGAGTTAAAACACAACACAAAAATCTTTCTATTTATCCCCCATATTAATTTTCCATCACTAAAATGTGCATGATATTATAATTGTGTCAAATAATAGATTATTTGTGTTAATGCATTGACTTTGTATTAATGAACATATAGGGTTTGAAAGTTAAACTTACATTGTTAAAGGTATATTGCACATATCATTTAAAATTCCCAAACAAGAATATTTCACTTAAATGTCATAAAGGTGGGTATTGCATATTTGCATCATGTACAACTAATCTACCATCTTATACAGTGTGGGTATTGCAAGTCAATTATATAATAACCACTAATTGAATATGCGGACGATGTTTACTCATTTTGTTTCTTGTGGCATTTAATTGGTCTTGCATGTAGGTATTACAAGGGATTAGAGTATATTCCTTATTACTTTTAGTGGGGATTTAACCACTTGATGTGGGTATTATCTTACCTTTTTTCATTAGAATCATGAGTTGTTTTAATGGATGTAATTAATGTAACATGGGCTTATATTGGGGGTTTCAATTTTAGATTTGATAAATGTAATCCTATTCATAATGAGGCAATGCATTTATAATTGAGGGTAATGTAGATGTAAAATATGATTAGGGTTGAAGATGTGAATATTATTTTCTTAGCACTTGTAGAAAGCTATGATGACAAATGGGTTTACAATATGACATACCTAATTTTCTAATGCAAGTATTACTTTCATTCTATCTTCTTGCCATAACATTAAGTATTTCAATAAATGTGTTATTGTGTCAAATTAAGAATCATCCATGTTATAATGAAATTTAATAAATAAATAAAATTATACATATATCTCCATGTTGTAATTAAAGATGGAAACATAAATAAAATTCAAATCCAAAACCTAAGGTATGTTAAAAGGGCGAAATTGTAGCCTTCAATCAAATGTATCGATTTTTACGAGGTAAGACGAAGGGGACAAGGTCAACACCTTATTACACAACAAAACAAAACAACCTTTTACTAACTTTACTACAACTACTCATATAATAAGTAAAGAATCATAAAAAAAAAGGAGGAAAGTAGGGGTTATTGTCCAAGAACATACCTACCATCTTGTAGTAAGGTTAACCCAAGGTGGTAGGGGAGGAAAATAAAGAGGGGCAACATGGAAAAATAGCAACATCCAAAAGAGGTTATTCTCCAATGGTTTGCGATACTTCCAATGCTTTTAGATATTGCTATGTTGGGGTCTATAGACCTTCTATAGCTATTGTCCCATCTTCACCATGCCTATAGGTCTTTTAATAACTTTGCATGTGACCTACAACACTTCGGTAGGTTTCCCCTTGCTTTTTACCATTTGTAGCACATTACATTCCCTCACAGCTAATGCCTACTACCTTCAGCAGTACCTTTTAGTCTATAAGCAGCTACCTACTAGTGTTCTCCCTCTACTTTCTACCACTAAACACTAGTTATTACTTTCTTATGGTAACCAATAATTCATTATTCTAGAAGGTACCAAATGGTATGCCTTTGTACATTTTATTTTAGAAGAAATACAAAAATATCATTTCAAGGAAAAATTTACTTGTGCAATTTCAACTACTTTACCTTCCACACTTTCTAATAAAATAAAAATACAACAAACACACTAAGTCTTTCAATCATCTTTTTTTTATTACAAATCACACACCAATCCCATGTACATTCATGATTCTCCATTCCATAATAATACAACACACTTTTCTAAGAATGTTCCCCATTCTTTCTTTTTCCTACCACACAAGATTCCCCCCTCCCAAATAAATGCCCCCATTCCACCTCTAATTCTCCTTTCTTCGCAAATCACACAAGGCCCACATTGACCCTATTAAAATAAGGTCCTTATTCTAATCCTCTCCTAAAAATCTCTTAAATGATTAGGTAACTCACCCCCCAACCACTCATTAACATGAACTACTTAATCCCATTAGTTTCACCCCTTTGGTAAGGGACAATAAATCTACCATTAATAATTATTAAGATGCCTATGGTATTAACTAATTTAGAAATTTCTACCCATTAACATGGTATTATTTGTTTGCTAACATTAAATTCTAAATATTACTACAATATATTATTGAAATGTCATAAATATTGTATATTGAAGTTATAAAAATTATTTTTGATTGATTAATTATTTGTACAGAATGTAATTCAACATTATAGTATAGTTAAAACTTAGGGTTAAAGATTTAAAATTAAATTTTTATAATGATTTTGAATCAATTTCAAATGTAAATTTTATATTTATATTTAATGTTATGTGTTCATATTCACCCATGATCTCAATTCATGGATTTGTATTTGATTAATTGTTAACTTAGAGGATGATAAGCTAAATAACCAAATTCTAGGTTTGACATAAAACATAATTTATGGATTTAATTCATAATATGAAAGCATACATGCACATTCCAAAGAATCATGGAAGAAAAAACCCCAAATCTCAAAATATAAATTCAATGTGTCCCATGAGAAATTACAAAGTGTTTGACTGAATTAAACTCAACCAGTTCACACAAAGGAAAGGAAATAATGACAACAAATAAAAATTTGTCATGAGAATCAAACCAAACAGGCTGGTCACATTATAGTGTATTATTTCTCACTTTTCAAAGAATTGGATACAAGTATTTTGAACTTTTACTTTTAAAAATCCACAAGAGCTGACATAAAACATAATATTTAGAAAATACCCCACTAAATCATTTAGAAAATGTAATTACAAAACTACAAAATGATTCATAATGTACATTTTTTTTCCCTACAAGTGTTATGTTATTAATGAATTCACTTTTGATGCATATTAATCAAAAACCCACATATTACATTTCAACATTTTATTTTTTTGGTGTTTACTTTATCATGCTTTCACCCCATGTGAATTTAAATTTCATTAAGCACACATGATGCAAATTCTTTGTTATTGCACAATCATCAATAATTGATGAGTTTCAACATGAAGGAAATTAAGGGGCTTTCACATCTTGCCCTAAAAGTACATCAATTTCTAATCAATTACTAGAACTCCCAAGATTTTGTTAAGAATAACTACGGTTATACAATTTGCACGCCAGGTTGTCAGAACGAACTAGGTCATTATCAAATTTCAAATTATAAATTGTTGGATGTTAGAGTTATTTTGCCTTGCATGATGGGTCCAAGTTCTAGCACGACCCATTTTAGTCCAGGACCAAATATTTGCTAATAAATTTGTCTGGGAAACCTCCTGTAGTTTCTATTCTACATACAACCAGAAATTGTATTCACGTACACATGGGGATTACACTTAGTAGTTACAACGATGATCAGATCGGCGCTTACTTATTGCGTGAATTGTTTCCAGTTTGATGAAACTTGTTTCCCGTTCAGTGTGGTTACAAGGGTGAGAAATCAGTGTTGTGCGGCAGTGGAACTGTGTTAATTCGTGTTCCTTGATGCAGCTGATTGCACAGATTCATCGAGATCTGTCCAAACCCCATGGAAGCCGTAAGGAAACGCGTATTTAGCAGGTATGCGCAATCGGGCAACAAGCGCATCTTGCTTTCCAATTCGTTGCGCATCCAGAATCACGAGATAGCACACTTCCTCCGCCGCAGCGTACTGCAATCACCCCATCACTCAACAACCCCCAACCCCTTTCAACTTGCTTCCCGACCGACGCTTCTGTCTTATTCTCATCAGATCAGACTACTTTCCAGTTCACAACTAGCCAAATTACGCATGCAAATACATTCTAATCATAAATGAATATGTCCATTCCTGCCTCAAATTTTAAGATTGAACTTAGATCTTGTTCAAATATTACGTTTTGAAATCAAGCAATAAGTATTGAGCTTCTCCTGGGACCTGCAGTATCTTCTTCCCGACGTCTACTAAGTGCTGAAAATCTATAGCTTTGAATTTATTACCTAGACAATTAGGAACTTGGGTCGAGCATTTTATGAAATGTTTAATAATTTGGGTATGTACTCACTTGAATTGTGACCAAGTAGCCGTCATCTTCCTGGAAATCGAGGCTATCTGGTGATTTTGCTGCTGCATTGGACCTGGGAATAAATACAGGCTCTCCTACAAAGGATCTCTTTCCAGCGAACCATGAGCTGACTTTGGCTTCAGCTGCATCGTGGCCACTGAGCTTCACCAGTGTATCAAAAGGGAAGTAAGGGAACGCTTGTCTGCGACCCGAGGCTGCTGCTAAGTACGTGTGCTCCTGCCTAGAGCCAGCTACCAAAGGATTCAAGGCTGGGAAGTCGCAGGCGCATGTATTGTTCTCGAATTCTTCACACTCCGTGCGGATCTCTTTTCCCTCCGGTGATAACAGCGTGGAGATTCTAACAAGTTGGACTGGATTCTCTGCGTCCAGACCAGGAGCTGCTGGCGACGAAGCTGAATTATTGGAAACTGTGTTCATGTATGTTGGGTCCAGCCATTTCTTTTGCCATTCATACCCTGATCATAATATCGTTGCAGTGGAGACCACCACCACAGCACACGAATTATAAGACACCATCTCGGTAACAAATTTGACCGTGATCAGAACACTAACTAGTAGGTAATGAAAGAATTAATGGATCTCAAGATTTTAAGAGCTGTGAGTTTAGTCTAGTGCAGCGTGAAGTTAATCTAATGAACTTTGTCGAAGGTTGCAGCTAATAGCCATTATAATTAGTTAGTCTTACCAAACATATGCAAGAGGGAGAACCACTCGTAAGAGCAGACAGTTCCGTCCAGGACCACGCGAAGGTTAACATCGGCATCAACTTCCTCGAATGCATTGGCGGTATGGACGAACCACATCCGATCAGGTACTTTAAGTGGTATCCTCCAGTCCCGGGACGTGATCTTGCTGGCAGGGCTACTAGTAGTGGGGTCTACCAGCTTCCGAGGAAGCAGGAAAAGAGGAGTGTGCGGCAAAGTGTCGTCAAGACTCAAGCAGTTAATCATGGGTGCCATCCCAGCAAGGGATCCTGCAACCTCTCCTGCAGTAAACGACAAACAAAGCCCTCAGTGTTTTTTGAAGAAAAAAAAGAAACCAGGAATAAATTCCCCGCCAGCTCTAGTTTCAGGGGCTACGAATATGCTTTCTTGACAAGATTGATTCCGCGCTGAGCTCCATATAATCTTATTATACGATCCCTGAGAACCGCCGTTTCGACACCATATTCCGAGCCTCATCCTGAATACGTACATAACTGCGTATATACATAACATGGCCTTGCGAGCACAACAGACGAAACCTTTTTTTATTTTTTCCCCAATTTTCTGTTGGAGCGTCATTAGCAAGCCTCTCAAGAGCGATTTTGCAATAAATATGGCGATGTATTAAATAAAATATTTCTTATTTGACGATTTTTAAAGATAAAAAACTGGGAAATATTGTGACAAAATATTCATTAAAAAAACTCGCGTCAATGCCAAATTTCCCAAAAAACAAAGACACTGATCAATCCAGATTGTAGAACCTCATGACTTAGCAACACTACCGTGCACATATTATTTCGATCATGGTATAAGAGCACTAGCTAGGAGGAGATGAAAGTTGCAGATCTGCAAGATCACCACACAGGCCGCATATATATACGTACCTGCAGAGTTGAGTTTGACTCGATTTGCTAGCAACACGTAATGATTGTCAGTAAGGCCCCAGTCGTGGATCATAAGTTGTTCGTCGAGAGTGAACACATTTCGTTGCACCACTTCCATCGATGTATTTAATTCTGCCAGGTACATGTTGATCGGCCCAAATTAAGGGTTTTCAATGCATTTAATATCTATTCAAAACACTTAAAAATTCCCAATCTCTCTCTAATCAAAACAACCATCCCTCGTCGATTGCTAACGAAAGAGCATAATCAAAAACCCTAAAAGAAAAACCTAGTTTGTAGATATTAGTTTTCTCTTTTAAAAATTGGGTTGGATTTTGGAGGGACTTCATTTCTCTCACTTACCATACACAGTGAATGTGCTCTTGGGGAGCACCATATCTTCTCGACGACAAGTCATAACCACGAGGCGTCGACGCTTGGTATCATACTTGACATGCGACAGCATTCTTTCTTCGGGCATGTCGAATACGCCTGTACTCATCATGCCATCATCAGCCAATTCGCATATTCATCAGAGCTCGCGCACGTTCAAAAATTAACACTTAAGCACGACCGTGTGAAATATATTGAAATATTGATCTGGAACTACCACTGTCTCTCTTTTGGTTGATCATCATGATCATGCACGGGATTAGTGACAGATCGACCTTTCAGGATGGGTTGTATCATCTTTCCCACAACTCCTACTGCTGCACTTCTTAATGTGCCGTGAGGGTTACTTATGAGCCTGTTGCACCTTTCTTTGATGCTTTTCCAGGATTGCTTTAAGCTTGATGCAATATCGCTTATGTTTCTGGCATCCTGCATTCTGCCAAAAAATATTGAGTCTATAGTAAGTTCAAAGATCTTATCAAGACCAATATTGGTGGGGATCTTTTTGAATCGAACAGTTATGCACATTCAACTTCAGTAGTAGCTTATGAAGGCAAGGCCTGAGAAGGTCTCAAGTCTCAGCAGCAGATTTTCACCTGAAGAGCCCCAAGGTCTTGAGGGTGACCGCATCCACCTCGTAGGGTATTCCACCCTCGTACAGACACATAAGCCTGCCTGCCCACTGCAGCGCACTAGTGTTGGCCACATTCTTCATGACTTTCAGGTTGCCGAATCTGTCGCCTCCTCGCAACAGCGAGAATGGGCCTCGGTATGTGAATTTCCATGTCTTATTCTCCTTGTCAAACTCCTGTTGCCGAGCTTCTGTGTCGATATACCTGCATCCCATACATATGCGCGTCGACAGGAGTCAGCAGCTCATTGTTTGGACATGAATTCACCAGCAAAACATGATAATCCTTGGTTCGTCCTACTATAACAGTCAGCTTAGGAGCTTAATGCGCACTGATAGGATTGTGTTTCAAGAGCGCTAATAAGTACCTTGCTGAGTACATGACGGGGTCAGTAGCACCATTGAATACAAACTTGCGAAGGTAACCATGGCCGTCTAGTGGATGCACTTGAGATCCATGGTCGTCAGACAAAATCCCGGGCCCACAGAGGTAGTACACACCGGCAAGGTCGTCTGGCACAGCCCCCTCCACGACCGTGAGTGGGATGGGTACTTCCACTTCGCTTCTTTGTGTCCTGTAAAGAAACTGGTAATCCCAGAATGCTTCTTCGGCATCTTCGCGTAATTTGTTCTCGACGCAGGGATCTGGAATACCGATTTTTGGTACTGACCGAAAGCTGACCACCTCTTTCTTCGTATGTAAGCCAGATGGGCTTCCTGCTGCTGAGTACAGTATCACGAGAAAATCAAGATCGAGTCAGGAACGTGAACTGCAACCAGTTCCTGTACCTACTAATGGTCGCATAGAATGTTCCATAGAATGTGAAATAGGAGAAAACAAAAAGGAAAATTCAGAATGCCTGGAGGTAGATCGTATGAAGGTGGAAAACACACCCGCAGCAGGGATTGTAGTTATATTCGCTCTTGGGACTCCGCTAGCTGGTACTCCAACTGCGCACTGGATCTGACGAGGCTGATCTCTGCGGAACGAAAATGTAGCGGGCGCTTGTAACTCCGTTGGAAGTACTCGATTCCTTAGCACCTCATGGTCACAAAAGCTGTTGGTACGAAATGAGCTGATTAACGCATGACTTGCCATAGGTTTGTAGCTTCAGCTAGAATTAACTAGGACAGCGCCTTAGTTTCTTTGTGATATTGCGAGGGTCCCTGATCGACATGCGGTTATGACAAAATTCACATGGTTCACGACCACTGCAGCTTCTACTTAAACATACTTGAAGCTGCTACTCTAAAAATTATTACAGGAAGATGCAACAGAACTTATAATGCCCGAAGTTCCGTGGCGCCAAAGCGCGCGTTGTGATCTCGGGCCACCCTGCATCCATCTTCTCTTGCAGCATCACATTTTACGTGATCTTCCCAAGTACCCAACAAAACAAGCATCAAAACCATCGCCTTAACATCACTGTGAGCTCGCAGCGAATCTATGACTTAGTGCAACATCAATCTTATACCAGTACCAGTGTGGTATGGGGTCTGAGGTAATACCAAGTATATACCTACCTTATACTCTAGTACCAATACCCTGTCTACGTCAGTGTTGGGTTGTTTTTAGAATGAGGGAAAGATACCTGCTAGTTATCAACTCAGGTATATATCCACTTACCCATTGATTCTCACATTTTTCAAATAATCAATTTTGGCAATAAGTGCGATTCTCAAATTTTTTAAAAGTCAAAGAACCAGAGGTACTTAATTGCCAGTTGTTTCATGAAACCACCAATTCTTGGAGGTTTTGAAACAACCTGAACTTGTGGTTCTTTGATTTTGATTTTTTTTCAAAGAACTGAATTAACTGGTGATCTTTGATTCTGAAATATTCAAAGAACGGCCAACACTGGTCTATATCTAGTATATATGTGCCAGGCAAAACTCGGCCTTGGACCTAATACCAGTAAGAGACTGGAATGGAATATGAAAGTTTTCTAAATACCCAATATCAGTACCTGCCAAGTATGAAGAGACAAAAGAAAAACCAGTTTGGAATGTTCAAAATATACCAGTCCAAATTTGACTAGCTAATACATCGTTCTAGATAGCAACTGCAGCTAGCTAGGTAGACTTGGAACCCTGCTGGTCGGGTGGAACACATCTGCATGGGATGAAGTTGCAGGCTGAACAGCTAGGGACATACGAGCGAAGCTCCAATACGGGAGAAAGAAATTATTCCTCGTCTAGATACTTTTGTCAGGCTTTTCCAGGATCCGGGCCTCATATCCGGCATGGCTTCGATATGCAGCTTATGGGATACCTAGGAATCACGGCGTGCGCTTTAATCCGGCATTCGAGAGATTGGGTATCTGCAACTTCTAAGGGCGCGCACAATTTCCAGCCGCCGGGTCGCCTCCTCTCTTGGATCTAGTCAGAAGTTCACCTGCGAGTGAGCAAACAGAGGGCGCGGAGTAGAGGGGAGGGATCTTCGTGCCCAATTTCTTTGATGTCGGGATTAATTCGCCCAACTAACTGTTGTCGAACTCACGGTTGCTTTCTTTCATTTTTGGGCATGTTTAGGCATTTTGCTGCCTCATCCCAAGAGTGAACATGCCCCAGTTGACAATATAAGGGATTCCTCAGATTTCAACTCATGTGCACTTAATTAATTCTGGCAACAGCCAGCCACCCGCCCCCTCCCCATCCATTGGACGTCTGTTATGACTTCGCTGTGGAAGATTCAACCCCTTGAACTGCGTTCACGCTGGGTTTCACCTTGGTCACATATTCTCTAGACGGTAGGTCCTGCAAGTGAGTAAGCAGGTGTGGGGTAATGCCCTCAGAGCAGGGTGTTTCTCTGAAATAAGCGATTACCCACGGTCGAGATCAGTGTTGTCCGTGTAAGTGTAAATGGGTGTGTAAAATCGTGTAAAGCCGTGTAAGTATAAATCTATTTATACTTACACATCGTGTAAAAGGTTAGTGGTACATTTACATTTAATTGTGTGTAAGTGTAAATGAGGTTCAAAACACTTACATGATGACTGTGTACAAAAAAACTAGTCGTGTAAGTATAAAAAGGGATAAGCCTAGATTTAGGGTTTTGCAAGTTTTTTGAGGTTATGTGTAGTGCGCTGTGCACCATAGCTGTTGCTCGTTGCAAGCTTAGGAGCTTGCTTTTGAGGTTATGTGTAGTCCGCTGTCCACCATAGCTGTTGCTCGTTGCAAGCTTAGGAGCTTGATTTGCTGACGACTCTCACATTTTCTACTTACGTTCTTATTTTACATTTAAAGAACATAAAGCAACACAAATTTTAATATAAACTAAAGTCTAAATACAGAATAGTTTTTAAAATTTTAAATACAAAAAATAAAAAACAGTGAAAAAAATGACATTATAAAACAATGCAAAAAAAAGAAAAGAAACAGTAGCTGTAAAAAAAAAGTGTAAAACAATGTAAGTTTTTACACTTACACTTGCATTGCTTTACACCACCTAAAATTCATTTACATTGTTTAACAGTTACATTTATATGTCATTTTCATACACTTGCACTTACACTTTTCTAAACAAACTTTATAAACTGCCAAATTAGATTACACTGTCTGTAAGTGTAAATTAATTTACACTGGTCCAGACAAGGAACGCTTATCTTGGGAATACCCCTTCTGAGGCATTTTCTATCCGTGCCTGAGGCACAAACAGTATCCACCCACTCCAATTTTCGTGTGATGAAAATTCAAATGTTTTGCCTTGGAATTGGCTGTATGCAAGCATTGCCTCTTTGATTTGGATGAGCTTTTGATCAAATCACTGCATGCATCCGGCGTCTAACTCCTGAACCCAATTGCCCACACTTAAATGTGCACCAACGAAGGTGGTTCGGACGGCAAGTGGGTAGGAGGGGGTAGGGGTAAACTCATTTATGAAGCGCTCTTGAATCACTGGAGATTCATCGTTGTGAAGATGTTGCCCATTTTCAAAGTTTCTCATCTCCATATTTGTATATAAGCAAATTCATATTCTAATGAAATCGCAAAGTTTCATTTTACTTTCAAGAAGAATCAACTCTTGGCTTTAAATTCCTATTCTAAGTTTCAAACTAGGTTGTTGTCATCAATGTTTGTAATGTGTTAGGATGACAATATTTTTAATATATTATGAAAATGTGTGAAATCATTTGAAAGAAATCTAATGAGTATAAAATATTTAAAAACATTGTATCAAATGTTTTTTCCCTTCCCAAATTTAAAAGGCTTGAAATGCATTAAAAATGATATTAAAGTGCATTTATGGTCAAATGAACCAATGGTGCTCACTTGGGGTTCATTTTTTTCAAATGATGTGCAAAAACAAAATGATGCAACTTATTGAAAAACATAGAATTAAAAATTTATTTAAATATAAGTTGGTGCTTAAAATTGGATTAAGAGGGAATGTTTAGAATACATCTTGAATATATTCAATTTCAATAAAATATTCTTTTGATATTTTATTATTCCAAAGCATACCAAAAACTATTTATTTATTTCACATGTTTTATAAAATATATAAAGAATAATTTCCCCAAGCTTAGTGCGTTGTGACTTTAATCTTGGGCTTACAATCATGGTTGGGGCATGAAAAAACATGGCTAGTTAGCCTAGAGAATGCCCCAAGCACATTGCCACATGTTTGGAAAAATTGAAAGGAGGTGAATCCCAAACATTTTCAACTTTAAAATGGGAATCCCTTTGGGACTTGATTCCAAAGTCTTAAAAGGTCTCGAATATTTGGGACAAAATTGCAAATGGCAAACCTTGTCCAAATTGGGCACCATTTATATGTTTTGAAGTGTAAATATTGAAAATGACCTTGCATTTTCCATTTGAAAATTTCAAGTTATCATCAAAAGAATGACTAGTTTTAAATTAAATTGGCATTTTGATTTTCAACTTTTAAAATTTTACAAATAGGAGTCAATGACCATCAAATTGAACATTTGATATGGTGTTGAATTTTTTTTAAAAAAAACTACAACTTTTCCCTTTGAAGATCCTCAATTGAAGTTCATGCTCATTATGAAGCTTGTTATGAAGCTGTAAAGTAACAAAACTTGGTTTTAGGACTTCCACTATGGAGTTCCAAGAATAGAGGGAGTTCCAAGAATTTTATACATTTCAATGTAACCCTACAGCAAATCACAAAGTATACTATAAAGAAGAATCGAATGTTTTTTCACAAGAAACCAAACCATGTGAATCAAGTAAGTTTGGGTTGCCCATGATTAAAATCTAATACCACTTAGCTTTAACTTGTACTAACCAACTTGTTGTTTGGTTTGTGCAATTGAACTTGTTTATAAACTTTCATTAGCCCCCTTTTTTTAGTCCCATCTCAAAGTTCCACAAAGTTTTTCAACCCCTAGTTTTAATGCATGGATTTAAAAAACATGCCTTGGGTTACATTATATTACATTTTTGGGAATTGACAAAATATTTTCCTTCAATACGATTTCACAAGCCCAAGGACATGTATTTGGGGAGAGTCTTTATAAGAAGTGCATAGTTTAATCAAAATGAATTGGTAAAATATGATTGTCATTCAAGTAAAATATTGTCACAATCACGATTTACATGTTGACATAAAAAAATATTTTTATTATTATTACCCAAAGATGTCACATTATAGTATTATATAAAGACATATTTTTAAATTTTTCATAAATATGTTATTTTAAAATAATTTGATGACCATCAAAAAATTCATTAAGGAATGAAACCATGTTTTAAAATACATTAAAAATATCATTGTACAAGTTCATTCAAAATTATCAATATCAACTTAAAAGTAGAATATTTAAAAAAATTATAAATATAAAATATACCACCCACATATTTATATAATTTATTTTGTTATTTACTTGTGCTAATAACTTGGTGAATTATTTACCAACCAATCCAACAAAAGTTGGTTTTTCATCCTTGAAATGGTGACATACACTTCTAGTTGGAACTTTCATGAACAATTCCCATATTAATGTGTTATTTTTATGAGAAAAAAAGGTGTTTTACAATTGGTGATGCAATTCAATTACATTGGACATTTGCAACTCATTATATTTATACACCTTGAATGCTAATGAACAAGTCACATGAATTGCAAAGTTACAACTCATTATATATGATGTCATATTGACATCATTAATTATCATCCATTTATTAAAATTTGACAGATGGCACTAAGAAAAAATTTAGACATAAAAATTCTTTTTTTTTCAAAATATTGATCTCCATCATCCATTATGATTGTTTGATGATGGTTTGAGATTGTGACACATGGCATAATTTTAAAAATTACAACATGACATATTAATTATATTCTGAAAAAATAAATAAAAATAAATATCTATAATATTGTAACTAATTAGATTGTACATAATTATAGAGGTAGGTTGATAGGTTTTAAGACCTACATATTTACATATTTACCTAAGACTTACCTACCTATTTACTTACATAGGAAGGTAGAAAAGTAAGACCTAGACTTATTATGTAAGTTATACAATTAAATTAATGATTTTTTTAATTGAATTAATTATTTAATATATAATTATTTGAAATAATCAATTATTTGACTTCATATAATTAAATATAATATGATTAATTATCTAAATTTATATAATTACTCACTTATCATTTGAATTTTTGAAAAAAATTATTAATTATTTTAATTAATTAATTAATTATATCAATCAATTTTATTTATAATTCATAATAATTATTTATCAGTTTAATTAATTATTTCATAATAACTAGGAAAATTACATATTAATCAATAAATAATAAGTTTTTAAAAAAATTAATTCATAAATAGATATTGAATATTAAATATGAATTTGGGTAGAAAACATGAAATTATAAATAGGCATATCCATATGTACATTGAATTGAAATAATATAATATACACATTGCTTTTAGTTTCACATTTAAAATAATTATTTAGTTAATTAATTTAAATAATTAATGATTTGGTAATTATTGATGAATTAATAATTATCCTAAATAATTGATCTAAGTTATTATGAAATATTTCCAACTTGGACAAATATTTAATTAATTATTAATTAATTAATTAATTAATTAATTAGTTACTTAAAATTAATTATATGAATTACACTTATTTATTCATATTAATAGTCAATTATTTAATATAATCAATAAGTTCATATTAAGTAAGTGTATTAAACATAGTTAATATTTAATACTCAAATTATTGAAACAATAATTTTTTATTAAACATTACATATGAATATGTATCCTTATTAAATTATAAGCAATTACATAATAATCATAACATATTTGAATAATATTACTTTAGTAATGATGCACTAATCATATACTAATTGTATCAATGGGAATCATAATTGAAAACTAATTACAAATGTATCCCACAATAGGTGGTGGAAATGTGAACACGTGGTATGATCTCATGTATGTACATTATACATTAGTTACAATATAGTTGTTGCTTTAGTGGCACATTTGTAATAATTCTAAAGTAGTTGCCACATGCAATTACAATGCAATTCAAGTTGAAAAAGTCAAACATGGTTTATTACATACCCAAACATAAAATGATCGTTAAGTTTTGATTGCAAATGTTAGAATAAGGGCTTGCCCTACTCAAAATTTCTAAAAGAAATGGGAAGGGGCAAATATGATTCTTACTTTGATGATTCACCTGGGTAATTTTGTCAAATTGAAGACTACAAATTATATTGATGCATGGTGGCATGACATTACGTTTTGCAACATGATATTAATGCATGACATGCCATAGGTTGAAGGTGTTAATGTGACCATGATCATGCAATGTATTTTTCTTTCAAATTTGTGTTGTAACCAAAATGAGAATGATACATAATGATACATAGGAAAATTTATTTAGATTTGGATATAAGCTAAACATGAAAATAATTAATTTTTTTTAATTCTATATTTTGGTTATATGTAATCAAATTTTTTTAAAATGTTGACATCAATATAACTTTTTTAAGGAAAAAATTCATTTAATGACAAAAAAAAGGGTTTTAACCATGTATATTTTTCTTTGTTAATGTAAATGAAGCTAATTTTACTATAAAAAATGAGGGAAAAAAAATCCCAATTAAGGTTTAGGGCAATGGGGCATCTTTGCCTCTCAACTTATTTTTTGTTTTGTTGTTTCTTTTTACCTCAAATTTGGTTGAGCCTAGAAGGAAGCACACTCTACAATGCTATCGACCCTACTTGTATTTTTTTTCTTTCACAATGTTGAAAAGGTGCATGTGTTGTCCCTCTTTTTTTCTTTCCCCTCTTTCACAACTTTGAACTTTGTGTGTAGGACTTAAATTTTGTTTGTGTGGTTAGTCAAACACTATGCAAAGTGTGTATAATAAAAAGATGTATGTTGAAAGAAATTGTTAGTCACAACAAAATTTGTGCATGTTCAAGGGGTTGCGACTATCGAAGAACCAAAGCCACAAAGAGCTCCTGGTCAAGGGTCATGAAAAAGGGTCAACTGTGGGAGTCCATCAAAAGAAGGCATTACTAGTTAGGGGTCACAAGGAGGAGTTGACAAAGGGGATTTCAATAAGTGGAAAACGCTAATGCAATGGTCAGCAAAAAGGATTGTCGTGACTAGGTGGTCTTTTTATTTTTTTTGTTAATGCAATAGTTGAGGAAGAGGATCATCATGACCAAGAGGTTTTTTTCTTTGTTTCCTCGTTAATGCAATAGTCGACAAAGAGGATCATCATCACCAGGAGGCTTTGGTTTTTTCTTCTTGACCCCTCATGTGCCTACTCATGTGATTAAAGACCCTTTCTAGTCACAAAAAACTTTATTGTTTTTTCTTTTCCTTCTAAACCCTCCTATCTTTTGGTCACAAGACTTTTACTTTTTTTTTCTTCTCGTTGATCTCCCCCCCCATCTCTTAATTACATGACGTTATTGTTTTTTTCTTCTTCTTTTCAACCCCCTAGTCATTTGTTCACATGGCCTTTATTATTTTTTTCTTATTATTCTCAATCCTTCTTGTGACTAAAAACCATTTTTTTCCTTCTACTCAAACCCCCCTCCCCCTCCCACTTCACCATTTTTAGTGAATAGTGCTTCTACTTTGGACAATGTGATTGTTATTGAAACATTTTTTTAATGCTAAGGTAGCATGTAGAAGGAGACTATGACAATGTCCTACAAATTAAGACTAAACAAGAGTGTAGCATGATCCAAGGTAGTTGTGGACCTAGTCTTAATGTTTCTACAGAGTTTGGGTAGTTGGGTGATACTACTATAGTCCTATCAACTACTAAACTGGTTGTAAGAGATGTCATAGTTTTGTATGCGACTTCAAAATAAGGGAAAAATTCAAGTACAAATATTTCAGTTTTGGAAATTAAGTTTTGAAATTTTGTTTTATTTTTTAGTGATGTCATAAATTGCAGTAGTTCATGGTTCAAGCTTGATCACTTTGTATTTCTAATTTGTGCATTGATATTATTAAAATTTGTTTTCATCATTTCTTTTTTGGTTTGTAGACTATATTAATATCCTCTCATAATTTTGGGATAGAAATGTAGATTGCACTTATGGTAAAGTAGACTATTCTTGATCCATTTCCAACTAAATCAATTTTACATTGGCTATTTAGCAAACTACTTTTTCCTATCTATTGTACCATGCCTTGTATAAGATTGTTCATACATGTAATACTGCTATAATATTTTGCAATATTTTGTTGATATGCAATAATATGGCATAATATTGTTATAGATTGCATTGCATGACAAGTATGCAACATTTTGATTGATACATACTTGGCATATGTGTTTTTGGCATTTTTTTGATATGCATACTATTATAGTATTGCTACAATATTTTGCAATATTTGTTGATATGTAATAATATGGCATAGTATTGCTATAGATTGCATGGCAAGTATGAGCATTTTGATTGATACATACTTGGCATATGTGCTTTTGGCATTTTGTTGATATGTAATCATATGGCATAGTATTGTAACAAATTGCATTGCATGGCAAGTATGTAGCATTTTGATTGACACATACTTAACATATGTGTTTATTGCATTTTGTTGATACATACTTGGCATTTTGCATATTATATTATAATAGAAGTTTTTTAGGGATGTTGCCATATTATTTCCCTCTATACCAATTGAAGTTTGAAATGAATTGTATTGTATTGTAGCAGTTGTAAAAATAAACCTTTGTGCCAAGGGACCACAACCATTTGGAACTACTCATGAAGTAGTTTGTGTTTGTTAGTATTGACAAGCTAGAACATGTTAATCCTAATTGTTGGATTAGTCATTTATAGTTGTGGAAAATGTGAATTAATCTTGCAAGGAAGTTTCATATCTTATAATTTGAATTGAATCCTTCTTTCTAATCCACATTCATGTTCATTCTTTTACTTGGTCAAGATTGCAATTTGGCATGATGATATCAAGATTAAAATCAATTTCACTTTTATCATTTTCTCTAACATTCTTCTTTGAATGTTACATTATTTCATACACGTCTTAATTCTAATGTATTTATCATGAAACATGTTTTGACCAAAATGTAAATTCATTTTCCCTAGTTTGTGCTTGTCAACATAAATTTCTTGAAGACATTGAACATGTCAATGAAATTGAGATGTGTTCAAAAGTGTGAACCAATAGTCTAAAATGTGTTGTTTGTGTCCAATGATAACACTTGATCACAACTGGTCCTATCAAAGGCACATGGGACAAGTTGAAAAATTGTTTGGTCCCCCCTTTTCTTTCCTTTGTAATGTTTTCATCATGACTTCTCATTATGTCCTTAATTTTGGTGAAACTAGGACCCAATATGTAAGTGGCTACTACCATATGGATAATATTATTTACATGTCTACAACATACTTGTCCACACTTTCTCAATTCTTATCATGGTTATTTTCATGTTGCTAGTAGCTATTAGGTCAATGGCACTTACATTTATTCTTTCCACCAATTTGCAAAAGTTATCCCACATGACCAATTTATCACCTAGTAGTATTTGTTCCTCCATATTTTTATCTTTTTAATTGAGTCTATGATTTTATCTCCATGTTTTGTTATCAAACTTTTTTGTTTCAATGTATCACCTTGTTGTTTGGAAATAATATTTGGTTGTGTTACATATAGTGTAACACAATGTATCATTATTGCACAATGTTTAATGTATTGATTTATTTCAAGTTTTGCAAAGATGTCAAATATTAAATCAATGAATCTTTCCATTAAAAATGATGGGAGGGCAATTGATGTCACTTACAAAGGTTGGACTGAAATCCACAACTAGTACATTAATACAATGATAATATAAAAAACTTACTTGATGTTTACTTCTTTGAATGTTGTATTGCCATGCATCTTTCTCCAACAAGATTTGATTAAATCACCATCAAGCTATCCAAATTTGTAATTAAGCCTTGGATGAACAAGGTAACAAGCTTGTGTTGAAACCTTGGTGTTCATTCAAAATGTGACCCAAGATCTTAATTTTTAAAATAATTTTCATTGAAAGTTCAACAAATATTCATAACACACTGAAAAATGCAAATATCAATTAAAGTCGAAAAGTGGTTGGAAATGTGTAACACATGTCAATTTCTCCCCAAATGCAAAGATTTCTTTTTCAAGTGTCAAATATTAATAATACACTCAATGTATTGTTCACATCACATGTTAGTAGCATAGTGGTGCATTTTTATTAAATTAATTCATTTTTTATTTTACCCATACATTTCAAAATGTGGCAACCTCTTGTCTATTTATTTTGAAAAATTTCTCATTCTTTCCATGTTTAAACAGGTTGAAAAACCCTTAGTGTACCAAAAGATCTTTAATGTATCAATAGATAATTAAAATATCAATAAATCTTTAATGTATCAATAACATATGGTTAATAATAGTTAGTTATAATCAAAAAATTGATGGTAAATGTATACTAGATGTCGAATTTTAATATGTAAGGTTTATTTCTAAAGTGTGAAAATATGTTTGTAATACATTCAATGTATTGCTCACATCACATATTGATAATAACTTTTAATGATTGTTTACTAAATTAATTGTTGTTTTAACTTACCCATAAACTTGGAAATGTGGCAACTTCTTGTCCATCTATTTTGAAAAAAAAATCATTCTGTATATATTTAAACATGTTGCAAAAACTTTAGTATATCAAAAAATATTTAGTATATCAATAAATCATTAATGTATCAATAACGTATGGTTAATAATAATTTGCTATAATTGAAATATGATGGTAAATATATACTAGGTGTCAAAATTTTCATATGTATGATTTATTTCTTGAATGTGAAAATATATTAATAGTACATTCAATGTATTGCTCACATCATGTGTTGATAGTAGATTAATGGTTTTTCACTAAATTAACAATTGTTTTACCTTACCTATAAACTTGGAAATGTGGCAACCTTTTGTTTATTTGTTTTGAAAAAATTCTTGTTCTTTCTACGTTTAGATTGATTAAAATCCTTAGTGTTTGAACAAATCTTTAATATATCAATAAATCCTTGGCATATAAAAAAATGTGACAAATTATAATTAGTTATGATTAAAAAGTGGTGTTAAATGTATATCAAATGTCGAGTTTTCATACATAGCCATTTATTTCTCAAGTGTGAAATATTAGTAATAATTCAATGTATTGTTCACACCATGTGTCAATAGTGAATTGGTGGTTTGGTACTAAATTAACAATTATTTAACCTTAACCATAAACTTGGAAATGTGATAATATCTTATCCATGTAATTTGAAATTTTAATGTATTGATATTTTTGATACATTAACAATTATGGTATAGAAACAATCATTTAAATGTTTATTTATAAAACTTATTATCCATGTAGTCATTTTGAAAATTACCCCACCCTTCCTTACATAATATATATGTATCGTAGAATTTATGTTGATGATATACCATGATGCATGATAACATAATGCATGATGAAATATGATGCATTAATACATTGTTATTTTGATACACAACAAAGTTTTTAAAAAAATTCAGTGCTCTTTGCATTATTTACTACTAGGTAAAAATGATTTTACTAACAATTACCCTGCTTTCATTCACATGCACACATTTTTAATCTGGGGTAGGATGCCCTTGACTTCAAAAAGGTACTAAAGTAGGCACCTACCATCAAAACTTGGCGATCATTTTATGCTAAGGAATTACATATGTATGTACAATGTGTATAAATTATCACATAAAAAACCCATTTTCAACTCACTTACAATTATTATGTAACTAACTAATTTTCTGATGTGTCAATTTATATATTAATATTCATTATTTTATTAATAGTTGTATATGAGTTGTTTCTTGAGCTTTAATTTCAAGGTAGTGTGGTTTTGACAAATGCGATTTCTCTTAATGTGCACTGTGATGATTGAATTAAACCCCATAAATTTTCAACAACATTAAATCTTGATATTTGTAATGAATGTCACTATTTTATTTATAACCTCCCTTGGGCCTTATTGATTTCATTTAACCAAAACAAATTCATCTTTCTATTGTTTTAATATTCTCAATTGTATTTCTTTTGGAATAATAGGAAAAACAACATAGGATCTTTATCCTTCCAAGCATTTTATAACTTTTTTGATGGCAGGTCAATTTTGGCCACAAACTCTAAACCTAATGAATATCGAATGGCTAAAAGAAGGAATCATTTTCTTGGCAGCCTTTTCAAAATGGATTCAATGACCTTTAAAACTCTTATGTCGTATATTTAATCAAATGCATTATATGAACATTGCCAAATTATATAGATGTATGCATTACTTATCCATGACAGAAAATTTAAGTCAATTACATTGTTTAATATTTTATTATTATTTTAAGATGAAAATTATAGTTAAGACAAGGACTCAAATTATTATGTCCAATTTAGATTTTATTTTCTACTAAATTAATATGACATCATTCTAGTTATAGTCATACACTAATCCACTATAATCATGAAATAATAAATGTAATAAAAATCCAAAATAATCCTTTGTAGTCCTTTTACGTTAGACCATCCTTTTGGGTACCCTAACAATGAATATGCCCAATAGGTTATCTAAATTTTCTTTAATTGATAAGATTCAATTTTTTAAAATTTTGTTTCATATCAAAGACCTATTTAGGTAACAAATTAATTCCCACAAGAAAGTTCTTTCAATTTTCATAACTGTGGTCTTGGTCCTTAAATGAAGACTAACTTCAGATTTATTAATGCCAAACTAGCTCAAATATCAATTAATACCATAGTATTTGGGCTAGTTTGACATTAATTAATTTTTTGTGATTTTAAAGATGAATAAGTAGTAATTATGTCAAAAGTTCCCCAAGAAAAGAAATTCAATATTTTTTACTTGTGTTATTTTTTCCTCATTCAATGTGTTTTGTTTATTAAGTACTTTTGGAAAGAAATCAAGTGATTTTCTAGTATGTGCACACAAAAAAGTTAACATATTGATTATAGAAAATAAAAATGATTCTTTCTTAGTGTTTAAAAACACACTAGTTAACCCCCTTAACTTCATGAAAGCTCAATTGGCATTAGTTTGTTTCTAATTAATATTCAACCTATGTCAATTTATAATTAATACCTCAACCTTTCTTGAATATAAAATTAATTTCAAAATGAATGTCAAATTGAATTTTTGATAATGAAATATTTGACAATGGATTGTCAAATTGGCCCAAGCAGTACAATTGCATGATAATTGTTTTGGACCTATAAATTTAAATAAGGATATAGAGGTCTCCAAAAGCCCCAATGAACAAAATGATTATTTTGATCAACTAGCTATAATGATGGGCCTAGATGATGGCATTTACATTATCTTGGAATTTAAATTGTCCAATTTTTCATATTTATAGGGGGTGTTGGAGAACCTATTTTTACCTGTCTTCATATATTCAATTATGATTTTTTTTGATGCAGTGTATTTTTAGGGCAATTTCAATGACAATCTTAACATCTTGTTTTTAATTGGAGATATGTTGTAGACATAAGGCCCACTTTACAAAATGTAAGGCCTTCGTTAGAGCTACAAGAAAGCTCATCCAAATGTTAGTAGCTTCGTACTTTACTCCAAACAAGGTTCAATTGAGGGCATGAGGCTTTTGGACACTTAAATTCTAATTATAGATCCTAAAATCTAAAATATTTTACTACCACCTATTCAATACATAGTTCCAATTTTAAGAACTAACTTGTTGACATATGATTTCTTCTTGATTGGAATTCATGTTCTAATGATATCATATATTAAAATGTTTGTAACTTATTTTGTGTGTGGATGAAAAAATTTCCATATCCATTTTGTGTATGGATGAGAACCAATAGGCATCCACTTTTTGAAGGATTTATAGATGTACAAAGGATGTTAATTATGTCTAGTAATCAATTCAAGGCTATTGGTTACTAAAAATAGTCTCAACTTTCATGTGCCTCAGGGCAAACACTAATTGGGAATAACAAATCAAATGTAGCACAATCTCAATGCTTTTATAGGACAAGTGCCCAAATCAAAATTATTTTTTCAATTTTTATTATTATACTTGAATTATGATAAAAATTCTAAATATCAATGATATATCACATGTTTTAAATAAAGAGACATGATGTAGTGTTTAAAAATAAGTTATTTGAGTTCAAGATTTTAGGTTCAAATATTTTTTCCAATAGTCATCTTTTTCCTCTAATGACTTTGTTGGATGGATGACTTTCCTAATCAAATTGCACATGAAAAAAAAAACTATATAGAAGGAAAAGAGAATTGTGATTTTGCTTTCCTTATGACTTTGGTTACATTTCACAAAGACAATGTTTAAGGAAGTTACAACAAATTTGCCTTTCAAGTTTTTGAACATTGCACAATGAACAAATGTGCCATCTCATTTCAACTTTTCATACATGATACAACTTCACTTTTTCAAATTTTCAACCATAAGTGTAATTTGGAAAAGTCTTTTTTCTCAAGATCTAGTAGAATAAACTCAAAATTGTAGCTCTACTAGGAAAGACAAATAAAGTATTTACTCTAGGTCCAACAAGGGCTAGAAATTTAACTATAGATCTACACCCATTAAATTGATTATTATAGTTGTAATACATAAAAAGTAAAGAAAAAAAAAACTTGAGGAGACAAACAATGGAAAAAAAAAAACCATTAATGTCAATGATAATAAAATACATGTATGAATACAAGAAAATCATATTGCAATAAGGCATGTACTTGGAAGGTGGTAATTTTTTTATTTCAATTTAAAAAGGCTTGAAGTGATTTCAAATATTTTTGCATTTTCCTCTCCAAATTTCCCCTTACCTGAAATAGCATTCCCCTTTACAACAATAAGTGGTGGCTACCTTTAGCTAAATCTTAATGTAGTGCTCCTACCCTTATCCCCCTTATTTACCATAGTATAATTTCCCATATTAATTAAGAGGTAGGCATGGAAAGTCCATTTCACCTTACCCAGGTAAGTCCCTACCTACCTATTGTTACAATAACTATAATAAGGTCACAATAACTAAATTTCACTTTTAATAATCATTTTCATCCATTATGCAACCTTTTTCCCAACTAATTTTCATCCATTAAAAAAACTTCTTTAGATTTTCACCAATTGAGCAATGTTTTTTGCCTATAAGTCCCCATCATGCAACTTTTCATTTAATTTGCAATGTTTGAAACCAAGTTCCCAAATTTTTAATCATTGTGCAACCTTTCAAAAATTCTAAAACATTTCATGCAAATTAATTGAACTATGAAAATAAGAAGTAATTCAAATAATATCCAATTTTCATAAGGAAGAGAATCTCAAATCCTAACCTCAACAACACAATCCTCCATAATCAAGGCAACTTAACATGAGTAACACATGGCCCAATTGGGGACCAGTAGTTGTTTAGAAAAAAAACACCAAAGTTGCTTGGGGAAGGTAACATTACCACTTTCACTTTCCCAACAAATGTTCCCCACCTAGAATTCCCTTGAAAAAGGTTGAAACAAGTTGCCCCAAGGAAGACAATTGGTTAACCTTCAACCAACCAACATTGTCTTCCCATGCAACATTGGTTTAATTACCAATGGTTTGGTTAGGGAGCACTTGTTTTGTCGCTTAGGAAAATTTAACTAGTGTTGCATAAGGAAGGTAATGATATCACAATCCCTAAGAAACAATGTCTTCTTCCTTTGGTGGCATTACCTTGTTTCTTAGGCAACACAACTAATTAATGTTCCCCAACCAAAATTTCTTCATAAAATTTTGACCCAAGTTACCAAGGGAGGACCATCTTTCTTCTTCCCGATATGAAAATCACTTCAAAAAAAGATGCTACAAAAAACTTAAATGAAAACCATATGAGAAGAAGAAGATTTCAAGTGTAGTTGTTTCACTTATAGAAGATGGCCTCAACCAATTATGCAATAATCTTGTAGTTAAAGGAAAAGTTATGCCATTTGTCATTAAAGCAATTTTCATAACTTGAATTCAATAAATAAAATTGAAAATGATTGTCTATTGGGCACTAATGGCAATAATGTATATTTTGCATTGAAAATTGAATTCCATTTCATTAATTGTTACAATCTTATGTTTGCTTTGATTGTCAAAGTGAATGAAAACAACCACCACACCATGGAAGATGGAGGACAAATGGATTGGAAGCATTGTTTTGTGGTATTCGAATCCCACATCTAACCATTTTGGTTCTTGCATTCTGAACAATGTTGTCATCTTTTCTACTAAGGCATGTGAGAACTAATGGTTTTGGTTCTAGTTCTCAAATACCCAAACCACCAATTCAAAATCTTGAATTTTTAAAAAGAATCAATAGCAAGATTGACCTTAAAATTAGACCCATAACTGTAAATTACCCTTCAACTAGAATTGACCCCTAAACCAATTTTATCCAAGGTCCAATTCTTCATTTTCTTTTTAAAAATTCATTTATATTTGAAATTTCATAATGTTTTATGAAATTTTTTTTCGCTAAGGGTTTTTATTTATATTGTTTGTGTGAGAAACAATTCAAATATACAACAATAAGTTTGGGGGTGGTGTGGGGTGGGGGGAAATTGTGAATGCAATTGACCCCATTCAAATTCAAAATTGTTGCATATTTGAACCATGTTCCAAATCTAAGAACCGCTAACCTAGTTTCAAATCAAGGTTTGGTTCCATGTACACATTACACATTCCCAAGTATGTTAAGTAATGTATAGGAGTACAATCACAATCTTAATAGCCACATTTCTTAAAATTACAATCCTATATCTTGAAAAAATCACAAGGGAACACCATAATTTAAATTGTCAACCATTATTTGTAAAGTTTCAAAAAAACCTTGGGAATGGAATAGTCCCTATTTTTTCAAACGTGCACCATTCCTTCTCAAAATTGTACAAGATCCTAATATTGATAATAAAAAAGGCAAAAGGAACTGACATTTGTGATATTCATTTTTACAACACATTTGAATACTTTTGGTTCAAACATGCTTTTAGCCTTGAACAACATTAGAAGTTTTTCTTTGAACAAAAGGTATTTATTTTCATGTGATAAGTAACATGGATGCATAATATACATTATGTATTACGAAGGGATAATAAAAAAATATTTAAACTTATAACATTGTTGAAAAAAACACAAAAACATTAAAAAAATGGATTAATTAATCAACACATGAATGTCACATGTCACATGCCATCTTTGGGAAAGGACTTTTATCTTTGTGCCTTTAGCTCTTAAAATTGGGAATACACCCATAAGTATGGAGTTTTATACCAAAATTAAAACCAAGGTTTATATATATATGAAATTCAACTAGTAACAAAAACCAATATTTAATTTTGAAGTTAAACCTTGATTTTGTCAACTTTTATTTTAAAAATCAACTTGCCTACTTAAAGAACCTACCTTTCATTTCAAAAGTGTTTTTTCACGATGTTGGTTTTAGGTTTAGATTTAGCAAAAGACTAGTTCCACAATTTGTTCTTGTGCCAATTTTAACAAAAATGGTTCCAACAAACCGATAGATGAATGTAACCTTAAAACCCTGGTTTCAACATTAATTATTACCAATGTTAGAAAAGTCATATTTTTTATGAACCTCCAATTTTGATTCTAAAAAATAAATTAGAATTGTCTCAATTTCAGTTCTCATTTGGATGCAACACAAAAGTGGAATTTGGAATCCAGATTTGGGATTTGGAACCTAATTCAATTCTTCAACAAAAACAATTCTTGTTCTAGTTCTGATCCAATTCTAGGTCAGTTCTTACAAACCCAAACCAAAACTAGCAATTGATTAATGTTAAGTTCTAGCTAACCCTAATTTCAATCACATGTTTTTAAATTTAAATTCCAAATTCACAAACAAAGAAATTAAAAAGTAGAGTCTAGGTCTAATTCTTTAAAAAAATTAATCCAATTCCAATTTTAGTTCTCAAAATCAGACATGATTCCATTTCAAAAATCATCTTAATCAAAACTAGAACTAGTGGTTCTAAACATTGTTGCGTGGATATCATTTTTTATATGTGTTGATTTTTGGTTGTAGAAATGTTTTAAAAAATTAATTTTAATCTTAAACTAATTTCCAATTTTTTTCAATTGTAGTATCCATAAAATATTCAAGGTGGTTTTCACTACTTGAAGGCAAGAAACAACCCAGCAAGAAACAACCTGAAGACAAAAAATAACAACACAAAGGCAACTAATAGTAGGACAATTGCAATTAATAGCAACATGAAGGCAAAAAACAACCACACAAAAAGCAAACAACAATAACTCGAAAGCAACATGTAAGCAAGAACCGACAATGCAACTTGGCAAAAAATAACAATGAGAAGACAACCAATAATAATGCAAAGGCACCCAAGAACAACACAAAAGCAAGAAGCAATGGCATGAAATCAAAAAGCAACTTGAAAAAAAGAAAATATACAAAATCACAACAAAAAAAATTTGAAAAAAAGATGAGGCCCAAGTGTGAACTTGAGCCCCTCTATAAAGTAGCAATATTATTCATAGGGTTTGAAGTGGCCATGTTTGAATGGCGCTAGGTCTCAAACCTTCAAACTTTTTTTTTCTTTTTTTTTTCTTTTTTTCCCTAACCTCACTTCTAATCAAATTCTAAATTTTTAAAAAATACTTGCTATTTAAATAGCTTAAAGAGTTGATATCCTGGCCAAATATCATTTATGTGATATCTGATATTCAATCCGGATATTGCATGGCTAAATCTCAAAGATATGAGACCTGATGATAAGGATATCACCTTGGATATCATAGTTTGTGGTATCCAATGAATATCAAAAG
>Ga0116231_10002915_pt1 | contig 35707 bp, 33 predicted proteins | sample S1TSphgellanicum_2_FD_89695 | JGI IMG/M metagenome (GOLD analysis project Ga0116231, IMG submission 89695) | Host-associated microbial communities from peat moss isolated from Minnesota, USA - S1T2_Fd - Sphagnum magellanicum MG | ecosystem: Host-associated > Plants > Peat moss > Unclassified...
AGCTGATCGGCGAAGATCATCTTCGTCTCGTAAAGCAGGCGGCCGATCAGCGAGGATTTGCCGTCGTCGACCGAACCGCAAGTGATGAAGCGCAGCAGACTCTTGTGGCGATGCCGCTCGAGATAGGCCTCGATGTCGGTCGCGGTCGCGGTCGCGGGCACTAGCACGGGTGCGGTCGGCTTTGGGAGCTCGCTCATCAGAAGTAGCCTTCCTGCTTCTTCTTCTCCATCGAGGCCGCGCCATCCTGATCGACGAGCCGGCCCTCGCGCTCCGAGCCGGTCGCGAGCAGTATTTCGCCGATGACCTCGACGAGCCGCGTCGCAGTGCTGGGTGTGGCGCCGGTCAGCGGGTAGCAGCCGAGGGTGCGAAACCGGACACTCAGGTTCTCGACCTGGTCGGTGGGCGCGAGCGGCAGGCGCTCGTCGTCGACCATGATCAAACGGCCATCGCGGCGTACGACGGGGCGCTGCCGGGCGAGGTACAGCGACACCAGCGGGACGCTCTCGAGGTGGATGTACTGCCAGACGTCGAGTTCGGTCCAATTGGAAAGCGGGAAGGCGCGGATGCTTTCGCCGCGGTGTTTGCGCGCGTTGTACAGCTGCCAGAGCTCGGGTCGCTGGTTCTTCGGATCCCAGCGATGGCCGCTCGCACGGAAGGAAAGGATGCGCTCCTTGGCGCGACTCTTCTCCTCGTCGCGCCGCCCGCCGCCGAATGCGGCATCGAAGCCGTGCAGGTCGAGCGCCTGGCGCAGCGCCTGGGTCAGCATCAGGTCGGCATAGGCCGAGCCCGGCGACCAGGGCTTGACCCCCGCGCGCACGCCCTCCTCGTTGGTGTGCACCAGCAATTGCAAACCGAAACGGCGGGCGGTCGCGTCGCGAAACTCCAGCATCTCACGGAAGTCCCAACCGCTCGCGATATGCAACAGCGGGAACGGCGGCTTGGCCGGGGCGAAGGCCTTGAGCGCGAGATGCAGCATCACCGAGCTGTCCTTGCCGATCGAGTAGAGCATCACCGGACGTTCGCACTCGGCGACCACCTCGCGCAGGATGTGGATGCTCTCGGCCTCGAGACGCTGCAGATGCGTCAGCGTCATTCGCCCGGGCTCGTCATTCAAGATAGTGCGCGGGCGTCTTGGCGCGTAGTTCCTGCGATGAAATGCCCGGCGCGATCTCGAGCAGACGGTATGGGTCCTTGCGCGTCGGCCGCGCGAATACGGCGAGGTCGGTGATCAGCAGATCGACGACATTCGCGCCGGTGAGCGGCAGCTCGCAGCGGGCCTTGAACTTCGCGGCTCCATCCTTGGCACAGTGCTCCATCACGACGACGACGCGCTTGACCCCCGCGACCAGATCCATGGCGCCGCCCATGCCTTTGACGACCTTACCGGGGACCATCCAATTGGCGAGGTCACCCTGCTCCGACACCTCCATTGCACCGAGCACCGACAAGTCGATGTGACCGCCGCGAACCATCGCGAAGCTGTCGGCCGAGGAGAAATACGAGGTCATCGGCAGCTCGGTGACCGTCTGCTTGCCCGCATTGATCAAATCCGGATCCTCGTCTCCGTCATACGGGAACGGCCCCATGCCCAGCATGCCGTTTTCCGACTGCAGCACGACTTTGAGCCCGGGCGCGATGTAATTCGCGACCAGCGTCGGAATGCCGATGCCGAGGTTGACGTAAAAGCCGTCGGCGAGCTCGCGCGCCGCGCGCGCCGCCATCTGCTCACGCGACCACGGCATCGGCGCTCCCGGCGCGCGGCCTTACGGTGCGCTTTTCGATCAAGCGCGAGTAATTGCGGCCGGCAACGATCCGCTTTACGTAGATGCCGGGCGTATGCACCTGGTCCGGTTCGAGTTCGCCCACCTCGACCAGGGTCTCGACCTCGGCGATCGTGATCCGGCCGGCGGTCGCCATCGGCGGGTTGAAGTTGCGCGCGGTCTTGCGATAGATCAAGTTGCCCTCGGTGTCCCCCTTCCAGGCCTTGACGAGCGCGATGTCCGCGACCAGTCCGGTCTCGAGCACGTAGGTCTCACCGTCGACGACGCGCTGCTCCTTGCCCTCGGCGACGATGGTGCCGGCGCCGGTGCGCGTATAGAAACCGTAGATGCCGGCGCCGCCCGCACGGATGCGCTCGGCGAGCGTGCCCTGCGGATTGAATTCGAGTTCCAGCTCGCCGGCCAGATACTGGCGTTCGAACTCCTTGTTTTCGCCCACATAGGAGGAGATCATCTTGCGGATCTGGCGCGTCTGCAGCAGGCTGCCGAGCCCGAAATGATCGAGGCCGGCGTTGTTGGAAATGAAGGTGAGGCCGCGCACCCCAAGCTCACGGATCGCGCCGATCAGATTTTCCGGCACGCCGCAGGCGCCGAAGCCACCGGCCATCAAGGTCATCTCGTCGCGGAGCACGTCGCGCAGGGCGCTCACGGCGTCGGGGTAGACCTTGGCACTCGCACGTACGGACATCCGGACTCCTCACCGCCAGACCCTGCAGCAGGCCGCGATTATACTACCCGGCTACCCACCCTGGGCTGTCTAGCACGAGCTGCCCGGCCGCGCTCCGACTCGAGCCGTTGCCGCATCCAGGGTGTTGGCGAGGAGCATGGCGATGGTCATGGGACCGATGCCGCCGGGCACGGGGGTGATCCAGCCCGCGCGCAAGCTCGCCCCGGCGTAGTCCACGTCGCCGACCAGGCCGCCGGACTCCGTTCGATTGATGCCGACATCGAAGACGGCGGCCCCCTCGCGAATCCAGTCGCCCGGGATCATGCCAGCGCGCCCGACGGCCGCGACCACGAGTTCGGCGCGTTCAACTTCTGCGCGTAGGTCGCGCGTGCCGGTGTGACAAACCGTCACGGTGGCCCCCGCGAGCAACAATTCCAGCGCCATCGGCCGGCCGACGATATTCGAGGCGCCGACCACGGTGGCGCGCGTGCCACGCAGGACAATGCCATATTCCTGCGCGAGGCGAATCACGCCGAACGGCGTACACGGTCGCAAGCGAGGCCGCTTCTGCGCCAAGAGACCCGTATTCTCGGGATGGAAGCCATCGACGTCCTTGCCCGGCTCGATCGCATCCATGATCTCGATCGCATCGAGGCCGGCTGGCAACGGCAGTTGCATCAGGATCCCATCGACTCGCTCGTCGGCGTTGAGCCGCTCAACCAAGGCGAGCAGCTCCGCCTTGCCCACGGTCTCGGGCAGGTCGTAGGCGAATGAGGCAATACCGGTCTCGGCGCAGGCCTTGCGCTTGTTGCGCACGTACACGCTCGAGGCGGGATTCTCGCCGACCTGCACGACCGCGAGGCCGGGCGGTCGCCCCCGATCGGTCGTGAAAGCCCCTGCGCGGACCGCGACTCCCGCACGCACCCGGGCCGCGACGGCTTTGCCGTCGAGCACCGTCGCGGTCTGCCGCATCGACCTAGTACCGGTATTGATCGGTCTTGTACGGGCCCTGACGCGTGACACCGATGTAGCGGGCCTGTTCGTCCGTCAACTCGGTGAGTTCGGCGCGCAGCTTCGAGAGCTGCAGCCGCGCAACTTTCTCGTCGAGATGCTTGGGTAGCACGTAGACACCGACCGGATAGTCCTTGGTGTTGCCGAACAACTCGATCTGCGCGAGCACCTGATTCGCGAACGAGGAGCTCATCACGTAGGAGGGATGTCCCGTGCCGCAGCCGAGATTCACGAGCCGGCCCTCGGCGAGCAGGATGATGCGCTTGCCGTCCGGGAAAATGATGTGATCGACTTGCGGCTTGATGTTGTCCCAGGTGTAGGCTTTGAGCGCGGCAACCTCGATCTCGTTGTCGAAATGACCGATGTTGCAGACGATCGCCTGATCCTTCATGCGCTGCATGTGCGCGTGGGTGATCACGTGCAGATTGCCGGTCGCGGTGACGAAGATGTCGGCCTTGTCCGCCGCGTACTCCATGGTCACGATGCGATAGCCTTCCATCGCCGCCTGCAGGGCGCAAATCGGATCGATTTCCGTGACCCAGACCTGGGCCGACAGCGCGCGCAGCGCCTGGGCCGAACCTTTGCCAACGTCGCCGTAACCCGCCACGACCGCGACCTTGCCCGCGATCATGACGTCGGTGGCGCGCTTGATCGCGTCGACCAGCGACTCGCGACAACCGTACAGGTTGTCGAACTTGGACTTGGTGACCGAGTCATTGACGTTGATTGCCGGGAAGGCGAGTTCGCCGTCCTTGGCCATCTGGTAGAGGCGCTTGACGCCGGTGGTGGTCTCCTCGGTCACGCCCTTGATCTTCGCGAGTCGCGTCGAATACCACTTCGGGTCGATCTTGAGCTTCGCCTTGATCGCGGCAAACAGGCACTGCTCCTCCTCGCTGCCGGGCTGGGAGATGACCGACAGGTCCTTCTCCGCCTTGGCGCCGAGATGCAGCAACAGGGTGGCATCGCCCCCGTCGTCGAGAATCATGTTCGAATAGCCGCCATCGGGCCATTCGAAAATCCGGTGGGTGTAATCCCAATACTCGGTCAGCGTTTCGCCCTTGGTGGCGAACACGGCCGTGCCGCCGGCGGCGATCGCTGCGGCTGCATGATCCTGGGTCGAGTAAATATTGCAGGACGCCCAGCGAACCTGGGCGCCGAGCGCATTGAGCGTCTCGATCAGCACGGCCGTTTGAATCGTCATGTGCAATGAGCCGGTGATGCGAGCGCCGCGCAACGGCTGCTGAGCGGCGAATTCGTGGCGGATCGCCATGAGTCCCGGCATTTCGGTCTCGGCAATCGCAATTTCCTTGCGGCCCCACTCGGCGAGCGAAAGATCTTTGACCAGATAATCGGGAACTTGTTTGATGGCTGCATTCATGTCGTGTGTACTCCTAAGATTGACGGCGCGCTTCAGGCAGCGCGCGACGATTTCAATTCGGCGGCGAGCGCTTCGGCCTTGTCGGTGCGCTCCCAGCTGAACTCTTCTTCCTTGCGGCCGAAATGGCCGTAGGAAGCGGTTTTCTGATAGATCGGCCGGGCGAGGTCGAGCATCTCGCGCAAGCCGTACGGGGTCAGATCGAAATGCGCGCGCACGATCTGGGTCAGGCGCTTGTCCGGCAGCTTGCCGGTGCCGAAGGTCTCGACCATGATCGAGGTCGGCTCGGCAACGCCGATCGCATAGGATACTTGCACCTCGCAGCGCTCGGCGAGACCGGCGGCGACGATGTTCTTGGCCACGTAGCGGGCCGCATAAGCGGCCGAGCGGTCGACCTTCGATGGATCCTTGCCCGAGAAGGCGCCGCCGCCATGGCGGGCAAAGCCGCCGTAAGTATCGACGATGATCTTGCGGCCGGTGAGGCCGCAGTCGCCCACGGGGCCGCCGATCACGAACCTGCCGGTGGGATTGATGTGGTACTTGGTCCGCTTATCGATCCACTTCGTCGGCAACACCGGCTTCAAGATTTCTTCCATGACCGCTTCACGCAGATGTTTGGTGCTGACATCGTCGCTGTGCTGGGTCGAGAGCACGACCGCCTCGAGACCCACCGGCACGTCGTTCTCGTAGCGCAAGGTGACCTGGCTCTTGGCATCGGGACGCAGCCAGGCGAGCTTGCCGCTCTTGCGCACTTGCGCCTGCTTCTTGACGAGACGATGTGCGAGGGTGATCGGCGCGGGCATGAGCACGTCGGTTTCGTTGGTTGCATAGCCGAACATCAAGCCCTGATCGCCGGCACCCTGCTTGCGCTCGTCCTTGCGATCGACGCCCTGGGCGATGTCCGGCGATTGCTTGCCGATGATGTTCAGCACGCCGCAACTCGCGCCATCGAAGCCCATGTCCGAGGTGTCGTAACCGATCTCGAGCACGGTTTTGCGTACGATCGCCTCGACGTCGACCCAGGCGCTCGTGGTCACTTCGCCGGCGACGATCACGACACCGGTCTTGACCAGTGTCTCGCAGGCCACGCGGCCGCGCGGATCAGCCTTGAGGATCGCATCGAGAATCGCATCGGAGATCTGGTCGGCGACCTTGTCCGGGTGTCCTTCGGAGACCGATTCGGAGGTAAACGAAAAGCTCTTGCTCATGCCTTAAAGTCCTAGGGCCTCTTGGCCGTATTGTTCGCCAAAATTTTCCCGGAACCGCCGTCCGAAGTCGGCCTTGGTGAAACGATGGTTCTGAGGTCCGCGGGACTCGATCTTGATCGCCCCCATGAGCGAGGCGATCCGCCCGGTGAGGTCCCAATCCAGGCCGTGCAGCAACCCGTGGATTAAACCAGCCCGATAGGCATCCCCGCAACCGGTAGGATCGACCACCCCCCGGGGTTGCGCGGCGGGGACGTGCAGCGTTCGGTCCTTGGTGTGGATTTCCGACCCCTCGCCGGCACGCGTCACGATCAGCGCGTCGACCCGAGTCACGAGTTCCGCCGCCGTCCAGCCCGTCTTTTGTTGAAGCATGCCCCACTCATAATCGTTGACCGCCACCCAAGTCGCCTGGGCGATGAAATTCTTCAGTTCGTCGCCGCCGAACATCGGCAGCCCCTGGCCCGGATCGAAGATGAAGGGGATGTTCGCCGCCGCGAATTGAGCCGCGTGTTCGATCATGGCCTCCCGACCGTCCGGCGCCACGATCCCAAGCCGGATATCGGCGCTTACGTCGGAAACTTGATTCAGATGCGCGTATTGCATCGCGCCCGGGTGAAAAGCCGTGATCTGGTTGTCGTCCAGGTCGGTGGTGATGTATGCCTGGGCCGTGAACGCTTCGGGAATCAGCTTGACATAATCCAATAGAATGCCGGCTGCGGTGAGACGGTCGCGATAGGGTCCGAAATCGTGCCCCACCGCAGCCATCGGCAGCCCGCTGTCCCCGAGCAGGGCCAGCCCATAGGCGATGTTCGCGGCACAACCGCCGAACTCGCGGCGCATCTCGGGCACCAGAAAGGCGACGTTTAGAATATGCAGTTTGTCAGGCAGAATATGTGCCTTGAATCGGTCCTCAAATACCAAAATGGTGTCGTAGGCGACTGATCCGCAGATCAGCGCGCAGGGTGCCGCGGTCGCTGCCATCGCCATGCCCTTATCCTTAGATGTCAAAATCGTATTCTACAGACAATTCCTCGCTACAACCGGTTAGATCATGACCGTTCGGCAGATGACCGCCGAAACGCCCGTGATGTCGAAGCTATTGCTGATGCTGGGCGCGATCTCGCTACTGACGCCGGTGTCGATCGATATGTACGTGCCCGCGCTGCCTGCAATCGCCACCGATCTCGGCGCGGGTCCTGGCGCGGTGCAGCTGACGCTGCCGGCCTTTTTCATCGGTCTTGCCATCAGCCAGCTGCTGTTCGGCTCGCTCGCCGATCATTTCGGCCGACGGCCGCCGCTGCTCTGCGGGCTGGCGCTGTTCGCGTGCGCCTCGGTCGGCTGCGCGCTGTGCCACAGCGCGGCGGGCTTGACGTTTTGGCGGGCGTTGCAAGCCTTGGGGGTGGGCGGCGCCTCGGTCATTCCGCGCGCGATCGTCCGCGATCGCTTCGACGTCGTCCATACGGCGAAGGCCATGTCCCTGCTCGGACTGATCACGGGCCTGGGACCGATCCTCGCACCCCAGGTCGGCGGGGTGTTGCTGGTGGTGGCCAACTGGCGCTTTCTCTTCTGGGTGCTGACCGCCTATTCGCTGAGCTGCCTGAGCCTGGCCTTCTGGACGCTCGAGGAATCGCGCCCGCCGCAGGCTGCCCCGCGGGTCGGACCAAAGCTATGGCTCAGCTTGCTCACGGACCGTCGGTTCCTGCGCTATTCCGTGCCGGCGAATTTGATCCAAGCGAGCGTGTTCGCTTACATCGCGGGTGCGCCTTTCGTGTTCATCGAGCTGCTGCATCTCTCACCGCAGCAATTCGCGTGCTTGTTCGGGATCAATGCGCTCGGCTTGCTCGCAGCAGGCCGCATCAACGCGCACCTCGTCACGCGCACCGGGCCGGAACTGCTGTTCCGCCGCGCGATGCTTTGCACCGCGGGTCTGTGTCTCGCGATGTTCGTGATCGCCCTCTCGGGCCGGGGCGGATTTTGGGCACTCGCGATCCCGCTGTTCTTTTACGTCGCGAGCCTGGGGTTCAACTTCGCCAACGGCTTCGCCTTGACGCTTGCGCCCTTCGGCAGCACCGCCGGGACTGCCTCGGCATTGCACGGCACGATGCAGTTCACGATTGCCGGTATCGGCGGCGTGGCCGTGAGCACCCTCTACGATGGCAGCCCGCGTGCGATGACCGGTATCATGTGCGCATTGACGGTGGCGGGCGCCACCGTGTATCGAGCCATGCAATGATTCCGTGGCGATCGCGGTCTCGTCGAGCATGCACGATTCGCGCAACCTCAGCAGGAGAACCTCATGAAAAAGACCCCCGCTACGCTCACCGCAATCGGCACGCTGCTCGCCCTCGGCGCCTTGGGCGCAGCGACACCGGCGTGCGCCGCGGACAAGACCGATCAGGAAAAGTGCTACGGCGTCGCCAAGGCCGGCAAGAATGATTGCGCCGCGGGCACGCACTCCTGCGCCGGCCAGGCGAAGACGAGTGGCGACGGCCATGACTTCGTCGCGGTCCCCAAGGGCACTTGCGAGCGCCTGAACGGCGGCAGCCTCACGCCAAAGACGAACTGAGCGACGGCAAGCCATGCGCGCGCAAGCCCCGGCGAAGCAGGCTCCCGCGGCACGAGCGCTGTCGATGCCGGCAGCCGCCGGCATCGGCCTGCGCTCGGCGCATCTGGCCGAGGTTCTCCGGACGCGACCGCACATCGCCTGGTTCGAAGTCCATAGCGAGAACTATTTCGCCGCGGGCGGCACACATATCGAACAGCTCGCGCGCATCCGTGCGCATTATCCGCTGTCGCTGCATGGAGTCGGTTTATCCCTGGGGTCGACCGACCCCTTGGAGAAGCGGCATCTCGATGAACTGCGCCGCGCCGTGACACGTTTCGATCCCGCGCTCGTGTCCGAGCATCTGGCTTGGAGTTCGGTCGGTGGACGCCACGCCAACGAGCTCTTGCCGCTGCCCTATACCGAGGAGGCGCTGCGACATGTCGGCGCCCGAATCGCCGCGGTACAAGACGCGCTCGGCCGACAAATCCTGGTCGAAAACATCGCGAGCTACGTCGAGTTCTGCGGATCGCGACTCAGCGAATGGGAATTTCTCGCCGGTGTCGTCGCCGAGTCGGCCTGTGGAGTGCTACTCGACGTCAACAACATATATGTCTCGGCGCACAATCTCGACTTCGAGCCCGAGAACTATCTGGCCGCGATACCGCCGGCCGCCGTGCGGGAGTTGCACCTTGCCGGACACACGATGGTGCCATCCCAGGGCCGTGAACTGCTGATCGACACGCATGGCGCGCCGGTGGCCGACACCGTCTGGGATTTGTACGAACGCGCCCTCGCACGTTTCGGTGCGATACCTACCTTGATCGAATGGGATACGCACATTCCCCCGCTCACCACACTGATTGCCGAGGCCGCCAAGGCCGACGCCCGCCTCGCAGCCGCGCATGCCGACGCTGCGTGAACTGCAAATCGACTTCATGGCGGCGATCCTCGGCGATGGCGCGCCCAACGCCGCCGGCTGTGGTCCAGCCGCCCCGCGGCTCGCGGGCGAACTCGTGGCCGGCGAGTTCGGCGTCGCGCGACGGCTCGCAATCTACGCCGACAACGCCGAACAGCATTTCATCCAAAGCTTGCGCAAGAGCTTTCCGGTGGTTCACCGCTTGGTCGGCGAGAATTACTTCACGCAGTGCGCGCGCGAGTTCCGCCGCCTCGAGCCGTCCACATCGGGCGACCTGCAGCATGTGGGCGCGGCCTTCCCGGCCTACTGGCAACGCCGCCACGGCAGCGACGAGTACCGCTATCTCGCCGATATGGCCCGGCTGGAATGGCTCTACCAGGAGAGCCTCACCGCCGCGAATCATCCACCCTTCGATTTCGCCAAGCTTGCGCGCGTGCCGGCGGCCGGCTACGACTTGCTGCGTTTCCGTCTGCACCCGTCGGTGCGCCTCTACGCCTCGGAATTCCCGGCGCTGGCGATTTGGCGCGAGAACCTGCGTGGTGATCAGGAACCGGCGCTCATCGACTTGAGCTCGGGTGGCGACCGCGTGCTGCTGGCTCGCGCGGCCGGGAGCGTTGCCTTGCACCCACTGACGGTCGCGGAGTTCGCTTTCTTGCAAAGGATCGCGGCAGGCGCAGGTTTCGCGGCCTGTGTCGCGGCCGCCGCGGAAGTCGCTTGCGACTTCGACGCGAGCGGCGTCTTAGAGAAATGCGTCCGTGAGCGAGTCATCGTCGATCTATGCGAGCGCACATGAACTTCATCGATCGTCCCATTTTACGAATCTCACGACGCCCGCAGAGCGCGCGCGGATCGACGCAGCCTTGCGCTGACGGGCGCCGATCGCAACTTCATCGCCTGTGAATCTCCATGCGCCGGTTCGGGCGTCATTCCGCCCGCACAATCGCCCCGGCACGCCTGCGCTCCAGGCTATGGCCGAGGCGCTGACCAGCGAAAATCCGCGTCGATGGACCGCTTCCGGCCGGGCGACTCCCGCGACGCTTATGGTTTGTGGCTCGCTTCCCAGGATTCGACTGCGTTCATGGTGTTCTCGACGTGCTTGGAGGGATCCATCGCGGTGTATTCGTAGATGATCTTGCCGGTGGGTGCGATCACGTAAGAGGTGCGGTTCGCGTATTCAGGCTTGGCGCCAAGCACGGCATCATAGGACTTGGTGATCTGCTGGTCGGCATCGGATGCCACGGCGAACTTGTTGCGGCACTCCGTGACCGAGAACTTGTTGAGCGTGTCGATCGGATCGTGCGAAACGCCGATTACGGTGGCGCCCAAGGCCTTGAACTTTTCGGTCGCTGCGGCGAATTCATGTGCCTCGACCGTACAACCGGGCGTAAACGCCGCCGGATAGAAGTAGAGCACCACAGGGCCTTTCTTCAGCGCATCGGCGAGCGAAAACGTGAACGGCTTGCCGGCAAGCGTCGCCTCGGTCGTGAAATCCGGCGCAGCCGCGCCGGGTGCGAGCGCCGCAAACGAAGGGGCTGCGATCATGAGGCTGGTCAGCGCGAGGCTGGTCAAACGCTGCATGGGGGTCAAACACTGCATGGGATTGATCCTTCTGGTGGGTTCGACTATGGCGCCCGAGTCCTAATTTTGCGCCATTGCACTGGGACGGGCAAGCCGGCCTCAGCCCAACTCCGCACGCAACTCGGTACAGACCCGCGTGACATCCTCATCGGTCATTGCGGGGAATAGCGGCAGCGTGACCGTCTCCCGGCCGACGCGCGCCGCGATCGGATAATCACGTTCGGCATCGTAGCCCTTGGCACGGTAGTAGCTTAGTGCCGGGATGCACGGGTAGTGCACGCCGATACCGATGCCGCGTGCCGCCATCGCCTTTTGAAACGCCGGCCGCGTCGTGCCTCGCGCCGCAAAATCGATCAACAGCTGGAACATGTGCCAGCTGTGCCCGCTATCGCCCCGCTCCGGCAGCACGATGCCGGGAAACTCCGCCAGTGCCTCGAAGTACAGGCCGGCGAGATGGCGGCGGCGGTCGTTGAAGCCGTCGAGGCGACGCAACTGATCCAAACCGACCTGGGCGGCGACGTCGGCCAGATTGCTCTTGCCGCCCGGAAACAGGACGTCGACTTCTCCGTCGGCATTTTTCTTGATCCCATGAAAGCGGTGCTGTTCGATCAGCTCGATCTCGCGCGGATCGGTCAGGGCGATCGCACCGCCCTCGATCGAGGTCATGTTCTTGTTGGGATGAAAACTGAAGACCACCAGATCGCCGAAGCTGCCGATTTTCCGATCTTGGTAGCGCGAACCGATCGCATGCGCGGCATCCTCGACGACGCGCAGTCCGTGCTTGGTCGCGAACGCATACAGGCGATTCAGATCCACGGGCAGGCCGGAGAAATGCACGGGCATGATTGCGCGGGTCCGCTCGGTCAGCGCCGCCTCGAGCCCGCGCACATCGATGTTGCGGCTGCCCAGTTCGATGTCGACGAATTTAGGCCTCGCCCCGAGCCGCGCGATCACGTTCGCACTCGCCGAAAAACTCATCGCCGGCACGATCACCTCGTCGCCGCAACGCACGCCGGCCACGGCGAGCGCGATCTCGAGACCCTCGGTGGCCGAGGTGAGCACGCGCAGCTTGCGGCCCCCGCCGACGTAGTCCTCGAGCGCCGCCTCGAAGGCCTGCACTTTCGGGCCGCTCGCCAGCTGGCCCGAGCGCAGCACGGCGCCGACCGCGGCGATGCTGTCTTCGTCGATCGCCGGACGGGTGAAAGGCAGAAACGGTTTCATGAGGCACTCCTGGAAACGAGCACGACGCCGATGCAGATCAGCGCGATACCCAAAACTTTCGTGATCGACAGCGTCTCACCCAGCCAGACGACCGAGGCCCAGGCGACGACGATATAGCCGAGCGAGAGCATCGGATAGGCGATGCTCACCGGCGCCTTGGACAAGGCGGCGAGCCAGACACAGAGGCTCGCGCCATAACAAGTCATGCCGGCCCAGAACGGCGGGCTGCGGCCGAGCAGATCGATGCTTGCGAGCAGCGTCGAGCCATTGAATTGTGTGAATTGTGCGAGCGACCGGGTCGCCGCTTTCAAGAGCAGCTGCGCCAGCGCGTTCAAGCTCACGGCCGTGAGGATCAACACCCAGGTGACCCAGCTGATCGCGACGGCGGCACTCATCGGCGGCTCACCAGGACATGATGATCATCGCGCCCGAGCTCCCGCATGGGCGTGCCATAGGCGTGCAACTCGTCGAACATCTCGGGCTCCATGACGGCCAGTGCATCGTTTGCCGCGGACCATCGTGCCTGAAAGGCGGCAACCGTCGGCAAACCCGCGTCCGGGTCGTGTCGCAAGCCGAAATCGAGCTCACCGTGATAGGCCGCCAAGGTCACGGTACGCCGCAGGTAGAACGGCAGGGTCTGATCATAGGTACTCAGGCTATAAATGGGTAGCTCGGCTTGGCCCGGCGGAAAGCTGGCGGCTAGGCTGGCCCCGGAGTAGATCGGCGCCAGGACGCTCGCCGCACGCAGCAGCAAGAGCACGCCGAGACACCAGCCCGAGCCGAGGATCACCGTCGCGATCGTGGGCTCCCGGTCGCGGCGCGCGCAGACGAATAAGGCCGATACGCCGGCCACGCCCGCCACCTCGAGCACCGGCTGCGCGAGCTGGAGAAAGTAAGGACTGCGCGCCGAGGGCGGCAGCCAAGATTTCAGCGAAAGACCGGCGGCGGCAAGCGCCACCGTGACCAACAGCGCGATACCGGCGGTGATCAGGACTTCGCGGCGCAAGTTCGAAGCCGGCGCCGCGGCGATCAGCAGCGCGAGTGCCGGAATGGCGGGCAAGATATAGGGAACCAGCTTGGAGTCGGAGCAGGAAAAGAACCCGACCACGAACACGACCCAGAGCCACAGGAAGCGACGGTCATCGAACTCGCCCGCCGGAGCCTGCCGGCGCCAACCCGTGGCAAGCACGCGCAGTGCTACCCACGTCCACGGCAGGGTGCCGGCGAGGAATACGGGGATGAAGAACCACCAGGATTCCTCGCGGTCGGCGATCGGGGTGAGATAGCGCGCGACGTGTTCGTGAATGAAGAAGAATTGCACAAAGTCCGGCAGGCGGCGTGCGGCCAGCCAGAACCAGGGCACGCACAGCACCAGGAACAACGGTAGCCCGATGTGCCACTGCAGTCGGCGCCAAGGCCCCGTGTCGCGCGACACGGCCGTATAGAGGACCAACACGGCGGCGGGAATCGCGGCGGCAACGACCCCCTTGGTGAGTACGCCCGCCGCGGTCGCTGCCCACGCGAGGATCATGGGGACCGCCGATGAGGTTCGCTGGGCGAGCAGAAAGCCCGCTAGGGCGAGCGTCATATAAAAGCTCAAGGACAAATCCAAGGTCAGCAATTGCCCGAGCACGGGATATAGACTCAAGCTCGCGAGCACGAAACCGGCACGCCAGCCGGCGGCCACACCCCAAAGACTGCGCGCGATAGCCGCCACGACCATCAAGCCGGCGAGCGCGAGCAAGGCGGTGTAGAGCCGTGCGGCGAAGACGGTCGGGCCCAATAGATGCAAACTTAGCGCCGTCGCCCAGTACTGCAGCGGCGGCTTTTCGATATAGTCGAGCCCGTTCAAATGCGGGATCATCCAATCGCCGCTCGCGAGCATTTCCCGCGGAATTTCTGCATAGCGCCCTTCGTCGGGATTGAACAGCGGCCGAACCGGCAGCACGGCGAGCCAGACGCAGCCGACGAAGGCCGCAAGGCCCGAAAAAATCCACCGCTCGCGTAGCGCGACGGCGCGTTCCGCGCTCACGCCGCGGCAGCCGAGTCCGCGGCCGGTACGGCAAGCGTGCCCGAACGCCCCGGAATCTCGCCGAGCCGCACCGCGCGCAGCGGCCAGCTGCGCTCGCGCGCGATCTTGGCCAGGTTCGCCATGCGCGTCATGCGCGCTCCGGACGCACGCCATTTCACCAGCAAGTCCTCGAAGGCATCGAGTAGCAAGAGACCTTCGAGTTCAGCGTGCAGCGTGAACACGTGCAGACCGCACTCCGGCACGACGGCCGAGCGGGCGTAGACGGCAGCCCCGACGCCGGCGGCGTCGATCCCGTCGATGCCCAGCAACTCGTCGAAAGTCGGCAAAGTCGTCGGTAATTGCAGCACACCGCCGCCGCCCGCCGCGAGCAGCGGCTGAAACGGGCCGGCGGTACGCTCTTCGCCCGCAAGGACACGCGTGTCGCTCGCGTACGCCAGGCCGTACTCGGCCTCGAGGCGCAAAGCGTAATCGTTGATCTGCCAGCCGGCCGCGGCATGCGAGTCGGCGGGAAAGCCGAAAATCCGCTCGAAGGCCGCGAGTCCGCGCTCGAATTCGACGCGAGTCCAATGGTCGGACGCTGAGGCGACGGTGTCCTGCCAACGCACGTGATCGAAGGTATGAAGGCCGACCTCGAAGCCGGCCTCATGCACGGCGCGCATCACGTGGCCGGCATGGCGGCCGATGTCGGGACCCGGCAACAGCACGCCGTACATCAAAGTCTTGAGGCCGTAATGCTTGAGTACGGACGTGCGCGCGACCTTCTTGAAGAAGCCGGGCCGGAACGCCCGCCGCAGCGCCCGGCCGGTATTGTCCGGTCCGACCGAGAAATAAAAGCTCGCATCCAGACCATGTTTCTGCAGCAGCGCGACCAGACGCGGCACGCCTTCGAGGGTCCCGCGCAGGGTGTCGACATCGACTTTGAGGCCGATGTGGGCGCCGTCAAGCATCGCGCGCGCCGTCAAGCATCGCGCGACAGCAGCGCCGAGGCCGAGGGCAGGATCTGCGAATAAGCCTCGAAGATCGCCGCCAATGCGGCCCGCATGTCGGTCTTCGGCGTCCAGCCGAGCTCGGCCGTCGTATTCTTGATCGATGGCAACCGCGCCGGGATGTCGGCATAGCCCTTGCCGTAGTAATCGAGCGCTGTGACCTCGATGAGCTTGGTGTTCCTCGCGGTCGGCGCATATTCGGGCCGGGAGAGCGCGACCTCGATCATCATTTGCGCGAGCTCGCGGATCGAGTACAGATTGCCCGGATTGCCGATGTTGTAGATCTTGCCGTCGGCGATTCCGCCCGGGTTGTCGATGATCTTGGTGAGGCACTCGACCGCATCATCGATGAAGGTGAAGGCCCGGGTTTGGCCGCCGCCGTCGACCAGCTTGATCGGCTCGCCGCGCACGATGTGGCCGAGAAACTGCGTGAGCACCCGCGAACTGCCTTCCTTCGGATCGTCCATGCTGTCGAGTCCGGACCCGATCCAATTGAACGGTCGGAACAGCGTGAACTGCAGACCTTCTTGGCCATAGGCCCAGATGATGCGGTCGAGCAGTTGTTTCACGCAGGAGTAGATCCAGCGCTGCTTGTGAATGGGCCCCAAGACGAGTTCCGAAGTCTCCGGATCGAACTCCTTGTCGTGGCATGCACCGTAGACTTCGGAGGTCGACGGGAATACCACGCGTTTCTTGTATTTCACACAATGGCGGATGATGGGCAGATTGGCCTCGAAATCCAGCTCGAACACCCGCAAGGGCGCGCGCACATAGGTCGCCGGTGTGGCGATCGCGACCAGCGGCAGGATCACGTCGCACTTGCGCACATGATACTCGACCCACTCGAGATTGATCGTGATGTCCCCTTCGAGGAAGTGAAAGCGGGGATTTCCGAGCATCGTGGCGACCCGCTCGGACTGCAAATCCATGCCGTAGATGTGCCAATCCGTGTGCGCAAGGATGTACTTGCTCAAATGATGCCCGATGAAGCCGTTGACGCCGAGAATCAGAATATTTTTCAAGATGAATCCCTCAAAACCTCATGAGCTTCAAGACAGGGCGATCGGCAGCTTCGACAGAGCGGGCGGGAGATCGTGCACGGCCACGGCGCGATTATCGCACTCCAACTTCAGGATGCGCAGCCGCCGACCATCGACACAATCGGCAAACCAGGCGCCGTCTTCCGTATAGAGACAGGGTGCGCTGTTCGGCTCGCGCACGGGTCCGGCATCGAGCCGCGTTTCCAGGATCGCGAGCCGGCAGCCCTTGACCTCGGTAAAAGCTCCCGGAAACGGCGGCGCGACCGCACGCACCAGGTCGTGGATCACGCGCGCATCGCGCTGCCAGTCGATCCGTCCATCCTCGGGCCGACGACGGCCGAAATAGGAGCCTTGGGCGAGATCCAGCGCCCGCGCCTCGGCCGTGCCCGCGATCAGCCGCGGCAAGGAGCGCGCGAGCACGTCGCCGGCCGCCGCGGCGACCTTGAGCGACACATCGAGCGCCGTGTCGTTCTCGAGAATAGCGACGGCCTGCTGGTCGACGAGCGCGCCGGCATCGGGCTTCTCGAGCATGTAATGCAGACTCGCGCCGGTGCTGGTCTCGCCGTTCAGAATCGCCCAGTGCACGGGCGCACGGCCGCGGTATTTCGGCAACAGCGAGCCATGCATGTTCAAGGCACCGCGCGGCGCCACTCCAAGCCACTCGGGTCCCAACAGATGGCGGTAATAGAACGAGAACACGAAATCCGGACTGAGCGCGCGAGCCTCGGCCAGCCACTCAGGGGTGTTGGGATCATCGGGCGCCACGACGCGCAGTCCGCGGCCTTCGGCAAGCGCGCGGACGCTCGCGAACCACTGCCGTTCGGCGGGGTCGTCGGCATGCGTCAGGACCAGCGGGATCTCGACGCCCTGCGCCAATAAAACGCCGAGACAGCGAACCCCGACTTCGCTGTACGCGAGGACGATCGCGCGGGTCACTGGGCGGCGACCTCGGGCGTTCGCGGCAAGGGCGCCGCAGGCGCGTTGCCGTCGATCGGATCCGACTCGAGCACCGCCTCGACGATGTAGCGCGGCCGCTCGCGCACCTGGGCATAGATGCGCCCGACGTATTCACCGAGCAATCCGATGCCGAACAGCGCGACGCCGATCAGGAAAAACACGACGCCGAACAGCGTGAACAGGCCCTCGGCCTCGGGTCCGACGATCAGGCGCCGCACGAACAGGTAGACGACCAGCAAGGCCGACAAGGAGGCGACCGCCATGCCGACCATCGAAAAGAGCTGCAGCGGCACGACGGAGAAGCCCGTGATCAAATCGAAGTTCAAGCGAATCAAGCTGTACATCGAGTATTTCGACTGGCCGGCGTGGCGCTCTTCGTGGCAGATCGGCACCTCCACGGGCCGCATCGCATACAGGGACGCGAGCGCGGGAATGAAGGTGTTGACCTCGCGCGTCTGGTTGAGCGCGACCACCACCGAGCGCGCATAGCCGCGCATCATGCAGCCTTGGTCGGTGATGCGCACCGGGGTGATCCACTCGCGCAGCTTGTTGATCGCCCTCGAGAACGAGCGGCGCCACAGCGTATCCTGGCGCTGTTGGCGTATCGTGCCGACATAGTCGAAGCCTTCCATGAGCTTCTCCACCAGCTTGCCGATCTCCTCGGGCGGATTCTGCAGATCGGCATCCAAGGTCACGACGTAGTCGCCGCGCGCATACTGGAAGCCCGCCATGATCGCCGAATGTTGGCCGAAATTCGCGTGGAACAGCACGACCCGCGTATGGCCCGGGCGGCGGCCCCATTGCTGGCGCAGGAGAGCCGCCGAACGATCGCGGCTGCCGTCGTTGACGAACACGCACTCGTAGCTGAGCTTGAGCGCATCGAGCGCCGGATAAAGGCGCGCGAACAGCGTCGGCAGCACGAGTTCTTCGTTGTAGACGGGAATTACGATGCTGAGTTTGGGCGTGGCCACGACGGCGTCTCAGTGGTCGGCGGCGACCGCGCCTTGGGCTTTGAGGAGTCCGAGCAGCTCCTCGGTCTTGGCGTGCAGCAGCGACTCGGAGCCGCGCGTCTCGACGTTGAGGCGCAGCAGCGGCTCGGTGTTGGAGCTGCGCAAATTGAAGCGCCAATCGGGAAATTCGAAGGAAATGCCGTCGGTTCGGTCCGTGGCGAGCGCCGTCGCGCCATAGCGCGCCTCGATCGTCGCGATCGCCGCCTTCGCGTCGGGCACGCGATAATTCAACTCGCCGCTGACCGGAAAGCGGCGCATGCGCTCGCCCACGAGCGTCGACAGCGACGAGCCGGTCTCCGAGAGCAACTGCGCGACGATCAGCCAGGGAATCATGCCGCTGTCGCAGTAGGCGAAGCGGCGGAAGTAATGGTGGGCGCTCATCTCGCCGCCATAGATGCCGTCGACTTCGCGCATGCGCTGTTTGATGAACGCGTGGCCCGACTTGGATAGCACGGCGCTGCCGCCATGGGCGGCCACGACCTCGATGGTATTCCAGGTCAGGCGCGGATCGTGAACGACCTTGCCGCCCGTCTCACCGCGCAGCAGGACGGAGGCAAGCAGGCCCACGATGTAATACCCCTCGATGAAACCGCCGTGCTCGTCGAACAGGAAGCAGCGATCGAAATCCCCGTCCCAGGCAATGCCGAAATCCGCGCCGCTGGCACGTATCGCCGCGATCGTCGGGGCGCGATTCTCTTCCAGCATCGGGTTCGGAATGCCGTTGGGAAAATGACCGTCGGGCTCGTGCTGCACCTTGATGAAACGGAACGGCAGATGCGGCTCGAGTCGATCGACGATGAGGCCCGCCCCGCCATTACCGGCATTGACGACGATCTTGAGCGGTTTGAGCTTCGCCACGTCGACGTAGGAGAGCAAGTGGGCGATGTAGACGCTGTTCACGTCGACGCTGCGGCGCTCACCGCGCCGCGGCGGTTCGGGAAAATCGGCGCGCTCGGCAAAGCCCTTGATGTCTTGCAGGCCGTTGTCGCCGCTGATCGGCTTGGACGACTCGCGCACGAACTTCATGCCATTGTAGTCCGACGGATTGTGGCTCGCGGTGACCATGATGCCGCCGTCGTAGCCGCCGTCAAAACAAGCGAAGTAGACCCCTTCGGTGCCGCAGACGCCGATATCGTCGACGTCCACGCCGGCGTCGGTCAAACCGCGGCACAGGGCATCGGTCAGCGCCGCGCTGGAGAGGCGGATGTCGCGCCCGACGACGATGCGCTTAGGGTTCAGGAACTGCGCCGTACCCCGGCCGACGCGATAGGCCACGTCCTCGTTCAGTTCATCGGGAATCCGGCCACGCAGATCGTAGGCCTTGAAACCCTTGATCTCGGCGCTCACGTACTCGTTCCCTGCCGACCGTAGTTGTCCTCGAAGCGCACGATGTCGTCTTCGCCGAGATACGACCCGGACTGGACTTCGACGATGTGCAGGAACACCTTGCCGGGGTTCTCGATGCGATGCGTGGAGCCCACCGGGATATAGGTGGACTGGTTCTCGGACAGAAGGAAGGTTTTCTCGTCGCATGTGATCCGCGCCGTGCCTTCGACGACGATCCAGTGCTCGGCGCGATGGTGATGCATCTGCAAGGAGAGCACGCCGCCCGGCTTGACCGACAGACGCTTCACCTGGAATCGATCGCCAAAATCGATGCTGTCGTAGCTGCCCCAAGGCCGGAAGACTTCGCGGTGCAGCGAGGACTCCGGCCGGCCGGACTTCTTCAGCTTTGCCACCAGATCCTTGACGTCCTGCACCCGCTCCTTCGGGGCGACGAGCACGGCATCCTTGGTCTCGACGATGATGTGATCGTCCATGCCGACGGCCGCGACCAGCCGGCTGGTCGAATGCACGTAGCAATCCCGGGTGTCATGGACGAGCACGTCGCCTTGGAGCACGTTGCCCTCCTCGTCGGCCGGCAGCGCATCGAACAGCGAGGACCACGAGCCGACGTCGCTCCAGCCCGCATCGAGCGGCAAGACGACCGCGTCGCGGGTCTTTTCCATGACGGCATAATCGATCGACTCGCTGCGGCATTTCTCGAAGGCAGCCTTGTCGACCCGGACGAAATCCAAATCGCTCTTCGCGGACGCGAAGGCCGCTTGCACCGCCGCGAGGATGTCGGGTGCAAACGCCTGCAGTTCCTCGAGATAGCGGGCGGCCGTGAACACGAACATGCCGCTGTTCCAGTAGTAGTCGCCCGATTCGACGAATTGCCGCGCGAGGTCGAGCGGCGGCTTTTCGGTGAATTGCGCGACCGGATAAATCGGGCCGGCGCCCTCGCCGCGGCGGATGTAGCCATAACCGGTCTCGGGCGCATGGGCGACGATGCCGAAGGTGACCAGTTTGCCCGCCTGCGCGGCGGCGACCGCGACCCCGGCCGCTTGCTGGAAGACCGTCGCATTGCGAATCACATGGTCGGCGGGCGCGACGACGAGCATCGCGTCGGCGGCGATGGCCTGCGCCTTGAGCGCCGCGAGCGCGACCGCGGGCGCGGTGTTACGGCCGACCGGCTCGAGCATGATCGCCGAGGCGGTCCCACCCAAAGCGCGCAATTGCTCGGCCACCGTGAAGCGGTGCGCTTCGTTGCACACGACGATCGGCGCCGCGGCGCCGGCGATGCCGGCGAGCCGCATGGCCGTGTCCTGCAGCATCGTGCGCTTGCTCGTCAGGGCGAGCAGCTGCTTCGGATACATTTCACGCGACAAGGGCCACAAGCGCGTGCCCGCGCCGCCCGACAGGATCACCGGAATGAGTGTCGACACCAGATTCTCACTTGTTACGCTGGCCGCGCCCGATCGCATAATAGCTGAAGCCCGCACGGGCCATCCGCGCGGGATCGTACAAATTACGGCCGTCGAAAATGACCGGCTGCTTGAGGCTGGCTTTCAGCCCGTCGAAGTCTGGACTGCGAAATTCCTGCCATTCGGTCACGATCGCGAGCGCGTCCGCGCCCTCCAAGGCCTCCGCATTGCTGCTGCAAAGTGTCAAATCCGGCCGCTCGCCGTAGATGCGCCGCGTCTCGGGCATCGCCACAGGATCGTAGGCGCGCACGGCGGCGCCCTCGGCCCACAGCGCCTCGAGCAAGACGCGGCTCGGTGCGGCGCGCATGTCGTCCGTATTGGGCTTGAAGGCGAGTCCCCAGACGGCGATGGTCTTGCCGCGCAACACGCCGAAATGCTGTTGGATCTTCGCGAACAGCACGCGCTTCTGGCGATCGTTGACGGCTTCGACCGCATTGAGGATCGCCGCATCGTAGCCCACCTCGGCGGCCGAGCGGGCGAGCGCCTGGACGTCCTTTGGGAAGCACGAACCGCCATAGCCGACGCCGGGATAGATGAAGGCATAGCCGATGCGCGGATCCGAGCCGATGCCGACGCGCACCATTTCGATGTCGGCGCCGAATTGTTCGGCGAGATTCGCCAGTTCGTTCATGAAGCTGATCTTGGTCGCGAGCATCGCGTTGGCCGCGTATTTCGTGAGCTCCGCCGAGCGGATGTCCATGACGATCATGCGTTCGCGATTACGGGTGAATGGATCGTAGAGCGCGCGCATCCAGTCGCTCGCCCGGGCGCTGTCGCAACCCACGACGACGCGGTCCGGCTTCATGAAATCGGCGAGCGCCGCCCCTTCCTTGAGGAATTCCGGGTTCGAGACCGTGTCGTACTCGACGCTGAGGCCGCGCGCCGCGAGTGCCGCTGCGACGGTGCCGCGCACCTTGTCGGCGGTGCCAACCGGTACGGTCGACTTGGTGATCACGAGCTTGTACTCGGTCATGTGCTCGCCGATCGTTCGCGCCACCGCCAAGACGTAGCGTAGATCGGCCGACCCGTCCTCGTCAGGCGGTGTGCCGACCGCGATCAACTGGAACAGCCCGTGAGCAACCCCGAACGCGGCGTCGGTCGTGAACCGCAGGCGCCCCGCTTCGGCATTGCGCTTGATCACCGCGTCCAGGCCCGGCTCGTGGATCGGCACTTCCCCCGCATTGAGCCTCTCGATCTTGGCGGCGTCGACATCCACGCAGACGACGTGATTGCCCGCGTCGGCGAGGCAGGCGCCGGTCACGAGGCCCACATAGCCGGAGCCGAAGATCGTGATTTTCATCGATAAACCTCTGAATTAAATAGAAAATTATCTTACCGGCCTTAGTCCCAAGCGAGGCTCAGCAGCTTCCGCTCCCAAGCGAGCGAGCTGGCAACGATGGCCTCCAGGTCGTCGTAGCGGGGATGCCAGCCGAGTTCGGCTCGAATCCGCTCGGCGCGCGCAACCAAATACGGCGGATCGCCGGCGCGGCGCGCCTCCTCTCGGATCACGAGTGGCTGGCCGGCGACCGATTCCACCATCTGCAGCACCTCGCGGACGGAATAGCCATGACCGTAGCCGACATTGAGGGTCACGCAGCGCCCGCCCTCACGCAAGTAGCGGAGCGCGTCCAAATGCGCACTGGCGAGATCGACGACGTGCAGGTAATCGCGTACCCCGGTACCGTCCGGCGTCGGATAATCGCTGCCGAAAATCGAGACGTGGGTACGCTTACCGACCATGGCCTCGCAGGCCACCTTGGTCAGCAGCGTCGCGCCCTGGGTCGCCTGGCCGATCCGGCCGGTCGGGTCCGAGCCCGCGACGTTGAAGTAGCGCAACGCGACGTAGCGCAGCGGACTCGCCGCCGCCACATCGCGCAGCATCCACTCGCTCATCAGTTTCGACGTGCCGTAGGCGTTGATCGGCTGCGTCGGCGAAGTCTCCTCGGCATAGCCCTCGGCCGGCAGGCCATAGACGGCCGCCGTCGAGGAGAACACGAAGTGCTTGACGCCTTGCTCCACGCAGGCTTGCAAGAGCGAGCGCGTCGCGCAGGTATTGTTGCGGTAGTACTTGAGAGGATCGGCGACCGACTCCGGCACGATCGTGTGCGCGGCGAAATGCATGACCGTCTCGACCGCATTCTCAGCCAGCAGCCGCGACACGAGCGCGTAGTCGCCGACGTCCCCGACGATGAGCTCACCGGCGGTCACGGCCTGGCGAAAGCCGCGACCGAGGTTATCCAGGACGACGACACGCTCTCCGGCCGCACCCAGTTGCTGTACGACGTGGCTGCCGATGTAACCGGCACCGCCGGTGACGAGGATGGCTGGCTTGCTCAAATGGGTTTCCATACCTTATGTTTAAACCCTTGATTTTACTACAAACGCGCGTCCGCCGCATGGGCTTTGAACCAGGCATAGGTCTGCTCCAGCCCAGCGCGGAGCGGAATCTTCGGCCGCCAACCGAGCTGCGTCAGCCGGGTGGTATCGAGCAATTTGCGCGGTGTACCGTCGGGTTTGCTCGGATCGAAAACCACGCGGCCCGCGTAGCCGACGACCTCGGCGACCAGCAGCGCGAGCTCACGAATCGTGACATCCTCGCCCCAGCCGATGTTGACGATCGGCTCATCGTCGTAGGTGTCGAGCAAATGCAGCACCGCATCGGCGAGATCGTTCACATGCAGGAACTCGCGACGTGGGGTGCCGGTACCCCAGACCGTCAATTCAGCATCGCCACGCAGCTTGGCCTCGTGGCAACGCCGAATGAGCGCGGGCAGCACGTGCGAATTCTGCAGATCGAAATTGTCCCCTGGACCATACAGGTTGGTCGGCATCAGCGAAATCGCATTGAAACCGAACTCGCGCCGATAGGCTTGGCACATCTTGAGCCCCGCGATCTTGGCGATCGCATACCACTCGTTGGTCGGCTCCAAGGGGCCGGTCAGCAGGTACTCCTCTTTAATGGGCTGCGGCGCGAGCTTGGGGTAGATACAGCTCGAGCCGAGGAACACCAGCTTGGCAACGCCCGAGCGATGCGCCGCATCGATGACGTTGTCCTGGATGAGTAGGTTGTCACGGATGAACAGCGCAGGCCGCGTGTTGTTGGCATGAATTCCGCCGACGCGGGCGGCCGCGAGGATCACGGCTTGCGGACGCTCCCGATCGAAGAAATCGCGCACCGCCGCCTGTTGCGTCAGATCCAGCTCTTGGTGCGTGCGCAGCAGCAGGTTCTCGACGCCCCGCTGCAGCAAGGCTCGCGCCACCGCCGCACCCACGAGCCCGCGATGGCCCGCCACATAGATCCTGGAGTTCGCGGTCCGAGCCATGCGTCTACTCGTGATGCTGATAGATGCGAAAGCCCTCTTTGGCGACCAGCGAATCGCGTCTGGCGATCTGCAGATCGGCGGCGACCATTTCGGCAACCAGCGCCGGGAATCCGACCTCGGCGCTCCAACCTAGTTTCTCCCGTGCCTTGGTGGCATCGCCCAGCAGCGTGTCAACTTCGGTCGGACGAAAGTAGCGCGGATCTACGCGGACCACCGTGCGCCCGGTCGCAACTTCGACGCCGCGTTCCTCTACGCCGCTGCCCTGCCAATCGATCCTCATCTCGAGCAAATCGCCGGCGGCGTTCACGAAATCTCGAACCGAATACTGCTTGCCGGTCGCTATGACGAAATCCTCGGCGGTTGGCTGCTGCAGCATGAGCCATTGCGCGCGCACATAATCGCGGGCGTGGCCCCAATCGCGCTTTGAATCGAGATTTCCGAGGAACAGGCAGTCCTGCAGGCCGAGCTTGATCCGGGTCAGGGCACGAGTGATCTTGCGCGAAACGAAGGTCTCGCCGCGCAGCGGTGATTCATGATTGAAAAGGATGCCGTTGCAGGCAAACATTCCATAGGCTTCGCGGTAGTTGACCGTGATCCAATAGGCGTAGACCTTCGCGGCTCCGTACGGTGAGCGGGGATAGAACGGGGTCGTTTCACGTTGCGGGACCTCCTGGACCTTGCCGAACATTTCCGAGGTCGATGCCTGGTAAAAGCGAGTTTTCTTCTCCAAACCGAGGATGCGCACGGCCTCGAGAACCCTCAAGGTGCCGATCGCGTCCGAATTGGCCGTGTATTCCGGCGTTTCGAACGACACAGCAACGTGACTCTGCGCGGCCAAGTTGTAAATCTCGTCGGGCTGAACCTCCTGGATGATCCGGATCAGGTTCGTCGAGTCGGTCAAATCGCCGTAATGGAGCTTCAAACGGACGTTTTTCTCATGCGGGTCCTGATAGAGGTGATCTATACGGTCGGTGTTGAACGACGAGGCGCGCCGCTTGATGCCGTGGACGCCATATCCCTTCTGCAGCAAGAATTCAGCGAGGTAGGCCCCATCTTGGCCGGTAATACCGGTAATCAATGCTGTTTTAGACAATTCTTGCTCCGGATAGAAGGTTAACCTGAGGCTGCGATGCCAGTGCACGGCACTCACGCGTTCGATTATAGCCGCAGCGACCGATTCGCACCGCATGATGCCTTTGACGCAATTACGAGACAGAGGTTGGAATTCCCGAGGATTGCGAATGCGAAGAATTCATAAAGAGTGGTTACAAAGTTTAACGGATTTGTACGTTCAATCGAATCCCCGGTGGCGCATTGGTCAACCAAGAATGTGTTGAGCCGTTAAGCTACAAGTAGTTGTTTTTCCAATGTCTAAAAAGCATCTAACGTATGGCGGATGGGTTTAGTTATATATATGATGCGGATCGGTAGGCCTGCTTTCAGAATCCATTGTTCCGCTTACTTTTATCGTGGAATCCTCAAGGACCGAAATGATGCAAAAAGGCTACGCCGGCCTTCCCAAAAAACGAACGATTAACTATGCCGGTGGACCAATCGCTCGAGCTGGTGATGATTCGGCGAGGATAGTGGAGCACATCGATTCAACCAGACCTTCAGGCCTGCATGTGGTATCCGTCGAACGGCGCGATCCAAATCGCGTGCAAATTCCCGACCGTTCAGAGCAGCTAGTTTCGAATCACCGGCTATATGATTTTTCCAAGCGGATTTTCGACATCATCGTGGCAACCTTAGCGATCTTGTGTTTGTCACCTTTGATAATCGGGATCATCCTTTGTGCCCGTGCGTCCTGCGGTTCAGCCTTGTTCAGACATCGGCGTGTAGGACAGGGCGGCAAAATTTTTGACTGCATGAAATTCCGGACCATGGTTCCGAACGCGGACCAAGTTCTGCAAGACCTGCTCGACAGCAATCGTGAGATAAAGGAGGAGTGGCTGCGCGATCACAAGCTGCGCGATGATCCGCGCGTCACCCGGGTCGGCCGGTTTTTGCGCAGAACGAGTCTTGACGAGCTGCCGCAGCTATGGAACGTGCTGCGTGGAGAGATGAGTCTGGTGGGCCCCCGACCCGTGGTCCCCGATGAGCTGCGCCGATACGGGACGAAAGTCGAGGTTTTCCTGTCGGCACGACCGGGAATCACGGGGCTTTGGCAAGTCTCGGGACGCAATGACATGGATTATCGTCGGCGCGTCGCAATTGACGTATGCTATGTCAGGTCGAAGAGTCTTGTCCTCGACGTCGTAATCCTTGCTAAAACCCTGCCGGCGGTGATCAGAGCCAGCGGCGCCTATTAGCGGAGTACCGAAGTCGGTTGCTTCCGAGGCGTGTCAGTGTTGCTCGACACCAAGACCGATAGGCACCGCGAAACGAACTCAGCTGTCACCTTCCGCTCATGCGCGCATTTTCGCTGACGATCATCACTCCGACCTTCAATTGCGCTGGGACGATCCGCGAAACGTTGGCATCCATAGAACAGTTCGAGTCGCTTTTGCCGGGTTCTGTTCAACATCTGATCGGCGATGCTGGTTCGACGGATGGAACCTTCGACGTCCTCAATCAATATCAGGCGAGGCACGCCTGGGCCGCTGCTCACACGTTCCGCGGGATGAACATCCCTGCGACCTTGAACCAGCTAATGAAATCTGCAGTTTCAGAATGGGTGCTGGTCCTGAATGGCGACGACGCCATGCTGCCCCAACAGTTCGCCCAGATCGCACGCGACGCGTCCGCCGCGGACGATGTTGACGTCCTTTGTGGCGACGTCTTGGTGCTCTCGCCGGAGGGTAAGTCGTTGGGGTCACGCGGTTGCCGCATCGAACGGATTGAGGACTTCATGGCAGTAAATCATCCTGCGATGCTCGCGAAAAGAAGTCTCTTTGCCGGGCCGGGTGCTTTCAACGAGTCCACCCCGACAGCTTACGATTACATCTGGACTTGGACTGCGCACCGGGCGAAGGCCAGATTTAGGCACGTACCGCTCATTGTGGCGCAGGCCCGTCTGGGCGGTATAAGCGAGCGGCGTGCTCATCGTGCCGCTCGGGAGGTTTTTCTCTTCAAGATTCGTTCGGGAGCCTGGTATTCGGCGACCAAGAATTATGCGGGCTTCGTCTCGAAGAGCGTGATCAGAGCGATGTTTCCGTCAAGCTTGACCGATCGGGCAACGCGAATATATCGCGGATTGACTCGTAGCGTCGATCACTACTGAATTATTGCAGTTCAAGGAACCCGATGAGCGCCAATTGGATAGTCGTTACCACGATAAACCCACCCACGATTGCGATCGAGGCGATGTCGCGGATGACCGGCGCCGGCTGGCGCGTCGTCGTAGTCGGTGATCGCAAGACCCCGGCGAATTGGTCGGCGCCCGGCATAGACTACCTGTCGATCGAACGTCAATGCGACTTGTTTGGCCCGCTCGCCGATGCGCTGCCCTACAACCACTATTGTCGCAAGAATCTCGGATATTTATTTGCCATTTCACAGGGAGCAAAATGCCTGCTCGAGACCGACGACGACAATATCCCGTACGAGAATTTCGGCAAGAGCCTGTCGCCATCGCTAGAGGCAAGATTGGTCAGTGGCGCGACCTGGATCAACGCTTATAAGTATTTCACGGCGGCACACATCTGGCCTCGCGGATTGCCCCTGGACGAGATCGGCAGCGTTGGGACATTGAGTCCCGACCCCGTGACCGCAAGATTCCCGGTGCAGCAGTATCTGGCGGATCTCGATCCGGACGTCGACGCAGTCTACCGCCTCGTGCTGAACAAGGAGGTGACGTTCGATCGAGAACGCCCTCTGGCGATCGATTGCGGCTGCTGGACTCCCTTCAATTCACAGAATACGGTGTTCTTCGCTGATTCCTTCCCTCTTTTGTATTTGCCATGCCACGTCAGTTTCCGCATGACGGACATCTGGCGATCCTTCGTGATCCAACAGGCGCTCTGGATCTTCGGGCAACGCGTGGCATTTCTCGCGGCGACCGTAAAGCAGGTTCGCAATGTTCACAACCTGGCCAAGGATTTCAGCGACGAAGTACCGGGATACCTGCACAACAAGCGGATCGTGCAGACACTCTCCGATCGCGCATCGAGCATCTCGAAAGAGATGACCATGTCCGACGTGGCATCGTGCTTCTGGCGAGCACTGAACGCCGTCGGCATAATCCCGGATGTCGAATTGCGACTTTTCGACGGCTGGCTGGCGATGCTCTCCACCGCGCTCGCCACGGGGACCCAGCGATGATCTCTTTCATCATGCCGAGCTACAACCAGGGCCCGTACATCGAGTACGCCATTGCTTCGGTCGTCGCCAACATGGGAGCAAGCGATGAACTGATCATTGCCGATGGCGCGAGCGGCGACCAGACCAGCGAGGTCGTCGCCCGGTTTCTCGGCGACCCCCGAGTTACGTGGTTCAGCGAACCCGACCGTGGCTTCTCGGAAGCTGTGACAAAAGCCCTGCGCAGAGCGCGTAATCCGGTCATCGGCATCATGAGCTCCGACGATGCCTATATGCCCAACATCAGAGACCGTGTCCTGGTACATTTCGACGATCCGCAGCTCGCGCTCGTATACGGCGATTACGACATCGTCAACGTCCGCAACGAGAAGATAGGCCAACGGCGTCATGCTCCGGCGACTCTTTGCGACATCTTGTCCCTCAGAGTCTTGCTGCCGCAATCATCCGTGTTCTTCCGGCTCGCTGCGCTCGCGAACCAGAATATCCTCTCACTGGATTACGATTACATCGCGGACGTCGTGCTTTTCAACCAGGTCTGCATGGCCGGCAGCTTCAAGTATGTGCCCGAGATTTGGTCCCAGGTTCGCAAACATGGCGGCTCGCGCACGGGAAAGAGAAACCCCGGAGTGCAGTATTTGGCCGCGATTGACAACCTATTTTCGAGCGTCGACACCGCCGTCTTGCAGAAAGCGCGCGCCGGTGCCATGTTGTTGACTGCACGGTATCAAGCCTCGTCTCGACAGCGACTGAAGGCATTGGCGACCGCGCTTGCCGCGATGCGGATCGACCCCGCAATCGCGAATCATTGGATGTTGCCGCGAACCCTGGCCTACTCCCTGCTCGGACCAGGCGGTGTCGGGGCATTGGACGGGTGGCGACAGGCCCTCCATTCGAGATGAGAGCCGGATTCCCGTTTTGAACCGCAGTCGATCGATCGCGCTGTTCGACCAGTACCCGTATCTTGGTGGCGGCCAAATCGTTCTGCTCTCGATAGCCGCAGCAGCGCGGCGGGTAACCTCGAACATTGTGCTGTATGCTCCTGTGGGCGGAGCGCTGGAGCTCGCCATCAAGCGACGATTTGGCGGCGTTGTAGTGATGCAGCCCACGCCCGAGCCGCAGATTTCACACGGCCACAAGATTGCCTTGGACGTTCTCGTCTTATTGCTGTTCAGCCTCAAATTCGCCTTCAGGCACTTTGGCGCTGTTCGCAGCGCGAACCTCGTCTATGCGAACGGCCCCCGGCAATTTCCGGGCTTGATGCTATTGTCCCTGCTCACTTCGCGTCGCTGTTGTTATCACTTGCACAACAACCACGGCGCCGCCGAGAAACGCCTGATTGTCGCGGCGGCGCGAATGCGTTCGACTGCGAAGATTTTCGTCAATTCGCAATTCGTCTACTCGCAATTGCTCCGCTTTGCGCCAGAGCTCGGCCGAAATCCGAAGGTGATGGTCCTGGAAAATGGCCTCGATCGTGCATACGCTGCGCGCCATTTCCTGGATCGGTTCACGACGCTCGAAAAACCCTGGAATTTGGTCGTACTGGGGGTTCTGCGACCGGAAAAAGGCCAGGACATCGCCATAGAACTCGCCCGACGGATGCCCGAAATCCACGTCCACCTGATCGGTCGGGCGGGACCTGGCGCCGAAGCATGGGTCGCATCTTTGCGCGCACGGGCGCCACCCAACGTCACATTCCGCGGCACGGTGGACGACGTGCCCGCAAGCCTCGACGCGCTAGACGCACGGCTGAATCTCATGCCATCGCGCTGGGAGGAGCCGTTCGGCCTTGCGGCGATCGAAGGCATGGCGTGTTCGTGCATCACGATGGTCAGCGATCGAGGCGCATTGCCCGAAATTGCGCAGAAGACGGGGGCTTTGGTTTATGGGACTGAAATTGCGCCCTTGGTCACGCTCGTCAGGAGCCTTCTAGCGATGAGTCACCGGGCGCTCGCTGAATTGGCGGCCGCGCAGTTCGATGCCACGATGCGGGTTTATCATCCCGATCGCTTCGTCGATCGTCTCGCGGAAATCCTTGCCGCGACATTGGCGACATGATGCGGCGAAATCCGGCCGGGTTGCGGGTCGCGCTGATCCACTATTGGCTCGTGAATTGGCGGGGCGGAGAACGCGTCCTGCGAGCAATCGCCGACCTCTTTCCGGGTTGTGATATATACACCCATGTGTTCGATCCCGAAATCATCGCGGAGCATTTTCCGCACAACGCGGTCCGAGGCACATTCATATCCAGGCTGCCGATGGCACGCAGGTACTATCAACAATACCTGCCGCTGATGCCGATGGCGCTCGAGCAATTGGATCTGAGCCAATATGATCTCGTTATCAGCAGTGAGTCAGGACCGGCCAAGGGCGTCGTTCTGGGCCCCGAAACACTGCATGTTTGCTACTGCCACACACCGATGCGTTATGTCTGGGACATGTACCATGAATACCGAAGCCAATCCGGCGCTCTGACTAGATTTTTGATGACACCCGTGATGCACCGACTGCGGCAGTGGGATCAGTCCTCGGCGCAACGCGTGGATCATTATGTCGCCAACTCGCGGTTCGTCGCACAGCGGATCAAGAAATACTATCGGCGCGAGGCCACGGTAATTCACCCGCCGGTCGAGGTAGCGGACTTCACGGTCGCAGCGGGCAGTGAGAACTTCTACTTGTCGGTCGGCCAACTCGTCGCCTACAAGAGAACGGAACTCTTGGTACGAGCGTTCAACGCCAACGGCAAACGGCTCGTGATCATCGGTGAGGGCGAATGCCTGTCGCGTTTGCGCAAACTCGCCCATTCGAACGTCGAATTGATGGGCTGGCAGCCGAACGCAATCATCCGTGATTTCTACGCCCGCTGTCGAGCCGTGATGTTCCCGGGCGTCGAGGATTTCGGCATCGTACCGCTCGAGGCAATGGCAACGGGCAAGCCCGTGATTGCTTATGCCAAGGGGGGTGCGCTCGAGACGGTCATCGATGGGCTGACCGGATCACTGTTCGAATCGCAATCAGTGGACGGTATCGTCGCGGCGGTGGATCGGTTCGAGACGATGTGGGAATGCTTCGACTCCGGGCTCATACGTGCCCAAGCCGAGCGATTCTCGACAGACCGATTCAAGAGCGAGTTTCGCGCTCATATCGACGACTTGCTGCGCTTAGATTAACCTGAGCCCGACGAGGCTGCCATTGCCCATGCAACTGACTCGATGAAGAAAGACCGGACGGCAATAGTGATATTCGGCCTCGCGCTCCTATACGCGTCGGCTTTTTTTCTGCCCCAAATCGGCAGCTACTGGTATCGGTACGTCGGCGAGCAAGTCCTCTATCCGACGGTTTTTGCCGTGCTGGCAACCTGCCTCGGTGCCGCCTGGTTTCGGTTCAGCTATCGTGAGACTCGCGCGTGGAGAACCCTGGCAAGCCTGGCCATCTCTGCTTTGCTTTGGATCGCGATGATCGGAATTTTCAGCGCGGCCGGCCGATCGGCGACCGGCGTTGCAATCTCCGTCATGGCCAGGGACTCGTCGGTCGAGGCGACCCGCTGGCTACGCATAGCCCTCGTTGCCCTTTTGGTACCCATCCTATTCACCAGCGTTTGGCTGGCGCGCCGTCACTGGAATCGCTTGCTGCGGCTCTTGTCGACGGTCGGCTACGCATTTGCAATGCTGGCCGTCATCCGCATCCTTCTGTACGAGGATGCTTCGACGTTCCTGCTCGCGCCGATGACGCGCGCCGCCCCCGTGACCGCTGTTCCGAGCACCCCACAGGTTGCCGCGGGGATCGAAGGGCACCGCCGGCGCCAGGTCGTTTGGATCATCATGGACGAACTCGATTACGACCAAACTCTGGGCACGCCGGCCAATGACCGGACTCCCCCAATGCCGAATCTGGCGCGTTTGGCGAGCCTCGGGGCCTCCGCGACTGAGGCGTACTCACCCGCGAAGGACACGATTGCCTCGATCCCCGCACTCTTGACAGGCTACGACTTGCAGGGCCTCGACTTCGAGAACATCAAGCTATTCCTCAAGACCCGCGACGCGGGTCGGCGCTTGTTCCAGGAATCGGATTCAATTTTTGGGCGGCTGCCCTACGGTCCCGGATCGGCCGCGATATTGGGCTACTACCAGCCCTACTGCACGCTGTTCCCCTCTGTAAACCCATGCGTCTCAGAAGCGGACGCGAACGTCGGCCGCTGGTTCGACGCATTGACCTTCTTCAGCCAGCCCATCGTGGCCGCGTCGCGCTGGCTGCCAGACTCCGCACTGTATCTACCCGGCGGTCTGTTCGAGATGTTCGAGCCGATGTACCGGATCTCGGAGCACACACTCAAAGCATTCCCGCGCTTCTTGGCGATCGACGATAAAGCATTGGTCTATATGCACATCAACTTGCCGCACGCGCCGGGCGATTATTCACAAAGAGTCCTAGGCCTACACCGCGCCGCTGATGATCGTGACAGTTATCGGCACAACCTCGTCATCGTCGATGAGCTGATCGGCCAGACGATTACGGCACTGCGGCAGCGGGCGGCACGGGAAGACATTCTGCTCGTGCTGTCCGCTGACCACTGGCACCGCATCGACTCGCCGCTCGTTCCGCGCCGAATCCCTTGGATTGCCTGGCACGTTGGCGACGCGCCGGACAGGCCGATCACGACACGCATCAACAGCGTTCACACTGAGGCATTGATCTTGGACTTTCTCGGCGGGCGCATCAACAACCAAGACCAACTCGCCGGATGGTGGAAACAACAAGCCGTGGCGCCCACTTTGATGCCGCATGGATTGGACTATTGATTGCTTTGTCGCTCAGATATTCTAGGCTCTATACCGGACGTGCCAACTGCACGCAGGTTTCAGCCGGGCAGATTCATTGAGGCAACGCACGAGTCATGCTTCGCCGACATATCGTTGCAGCCATCGTCGCGTCAAGCGGTGGCAGCCTCGTTTCGGAACAGTCCCGCTCCGCCGAGCGAGCCGCGAGTTCATCTGCACAGACTGCCGCTGAGCGCGCCGCCGGCATCATTCCCAGTAACTACGATCACGCGCCCGGCGTCGTTGAGCGTTACGGCGCAACGGGTGACGGACTCGCCGACGATACCGCGGCCTGGAAGGCGGCGCTCTCGCTCGGTATCGACGTGAGCGCGACGCCGAACCGCAGATATCTGTTGACAGCCGAACTCGATATACCGCAGGACGTGACCGTGAATTTGCAGAATTCGACCTTACTACCGACCGCGACGCTCACATCGAACACACAGAAGTACACCAATCCCAATTGCTTTGCTTTGACTCACTCGCAATTCCGGCTTTGCAACGGCCGGATCGACCTGTCTAGGACCTCCGGCCGTGGGATCCATGCCAGCACGGCAATCCAGCGATTTCTGTTCGAAAATTTGAGCTTGACGGATGCGGCGGGCACCGCGATCGAACTACAGGACTGCTACACGGGACTGTTTCGCAACATCTTGGTCGCTCGTGCCAAGGGCAGAAGTGTACTCCTCCATTCCACGATCGGGCAGACACCGGTCAACTCGATCTGGTTCGATCGACTGAGCATCGGAGGTAGCAGCTATCAGGGCAATGCCGTCGAGATCCAGGGTGCGGCGGCCGTGTTTTTCACAAATTGCGACTGGCAAAACAACGCAAATGGTCCTGCCTCGACGGAGTTGCGTATCGACTCGAATGCCTACGCCGGGAGCACGCACATCATCGTCGAGAACGGCTATTTCGAGGACGGCCGCAACATCGGCGGCAATTGCATCTACGTGGGCGACCCAGCGTCCGGTTCATCGGCCCACGTCGGCATACGAGTGCTCGGTTGCTACTTTCAAAGCAGCCGACAAAACATTAGGGTCGGCACTCACGTGAACGACGATTGCATCATTCGCGACTGCTGTTTCAATTTCGTTTCGGGAAGCGCACCGACGGCAATAGCGGTCACGGGATCGCCGCGCCCGAAAGTGGTCGATTGCACTGGCTCGCTACCGATCATCTAGCGAATCGGGGAATGTCTGAGCACTGTGGCGGAGCCCACTCTGCTGATGTTATATTCGGACGCAATACGATCTTCGTAAAGCTGGCGCAATTCTGAAGCTCGAGATTGAAAGGATGTCCGTGAATGATCAGCCTTTCCGTTCGTCTTTGGTATTGGCGGCTTCCCTCGTGGTCGCGGCCTGCGGCGGTGGCGGCGGAGGTGGTGCACCACCGCCGCCAAGTACTTATTCAGTTGGTGGGACGGTCAGCGGGCTTGCGAGTGGCGCGCAGCTCGTGTTGTCGGACAACGGGGGCAACAGCACGACGATCTCGGCTGATGGCGCGTTCACGTTTTCAACGGCGCTGAAGGCTGCGGCCTCGTATGCGGTGACGGTGCAGACTCAGCCATCGGGCGAAACCTGTACGGTGACCGATGGATCGGGCACGGTGTCGGCCGCCGATGTCACGAATGTGTCGGTCACGTGTGTAGCGACTCCGTATACCGTGAGTGGCTTGGTGCTGGGACTGGCGAGCGGCACCCAGGTCGGTTTACTCGACAACGGGGAGACTCTCAGCGTCACGGCGAATGGCGTTTTCGCGTTCACGAGCGGACTGGCGAGCGGCGCCGCTTACGCGGTTTCGATCGGCACGCCTGCGAGCGGGCAGAATTGCTCCATCAGCAATGGTTCTGGAACGATTGCCGACGCCAGCGTCAGCAACGTGATCGTGAGCTGTGCGCCCGCCGCCGTGAGCAGCAGCAAAGTCCTGTTGGAACTAGGCCATATTGCAGGGATGTATCAAATAAAGATGACCAGCACTCGTGCGCTGAGCCAGGACGAGTTGTCGCACTGGAATCTGTGGAATCTGACGAACGACTCGATGATCGCCAATGGTTATTCCGGCTGCATCTCGACACAATGCGAGACCAGTGCTGCTCCATTTGGGCATGTCGCCCTCGCCGGATCAACCTACGTGATCGAGACGGAAACGGCGCTCGAGATCGGTTCGGCCGCCACGGGTC
>Ga0116231_10002916_pt1 | contig 35707 bp, 36 predicted proteins | sample S1TSphgellanicum_2_FD_89695 | JGI IMG/M metagenome (GOLD analysis project Ga0116231, IMG submission 89695) | Host-associated microbial communities from peat moss isolated from Minnesota, USA - S1T2_Fd - Sphagnum magellanicum MG | ecosystem: Host-associated > Plants > Peat moss > Unclassified...
CATGTTGATCACTCCTAAGAACAAGGATCTCCAAGAGTGCAAGAATGTCTTGTGAAAGTGCTTCTGAAATCTGTCCTTCTTGGTGAAGAATTTCAACAAGGATCTTGATGCTGGTGCTTGGAAGGACTGCTGTGCTACTTGGATGTGACAAACAAACTCCCAGCAACTTGATGGAACAGCTCAACAGCTCTGCTTCCTCCTCCCTATCATTGTGTCGAACCTCTCCAATAACTTTAAAAAGGGCAGAAACCAAATCTTTCTCCACAAGCAGCTCAACGTCATGCATGGATCTCTGCTGCTCCTGGGCCATCAGCTGCCACAAAACGTTAATGGTAGCTTTCCTTCCATCAATCCTTGGAAGCTGTGGAAGTGCACGCACAAGAAACTTCATGTCCCTGTGACACTGCTGTAATGTTTTGGAAATAATTCCATTATGAACACCAGACGCCAATAGTTGCTCTAGAGCAACCAGTGCATCCTCAACTAAATGTGATTTCGGGTCACCTGCAAACATAAACCAGTACACAATCAAGGCTTAATTACCAGGTCTTGTAGAAGGACAGCACTAGTAACTAAGACACTCTTTCCAGGTTAAATAAAGTAGAGTCCATATCTCCCTCTCCTTCATTTCTTCTACTATATAACAAATCCCAAAGTCAGTTGCACCATATGAAAAAGATAGGTTGCAGAGATCCAAGAAACTGCAGGATCCTGTTTAAAACTAGAGCATCTGTCAAACCAAGAGGTGAACCACCTCATTCAAGTTAGAATGGACTATTTCATTTTTCAAGAGTCCTCCAATGGTTTAGGCCATAAGAAGAAATCACAGGGGACAGCAAGCAGACCTTTTGCCAGACAGAGCAATGTCTTGGCAATTGTCTCAGTGGATTCAGCATCAGTTGCATCTGTTGAACAGCTGGCCAGCCGTGTTAAACCCTTGATGCATGTCTGCTTTACATCTTGGACATAAGAGGCATCCCCATAGCTTATGTTCCAGAAGGTGAAAAATGCATGAACAATGCCCTTCTGATTTCCAAAAATAATATCCCGGATCTGTGCAGAGTGGATAACCTTCAGTCTTTTGTGCATGAAAAGAGAGAACTGATTAACATGTTGGGCACCACCAGACCAATCAATAGACTGAGGAGATGGTATATAACTAACAATTTGTTGTTCTTCTACACAGCATGTTGATCAGGGTACTCAACTGGACCACATTTGGGAATCTTATGAAAAGATCTGTTTCAGGAGAATACCCAAAAAAGTACATGAAACCTCAATGCATGCCTCATAAATCACATGTGAGAATTGCTGTAGCAAATGAGAGCAAGGGCTAAGGTTCATTGCCTCTTTAATGACCAGGATGTTGGCCATTGTCTTTGCAGCAAGCAGGCGAGTTTCCAGCCCACCCTTTTCCATGAGCTGGATGAGTCTTTCCCGAGATTCTTGCACTAGGGTGCAGATCTCAAAAAAGTCATCATTCTTGTTATCGTCCCTGCTTTCAGCTGTGAGAGCTTCCATCACCTTAACCTGTTGATTGCAAGCACCAGCCAAGAATCAGCGGCATCCCCTACTCAAATCAAATCCCTGCCCCAACTTGATATCAACCCATGAACTTGATAATCCATGGTCCATGATCCATGATTCACATTTCCAGGCCAGATCAATTGATATATAACATACCGCAGGTTTGGCAATTGTTTCATCATTTGATTGAAGCAGTCGACTAAGCTCTGGCACAACTTCTGCTTCTAGCACTTCATGTTGCCAATGTGGCCAATGTGAATTTGTTACAATATGATGTAATCGGTTTAGAGTGAGGAGAACAAGAGGCGGCTTATCCGAACCCAGGCCAGGCACCAAGTCCAGCACTGCCAAACCCCGTGGAATTTGCAGCCTCCTTGAGCCAGTCTCTGAATTGCTAGTAGAAGCAGACATTTTCCTCCACCTATTTGGAAAACTTTTGTCAGGTAATATGTTGAGGATGCTACCATTTCTGTTGTGTATCTTATTCAAGCAGAAAGATGTCAAATTTAGCACAAATTTCCAGTCTGATGGACAAAGCACCTGCACTTTCAATTAGCCAATCAAAAGCCAAAAGGGCAGAGGACAGATGGAAGACATAGATTGAGATAGGAGCAGACCAAGCTATAACTCCTTTCAGAGCAAGGTTGTCAACTGGATTGTAAAAATGGACATTGCTCTGTGGACAACTGGTACGTCCTGAAATGCATCGCCGGCAGTAGGTGTAACCTGAACCAATCAAGACTGGATCATCCATCACTTTCTTGCATATCTTGCAAATGATCTCCTGTGGGAGTGGGGCCAGGTGCGGGATGCGTCCTCTTTGGAGTTTCTCAGCTTCAAACTTCTCGATCTCATCAGCAATCTTCTTTGGCAGTCCACTTTTCATCTCCTATTGCATAAATACCAGGACAGGGTGCAAAGAGAATCAATAATTAGACAGCCATTAGGTTCCCAAACCCAGAATGCACTGAGACAAACAAATGTACAGAACAGTTAAAATCAAGACCACAAGTGAAAAAGAGAAATATAGTCCAGAAACAATGAATGAACAATCCAGAGCTCTAGTATCTCCAACTAACAACTCCCAAAGAGGCACATGGACCTTCTATCATGAAGGTCCCTTCCATCAGCTAGCACATTAGATAGAGAATGCACTGGTGAACTTCACACAGGAGGGTGTGTGCTCATGATTTCATGTACAAACCTTCCAGTCACTATTGATGGCTAGCCAATTCAGGAGACATTCCATGACTGGATCCAACTTCTGTTGCACCTGAATGCAAGAACCACTTAAATATCATGAAAACCCACAACAGCATCCAACATAGTCTCAATAGGTTCAGTGAAATCAACCTCAAATCACTCTCTGAACAACCATCATTGTCACAAACACTTCTAATGCATACATATTGTTGCGGCATTTTGCTTACACTTCTTACGGCATGGACAGCTTTGAAGACACATCATGCAGTATGACCATATAGTTTCCTGCATTTCACATACTGGACTTTCTAGCTTGTTGTCAACTAACATTTAGCAAGTAGCTCCTAGTTAGCAGCTTTTCCTACACTCCAAACAAAACCTTGTGTGGCTGGGTAGTCACAAGATCAGTGCCTGGCTCCGGTTCCCCTTTTCCTACTAATGTAGGAAATAATCCCCTTCAGTAGCACAAATTAGGAGAATGAACTAAACCAGAAAGATGTCTCAAGGACTCTTGACTGCAATTGTTGTCTTGCATGGGGTTGGCAGAGCCCATTCAGTTACTGCAGAAATCAACAAACTCACATTTCTTTGCAAAGAAGTGTGCAGAAATGCGAAATGTACCTTAGAGGTCAAGGCCACCCGATGCTTTTCAGGATTACTCTTATCAGTGAGTAGGCCATTAAACTCCTCCAGACTCTTCAAAATGTTGTCCATCTCCTTATCATTCTTGACCTGTGCCAATCCAGCTCAATTTACTCTCTTGTTCATAGTAGCAATAGCTCTATCAGGTTTCTGAGGATTTCTCCTCCTGTAGTGTTTATTCAGTTGGTTGGCAACTGAAGCTTAACCATTTGTCTTCCTTCTTGGGTGAAGAGTCCCCAAAGTGCATATCATCTCTGCACATAAACACCTTGACTGGACTTTTCAAAGTCTCTAGGCTAGGCCTTAAGGGCCTTGCTTCAGCAACTGTAAGCTTTGGATAGTTGCCACATTAAAATCACACATACAGGAGGAGGTCTGTGGGAGGAAATCTGGAAATCTACCAAAATTCTGTTGTCCCACCTAGCATGGGTGTGTGAGGCAAAAGCCTTATGAATACAGTCCTCTGAATTCTCCCTCTGGTCCGTCAGTCCTGTGAGTTGTCAATGGGACATGTCTTTCTCCTTCCTACCTTGCTTGTCTCTTGTTACATCCAAACCAGAACTCATGACGAAATCATGCATATCCCAAATACTACAGCAGGATCTATTTAGCATTGTGTGTTACCTTTTGAAGGCATTCTTGAGCTTCATTTAACTTTTCACCAATCTCCTCAATGAACATATCACCAAAAACATCACTTAGCAGGATGAGGCGGAGCTCACAAGTTCTCCACTTATCTGCCACTCTGATTTCAATAATGTAAAGCATCATCAGCAACCAGAGCATCAGTTGATACAAATGAATAGGGGAAAGCAGATTGCAAAGAGTTATAACTAACTCTTAAGATGTTGGTCAAGGTTCTTAAAAAATTCAGCTCCAACACATTCACTCAATCTCTGACTATTAACAAAGAGATCCCATTCTTGCAGCATAGGATCCCACAAATGATAGAATCAGAAAAATTTCAGGAGAAAGGGCAAAATCAGGTTGTGTGTAGAGATACCTGAAAGTACCTTCCAGGGCTCCATAAAGAGCAGAGAAGGCAGATTGAGCTGCTAGGTCAGACCAGCTCCTGCCACACAGCTTTTGTAATAGTGGACTTAACTTCTCAATCTGGTTGATCAGCAGGTGTATGTGTAGGGGTGACTGTTCCTTCTGGCAAGAAATCGTCTCCAATTCTAAGATGAGCTTACCGACCTGTGACACCATCCACATCGGATAGAGCTCTTCCCTCACCATCTTTGTGAAATTCAGGCTGCAAAAGAAACATACTCAATCAGCTAATAATCACTCTTAGCCCTGTAGTGCATTGTTGCAACTGCCAAAGTCACAACATGAGTCATTGACACCTCTTGATTAAACCCTTACAAGAAAAGCAAACACTGCAAACAGAGGGACCTGCTGCTCCTCCATGGTAAGCACAACGTTTGACAACCACCCATGGCACACTCAGAGAGAAATGTCTTATGGACTTTGCAAGGAAAATCAAGCTTCAGATAGGAAACAAAGCAGCAAAATTGTATGGCTTCAATGATGCTTGAAAGATCAGCAGCATATCTACAGATGGAATCATCAGTAAACCACTGACCTAGCCTTAGAGGAAAAATCTGTTGTTCATCATCCGAACATCCAATCTGAGATATCCCACATACTTTGAACAAGTCATGTTCTGTTACTTCTTCACCATCAAAGAACTCCCTCAAATGTCCAGTTTAGTTTTTGCACTCGCCATTTGAAGCAACAGAAGAGCCCAAAACATATAACAAAGAGCGAATGTAAACTTCGCTCCAACTGTCTTTTAGTACTCTTTTTTCTTCTCTCTTCCTTCCCTGCACGCCTTCCAAGAAAGAGCCACCAGGTGACGACCTTTCTTCCTGCTGCGAATTAACTAGGAACCAAAACCCTAATTCTGCATACAATAATCCTTTGCCAAAATGCTACGACTGCAACTCGAAAGTGGAGAAGTTGCTCGACACGTTTTTGTAAACAGAATAGGAATCCAAAATGTGGGAGCTGGAATGCGGATCAAGTATTCACTACTCCAAATGGGTTTTCTCTCAATCCTGTACACTACAACACCCATTCCTTCCTGCACAGACAGAGATTTTTTTGTGAAAAATCCAGGTTCATCAAGTGTAAGATTTTTTCATCAAGGAATATGCCGGATTTCAAACAGGGTGCAGCTACAAGATGGCCCCGAATTGTACCACTAGTGGATCCACAAAGCTCCTCAGCACTTCTGCTAGAATCTACAACCCTCTTCTTTTTGCCGAAATTTTCTAGGAGCATGATGATGATGGGTGTGATTGGGTTGATCAAACTTCACCAATATTCTATGTTCTTTCCCAGTAGTTCGGTCCATTGCAGGCCTCCTCGACCCGACTTGGCCGCCAACCCCGCCCCCCACTAAGAGCATCTCCAGCTGTGTTCAGTATGTGAATCTGCAAAGTCACATTGGATGAAGAAAAGTCAACATATCAGGAAAATGGTTTTGGCAGAAGGCACAACAATGCTGTGCACCTGTAGAGAAGAGCGTAATAAATACGTCTGCTCTCGGTGTTTCTCATTGGCACGTCATAATGATTGGTCCAGATGGTTTGCAATTAGTAGTCTCCCACCTATTTGCTGTTCCAATTTGAGTTTCATGGGTGGGGTTGCAAAAAATTAAATAACTAAACTTGGATGTGAAAAACATTTTTGCAGGGTCACATACTGAGCACCGCTGGAGAAGCTCTAACGCTAGGTGTACCATCACATTAGAAAACAACGAAGAAACTGAGAAATTGCGCTGTACCGTGTCGGGCGATTGCAAAAGCTGAGTCCCAGCCATCTTTTTGACTAGCGAAATTTCTCCAAAAAGCGAAATTCAAAAATTGAAAAACGAAGTGATTTTGGAGGTTTTCAGTCGCCTACAATTAGGAAAAAAAAGGTTGAAAAATCTCCAGATTCAATTATTTGGTTTTCATTCAGGTAGTGAAAAATATAGAAGGATGATTAAATATTTTTACTTTATTTCTGATTTATAGCCAGATTTGGCTAACTGTTCCCAAGGATGATCACCAATTTTTCTACGTCTTCCTATAGAGGATTGCCACTTTTGCTACAAATAAAAATTCCTGGGAAAAATACTGATACCGACTGTAAATTTGCTGCGCTTTCTAGTGTAACAGCTTTCTGGATTCCTATTAAGAATCTAACTGCGAATTGCCGGCCCTCCACGAAGTCGCAAACGGCCTTTTGCGCGTTTGTCGACGCTGAAAAGATGTACTGAAGATTCGGCGTCCTACAAAGTCCAGTACCGAATTAGTGAAGTCAGAGGAAGTAAGTTTACATATAAAGTCACAGGAATTGACGAAAAGAAAAGTGCGAGATAAATGGTTTTCTTAATTGCTAAAATCTATGTGAGCCAGTGACGCAGCGTTCTTTTTTCTTTTTCTTTTTTTAAAAAAATTTTTAGTCAATTTTATGATGTAGCCAAAGTCGTGATGATCCATAAAAATGTTTAGCCAGATTTATGCTATCTCTTTTTTGGTCTTTGGTCCTCTCTTTTTGTTCCTCCCTTTCCCTCCTTCCAGATTGGTCCTTTTTGTGAAATGAATTATTATTATAATTAATCAATTATGAAGTATTACTATATTATAATAATTTCCAATAAATATTAATATATAGTTTTAAGTTTTCATATTCAAATTTATAATTATTATTAATTATTAATTATTATAATCAATTACTGATATGTAATTTTTATTTTCAGTTTTATTATTTTATAATAGTCTTATTAATATCATATTAATTACTGTAGTAGTTCGAATGGAAATATAATAAATTAATATACAAATGCAGAAATTATTTTCGAAGGAAAAATATTTATTGTAGTAGTTCATAAATAGCTATAATGAGTGAAGTAATAATATGAATAATAAAAATAAAATAGTTAACCTTGGCTACCAATTAGCTACAATAATAATTGAATTAATGTTATTGTTACTATTAAATATTTACATTTATATTTATTATGAACTATAAAAATGGGAATAATTATAATAAAATGGTTAGCCTAGGCTAGGTTTTATTTATATTATTAGATTTTTAAAAACTAGTACTATAATTATTAATTACTGAATATTTCAGTTAATTTATAAATTTATTTGGTTATGAATTATTTATTATTTATTTATTAATAATTAGCTAATTATTTCAATATTAGCCAACTACTAGTTAATGAAATTGGTTGATAAATCATTATAGTTCATATGTAATTAAAATTAAATATTATTATTATTTATCTAGCTAATAAGTTTAATAATATTTTCTAATAACTAATAATATAATTAATTCAGTAATATTGATTATTATTATTATTATTATTAATTAATTAGTTGGATGGTTTATAAAGTGAATTAGGTAATTTCTAGTTTAGTTTTTAATTAATTAATTAGCAATTTTACTCATTTATTTTTCATATTTTTAAATAATTAGTAATTTTATTAGTTAATTAGTTAGTTAGTTGTTATTTACCTATTTAATTATATACTTTTCAAAATGAGAATGAAAGCTAAAACGTATGAGATAAACTTTTTAATTGCAAATTGTTTGCGATTAAAAATATTTAGTGGCCAGAAATTGTCATTTTATGTTTTAAAAATAATTTTAAGTAATATGGTCCAAACATTATTAATATGTTTTTCCAAAAATATCACCGCATACATGAAATCACCAAGATTTTTGAATTTCTAGTTTTGTTCATTTGAAATCGCCACATTTAGTTCACAAAATGTAATTGTTGGCCAAAATGTAATAGGATTACTAGATTTGGTTTTTTTTTTTTTAATGGTTGATCACCACTTTTGGTACAACATGAGAAAATTGAAAAAAACAAACATCAAAGGTTTTGGTCAAAATAACATTCACATTATTTATTTAATACTACAGTAGATGAAGATATGACCACTAGGAAGAAAATTCAAATTTGCAATTCGTGTTTACGACTATTTTTTAATTGCAAGTGATAATTCATGACTAAAAGTTCTTTAATTGCCTAAAACTAGTTACATGTGCAAATTAATAACAAATTTGATGACATCATGATAACATCATCAATGTTTGAATGGAGGTACAAAATATGTATATGGTTTCATCCACTGTATGAAATATCACATATGTACCAACATTTACAACTAAGGTGTATAATTTGGTGGCATCCAGAATCATACCACTTGTTGAAACCTAATATCGAAATGTGGCAACATTTGTTAATTATAGTTTAAAATGTTATCACTATTAATTAGTTGCAAACGATTATTAGTTACATGTAGTTGTAAATGGAGTGGTTGCATTTAGCATATTTCTATTAATGTATTGAATTGTACTAAAATAACATTCAAATAAATAACACAATAAATTTTAGAATATTTTAGGTATTTTATTCAATATTTAAATTAAATTATAAATTATAAATTTATTATAAATCATAAAAAATATTGAAAATTATATTTAAAATGTAAATAATACTATTAATTCAACTTTGTAATTCAAAGAAATTAATTTTTAAAAAATTAATTCAAATTTTCTTCAAATTAACACTAAACCCTTCTTTTTTTATTATTCAACTTTCTCATGTTGCACCAAAAGTGGTGATCAACAACAAAAAGATTTAACCAAATTTAGTTACAAGAAAAATAGACAAGTAAAAAAATCTAAGGATCCTATTCCATGTTGACCAACCATTAAACCTTTAAAAGAAATATGGAAATTTCAAGTGAAGGAAGCTTAGCAATTTCAAGATACCCAAACATACCCAATTCACATGTTCCAAATAAAAAAATTGAACATATCCACTTCACAATTTCACAATTTTCCCAACACTGCAATCATCCCAAGGAATTTTGACAAAAGAATTGCCCAGCTCAAATTCAACAATTGGAAACTAACAATTCTCTCGAAGTTCCCATAACCAACAAGTCTCATTCCTTCAACCTCATCCCCACACAAACAATTTGTTTGAATATATTAAATTCAAGAACCTTGACACAACCTCAAACAAGCTTTCAAATTCCCTAAGTTTTTCATCATCTCCCATGTGCCTTTTTGATCTACATATTCATGCTAACTCCTAACAATAAAACTAAATTCCTTACGCAACTAAAAAAAATCAAAATAACAAAGTCTAATTATCCTAAGCATTCATCTCATAGACAATTATTCTCCAAGACCAAAAGCAAACCACACAACACACAATGTTACAATCAAAGAATTGATACTTAGCTTCTTGAAATCCCACCTTAAAAACCTTCCATTCACACCAATACTTTGCACTTGCAACGTAAGTAACACCAGAAACATAAAGCAAGCACAACAAGCCATTGTAATGAAATCAAAACACACCACCCAAATCTAATAAACACAACACAATGAACTTGATAAACTCAAGAACAAAACAAAACTCCAACAAGCAAATCCCAAAAATTTCGATCCATTGTAACAACATCATGGCATGCATACCGCTAGCATTGTTGTTGAATGGTGAAAGATAAACCAAAAGCAAAATTTTCGATGTTGTAAAAGTTGACGATTCACACACAAAAAATGAGCAACCACCCTTGCCCTCATTTCATGTCATAGGCATAAGAGGTTATAGCCAAGTGTAGGCTCAATTTTGGTGATGCCCTCAATTGAGAGCTATACCCAACGTAAAGACCTACTAAAAATTCAGTGGAGAAACCAATGCGAAACAAGATAGGAGCATAATGAAGAACAAAATGCCCTCCCACAATTGGAAAAATGAGGCAAAGAGGGAGTGGACATTATGAAAAACAAAATGGCCTCCCTACTCCTAGATGAAAAAATATGCTTCATAAGGTTACCTCCAAATACACTAAAAAAAATTTGGTAGGTCATTATGAACACATGGTGGCACCTATTGTTTATGGTATGTGGGGTTGCATTGAAAGTGGTTTCGTTTCATTTTTTTTTCAAAGATGGCCTTTTTTGATTTGGTGTTTTTTAATATTTTTTTATCAAAAATTTGGAAATTTTTAATTTTTAAATAGAAAAAAGTCCCAAAATTTTTAATTTCTTTGTCAGAAAATAGTGAAATTTTGCCAAGGAAAAAAACATTATTTTGATTAGCCTGAAATTAAAAAAATACCCACACAATGAAATTTCCAAAATATTTTTTCCCTTCATTTAGCTATATAATGTAGCACCTTCATTTATTGGGCACATGGTTTTTGAGTTATTTATTTATTTATCAAAATAAAATTTGATATATAGTGTTTTTTTTCATAATTTCAGCTTGCACTCTTAATCGTATTTTACATTTTTGACATGAATGAGAAATTGCACTAGGAGGTGTGGAGGATTTGTGTTATTTAATGATGGGCAATATTTTCAATTTTTATTTTAGTAATATTTAACATTTTTGACATAAATATGAATTTCAAACATTTTCCATTCATTTTGATACATGACATTGATGCATTACATTTCCTAATTCTTGTTTTCATTTTTTTATGTTTATTGACTCATGTTTATCACAATTTACTTCACCTTTAAGGATTTCAAAATGTAAATGATTGCCTTAGGAATTATGAAGGATCTTCATTGTTGATAATGGGTGAGAGCTTTTAACAATATTTTTTTATGAAATATGTTTATCAAACAAATTGTGTCAATTTGTAACATTTACACCCACAATGCCCATTTTTCACTAAAACTTAAGGTCATGTTAAAATTAAACAAAACATGCATAGTTGCAATGACAAAAAAGTAAAAATGAAGAACATCCTAAGTGACCTTTGACATTGTGTAATTTGAAAATAATTTAATCACCATTGAGTTTGTTAAGGTATTAACATAATTTACAAAGGAAATTTTTTTGGCATAAGATGTGGGATAAAATATGGTGTTATAAAAAAAATTGAAAAACACATGGGAAATTGGGGAATATATTGGGAGCATAATTGAGAACATTCTAATAACATGGTGGGAATGCCGAAATTCCAAGAAAACATTTTCACACCCCACTCCACCCTTTTCTCACCTTCAACAAAAAAAAAAATTGGGCTTTGCAAGTGCATGTTGAGGCTCTCATGAATGCGTGTCAAACCTTCTCATTGGTTGCATGAAATGGACATTTTCAAAATGTTCATTTAAAGTAATGTATATATAGACCTTGAAGCAACTCCACTTTCTTCCCCAAAAAGAAATCAATTTCATTTTTCTCATTGTATATATTAACTACACAGAAAGTCCATGCACTTTGGTGAGCAATAAACATAAAAGTTTGCCCAACAAGTTTGGAAACCAAGCCAACAAGCTTAAGGCTTAAAGAAACAACTCGAACATAAAATTAAAGAAATTGTAAATTTTTAATTAATAAATTAAAGAAGATGAAATGACAACAATACATGCCTTTGCTTCAAACCATCAAAGATCATTTTCTTTGATCAATTTAGCAAATTAAGATTCATTTAGTAGATTTATTTTTCTTGACACTTTTTTAAAATGACCAAACATTTTTTTGAACAAAAAGAGAAATGGAAAGTTCAACCTTAACTTAAATGAATCCAAGGAACAATTCAATGGTTTTTCTTGCCAATACTGAATATAAATGTTTTTCTTCTAATTCATGTTAAGTTACACATTCCTAATCCACGTGATGAAATTTGCATCATGACATTCAAGTATCTGATTTCAAATGAGATTGGTAGGGACTTTTCATGCCATTTGGTTCAATAAATTCTCTTGCACAATGTAGTTGTGACAAAAGCTCATTATTTTGTGAAATTATTTTCTGAAAAATCACATGACATTTTACTGGGTTTTCCCCAAATAAATTCACCACTTTTGCAAAAACAAATTTTAAAATTGGTTCTAATACTTAGCGGAACTTCTTTCTTATGGCCTCATGAGTTTGGCAAATTATATGCCAATAATCAATCCAACTACAAAATTATCATGATTTAATCAATTTTTTTTTTTCACCCAAGCGCCTCTCTCTCTAAAATCTTAGGTTAATCATGCTATACTTGTCTTTTAGCTTCAAATTGTTCATGCAAATTTGTATGACCATGGATTTGAATACTAACTTATTGGTAAATAATGTCTTATCTATTTGTCTTGGTAAAATATTGGTTCAATTTTAATGATTTTGAAGTGGGGTGATGATGCAAATCCTAGCCATGAAACCAAGGAAAAAAGTCTATAGAAAAAAACCATGTTAGAATTTGAGTATGATGATAATGACTTGCATGCATTTGTCTAAAAGATAAATGAAACATCTAATAGTCATTCTTTAAAGGAAAGGTACACAAGGGCCCTATGAGGAAGTCCCTCATGGCCCCAATGGGAATTTTCCTCCAATTCCCATGTCAACTATATTGTAGCAAAGGAAAGCCTATTTTCCATGTGAGATTTCCCCTTCCACCTAAAATACATAGGAATTGAAAATGGTGCCTTATCTATCCCATATGATTTGCATTAATGCTTTCTTTGATTTTATATATTGTTAATGTGTCACAACACAAAATGGTTGAATTTGAATATCATATCAATCATTGTTATCCTATCTACTACATGGCCTTTGCTTGAGAAATGTCCTTTTAGTGAATGTAGTTCTTGGAGGTAGATCATGAAATTACAACTTAGGAAAGCACCTTGGAAAACACTTGGGACTATGTCATTATTCCTTAATGGTCTATATTCCAAAATTAATTTTCAAAATATAAAAGCAATAAGGGAATACATTTATGTTTGCCATGATATTGCTATTCATATGTCCCTTGTTGTGGTTGTGTTTATTCAATGACCATGTTTAGATTTGTTTCTTCTTGTATCTATGGTTTTATGATGCATATGAAAGAAATAAGAATAGTTGTTAAATGACAATGACTTAAAAATTAAGAATAAAAGACCTCTTTTGTGCTATTATACTCTACATGCACATGAAACAATTGAAAATGTTCACTGTCTTTGGTTGTGTGATGCTTTTGAAGTCTACAGCATTGGCCTTTCTTATTAATTTGTTGAAGAACATAGAAGGGTATGTAGCTATAGCTACAATTTGGTAGCTAAACATTTAAATGATTTAAGCTTGTTGCCATCTTCTTTTATCTACAATAGCCCATCCTCCTCCTTTTATTTGTAACAGAATATGTAACTTATTTCAGCTACTCCAAATACGCAAAAGGAGCAGTTGGAGCAAGACAATGTTTTTTTTACAAGGCAAAACACCTAAACAAGAAGACAATGACAAATTGCATGCTCCTATTGTCCTTTTTTTATGGGGCAATATATTTTTAAAAACAAAGAAGTTGCTTGTCATCATGTCTTGCAACAAAGTTTTTGAAAAATAAACACTATGAAAAATCATGTTCATGAAGACTAGACTAGCATGCAACTAGATTGTCATGAAAACTAATGTGCAACTAAGGTATAACTACAATATGGAAATACAATGAATTAATAATTAAAATGTTAGGTCAGAATACTTCATAGTTGTAATTTAGTTGCACATTAGTTGCAACTTGGACTTCATATGGGTGTATGTACACAAAATATATATGGTGAGAATCAATTGTAGTTTAACCATGATCACAAGTTACGATGAAATGGTCAATCTCAATTGTGTTGCAATTGGTGTAGCTTTAGCATTAAGTGAATAACTACTTTGCAATTGGCGTATGGCGTTGATGCATAAGATCATGTCACATGTAAAATTAGGTAAAGGTCCATGCACCCATCGTGATGACTTGTATGGATTCTCATGACACATTTTCATCCCCTCACCCGATGATTCCCAATGCATCTACTTTGCCTCATTTAATCTCTTCAGTTACACCTAGTTCGTCCACACATCTTACACCTTATCTACCTCATTAGCCATGGGTCATTCCTCAATCATCTGTACCTACATTAAGGGCCCATCCATCCCATCAATAATGTCTGTGTGTTCCTTGTTCTGGTTGTGGTTGTTTATACGTAGTAGGAGTAGGTATAACATGTGATTAGACATTTGCCCCGCACATAAGTAATCGTTAGCTTTTGGGGTGTGGATGTTTTTGGCATTACCATTTTTCCATCCTTTTTTAGCTTGGACATGGATTGCATGATTAAATATCATCGATGCTTTCCATTTTGGTTTATCACACCCCTATTCATACCATCATATTCCATATGTTTTTCATGATGAGGTTCAACATGCTTTGTGCATCCGTTTAGTTCAGTTGGCTATCAATCCATCCAACATAGTAGCTTGGCATGCATTTTTACTCTTCCATTCTTGGTGTTTGTCATTTCCACCACAGGGTGGTCAGAAAAGCCACCACCAATAGATGTGCACTCGTTTCTATTGGTACATGGCAAGGGACTGGGAGACATTATAAAAGGAACACACAATTAGAGCACATGCATTGGCGTCCCAAAGATTTTCAGAGATGGCACTAGATCCTACTCCACCTCCATTAGCATGATTGTTTTGCGCACGAGAACTTGTTCATGTAGGGGAGTACACTCAAGTAGTGCATGCATTGGCCTTTAGCACTCATGCGGTCGCATTAACTAAGACCATTGTGGCCTTTTGCCATCTTTTAAAGTTGACCTCCCCCTTTTTGTTGACAATTTTCATCGAGAAACTAATCTTGTTTTGGATAGAGAGACATTTATTTCCACTCTAACACATTTTGCATGTCTTTCATCTAGTGGTCTTTTGGGTATGGTGTATGAACTTTTACAAGATTGTTTTGTCCTTGATGACTTTACTAATGGTTTTGATATTTTTTTGAGATATGCAAGCACGTTGTTCATGGTCATGTTCCTCCATTTGTATCATGTTTGTTTGTTGCATCACGACTATTGGCTTTGGAAACATAAGCTAGAAGTGCTTGACCCATCACGATTGGAGAGGTGATTTATCAGTTAGTTGTTCGCACATTGGTTATTCAATTTAAGGATACATTTGTGGAACATTTTAGTCCACATCAATTTGGGTGGCAACATTAGGCGAGTGCAAAACAATGGTTCATGGGGTTAGAACTATGTTGGATCTACATTTAGAGTGGGTGGTATTACAAGTGGATGTTTGAAATGCGTATAATTCAATATTTCAAACAACCATTTTTTAGGAGTTGCATTCTTTTATTAACACCTTGGATCAACCTTTCTCATTTGTTCATTGGTTTTATGCATGCCCATCTTTAGTATATTTCTTGGTGGTTTTTAGGCATGAGGATTTCATTGTCATTCCATCCGAATCTAGTACACGACAAGGGGATCTTTTGGGAAGAGTGTTGTTTGTACTAGTTCATATTCGCACTCTTTATCCTATTGTAACAACCCATGACGCACTCCCAAGTCCCTTGTTGAACCCATTTGAGGGTCCAACTATGTAGAGTTGCGGAAAGTTGGGACTTGAGGGCCGCTCCTGACTTCCAACACTAAAAGGGGGCAGAGGGGCGTGCTAAAAGTCCCGAGATTAGACTAGGAAGAGGGACTAGATTATCAAGCTTGAATTTGCATCCAAAACCAACCACAAGAGGGTTAGTTAACATTCGGGAACACCCTTGAGTGTTGGGACAAGCCACGGGCACTTTGACACACAAGACTCACCACGGCCCGGACTCGGGGGAAGCCACCACCTTCCCCCATATAGTATTCTCTGTGTTTCACCGCGGAGGCTGCATCCGAATGGCTCTTTTTCCCGGGACTCCCAAGTTAGAGTCCCGAAACTGTCCCGGGTTGGAGTCCCAAGACTTTGGACGCGCATAGCTCCTCACCCCAAACTCAGATCGGGACGAGGTTTGAACCAAAGTTGTAGCTCTCGTCGAGAGCTTTCTCACGCCATGTCGCACTCATTGAGGCGACGTCGGGAAGAGGTCGATTCCCGACTTTTAGTGGTCGGGAGTCAAACTGACAGTTTGACTCCCGGCCCTTCTTTTGCCCATAACTTGGGCTGCAGATGTGCAAATGGCCCATGCAAGGCCATTTTGAGCATCAACACTTCAAGACCTTTTCATTGATATAAAGAACGCACCAATGCAAGGAGATTTGACCCCTCAAATTGTCTTCTGAGTTTTTGGGAGTCCCGAAGGACTCCAAGTCTCCCACTTTTGGGAGTGTGAGTTGCATTTTCACACTTAGCCCCAAAGTGGGGTTGCGATAACCCACCTTACTTGTGTTTTCTTTTCATTAGTAGATTATATGCACATAGTTGGTTCTACCTCAAATGTGTTACTTGTTTTTTTGTGATTATAGGAGAAGTTTAGAACATTAGGACTTTTAGTGCAATCGACGAATGTGTAGCCTAGTCTCCATAGAGGTTAAACTAATCTATATAACTTCCTTTAGGTTTTCTTACACCTAAGTCCGGTCTTTATATTCTAGGTGTTCCAGTGGGTTCTTTGCCATTCGTGGAGTCTTTCATATTAAAGGCATTCCAAGAGGACCCCAACATGATCATTAACCTTCCTATACTTGTAGATCCTCATGTAGCTTTTGCAATGTTTTCACTTTGTTATGCCCATCGACCAAACTATTTATAGCATATTGTTTCCATCATTAGGAATCTTGCAACGTTATATTGAGTTTGATGCTCGTACCACAACTATGTTAAAAAAACTATTAGGGCCAGGCTCCTTTGGCACCACAATGGGCCATTTGGTTCATTGTCAGATCATTTTTTTTGTTTCTTTAGGGGGGTTAGGCCTTCCTTTAGCGGTTTGAGGTGTTGCCTTCACCTTTTTAGGATGTTGGGCTTTGATTATTCTTGCATTAATTTCTTGTTTCTAGCATGATGATCATCCTATTCTTTTTTATGCGATGGCACATGTAAAAACTGGTACTTATCCTTTCCAAATTACACTATGGGATATCCGTGCAATGTTACCTAAGATTGTCCAATCACATGTTTTACTTTTTGAAAGTCTAGTAGTGTAATCCTATCTTCAAGTGTAGTTTTTTTTTATGGACCAACTACACAAACATGAATTTACTTCACTTTTAGTAGATGTTCATTTGGATGTTGTGTGAACATGTCTTTGCTCCTATGTAGGTCTAGTAGTAGGGGTTTGGTCATTGCCAATCCGACTTATACAAATTTGCGTGTAACATGTTTTGACAACAATAACGCATGTAGTGACAATTGCTACTCAAGACAAGGCACAATCCTACACAAAGCGAACGTTAGAAGATGATTTCATTCCCTTTGCCATAGAGACCTACGATTGTCTCCATCCTTGTTTTGATTCCTTTCTGATTTCTTGTGTACATGCTAGTATAGCTCGCCATTAGTAAACCTCCTTGGTTCCTTCAATGCTTATATCTCATTATAAACAATGAGTGTCAATAGGCCTACAACATGCACAAGCCATCGCGATTCTTTAGTGGGCTACCATGCTTAGTCCTAATTCTTCATGTCTTCCACACATACCAACTAGTGCACCTCCATCACTAGCTGATTTGTGATTGAAGATGCCCTTTTAACATTATGTCTTCCACTTCATTATTATTGTTTTGATGGTTTTGGTTTCCCTTTTGTGTGTTTACATTTGCTTCAACATGCCTTGAACTTTTTGTGAATGGATTTTCATCCTTGTTTATTACATATATTAAAGGACGTCGAGATGTGAAACATCATTTCATCCATTTGTCTCATCATCCATCTGGACGGATGTAGCTATGTCATCCCCACTATTTAAATAGCATAGGGGCTTCCACGTGACACACCATTTTAACTTATATATGTGACAATTCAACTTTAGGCAAAGTACTTGGGATAAAATCAGAAAAGGAAACCACCAAAAGAGAGGGGCCAGTGTGTTCAAATGTAAATTAACTTCAATTTTTAAAAATATATTTTTAGCAAGCCAACTAGGACTCATGCAAACCTGCCTAGACAGAAAAGCACCACCTCCTGAGCAAAAAACCCTTCTTTCAACCCCTCCTTCAAAATGTTGTGCCTTCCCCAGTCCATGCTAAGCCTTCTCATTGGCTGCATGATTTTATTTTTTAAAAAACTCTTGGTCACCATTTTCAACCTGGGTTAATAATAATACCCCTTCCTAAAAGTGTGGGTATCCATACTATTGCAATTCATATTTACTAGGGTAAACCAACTGGTGACCAAACACTTAAGCTCGCATGGGAGGCCATATCCAAGGGGAGGGTTCCATTGTTTCTGGTGCTCAAACAAAACTTGAACCCCTTCTATTGGTGCATCTGGTTACATATAGTAAAGGACATCGTGAAACATCATTTCATCCATCTGTCCCATCATCCATCTGTCCATCCGTTTGGTCATCCATTTGTCCCGTCATGGTCTGTTTACTCCAACGGGGCAGAGAAAGAGTGAAATTTAGATGCGGCGCGACGGGCAAAGTAAAAGACGTCGTGAAGCATCATTTCATCCATCTGTCCCGTCATTCATCCATCCATCCATCTGGTCATCCATTTGTTTCGTCATGGTTTGTTTACTCCGATGGGGCGAAGAAAGAGTGGATTACAAACGCGACGAGGCGGGCAAAGTAAAGGACATTGTGAAGCATCATTTCATCCCTCTGTCCCGTCATCCATCTGGTCATCAATATGTATATACACAGAGTTTTCAATTTCAGTTTAGGTCTGTCTTTGGGAATGGATAATTTTTCACAGTTGCTGTTTTTGACTTCCCTCTAAGAACCTTTCCTTTAAAGTAATTTGTGAAGTCTGCAAAAAAAACAAACATAGGTTGGCTCTATCCAATAATAGCATGGTTATGGGCTTCAAGCGATGGAAACCTCCCATGAGGGTGTTTAGCGTACTCCCCAAGCAAAGCGGACTACTACAAGCCAGGAGACAAAATACCATGACCCCACTTCCAAGCAAAGTGGAAGCTTCCAAGGGAACCTCATTACTCCTTACCTCTCACACATGTGTGGAACTTCTTTGACTTGATTGATGGGTGGTTGATCATTTGCAAAGATAAGGAAAATTGGGCGAATATGGTTCCACAAATTAAAATTTTCTCAGATGTGAATTTGGACATGCCAGCAAAAACAAACCCACATTATTATCATCATCATACCCACATTTTTGTCATGGATTTGATGAAGTTATCCATAAAGTCTCTGTGGGGGCTTTAATTCCACCAAACTTGGGGGATGAGATCAAAAGTGAGGATTTGAAGGAAAAATAATTCAAGAATTTTTTTTGGTGGAATTCAACTCCTTTTCTCATCAAATGTGGTACTGTTGGCCCTGGTTCTCTCTTCTAGTTCAGCATCTCTCCTGCCTTTATAAGGACTCAGGATTGGCATTGCTTTTACATCCTTTACTGCAACCATCTCTTCATGTTCTTCAAAATTTTCTGGCCTTCAATTCCAGCAGCTGCACTTTGTTGCATCCTCGTCTTCTTGCTCACTTTGAAACTTGGAATTGATTGTAAGATCTGTTTATACTTTTGGTGTAGACCCTTGTGTTTGTGGAGAACAGCTGCTTGTACTTCCTTGGTTGGGTTCCAGCTGTGAGCAAGGTGTGCTGTGAATAATCCCTGGGAGTTCAGTTGAGACTACCGCAACGCCGCTAAAACCTCAGTGTTTCAGTTTTGCAATACCACTGAGAACGTGAACTGAACTGGAAGATTCAGGTACAAATTAGAGCATTCTGTTACCAAATGAACATAGGAATTGAACATTGTGAGTGCTCTTTGTAATTCATTCTTTGTCAAGAAGTACTTGGAAGTGCTGTGTGTTCGATTCTGCAAATTTTTTTGTAGAGAGACTTCTCAAGAACCAGTGTAAACCTTAAAACCCTAGGGCAAAATCCGCTTGCATTGTCGTTTCTTTCTTTCTTCCTTCTTTCTCTTGTTTACTTCTTTCTAAGTCAATGGAGAACGCTTTGAGCTTGAATGAAATCGAGTAAGATGCACACACAATGACCTGCACAGGGCTTTGGATTTTTGTAGCAGAATCGGTCATTAGGGTTCCAAAAAACGAGAGAGAGAGCGAGAGAGAATCATGACAAGCGAGCAAATGCAACCGGGGGATCTGTGCCTCGTAACAGGAGGCTCAGGGTTCCTTGCATCGTGGATTGAGAAGTATCTCCTTGAAGGCGGGTATAAAGTGCGAGGTACAGTACGTAGTTTACAAGACAAGAAGCTGGAAACCTTGCGAGATTTGCTTCCAGGTGTGGAGTTCGTGGAGGCGGATCTACGTGAGGAAAGAGGCTGGACATCTGCGGTCGAAGGATGCAAATGGGTATTCCATGTTGCAACACCACAAGCAACAAAGTCCGAGAAAAACCGCACCAGTGGAGCTTTGAGCGGGACCAAATACGTCATGGCCGCAGCACTCGCATCCACCACTGTTAAAAAAATTGTGGTCACAAGTTCCGAAGCTGCGATTGCCTATGGACACCCACCTTCCAAAATCGATTTTTCTGAAGACGATTGGAGCATCGGCGTCGACAAATTTGAAGATTATACGAAGAGCAAAACTGTTGCTGAAAAGAAAGCATGGGAGATGGCAAACGACACATCGCAAAATCCACAAAACATCGCACTTTCAACAATAAACCCATCTCTTGTGCTTGGTCCTACCCTCGTGCCATGGAGTCGTTTTAGCCTAATCATGATTCAAGACATAGCTGAAGGGCGCATACCATTGCTCCCCAACATGAGTTTGCATCTGGTCGATGTACGTGATTGTGCTCGCATGCACATTGCGATCATGAATGATCGATCAACTGATGGGCATCGACATTTGTCATTCGCAGCCAGTGGGAAGTTTGTTGATCTCGCCATCGCCATCCGAACTGATTATGCTGATCTTGGTTTCAAACCCTCGACTTGTGTCGCTTCATGGTGGGTTCTTTGGCTTCCAAGTTTCTTCTCCAAGGCTGTTGCAACAATTTATAGCCGCTTAGGAAATTTTCAACCATATAGAACAAAGTATCCAGAAGTGTATAAGTATGAATTTACTAGCTTCCGTGACATGGTTCGTGCTTCCATGGATAGCATCCTCGAACACAAATGGATAAACCCAAAGGTTTGAAAGATACACAGGACATTGCTGCAGGCCACATGCCATTACTCCTTAATATGGGTAAGGCCTACAGGTGGGGAACACTCCCTAATTGTGGGGCTGGACTTGGCTACTGCCTCATGCTAGGCTCCCACTATAATGCTTCACCCTATACATTTGAGCTGAGACATGATTGTGTGTGATAGGTAAAGCTTGAGGTCTTTACCCATCAGATTCTTATTGGCCTTGCCTACCAAGGCAAGGATATTGTGTTTAGATTCATTATAGAGTATAGTAACTTAAGCGATTTTGGCCCCTAGGTAATTGGTCTTTTTTAGGGTTTAGGGGTTTTGAAAGATGATATTTTGGCTTGAGTTGAAACTTTGAGACTAGTTATAGAGTTATAATATTTTGAAGGATTTTGGTTTCTTTTAGAGGATTTTTTGAAGATTATACTTTTGCATGGTGAAATCTTTGAGTTTCCACAATTCTTCTTTTTGTTGCCTTAAGATACCTTTTAGTGTAAATGGCGAGGTGACAGTGTGACACACCCCTTGTTTTTTTTGTGTTTTTCTTGTGATACCTGGCAGGTATCACAGAACAATTCGAAATGCCAGCCCTGCAATTAGGCAAAATTATGCCTGGTAATATGCCTTCCTAATATACTACAAAAATTTGACGAGGTCTTTAGGATTGTGTGAGGTATACATTGGTGAAGTTACTTTTTCTTTGTCCACATGTTTATGGAGATGGGAGAAGCTCCATTTTGGATGCATGATCCACTACATAAGATTATTATCAACTAGTGTGTACTCCTTCACAAATCATTGATGTTCAAAAGCTGGCTGGCTGGTTATGGTAGAAAAATGCCAACCATTCGGTACAACTACTTTGGAATGCTTGTGTCATGATGTGATCTGAACATGGTGTGTCAGTGCAAGTTGTCTAGTTCTCACTGAAAGAGCATTGCATCATCTGTATCACTAAATACTTTGAGGTCATGAAGCATTTGAAAGTGAAGGATGTGGAACTCAATCCTCTGAAGGTTTTGCTTGAAGGTTGTTTTCTTGAAACATGTTTGAACAGTAATTCAAAGAATGCAACAGCTGTGTACTGATTGCAATGAGAATTGTTAGCTTGCAGTTCATGCAAGTCTGACCACTACTTCAGAAAGCACAGCGGATTGGCAGTAGATGCAATTTGAGAACTCTTGGAACACTTGGAAACAAGTGGCTCATTGTGTAATTGCTCTGTCCCTTATGCCAAGTTCAAACCAGCAGCAGTTTGAACAAGAAATGGTCTTCGACATTCCCAGAAAATGAACTCACAATTCACAGTACACCTGGTGAACATTCCTCAAAAAGTGGGACCAACTGAAGTATGCATTGTTCCATAATCTCTACCTCAAGGGCAGAGCCAATCAAAACAATTACAATTTTCCAGAACGTCACAGGAATCGGGAGTGTGGGAATCACAAGATTTCCAGTTTGGGCAGGTTGGCTGGCATATCCGGTGCAGCAAATACAGAGTACATACCCAACATCCCCATTGATGTGACAATAAATGTGATCTTAAATTTTGGATAAGCTGTAGCAGTTTTCATTATGAAACACTCTGCTTGTCATCAATAATGGCTTTGTGAAGCTGCAAACAGCAAGCAAAGAATACATGAGCGACATCTGTGTTTTTTAATGTCTGCAACCTATATTCACTCTTCATCCTTTGAAAGCAAAACCAAGTCCTTCCTACATACACATGAAATCCAGACAGTAGGCACCAAGTGTCTCTCATGGGCACCCACTTATACCACTAGGTTTCTTCACTTGAGCTGCGCTACAAAAGCAGTCACTGAAATGGTTTTGTGTGTGCTGGAAACCAATATACCTTGTACATCTGAAAGTATCACATGTTAATACACAGAATGCATGGTCCTTCAGAATTATCCTGTATGACACAGGTCGGTCTACTGTCAACTAACATAGCTTTGTATCTGCAACTCTTAAGGGCCCTACTGTGACTGAAGTGCTCTTATTGCACCTCTACAAGACTTGTAACATCTGTAAAACTGTACAGAACATACAGCTGCACCTAAACTCAAAATGGAGCTAGGAAACGTTTCGTCCTTCACCAAATGATCCAGAACAACATGGTGACTGATAAGATCATCATATTAGGCAGCTCTAGCAAAACCAACTTGCGTGTTTCCGAAGTCAAAAACAGTATGATAAGCTCCCATGAAAACATCTCCTAAAATCCTGCATTCACCACAGTACATCATAGGACACTAAATTAGTGGGCTGCAACAGAGTAGAAGGTCACATAAAGCTAGAAGGTACCCCTGATTACCATCACTGGCATCCAAAGTTTGAACTTGGGTGACAGCGTAGTCTGAGAAAACCAAAATGAATGCTCATAGTTGTAACATCTTTACAAAAATCTGAACAATTGCTCCTCTCAGACCAAAAATCTTGAAGAACCCATGATAACAGTATTTTATCACACCAGGAATTCCAAAAATGTCAGAGAAGGATGGCTATGATACCAGAGTGGCCCTGCTGGAGGAGGAATGTCGAGTCCAAGAAAGCCACTGATGCACTGAGCATCTGGACCTTCTCCAACCTTCAAAACATACTGGAATTCACACAACAATAGTTCAGTTCTCAAATCATAGTCCAGTCATCTGTATTTCTCAACCTCCCTGTGCACTCAGCCTCCAAATGGACAGAGGGAACAGCATGTTGTACACCATTCTCATTCAACCTGAGTAGATGCCACAACAACTAGACCTTCATCAACTATATAGACAGCTCAAGTTGGAGAATATTGGATGTGTTGTGCAAAAAGGAAGGGAAGAGCTGAAGTCTGGGAAAGAATCACACACATCCTCAGGTGTAAGGTCAAATATCTTGTCAGCAATTGTGAATGACACTTTCGGCATTGATGAGAGTGAATCACAATCCACAATTGATTCTCCATTAGGACTTGGTAGACGCTCACACAGCTGTGCACCCCAAATAGAGCAACAAACCACAAAACCTTCATTTCCAATGACTGCAACACTGCAATACAACTTGAACACCTTGGTTTGATGCATGTCTAACATAACAGGAGAGATGTACCACATTCCCAACTCCAGAGGCTCAAACATTACACTAGTGGCTCTGAGGTTCCATGTACAAACCTGATTAAGGTAGGCATCAATCTGCTCCCTGGTTCTGTTCTGTCTCAACTGATTTTGTGCCCACACTACAGCCATCTGACATACTCTGCACCCTGGGTCATCTCTTTCCATTCCACCGGAGACAGATGCATCCTTGTCAAGCACACTAGCAATACCTGGCTCACTGTTTAACATCCAGACAATCCTTCCACATGAGAATCCAGTCAAAATCTGCAGCTTCCATGACACCATCCTGGTTGACATCACTAGTCTTCCTGAAGCAGCACTGAAACCGTCAGATACCTCAGCAAATGGAGCTCAACACACACCTTTTTTTGTTGGAGTCAGATTCGCACAGCCCAATCTGAGAGCACACTTTAATGGGATTCATCTGCAATGAAACAAACTGAAAAATTTAGATGCACATCATGAGTGGCACAACGCAAACAAGATTGCTACCATCTGAAAGAAACCTGTTAGTACAGAGATCCAATCCTAAAACAAAGATTCTGGTGGAAATCCTACTGATCATCAGGACATGCAAGTGCCATCATCAGTATAATTTTGAAATGAAATAGATCTGCCCCCCGAGTGCAAGTCAGCACATATAGACCTGTTCCAGAAGCAGTTCAATAATCTGATCACCGTACTGGTCAACAACCATCTTGCACTCATTGCTCACAACACCCTTAGCGCCAATGGCCAAATTAATCTCCGCCACAATCCCCTGGTTGGTCACATTCAGAACACCTTTTATGCTGCAATTCAACTTCAACTAACTGTTTCAGAAAACACTCAAATTGTTCTCAGAAAGTGCTACTGCATAAGATGAGTGAAGTACTCACCGTTGGACCAGCCAGTAGAGATGTACCGGAATCTGCAATTGCAGCACATCCTCCCTTGCAAAATCCTACATGGAGGCCAAGTTCACAATTAAGAATGATCCTGTAAGAAATTAGGAATCCTTGAATGAGCACCACTGCCACTGTCCTGAAACATTTCAATTAAGAGAAGGTACCTGAACTTTGCCCATCAATAAGCACATCGCCCATGTTGAACTGTCACAGCCAAGCAAAAATGAGTTTCTTAGGAACTTGTCCTCTATGGACAACTAGTGCTAATCACCTCTATGCTGAACACAAAATGTGAGAGAAATTTGGTGGCAGAAATGTTGTCTTTCAAAGATTTCTCACCCATTACCTGCCAGTAGCCCTTGCGAGTGACGGGAGTGTAGACATGTTCACCCACAAAGTGCTTAGGATCCACCCCACCAAACACCAACTCTCCTCCATGCTCGTTATCAGTTGCATCACGATTTAACCAGAATGAGAACACAGGTTCCTTCACAAGGCCCTGGTCCAACATATTGTACCTAAGCACACCACATACCCCACCTTCATTCACTGGTTGAACCCATGCCAGCCTCCAAAAGCTGAATCCATACAAAGAAGAAATAGACTTCACCTAACCCACATTATCTTCCAGATTCAGCTCCAGTTTCAAGAAGTGACATTACCCTACACATTGTGTACAGAGGAGGAGCATACCACACAGGGGTCACACGATTCACAGATATCTCTTTGAAGCCAAGGCCAAGGATGCCATCAAACTTAGCTACAAGAAAAGCAAGCCCAGGCTCCTTGGTAGCCTCTGCAAAGGTCTGTGCACCACTTGATCAAAAGAAGCATCTTCAGATAAATGCTCAAATCAAAAAAGTCATGTTCTATTTCATCAAAAACATCTTGCAGAGAACCCAAAAAAAATGGATATTCACACACAGGCTTGACCAGCTTTTGCAAACCCTGGAATCCAAAATTTCTAGTTCAGGCAGAGAAATGTGATCACCTGGCCTTTCACAGTGAGATCACCAAGAGTCACATCATCTTGGCTAAGAAAACCTTCCATAGACCCAGACCCATACTTTATAGCAAAAGCAGTGCCTGAGATACATCAATCAAACAGCTCAAAATCATCAAACAGAGCACTTGGTCCATGAATGACCTAATTGTTGCAGCTAGCTTGATGAGCTGCGGTGCCACAAACAAATTGAGGTAGCAAATTGCTCCCAAAAAACATGAAGGAAAGGTTAATCTGGAACCAAAAGAAATACTAGATGGAATCAAACTCTGCCAATCTTCACAAGAGGAGGGAGACAATAAATATAAATGACAAGAAAATGTATTCTCAATCCAAAACCAATTTCACCCAGAAAACAGAGCAGCAGAGCCCTGCAACTTATGCGGAGGCAGAAAGGGGGAACTTCACGAGCTGAATCATAGAGAAGAGAATGATACCATTTTCCTTATATGTGCTTGACTTGCTGGATTTGTACTTGTGGTGGAAGAAGCATGCAAGCTGAAAACCAAAAAAAAGGCCAAGACATTGATCAAAATGAGGGAGTGTAGGTTTAGGGTTAACACCAAAGTGTTAACTGAGAACACCAAAAAGTGAAGACCACTCCTACAATTTGAAGAGTCTCTTCTTCAAGACACCAAGACATCCAAGAGGCTGCGAAAACTTAAGACACAGAAAGGCAACTGAAACATAGTAACCCATAACTACTACATGGAAAAGTATTTGCATCTTTCGCAAGAGAATCGGGCATGCAAGAGGCAATTCTGAAGATAGCAAGCGACATGAGGGACTCAACGAAAATGTACCGAGAGATAACACTTGGACGACGGCACCCACAAATTGGAGCTGCCGGTGTCGAAGACGACCGTGAACAGCTGCTTCGGAGAGCCAATTCCAATCTCGCCGTAGTATTGTGCATCCATATAATTGTTCAATGCGACATCGTCCTCACTCACTCCCCGCAGCGACTCTCCTGCCCCCAACCGCACCGCCCTCTCTATCGTCCGTGCCCTGGAAGCTCTCAACCCTTGCAACGTCACATCTTTTCTCTTCAACGTAACCCTACGCTCTCCTCCTCCTCCTCCTCCTCCTCCTTCGCACCCCGCGGACGCATCTAACACAAAGAATGCCCCGGAAAGAACAAGCCCCAACAAAACAAAGGTGCGAAAGGAACCCATTTTTCCACAAATTTCTCTCCGAGACAATTCAAACACACGGCTCGATTAAAAAAAACAGAAAAAAAGCTTGAGAAGACAACGAATTCTTGAGCACAAGGAACTGAAAATCTTCGCAAGTTTCTACACCGCCATCGCTGATGCTCCTCTTCTTCACCTCTCATGTCGGTTAGGGTTGCTACGACTTCAATTTTGGCGAATTTGCCTCGCCATTTGCCAACCCGCCTATTAGCGGTCGCCTGACAGGCACAACCTAAACACCATCAATTTAGCCACAATAGCATGGGTGCCCACGTGCCCACTACCCACTCTCTTAGGGAGGGAGTCTTAAGCCAGGCCATAAATGGCGAGGGGGTATTAAGCCAGGCCAAAAATGGCGATAACCATTTTTTTTTCCCCAATGGGTGTGGGGTTCCATTTATTTTGGACTTTGGTGTTCCAATCCTGTTCCCAATGTGTTCCCCCCTCACAAGTTCCCAAATGTTCCCAATGATTTTTTCAACATTCCCCCCGCCCCCACCCCAAGTTCTCATTGTGTTTCTTAAGACATTTCAAACAAGTTCCCCAAGTTACCAATTTGTGTCCTCAAGATGTTCCCAATTGCATCACACTTTATCCCATAATTTTTGCCCCAAGTTGAACTTGCATTGTTATAGAGTTGAGCCAAAGGGGAAGCACTCCTTCACTATTGTATTGGGGGAGTGTGTAAAAAGAATTGAAAATATAAATAATTAAAAAAAAAGAATGAATAAAATGCTACAAAAAAATTTCTAAATTCAAATATATATTCAAAATTTCATCATTTTCAAAATGTTTTTTCAAAAATTTGAAACTCTTCTTCTAACTTTGCATTAGTTTTAATTAGCTCCATGAAATTAGAAAAGGGTTTACAAGCAATCTTAAGGTCGGTCATTGGGCCAATATTTGTTCACAAAAATTAATAAATTATCTGATTGCAAATGACATTTTAAAAAATTAATAAATATTTTTGCTAAAAGAAAATCATTTTAGTCTCAATTTGTGAACCAACAATGCTTAAAATTTGAAAGGCAAAGAATTCAACAATAGAAAACATAGATTCACATTTCTCCCACCATTGAACAAAACTCATAACATGTTTTTGATGTTGAATCCTAGGTTTAAAAACCTACATTTAATGACCTTATTTATTGACTTTATGCAAGGTAACACCATTGTTAAAGAATATGATATAAAAATGTCACAACTTACAATTACTTTTAAGTATAAAAGTTATTGTGTTCAAATTAGACCCCTCATCTTTCACATAAGCAATTTTCTTTTCTCAAGTTATATTTTTTTAATAGTTCAATCAAGTTTTTGGTGAAAGTCTTCCCAAAAATATCTATAGCATCAAAGGGACCAAGTATAACTAATTAGCTCCTAAAAAGTTAACTACAAGAACAAATATGTCATGCATATTATTTTTAATAATCAACAAGCTCATATCCTTAAGAAACATTTTCTATTGCATATGATATTTTTGGGAAGGTTTTTTAGTAGCAAAAAAATTGACAATTGCATTGCCAAATGGATTTGATCTTTTTTTGGCAAAGTGTTTATCAAATTTTCCTTTCAATGGACTATTTACTTCCTCCTCAAATATTTTTGCAATAATAACATGGTTTGCATTCACATGTTTTTTCATCCTTCCATGTGAACAACAATTAGTTTGGTTTTCATACAAAAATAACAGCTAATGTTTTAGTAGTTGCAAATGTGATCAATTTTGTTGTAACCCTATGAATATACAAAGGTGTATTTTGTGTATTCTAAAAGGTATAGTTGGGTACATTAAGATTTACAAATGTATATTATGAATGTATATGAATGACCATATTACATGTATATTCAAAGATTATTATTAACATTAAATGGCCTTGATATATTTGAGGTTACATTAGGTGTATATTTTGAGTATATTAAAGTCCAACGTAAGATATTTATTAAATATATTACAACATATATAGACACAAATAGTGTCTTGATTGTATAGTTGTGGTTGTGTGTTTTGTATTTTTACATATATATTGAATGTTCCACTTCTTGTCTTCAAAAATTAGACACATAGCAGTATTGCTATAGTCATTGATCCATTCGGAAAGAGTTATTCATTAATCTACAGGTGGTGTAAAACGTAAGAATTTGTTGCAAGTGATGGGTTTGCTTTTCTTTCTATTCTCCAAAAAGAATGACACCACTAGTTTGATTGTTTAAAAGGTTAAAACATTCCACATTTATGGTTTTGGTTCTACTCATGGTTCTTGATGATTTCAATTCACAATTGTGCATGAAAAGGTGTACATCCTGGATTCACATTTTGAATTTACAAGTCTTGCTTGAATTTGGCACGTTAGTTGTTTGTTTAAATTGCAAGAACAAAAGTTGCCAAAAATTGACATGTTTAGGCCCCTTTGAAATTTTCATACCCCCTATATCTTGCAAATGGTGAACAATTAGGTAAAAATAAACATACCACAACAATCAAAACCCTTGAAATTGGGGGGTAAATCACCTCAAAATCCCAAAATAAAAATTTCAAATTTGGTGGGAACACCCATATAACCCTAAACCCTAAACCCTCAAAAATCGTAAACCTAAACCTTAAACCTTAAATGTTGTAAATCGTATATTTTTAGGTGAAAATAAACACACCACTAGTATCAGGACCCTCAAAAATAGGGGGGGTATGTCACCTCTAAACCTTGAAATTCTATAAAAATACACCCTGAACTCTTCATCTATCCAACCCCCCTAAAATTTTCATACCCCCAATATCTTTTAAATGGTGAAAAATTAGGGAAAAACAAACACATCATGAAAATCAAAACCCTAAAAAATGAGGAGTAGGTCACCTCAAAACCCCAAAATAAAAATTCAAAATTTGTGAGGACACACATGTAACCCTAAACCTTAGACCTTTGCATTAGTTTCCACTTGCAAATATGCAACACATGGTTTTGGGCGCTCCAACTACTGGCATGTGTGAAGATTCAAAGAAAAGGGAAAAAAAAAACTTTGTGAATGAAACAATGCTTATGACACCAAAGTTTGAAGGTGATCTATTTGTGAATGAAGCGACATGGTTTGAACTTGCTCATCAATACCTAGTCACTCTTGTTGAGCTTAAAAAAGTGGTGATCTTACTGGATTGAGACCAAAGGAGCGCATAAAGCTCATTAGGTGTCTTCAAAGGAATGGTAATGTGTTGTTTGGGGCAGCTGCTATGGTCATTGTTATAGAAAGTGATGCTCAAGTATGAAATGCATCCAATGGTGTGTAGTCAGTTGGTTGCCTTGAGATAAATTGTTTGAAGAGATAAGTCTTATGTTTATGGTAGTTTTATCAATATGAATGACTTCTTGAATGTTAAACCAAGAAACCAGATGAGTTAGTGGCCAAATGAGGCAACCATTTTGTTGGCATAATTACAGCTTCAAAAAAATTCCAGTTTTCTTGTTTTTTTTGCTTGCTTTGGTAGATAGGACCTAGAAGCTTAGATTGAGTTCAAGCCATCAAATAGCTCTAGGAAGTTTAGAATTCTTTTCTCACAAATTTGTGTGGAGATGGACTACAAATTGTTGCATTTTTAAAGTTTACTTGCTTGTTTCAGGTACTAATAGGGGTGAAAAGGGAACTCGCTTTGCAATTGCCAAATGCAAAAGAGAAAGACAAGCAAAAAGCTCTAGCAAATCATGAAGTGAATATACCTCATCCATCTCATGAAATCCCACCCTTGGTGAAGGCTTTAAAATTAGAGCGTGGCCACTTTCAACAATGCATGGTAGGAAAAACCTCTAGCCAATTTAATTTTGAACAAAGAATTAGACATGCCACCTTATGGTCCATTGGTAGGGCAAATCTATACATCTAGAGTTTGGAAATAAAGGTTTACCAAATTTAGTTTATTTTAGGTTAGTTTAGCCAAGTTTAAATTAACTTAACCAAGTTGATTTTAATTTAACCAAATTTAGGTTGGTTTAATTAAGTTCAATTTAATTTAGTTAAGATTGAATTAGTAAAACCAACCCCCACCCCTTCATAATGAAGTTTTAAAAAAATCAACCCTTCCCCTTCCCCTCCCCCTTCAACAAATCAAAAGAAAAAGAAAAAGAACCTTGACCCCTCACTTCCCTAACCTTTTCAACAATGAAAAAAAGGTTTTAAGAAAAAAAAAAACTAACTCCCCTCCCTTCCCCCTTCCACAAGTCAAATGAAAGAGAAGAAAACTAACCTCCACCCCCCTCGCCCCCTCAATAATAAAAAGAAATTTGAAAAAAAAATCAAGCCACACCCCTTCCCCCCTCAATAATCAAGAAATAAAATTTTAAAACTAACCTTGCCCCCCTTTAATACTAAAAAAAAGGTTACAAAAGTTACAACTAATAAAAAGTAACAAAAAATGAAAAGAAGTCAATAAAAACAGCTTGCCATTATGCTCAAATTGCCTGCCACTATAGGGGGTTTTTTGGGGTCAAGCTACTTATTGCCTTCATCCTTGTGAATGCAGTGTGAATATTATATGTATATGGGGAACTCCATAATTAGGGCAAAATTGAACATAATTCCATAAATTTGGCAAAAAAGAAAAAGGATTTTTCCTTAATTTGGGCAAAACTTGACATAACTCCAAAAATTTGGCAAAACTTAATAGAACTCCATACTTTTGGCAAAACTAAATTCTAACCCCATAACTTTGGGAAAAATTAAAGTGGACTCCATAATTCAAGCAACTCTTGGCACAATTCCATAATTTTGACAAAACTAAACCATAACTCCATAATTTTGGTAGAATTAAAAAGCACCTCCATAATTTTGGGAAATGTTGGCACAACCCCATAATTTTGGCAAAACTTGGCATAATTCTATAAATTTGGCAAAACTAAAGTGGACCTTTAAAATTTGGGTAAAACTTGGCATAAGTGCATAAATTTAACAAAACTAAGGTGGAAGTCGATAATTTGGGCAAAACCCTAAATCATAAACCATAAAATTTTAAATAAAAATAAAGACACCATTATCATCATAGCATTTGAAAATAAAGGGGTAGGTCATCTTCAAACTTTCGAATTCTGTTAGAATAAAAAAAGACAATTAACCATTCCAAAGTCAAACCTTTCATATCTTCCAAATGTTGAACAATTAAGGAAATGTAAACACACCATCATAATCAAAATGGGTTGGGGGTAGGTCACCTCCAAATCCCAAAATAAAAATTGTAATTAGGTTGAAACAACCATGTAACCCTAAAACCCTAAACCTTTTATATCCTCCAAACCATACATTTTTAGGCAAAAATAAACACTAGAAAATGGGAAGGTAAATCATTTTCAAACTTTCAAATTTTATAAAAATAACCTTAAACGTTTTCATCTATCTGGGCCCCTTAAAATTTCATACCCCTATATCTTCCAAATGGTGAACAATTAATGAAAAATAAACACACCATGAGAATCAGAACCCTTGAAAATGGGGGGGTTGATCACCTCAAATTTTCAAAATAAAAATTCAAATTTAATGGGGATACACATGTAATTCTAAACCTTAAACCTAGGCTTAAATGGTGAATAATTAGGGAAAAATAAACACACCATGAGAATTGAATCCTTCAAAAAGGAGGGGGTAGGTCATCTCAAAACCCCAAAACAAAAATTCAAATTTGGTGGGGACGCACATGTGACCCTAAACCTAAACCTTAAACCTTAAAACCCTAAACCTTAAACCCTAAACCCATTGTAACTCGATACCTGCACATACATACATTAATGTGGGTGAAATCGAAACAACGTAAAACATTTAAACATTTGCAATGCCAAAATGTGGGTACCAATAATGTACACATATTATGACAAACTGAACAAAAGAAAAGTTTGAAAGAAGGACATTCACTTATAATTTATATAGGTCATGACTACATTCATTCTTGTTATGCTTATATTGGTTTAGCTGAAACTGACACAACACTTGCCTTACTATGGTGTATGTTATTATGAATTTCCTTTTTACAATGAACAAGGGGGGTAAATCACCTCCGAACCTTGAAACTATAAGCTCATTTCTAACTTTTACCCATTCATTTCTAGCTTTTACCCGTTCATTTCTAGCTTTTAGCCGTTCATTTATCCAGCCCCCTAAAATTTTCAAACTTTTATATCTTTCAAATGGTGAATAATTAGGGAAATGTAAACACACCATCAAATTAGAACACTTGAAAATGGGGGGTAGGTCACTTCAAAACCCCAAAATAAAATATGAAATTTGATTGGGACACATATATAACCTTAAACACTAAACCCTCTATATTTTGCAAACCATAGACTTTTAGGTGAAAATAAACACACCACTAGCATCAAAACCCTTGAAAATGGGGGGTATATCACCTTGAAACTTTGAAATTTTATAAAAATAAACCATGCACCTTCATCTTTATAGCTCTTTTGAAAATTTCACATCGCCCATATCTTGCAAATGGTGAATTATTAGGGAAAAATAAACACATCACAACAATCAGAGCCTTTGAAAATGGGGGGTCGGTCACCTCAAAATCCTAAAATAAAAACTCAAATTTGGTGGGAACACCCCTTAAACCTTAAACCTTAAAAACCCTTAAACCCGGTTGTGCAGACAATTGACAAAATAGGAACAACTGAATAGCAATACAACACACATGTTATGAGCAAAAGTTAAGCAACCTGGAACCCTCGACACATATTTGCAATGAAAAGGGCTCTTCCTAACTGTGGCAAGACATCGCACCTTCCATTGGTTAAGGAAATTGGATTAACTTAGACCTTTGCAAAAGACACATTATCAAATGTGTCTAACAATATCCTCTTTTACAGTACTCTCGTGACAAGTATGGTGCAACAAGACTAATCATTTTTGACCATACAAAACCACACAAAATTGAGGTGTAATATATGTATTAATGCACTTGGTAATGATCATCATCATATATATATATATCGTACATTATAATAAATGAAATCACAAAATTTATCCTATCATTAACCATGGCTTTTTTAATTAAAAAATTCTCCTTTCTTTTTTTTGTAGGGACAATTCATGCATGCACGCAAATTTTTGGGGGTGGGGGTGAAAAGGGGGTAAGAGGACCTAAAAGTTTTGAATCAATCTTTTCATAATTGTAATACTAACTTCAACCCATGCAAACACTTAGCCATAATTTTCCTACAATGAAAATTGAAAGTAATGGGAATTTGTAAATAGTTCCATATTGGCGACTAAGAACCAATTTTATTATTTCTTTCAAAATATGGCGAATTTTGGCCATCTTAAGAAATAAAACATGCATGGTTCAAAATGACATTTTATGGGATGAAAACATTAGGAGAATCCACCTAGAAAGTAAATTGGTGTGCACAAAAGGGGTCTTTTCCATTATGCAAATATGGTTTGATGTGATGAAAGATTGAAACAAAAAAAATTTAATCATGACCATGACTTTCATGGCCAATGTGCATTAGACGGAACTGGTGATTTTTCAGGGCATTTTTGTTTATAGCTAAAAAGGGGTGATTTTCCACAAGAGGATATAAAACAAATGGTTATCATCCCAATGAATATTTAGCAAAATCTGGCTACAACCATTTATTAATTACAAAATTTTTAATCGTCTTTCCATGACATTGTTGACTAAGAAGTGAAAACCAAACAATATATATATGGAAATTTTTACTACTTTTCCTTCCCTTTCGACAATGGAAATCCCGGGAAATGGGCTTTTTAGATCTTTGAAGGTTGATTTTGCTTTTGTCAATAGGAAAAAAAATTATTTGAATTTTTTGTCAAAATTCAACAAATATTTTATGAGTAGAATACATGTCACAAATTCTTGATTTAAATTTAAAATTACAAAAAAGGGTTATTGAAAAAATCCTAAATATTGCATAATTGTCAACAATACATTACGGTGTTTAAGATTTTGTGCTTCCAAGAGTGTTTGAATATTTCCGAAATTTGGCTAAACATAATTGTGGATAATCATCACTCGAAAGCAACACCACAAAGTTAGAACCAAAAAAACACCTAAAAACCATTAAAATAATTACGTCTACAAATCTCAAGCAAGTTCACCATTTTAAAAATGTCCGAAAGTTTGAAAACTTTCCTTAA
>Ga0116231_10002917_pt1 | contig 35704 bp, 26 predicted proteins | sample S1TSphgellanicum_2_FD_89695 | JGI IMG/M metagenome (GOLD analysis project Ga0116231, IMG submission 89695) | Host-associated microbial communities from peat moss isolated from Minnesota, USA - S1T2_Fd - Sphagnum magellanicum MG | ecosystem: Host-associated > Plants > Peat moss > Unclassified...
GCGTAACGGCCAAGGCGCGATTAATCTCCCTTTCTTAGCGGCGACAAACGAACCTGATGCCGAGAACAACCTGTACCCCTTCACGCATCTCTTACCTGATGAAAATCTTTTTATATTTGCCAACAGAGATTCAATACTCCTCAACTGGAAGACTGGCGAAGTGGTGCGCACTTACCCAACTATTCCCGACGGTCCTCGTAACTACCCATCCTCAGGATCCTCAGTCATGCTCCCCCTATCAGCAGCTAACGGATTTACCGAAGCAGAGATTATGATTTGCGGTGGGGCACCAGATGGAGCTTTCCAGGCAACCAACTTCGCCACTGCTTTACAAACATGCGGTCGCATTGTGGTCACGGCAGCCGCTCCTAAATGGGAAATGTCGCTAATGCCTATGCCACGAGTGATGGGGGACATGCTGATTTTGCCGACTGGAGAGGTACTGATTATCAATGGAGCTCAGCAAGGCACAGCAGGTTGGGGAGATGCCAAAGTGCCTGTGCTGACCCCAGTGCTTTACAACCCCACAACACTCAGATTCCAAGTGATGCGACCCACCACCATTCCAAGGCTCTACCACTCTTCCGCAGTTGTTTTGCCTTCAGGCGAGATTTTCGTGGGTGGTAGTAACCCAAATGAAGGATACGTTTTCTCTGGCGTTCCTTTCCCCACCGAGCTCCGCTATGAGAAGTACAGGCCTTACTATCTCAATGCCGCCTACGACCTACGACGGCCGACGATTGTTGGATCTCCAACGGAAGTGTTGTACGGCGCAGCCTTCCAAGTGACCTTCAAACTCGCACAGGCGCCGTCGGGTGTTCTCTTCCGTCTCTACTTCCCTTCATTCACGACCCACACGTTCTCGCAGAATCAGCGGTCGCTGGTCTTGAAGGCAGGCGCGGTTGTTCCTGTAGGCAAATTGTATGCGGCCACCGTCTACGGTCCTCCAAATGCTGTGATAGCTCCCGCAGGCTATTACCTTTTCACAATCATCAACTTTGGCACTCCGAGCGCTTCAGTCTGGATACATATTGGCTAATAATAACGTCGTAGTGCAGCAGTTCATCTCGATTCTTCATCATCTATTTCTTTCACAGACATCAAAATTCTTTGGAAATTCATCGTTTACGCAATAAATGGTTTTGCAATAATCCGGGCTGTATCGTCAACGTAATTTTACATAGACAATCCCTGTGCAACGCTCCCATGAGCCTGCGAATGGCCCCGACCGTAGTAGGTCACGTTAGTTTTTCGTCTTTAAAGTCCCATTTGTGTAGCCACTGATTTGTGTCAGAAAGTTGTATATGAAACAGCAAGCATTAACTTTAAATATGAGACGCAGGAAAGAAACCAAGACCTGTGAAGAAAATTGGACAGATTTCAGGGAGCGGACTCGAGTGCAGTACTAAAAGGCCAGTAATTGTCCAAGCACACATTTATGTAATACTTTGGATTGATCTTTTGCTAAGTCGTAACTGATCGATGTCCAGCAATTCTGGCCATCTCTAATGGAAGTATGTAACATGATTGAAGCTGGCATTTGCCTATTTAAATTTCCAAGCGTTTCCAAGCGTTTTAACATGTTTTTTCTATTTTGAGTCTAGTTTGGGAAGGGGGGTATATGCTTCCTTCCCTTGGATAGGGAAATGCTCAAAAGTCTCTTGTGTAATTTCCTGTTGGATGTATCATTAGCTCCAATGTCAATATGGGGGTTCAAAGGTTGATTATCTTTTGATTATTCTTGTGCAATAATCAATTATTTCAACAAGCAATTACCTAAATGTCCACTTGACTCTAAATGACTGATTGATTATTGAAACATCCATGACTCAAAACTCCATTTCAATTTTTTTTAAAAAATTGGAATGGAGTTTCGAATGATCCAGGATTCAAATATCACCCTTTTGAACATTTTTCAGCTTGCCCCTTAGGTGAAAGGTCTTGGGAGTAGGGTTTGGTATATGTTATTAATGAACTTTTACCCTCTAGATGTTTATAATCGCTGCAGAAGTGTTTGAGTTGTAATATTCTGCAAAACAATCATGAGATCAACAACAAAACAAATTTTAGGTGTTCAAAACTTCACCAAGCTAGATGATCACATCATTGACAACATACTCACACTTTTAATCATCTATGATACAAAACATACATGATCAACCTTTGAACCCCCATAATTTTGCAACCATATAATACGGGACATTTTATACATCAGGTGGGACAGAGACATTGCACATGTTCTGCATACATAGCCCCGCACACAAGAACATGACGTGAACTCTTGAGAAGAGGAGCTTGATAATGTGTGTGAAATATACAACCACATAACTGATGCTAATAGCCCCACTACCATGCCTAGCAGCCTCTTTCTGGTCACCTAGTCCATATTCCAATCAAGAGTTTTGGGAACATTGGAGCATAGGTATATAATGCCAGTGGTATTTAAGGTTTTTGGACTTGGATAACCTTATATATGCAAAGGACCTCATTAGTAGTACAAAAATACTGTCACATATTCTTTTATCCTGGCTGCCCTTGGCCATTTTTTCTTTCAAAAACTATTGAGTTATGTTCAGACACCTCCCATACCCATACCATGTCATGTTATGGATGCTAGAATATATATCACACACTAGCTAGACAATTAAATATACTTATCATGATATGTATACATCCCATACTAATATTCATAACCTGCTAAGTAGGTTATGAACATGTTTTTGTTACACTTACATCCTGAAAGGGCAAAGGGCAAGCAAAGGAAAGAAAAAAAGTGACAGTACTTTTGTACAGCTCGCATTAGACCCTTTGCCTGTTTAAGGTTTTGGGACTGAGATTGTACACATTATATCTCTCTTCTTAGTGCCTTCAAACTAAAACAGCTGTGCAATCCCAATGCCATTAGAGAAAAATACTTCATATCTAAGTGTATATATCTATATGATATTGTATGGGCTTGAGGCCACTGTATGGTGAATTTGGTCTAAAGATCCATCAAGTACATAGCCTAAGGTTGGGGATTCTCAAAATAATGCCACTAGAACCAAGCAAAGCAAGAAGCAAGTCTACTACCCCCTCACTACATTTCAGGAAGTCTCAGGCACTAGAGGGCCTTACCCATCCCAAAGCACAAGGTGAATGTTATCATAAGCCAAAGATATGTTGATCATGAGGCTGTAGTTGTGAGAAGTACCTTACAGGCCTACAATAGGCACCTTACGCTTGCAATTAAAGGCTTTTGATGCATACTAAGGCCCGCTTTACATTAGCAATCAGGGCTGGAAAAACTTGGGGCCAACTTTGAGCGTCTTTGGATTGTTGTTTGGCCCCAAGTTACTAATGAATGCTAGAATGTGAGGATATTCATAAATGCTGGAACATCAGCCTCAAGGGTTGCAAATTGGCTTCCCAAATTCGATGGTATCCTTTTTTTCAGCCTTGGGGCCAATACAAGGCCATATAGTTCAGCATTTATTAGTAACTTGGGGCAGATTGAAAATAGTTTTTCTATTTCAGCCCTGACTCCTAATGGAAAGCCCTTGGGGCTGATTTCAACTTTTGCATCAAGAGGAATGCTTGATTTGAGTTGAACATTGTCCTTCACTCCTAGTGTAAAATGGGCCTAAGTAGGAGAAGAAATGACAGTCACCTTAAGCTTACAAGAGGCCTTAAACACCTACTAACTAGGTGGCTCTTGTAGGTGTAAGGTGCCTCCTATTTTTGAGAAGGCATTGTTAATGTGTGAAGGGTGCCCTCCAAATGTTGGTGCTCTTCAGATACCAACATGAATCACAGCTTTGCATTGAGCTGGGAAGAGATGTAGATACTCTCGACTACCTAAAGGTAGAGAAGCAAGCTTGTCCTCAGGTAGGAGAACATCCTCATCACCTGTCAATGCTCCCTTCAGCCACTTCATTGTATGTCTTCCAAAGTAGAAAGTTATCGTAGGGTTTACCTTTTGGACCCATTACACACAACATCCATCTAAGCACTAGGAAGCTAAGATCCAATACATGACATTCTGTGAGAGTCTTTAGTTTGGTGTCTCATTGGTGCACAAGCAGGGTCTGCCGACTGACGTTGTCAATTGTAGTTTTTTATGTCTTCCCATGAGGTTGTTTGCCTATCTCCATTAAACAAACTTCCATGTGTTTACAAGACAGAATACCTCTTATGACAGAAAAACAAAGAGGTTAGCTCTAGTTCACATATAGACCAAATGTCAGCGAGCACAGAAAGCAAGGACTGAAAAAAATCCATGCAAATCCATGTTTTCCTTTTACAGGTCTACATACCTTCCATGTCAAGGTGGTGATTCCAAAGAAAAACGTGAAACCCTACAAACTAAGCCTAGGACCATGTAAACTTAGAAACCCTCAACCCTATTTAAATTTATGATCCTAGGTCTTACTTAAACTTACATGACCTAGACCCTGAAAAAGAGGGTTAAGACCTGCTGGATCCAATTCTAAGCTGGGTCCAGGTCCATGTAGACTGGTTAGGACCAATTCTAAGCCAGGTCCATGTAGATCAGTTGGGACCAGTTTTAAGCTGAGTCCAAGTTCATATACTCTTGTCAATTATTTTGTGGAAATTTTCAATTTTTTAAAGGACTTGAAAAACTATAGAACTAAAGGTTGTTTGATTTTGGAATTTTTCACAAAACCACAACCAAAGGTTCTTTGATTGCGATTTTTTTTGAAAAACTAGGTGAAAACATGGTAAAGTAAATAATCCATGTACCTTCTAACATAAATGGAAAGCAGCCATCATAGACCTTGATATATTGAATTTTAAAATATTATTTAGTTTAATTAATATGATTTATTTTTATTTTGTTACAATTATACTCAAGAATCATATGTTTAAAATGAATTTAAATACATTCATTGAAATCTAGACAAATGTTAAAACTTATAAAAAGACATGGAAGTAAATGAAATATATGATTTTTCCAACTTTCAAGTTAATGGAGGCTTAAAAGGCATTCGTGTGTTCTCAAATTGTGCATATGTTCAATGTATTATAATCATAATACATTGAAATTTTAATTTAAAAATAATTTTGGACACCATATTGACCAAATAGTTTCAAAGGTACTTGTTATTTATTTTTATTATACTACTTTTTTTCAATTTTCGTATTCAACTTACCTCAAACTCAATGAAAGCTTTGATTGTCTTATATTTCTATTTACAAAAGTTTTTAATTTATTTTCTTGTATTTGTATGTCAAAAATTATAAACTGGATTTTGGACAATTGATTTTCTTATCTACTTTACCATGTTTTTGCCCGACTAAAATTGAATTTTTTTATTCCCTAAAATCCAAAATTATAGATTATTAAAAAATCAAATAATTATGTAACACTTGTATGCAATATCTACGCAACTAGGTTTATTGTATCAACTAGTGTTAGCAAGCTTTCAAGGTTGGAAAGTCAACACTAGAAAAAATCTTGTCTATTTTGACTTTATTTTTGTGATAATTAATGCAGGTTATAGTGTCCAAATCAAGTAATTTGTAACTATAGTTATGTTAAACCTTTGTGTCATCATAATCATAAACATTTATAAGGTAAAAGCAAGTTATGGTGACCCCTTTTATGTAATCACGTTGTATACTTTTCCTAAGTGTGTTTTTGAGCTCAAATCATGTCAACATTAAAAAAGAGTTTCACAATGTTTTGCAAATTATGGTACATTAGGAGAAATTGGTGAAAATGTGACCATTCTATTTGCGATTACATGCACCTATTAGTTATTTGCAACTACACTACAAGTAGTTTACAACTATTTTGGTGTTCATCCTTCCATGTGAGCAACATTTAGTTTGGTCTTTATCCAAGAAAAACAATTTATGTCTCATTAATTGCAAATGTGACCAATTTAGTTACAACCCTATGAGTATACAATGGTGTATTTTGTGAATTTTAAAAAATATAGTTCAATGTATTAAAATTTATAAATGAATATTTTGAATGTGTATGAACAACCATATTAAATGTGTATTCAAGTATTATTATTACCATAAATGACCTCAATATTATGGTTACGCTATTTAATGTATATTTTCAGTATATTAAACTTTTATGTAAAATATATTTTCCATTTATATTACAAGGATCTTGAGTTGTCTATTTTACCATGCTTGCACCCATTTTGATATTTCATTGATGTATAAGCAGGGTTTATTAATTAACATGTTGTCAATTGTAATTTTTTGTCTTCCCATGAAGTTACTTGTTTCCTTCCATTAAATTTGAACCTACATGTGTTTACAAGACAAAATACATGTCTTATAGAAAAAAACAAAGAAGGCAAATAGATGAAAAAAATGTTAATTCTGATAATGAGAATCTTTTGAAAAGAATCTAGGGGCCATGTTTCAAAAGGTTTTACCCTTGTACCTAAACTTGTAATACACATCTTGGCCTATTACATATGGTATCAGGGGTTTTTTACAAAGCCATTTTTTTCTTGTACATGAAAATATTTCTTTTTATGTTTTATTAATGATTATGAAATTTCAAAAACTAAGCCTAAAACCTTAGAAACCTAGAAAACCTCAACCATAGCCAAACCTATGACCTTGATGCTTATTATACCTATGACCTAAACCCTCAAAAAATTTTAAAGATCCATTGGGTTTGGTTTTAAACCAAGTCTAGGCCCATGTAACCGACCAAGACCAATCTAAGACATGTACATGTGTTAAGTCTAGTTCTTAAACTTTTATCTAGCCAAATACCCAAACTTGATGACCATTAATTAACATGAATTAATTTTTGATAACTATTAAATATAACACCAAATAACCAATAATTTTCATGTTGGTTATACTAGACACATAACTATATCTTTCTCAAATTCATATAATTAGTTTTGACATATATAAACAAGGTTTTTAAAAAAATTCAAGATTCTGATTTTTAATACATGATTGTGGTTTTCAAAAAATCCAAGAACTGAAACCTTCTATAAAATTATTGGTTTTTTGGTCAATTATTTCATGAAAATTGCCAATTAATTATTTAAAGGCTTGGATTTGGAAAATTTCAAGAAAGCATAACCAAAACCAAAGGCTCTTTGATCATTAAGTCTTTTTAATAATGGAATTGGATTTTATATATTTATTTATCTTTCCAACATCCAAAACTAGAGGTTATTAAAAAATCAAATATTCATCCAACATTTGTATCAACATTTATAGGTTAGGTTTACGGTATCAACTAGTGTTGGCAATTTGGAGTGGTAGACCGATGGGGTTTACTTGTTTAGGTACTTGTGATTTGGACCTAAGCAAGCATCATTTTAGAACAAGAATTGGATTATGAACTAGCCTTTTGCTAGAATTGGAATCAAAACCAAAACCTAAATTATAAAACCTTGAACACAAATTCAAGTTCTTTAGGTAAAGTAAGTTCAACTTTTTTGAATAGTTAGCAAGTAGGCTGTAATTTATATTACAAATAATTGAATAGTTTTAATTAGTTGTAAAATTATGTGCCTAGTATCCCCAATTTTAATTCAATGTAGATCTTTGCTCATATATTATATGCTTGAGTCTTGTAAGGTGTTAATGTGTAGATGGAAGTTCGAAACGCACTTAACTTTTGAAATTAGCAAAAGGTTTTTAAATTTGAAAAAATCTATCAAAACTAGAACTATAAGGTTTTGAAATATGAAGAACTGGGCTCAAACTTGCATTTTGGAAAATTTAAATTTTTTTGTTTTTTTGTGCAAAACCAAAACCAAATGTTCTTTTAAAAAGGAAAAATTAGCCGATAATAATAGATATCAACATTTAGATTTTAATCTACATTTGAACATTGTAATCTAATAGTTTAGTTTTTATAGTTGTGGAAAAGTTACATCCCAAATTTATGTTGAATTTCCTTAGGTCTTCCACTAGTTTTCTATTTATTTATTATTTGAAAACCATTATCAAGACAAATATTTTATTTTGCAAATTGGAAATTTTCAAATTAACCTTTTTTAATTTCAGTATTTTTTAAATAATAATTGTTAATGAAATGATTGGGTTATTAATGTTATCAATGTAAGTTGAAGTAACCTTCATTGATTTGTTTTCTTTTTTTCTTCCTTTTCTTTAATATTACATCAATTATGAACATCCTAAGAAAAATTTAACATCAAATGGAAAAAAAAAACATTAAACCTATCGAGAAAATGAACACATGTTACAAACTAAAATCCAATTTAAAACATGGCAAAACATTTATTTATTTTTTTGAATTTTGAAAATTTTCCTCAAAATTTGGAAACATGTGAATAATTTTTAAACTTTAAACAAATGTGAAATATTTGGAAAACAAACAAAGTTTAATAAATTGTAACCTTTAATAAATCAATGTAATTCCTTCAATAAACATTGCAAAACAATGAATTTTACCACACGTTGCACAACTTCAAAGTAATGTATTGACAAGATGAAGGGGAGGGGGGCATATAACTAGACTAAAAGAATTCAAAAAGAAAATGATCATGAAGAAGTCCAAAAAAAAATTTACAGAAAAAAACAAAGGTAGTTTCTTGGTCCTTCCTTTTTTTTTAATGTTATGTTATGGTGATAAGTTATGAACTAATGTCTAAATATGCCAAATTACTACTTCAAATTATAACTTTTCAAAAAGGTTCAACTTAATTAAAATGTTTACATTAACTAAAAGGATGTTTGCTTTGACTACAAGCATGGGGCATGAAAGGCACATAGTTATTTTGGTTGGTTTTTTTTACTAAAGTGACCATTTTGACCAAGTTTTAAATCATACATTTAATTAAAAGGGACAAAAATTTTAAATGGTCCATTAAGATCCCATGGCTTAATCAAATTACTCATATTGAATGGCAATGTTTAGTCAAATTGGCCAGAATAATTTAGTTAATTAGCCTATTTATTATGCCTACTAGGCTACCTACCTACCTACTTACCTAACATATACCTACTTATGTTTTCATACCTACTTACCATTTACTTACCTAGGTCCTACCTACTTATTATTTATACCTATTTACTTACTTATTTATCTACCTACATATTTATATATACCTACTTACCTACTTACTATCTATTTACATAACTACCTATGTGCTTAATTAAGTACATACTTACCTATCTATGAAAAAAAATAAAATTAAAATGTTGTTATACACATTGACAAAAGGTTCCATTGAAATTCAAGAAAACATATTAAATCCAATTGGTATGTTATGGCTTTACAAAGTGATGTGATGGTTTGATGGCCAAGACATTAGTGTAAAGTTAAAGAGACCAAGGTTCAATCCCCCTTACCAAAATATATTATGTGGAATACATATGTTTGTATATATATTTTGCACAAGTGTGTAAATGTGTAGTATTTAGATGGGTTATGGATAGGTAGGTAGGAGGCCATGGTGGGTGGGTGGGTAGGTATTTATTGTTTATTTATTTATTACATTTTTATATTATAAAATGAACCTTTTTTTTTAATTACATTTTTTTGGTTGCCCAATTTTTTGTTCTATTTAACTAATGAAAAAGACCATTTTATAGTTGGTTAAAAAAACCACCAATCAAGTTGGACATGTTCAAATTGACTTGTCAAATATTCAGTCAAATTGACCAAATGATAAAATGATTGGTTTTTAGTCTACTCTTCTAATCAAATAAACCATGATTTGTAGTAGCGAATTGAAAAAAAAGTCCTTCAAAATATGGTGAACTTTTTGGAATAAATGGGGAATTTCATGGTGGACATGTGAAATCCTATGTCTTATATAACGAAATGTTTCACAAAAAAATGGTGGAAGGAACCTTCATTCCTTAATCAAACTACATCTTGTACTGGGCAATGCTTGTCACACGAATATTTAAACATAATTAAAGGGAACTAAAATGAATCCTTCATAGAAAATGCAACGATGAAAAAATGTGTTTACAATTGCAAGTAATGTCTAATTTAAGTAAGAGTTGAGGAACAATGAACTTAAAGTACTTAAAGGACACACTATACCTTTAAATATTTGTGTAAAAAAGAAGAAGGTTTTTACACCTACATTACAATATGTAACTAAAAGAACAAAACCATGTTACAATCTACATTCATTGTTGCAATATGTAATTTACATAATTGAAAACCATGTTGCAATCTACATATAATTACAATGTAAATATATGACAAAACAATAATGCCCACTTGTAACTTGCATGATGTAAATGAGAAATTGCACATGGTAATGCACCTTCCACATACACTAGAAAAATTCTACCATTTCTTTAAGTTGAAATGTCACAAAAAAATCCTTCACCATTTGAGTACACTACTTTCTAATTAGACTTCGCAAAAGATAACTAAATGATTGAATGAACAAAATCCTAACAAATTTCATGGGAATTTTGATGAATTGTATAAAAAGTGTAATCCATGTCTCAATGAATACTTTTTAAGTTTCAAATTGTAGTGATGAAAATGCGAATTGGTCCTTGTTGCCTATTGTGAACTATGGCTCGAGTTTCATAAAAGGAAAAAGGAATATTTGTAATTAAAAATCAAAGAAAACTTTTCTAATCTTAATTTATGATTATAAGTCTATTCTTGGATGGTTTTATCAAAATGTCTTATGGAAGAGTTATCACAATGAAAAAATAATGAACATGAAACATATATATATATATATATATAATCAAAACATTTAGTAATTTAGTGTCAAAATGGCTTCATGTTGAGAATTAATTAATTTCAACATTTTTTTGCCAAAATTGACCATCCTATATGGTAGTTTACCATATACATTCATGTGTGGCAAGTTTAAATGTTTTTGATTGTAGAACACCACAACCAAAAGGATTGTTTATAAACTTGTTATCAATGGTAAACACCCCCAAAATCATGGGAAACGATTTAGAATGTGAAAGATTCATGAAGACAATCCACATGCAATTTTTTTAAAACCATAATTAAAGGGAAAAAAATAGAAAAAAATGTTTCAAAGAGGAGATTCGTAGGAAAATTGTTTCAGAACAAAAATTCACATGACAACATGTAAAAATAAATTAGTCATATAGCAAATTTCAACATTGAATGCAAAATCTCACATGGGAAACTTGAAACAAAAGACTTCAAAACAAGGAGTAATCATTGTGTTTCTTTTCATTTCATAAAAGGGGAATGAAAATTTTGAATCGTGAAAAACCCTGAAAATAACAACAAAAGCTATGTTGAGACTTTTCAAAATAATGGTGCAACATATGTTTGAAAAGCATAAAAATTTGTACAAGAATTTATAACATTGCACAAAACAATGATGACATTTATGCTCTAACGAGTAGTTTGGCAACATAGATGCAAAAATCACATAAATACAAAGAAATATAAGACTTATTGATAAGAACGTAAATTGACAATAATGTGTTATGAGGAAACTATCTAGGTGGACTTGCATCTCATCACAAATGACATTTGAGAGCCTACCCCATTTTCAAGCTCATCTTGAGATACATTTAAACTAGATGTAGATACCATTTCTGGGAAAACTTCTTTGAAAAAACGTTGTTCAACAAAGAACCCAAGCTCCTCGAAAAAGCTTTTTGCAACAGCAACACTCTCAAATGAATGTGTTTGAACCCCTTTGGACTGCAAATACTCATTTCGAGCTTTAAGTCTCTCAAGTCCTGAAATTGGATCAGATTGATTAACATATGGAGCATTAACATCCGGAGTGATCCAACATCCGCCTAAACGCTCCAAAAGGTACTTGATGTTTCCAGCCAGTATCTTTTTTTGATCATGAGTAAGGTATCGAAGAAGTCCTTCGTTGATGATGATGATCGGACCATCGCCTATGTGAAAGTGTGAGACTGCTGTAATCATATCCTCTCGATTAAGTACATCTCCGGCCTCAAAGTAAAGATTGGGACGTGGTTTCATCTTTGAATGAGAAAGAAGCTTTGCCACAATTTGACGTTTTTCTTCAATTTTGCGTGGTAAATCAAACTCAACATAAGTGACATTTGGATTTTCAGTCCATTGAAGACCTCGTGGAGCAAGCCCAGAAGCAAGTTCAAGCACTTTAATTGCTCCATTTTCTTTCATTAATTTGTTATTAAGCTTATAACGACATTCAAACCTAGGGGTGATAGAAGCGTTATTAGACTGGATTTCTTTTTGAAAATCAATTTCCGTTTGTGTACCCTCTTTTTTCTCCAACAAAATTTCATAGATCTCTTGCGAATAAGGAATGTCTGTCAAAGTTCGTGCTACGACCAACCAATCTGCAGTAATACTCACTTTATCCATTTCATTGGATCTAGCCATGTTTAATAGCACTACTTACAATAAATTGACTCTAATTATTTGAACTACACAATTGACAAAATCATAGAGCAAACTTATCATGTCAAGATCAAAACAACGACATCAAATTGATGGAATTTTCACTACAGGAGTTCTACACAATATAATTACATGGGCCTCCAAAACATACTATTCCTACAACCTCTACAACCATAGCAATGAGGATTTAGTCCCAACTATGACTCACTGGCTACACAAAGATCTAAAGCATGTATCATCAACAGAAACATTTGTTGCAAATTATCCAGTGACATCAAAAAACCAATAACATTGAGTTGCTTTGTGCATATGAAAGATATGTACTAACTGAAGGTAAACTGAAAGACTACAACCACGAGCACTACCAGAAAAACACATTGCCCAAACTATTTGCAATGGATACTGAGATCTCGTTTTAATTGATCACGCAATGAAAGTAGAGGGAAGTTTCACGCAGTGGCTTTTTGGGAACTTTTTTCATGCGGTGGCTTTTTGGGAACTTTTTTCACGCGGTGGCTTTTTGGGAACTTTTTTCACGCGGTGGCTTTTTGGGAACTTTTTTCACGCGGTGGCTTTTTGGGAACTTTTTTATGGAGCCTAAGTGGCCATGGCCCATAAGTAAGAACTGGGAAGATGTAGAAAAAGCGGCTTGCAAGCATCGATAAGAATATTTAGGGTATGTTTCCATGTCTTCCAGTCACCTACTACTCAAATGATGGCAAAAGGGTTACTTTGTTCACCTCATTTTTGCCAATCCACACCTAGCAGGTGCAAAGGGTTCATGTGACTGGATATTCAGTGAAACTTCTTTTTACACTTGTGCAACCAGTTCTTGAGATAATGCAACTATTTATTTGTGAGTCTTGTCAGAATCTCCAGATGGGGGGGTAGAGGGGATGAGAACGACCACCAAAAAGCTGGGAACTCCACTAAAAGAGTGGGCAAATGTCATAATTTTTTACATAAATACACACCAACTATTTGAGTGAGGATGATACAAACAACAGGAGATCATGGTTAGCAGGCAGGAAACCTTGTCACTGACCCAGTATTTGTGCTACCTCTCACCAATAGTGAGGGTTTCTACCTAAAATGTTGATACACTGGTTCATTACTCAAAAGGATTTCCCACTTTTCTGGTGGGTGCTGCCACCCCCAAAATCTCGACAAATCCGGTGATACCCACCAGACCAGCAAATGTTGCTCACATAACCTAAAAATCAGTTGTACAAGTGCAAAGGTGTTCTCACTGGGTCCTGATCACATAAATTGTCTACACCTGCAACTGCTGGGTACCTGTTCTTTCAAAGCAGGGTTGAGAAATAGTGAGGTGAACATAGAAACCTACTCATCCTTAATTTGACAAATTAATTGTGATTGGATAGTGGGTGAGCTAAAGACATGGGATGATGTACCCTTTTAGCCAAATCTGACCATAACTTACATATGAAGCACAAATTTTTAATCATCCTTCTATATTTCTGGCTACTTAAGTACTGGAACCAAGTAAAGCGATCCAGTGACTTTTTTCTTTTTAAAAGAAAAAATCTGCCTATTGAAATGCTACGAAATAAGTTTATTTTTGAAATTTTCATTTTGAATTGCCAAAATTTTGGCAGTAAGAGAAATGACGGTTTTAACTTTGAAGTAAATACAAGGAAACCTCAGGATGCAGTACGACTGGCTTAACGGCATTCAGGAACCTTGTGTCCAGCTCTGGATACCATAGGAAGCACATTGTGAGTGGCAAGTAAAAGATATTGGGTAGTATATTTGGTAGTTGACGTCACTCCATCCCGTCACTCCATCCCGTCAGTGCATCCTATATAGATTTGCGTCACAACTTGTCATCGAGGGCTTTATTGGCTCATCTCCTAAAGTAGAGATGTCGTGCAATGGATGTAGTTTTAGTTTCCAGGACCCACCCATCCCCCACCCACCCCCGACCTCCTTTGAGTTTTCAATTGGACTCCACTTTTGTTTTTTCCTTTTTTCTTTTTTGTGTAGGTTTCCGCAGTTGAGGAATCTTCACCAAGTGTCCTGTGAACAACTGTTTAGTTTTTGGGAACGTCATGGAACATTTCCTATTTTAATTGTTGGTGCAAGTTTGAAGTTTGATCTTTAGATGATAATGGGCAGAGCTGTTAGGCTCACAACAGATGAGTCAATTGTTGTAATTGCTTCACACTGCAGTTCTGCAAGTTTTAGACTTAACAAATAAAAGTTGAATTTGAGGCTGATATTTGAGAGTTCCTTTGTGATCCTGCATGTGGTTAAGGGGTTGGGCCAGGTTCCTGTTAAAGCATATTCCCTAGTTTAAGCTGCTTTGCCTCTCTGAGAAATATATGGCCAGGGTGAACCAGCACCTACACTCAGTACCTTCCCCTCTTGAGGGAGGCCTCATATTAGAGACTACAATTATTAACCTGGGAAATGGAAATTTTGGACTTAGAGATCTGAGTTAGTCTGAAATGGTGGGATATTTATAACATTTAAAGCAGCTGATTTTTTGGGGCAAATTTTCATCACTTGGTGACAAAAGAAAATCCAGTGTGCTACTCATAAAAAGGATCTTCTTGGTGATGCAAGATGACCTCCACACCACAAAAAATTGTCCCATAATGTTTGCACAACGTTCAAATGCCACAAGATTTAAAGGTACGCAATTTAAGGCTGTCAGAGGAGCAACTACAATGGATCTGGACTTGGTATGTACTTTGGTAGAGAATTCTTAGTAACATCAATGGGAAAATTGAAAGGAGTTTTGACAGATTGTATTTAATTTTGGAACATTGAAAATGTGTAAGTGAAATGATTATGCAAAAAAATTCCAAAGGGATGTTTTCAAAAACTTTGGAAATCATGTATGATCAAAAAATTTGTAAACGACATGAAAATGTGCCATACAATTTTCCCCTGAAAATGTCATGTTTTTTTTATGGCATATCTCCATTAATCATGAAATCACCTCCATTAAATCCTATTCATTAAGGGCTTCTCAAGAATATCAAGAATGCACCCCAATTTTCCCAAGAAAATTTATTTTAATTCTATGAAATTTTCCTTGACAAAACTATTTAGCATTTAGTAACTCTCACATTGTCAATCTAAACATTACTAAAACCATCTTATTTGCACCCTTACTCATTGAGGGGCTAAGTTCTAACAATATCAAAAGCAGAATAGGGGCTATTGTGGTTTGGGATATCTCAACATTTCAAACCAAGCAAACAAACTACCTTCCTTAGTAAATAAATATGCCATACCAAACACTGCATTTTTTGTCAACATTCACAACTTGTCACAATGTGAATTTTGCAATGTTACCCAAAAAAAATGGACATGTTGAAATGCTTATAACAGAATAGTTCAAACAAATATAGTTAACTAAAATATGATGGATTGCAATATGTTGAACACTTCAAAGTGGGAGTTGAGTGATTCAAATATTAAACAATAGTGATAATCTCAAATTCATTCAGTTTGAGCACCATGATTATTAGGGGAATACACAATTAATTAATACTTGCATAATTAATCCACAATGGACATGGGACCCAACCCTTGTTATGCTCGTATGCATGGCCTCATACATGACGGCCGGTTATGGGCATGTTAATCATGCTTTTAAGGTTAATGTATGTTCTTAAGTTACTATATGCTATTGGGTGTTTGAAGGTTATGGCTTGTTTAGGGTTTCAACTTTGTTGACAACTGTATAAAAGGCCAAGCTCTTCCATTCTCTTGTCAGTTTTTTTTTAATTCCTTTGTTAGGGAGAGTTTCCTCCATAGTCATATTGGATTTCTAAATGCTCACAGTGGCTATTACATGGCCATTGTTCACATACACTACGTTTTCTTTCCTTCTTTTCAATTTAATTCTAAAAAAACTGCTCTCTGTCGCTTAATGTTGAAAGCGTCAGAATTTTCCTAGCTTTGAATTTCTTAGGTTTATTTTGCTTACCGGTTTCTTTTGTTCTTAAGTTGTTACTACTTCTTCTTCTTTTTCTATTCTTGTACTACAACTACAATAGGAACAACAACAACCATAACTAGTAGTAGTGCAAGTGAAGGAGAAAGGACACTGGAAATAAGCTACAAGCTGTGAAGTTATGAGTTCTAGAGCTTTGGAAGGAGGAAGGAATGAGCAGCTCCAAAGCTTGTTTTATTGCCAGCTTTAGGTTTTGGGAGCACACGCACACGCGCACTCACACACACACACACACACACACACAAGGTTTGATTGTAGTATAAGATTTGCACCAAGTGATGCAACCCCACATACATTTGCTTTCCTTGTACACAGGTTTGGAGGTTAACATTTGGGTTGTGCACTCCTATGTGTTTTTGAACTTACAGTCGTGTAGTGAGTAGCCCTTATAGTAGTTTGGGAAGAAGAAGAAGAAGAAAAGAATTTTTTTTTAAAAAAACCCATGAAATAGAAGATAAAAAAAAATTATTTTCTCTTCTGCATGTCATTATTACAGAACTCGCAAATGCGGATCGTTCTGCAACACTACCATTGACGCAATCCGTCACAATCACCGTCCATTTCATTCACCCATTCAATTCCATCGTTTCATTCTAATGTTCCATTCGAGTCTATCGTTGTTCTGTTCAACGTCCGTCGCCATTTCGTCTAGCCACTTCCGTCCACCAACATCTGTCCGTCACCGTTCATCCCCGTCAACGTACCGTATTCTTCAAACCGTATGTTGTGTTAGAACTTTAGAGCTAATGCTCTATATTGTTACAAAATTTTGGGGCATGGGACAACACCATGTCCTCGGATGATGAAAGCATTACCACTCATCCAGAACCAAAGTACCAGCTATGAAGTACATAATCATTTGAGTTGATTTCTTTAAGCTTATGATCTTCACGACAATACCATCAAGCGTCTACAATGCCATCATCATCCAGTACAACTCCTACCAAAAATTCATGTTTAGGTTACACTACATCAACGGTACATCAGAGTCCATTTGGAGGGGTTAATAAATGGGGTACGCCTACTGTCGCACTAACTTTTTCACCATCACCATATATTTCGCTGTAGGCCGTGACTTCTAGACCCATATACACCATGGAGGTCAATAGTTCCTTTGAGAAAATTGAGAAGTTCAGCGAAAGGCCAAGTACCATTTCTTTGAAGGAATTCAAAACAACTTTCTCAACTATGGTTTGTGGATTAGAGCTCAAGTATGGTGTTAATTACACCAAGGCATTTGCATTCAAACAATTGGCCCGTTATGTGCACTATGAAGCATTGGATGTCTACAAGCAACATTCTCCGAGGATTTTGGGCATCACCCAAATCCCCAATCTAATTTATGCCACATCCATTGCCATCGCTTCTCAAGCTACACTACAAGCTTCCATTACACATCATGGGACTATGCCCAATAATCCAAATTCGATACCTATCTTAATAAAAAAATTTCCTCAACAACTCATTGCTGCTACAACAAACATTCCTCCCACCATCGATGCACCAATTTTTGCTGATCCAGTGGGGGAATTCTTTTGAGTTCTTGAGCTAAAATTTCCAGTTAAAAGTTCTAAAAAAAATTTACAACTCGCCACCTTTTCTCAGCAGAAGGATGAAACCCTTAAGATGCTTTACAAGAGGCTTCTCAAGCTTAAAGAGGATACTCAGAGCATCACAGACCTGGAAGCTACCCATCAGTATCTTCGTTCATTGGAAGCTACTCCAACACTCCATGTGTAGGTTTTTCAATGAGTTTTTGTAGAATTTAAAAATTCGTACACTTTGTTAAATGTGTACAACATTTCTGAAAAGCTAGAACTAGCTCATGCACACTATGAGGCCAATACTATGAGGCCTCCATCACGTTCAAGGCCTCAGCCTCCACTAGCTACATTAACCAGATAATCACCCTATCACTTTGGTAGTGTTGAATGCATGTGCTAATGTACTGGCAATTAAAGAAGGCAGGTCTGCTCATGAGTAGAATGTCAAAAATGGGTGGGATTTAAATGTCTTTGTGGGTAATAGCCTAGTTGACATGTACGCCAAATGTGGAAGCATGGAAGATGCTTGCAAAGTGTTCAATAAGTTGCCATCATGGGATGTAGTCTCTTGGAATGCCTTACTTGGAAGATATGCCATGCATGGGCATGGGAAGGACGTTATTAAAAAATTTGAGTGGATGTGGGAAGAAAGTGTACAACCAGATGATATTACTTTTATTTGTCTTCTTTTAGCTTGTAGCCATGTAGGTTTTGTCATAGAAGGCCTATGTTGTTATGCTTCCATGAGCATAATTCACAAGATTTCTACAAAATTGGAACATTACACTTGTGTAGTTGACCTTCTTGGCCGTGCTGGACATCTGCAAGAGGTAGAGGATGTGATCAAGGCCATTGCCCTATAACCCAAATGTGGCTATGTGGATGGCCTTGCTTGGTTCTTGTAGAATTCATGGTAATGTGGAGATGGGAGAACATGTTGCGAAACAAGTTATTGAACTAAAGCCTAGAGATGCTGCAAGTTATGTGTTATTTTTTAACATATATGATGCTGCTAGCAACTAGGATCTCAACACTACTAAAAAAATACCATTTTGCAATTGTCTTATGCAACTGGTTTTCAGTTGCAACTGACACTTGCAACTAAAAATTAGCCCAGTTGCCTAAGACAAGTTGTAGAAAAATTGCCATTGCATCCAACAGTCCGTATATGACAAGTACATACGGTTGAGTTATACGGTTTCATCCACCCATATTCTAGACTAACAATTGTAAGTGCGACTACATGCAACTATAGGGGTTGCGTTCCCATTGCATTACATGTTAATTAGCTAACCCAATTGTATGCGAACACGTGTACTTTTATTTTGTAATTAAATATTTAATTTTAAGAATTACTTTAATTAATCTAAACCATCCAAGTCGTAGCCGTTGGGGTGGGGACACGTGTTGGGTTTAAGGCTTGATCAACCATGCTATGTCATTGTACACATGGGGAAGATTAAGGTTAGGGTTATAGGGTTTAGCAACCATTGAATTATCAGGATCATGCCATATGGCAACCTAGTGACCGCACGATGTAGTTGCAAATGCAATTAGTATTTTGAGAATTTGAATTGCCATGTGTCACATGGTCCCACTTTACAGGTGTTAGGGTTAGGGTTAGGGTCTAGGGTTTTCATCATATCGTTTATAATGTGCCACATGGCAACACAACAACTGTTAGATTTAATTCCAAATGCAACTACTGGCCCATGGCATGCAACTTTTGTCATTGTTAGTTTTAAGGTTAAGGTGTGCCACTATAGTTACATGTGCAACTAGATTAACAGCATTAACCACTGCCTTGCCCATATTGGGGTTCCTTACACACCTACACCTACTTTAACTAATGTACATTATACATATCACTTTTCTATTATACTCCACTAGTGTTGAAAAATCAACCAATAAATATTACACACATCAATCTATGATTTGTAATTTTGCATGTAAAAAATCTACAGTTACTTAACCAACAAATTACCCTTTATAATAACATTGAAATTCCATCCAATGGGGTTTAATGGCCATTGTTCCAATTACAGCAACCAGGAGTCCATCACACTATCAGGTCTATTAAACCATACAATGTCTAAAATATCATTGACACCCAAAAAAGGCCATAACTATTCATTAGGGTTTTAGGATTCAAAAATCAACTAGCTCCCGACCTATAGTGCCCCTAACTTAAGCATGCTTTCGCATTAAATGACCTTCCCATACAATGCTTGAATCTATTAGATCCTTTAATACACATTATGGGGGATCATCATTCTCATTTGGCACCAACAACGAGGTGTTGCTTTTACTTACCACAATTTCACCTAACTGGACTCAGAACCATGACTCCTTGATTGGCACCACATGGTGGACACATCCTTGTCCTCCAACCCCTGTTATTAACCCCTTTGCTACAACCTCAACATCAAGGTTACATAAGACAATTGCTTCCCCTACTTTAAACTGCACATTAACGCCAATAAAGAACCTTCATTCAATTTACCATGAGCAACCGATTTAGGAAAATGGAATAATTTTTTGTTACAACATTGTGTCAAACAGGGCATTTGTGTTCCTTAGTTATGAACTATAGAAACTCAAGAGCATGTTGGTATTAACTTACCTATTGCCATGCCTTCTCTCCTACATTCCCCACCCTTGCACCAATATTAGAGCGTAGCCGACTGCTCACACCTCTTTCAGGTGCTAGCATAATTGCCGCCTTTTTTTGCACTTTCTAGCACACCAAATCCATCAATGAATACAAATGTGAAACCATGTCAATGATTTCCTTCATGCTTGTATGTACCTAGACCCCAAACAATGTGGGTATGTTCTTAATTTTTAGCATGTAACAGAAAGAACAACAAATCTAGCTTCCACAATCTAACTTATGTCTTATTTTAGCCATGTAGTTGGTGCAATTCCCAACATCCCACACATATGCCACATTTGATGAAAAGTGCAAGATTACTCCCACAATTGAACAATCCATAGCATTAACTTTAACTTTAATGTGTTGGTCATGTTGGGCACTTAGATCGTATCTTCGAGGGTGGGCGTTGGTGGTTGCTCCCATCTACATAGTCACCGCCTTTGCAAGCTATTCCAACTTGAATGTCCTTTATTAACATATTAGGATTTTGCCCCATATCCTCTCCTATTAGCACATAGTTGGGGACATGTGAAGGGACAACACCATCCACTTGTTGGCCCACCCCTTTTCTTGTAGACATATGATGGGCTTTTGGAGTTAATTGTGTGGATAAAGTGGCACTTTCAACCACTGTTGTGCCTAACCCTTGTCCATCAAGATCTGAATGGAAAACCTCATGCAGGCTGTTTGCAACACCAAGAATCTCAGGGGATCTAGTCTTTGCAATAACATCTACCTCTTCAATGTTTACAGTGGCTACAACAGATTTTGGGTTTCTCACATTCACACCATCTTCTCGACATGTTAGCAATTATTGCATGAAACTTTCTACCTTAGCATTTAATTTATCCATCCCTTCAAGAACTTGGGAGACTTGGCCACTCATCTCTGGCAGCTTCTTTTCAATGGCAGTCATTCGAAAAAACAAATTGGGAGATTATGATGCCTGCCCAATAAACCCATCAAAAGATCCTTATAAATCGAACATAAGTATTCCACTTACTAATTACTATCAAATTCATGAAGGCAGAAATAAAAATGAAGCAGCTAGGAAAACTCACTGGATACCTAGGTGTGCCATTAGAATTTAGTCCCACAGCAGCCATCTCAAATATTGATGGGCTTCGGTGATGCTTAGATTTCTACATTCACCTATTTTAGACATCATTTAGTGCTCAACATTGTATGTGGCATGTGAGTGCATAATAACTTCAACATTTTGTAGTTTCCATTTGGCCATCACAAAGGATTAAGGTTTTAGGGTTAACTTGCCAATTTTGCTTCTATAGCTGCCTTACCACCACGCCCAAGGTGGCTTACATTTGCAACTACCCCTCTTGCATCAACCATGTGTTCACTTTTAGTCTTGGTGTCACATTGTTGCCAATATATGACTAGTTTGTCCCATTGTTCTTAGTCCACTCCAAGTGGGCAGGCTTTAGTACCTTTCTATGCATACCTTCTTTTTAAGCGTGCTCTTTCTCCTTTCATAAATCGCCTTACACAATCCCTAAAGCCAACAACACTTAATTCACCACTTAGGTTTTCAAATTTCCCATCCAATTGCAAGCGGAGTCTAGCCATGTTTATAGGGTCCTGTTCTATAACCTTAACCACTGCCATGTTCAAAACCTGAGGTGCTAGCAACCTAATTGCACCATCCCATGCATCCTTCCCTTCACATACACCATCAATTTTGCCATGCCTTGTCACTTGCACCTTATGAGGTGGCAAGCCTTTCTTCTTTCATTCTATAGCTTCAAATTCTATAACTTGCTTTGAAGCCCGTTGTTGCATACGACTTTCAGCCAAAACCTTGAGCTGGGCATTTACTTCTATTTCATTGTCCAAGGCCATGTCCGGTGCTTGTGTTTTTGGGTGTTGCCCCATTTGGGCTTCTACTACTTGCCCGCCCATCGATGAATGTGGTTACACCCTTTGACATAGCCACCGATCACATACACCCCCTCCTTCACCCCATGATGATTCACACATGTTGCTTCTAGCCTTTCCACAAGGGGCACAACAGTTTGCAAGTCCCTTGTCCCCAGGGCTCAATCTTACCTTCCGATTAGGACATTGTGATGCTTGGCAAGAACTCCATTGTCTTGTGTGCCCACATTGTCCAGCATTCCATGTGCATTCTGAACTTGCAAGCCCATGTTTACATGCTTGCTTATTGCACCTTGCAAAGTCACCACCATGCTTGCCACTTTGTACTGCTGCCAATGTGTTCTTTTGTAGCCCAATGGCATTCACCATATTGACTTGTGGTGGGGTTTCAACCCGAGCTTTCTTTGATGTTGCTTTCTTTTCTCAAGCACACACACAACACGTTAGACATAGGGAATGGGTAGAAGCTAGCAAAACATATAGTCTGGTCATATATTATTAACATGAGACATGTAAATCCAAAAAAACAGAGATTTGTATGGCAAACTTATCAATCATGAACAACCCTAATCACACAAATAGGGCTATATATCAAAGGCATGCATATAAAAACTGATGACATTGAAGACAACCAACAAAATATTTGGTAAGAAATTCAAAAAACACCTTCCCATGAAGTATAATTTTATAAAGAAAATTCAATTTTCTTTTGTATCCAGCCAAAAGTTCTATGGAAAGAACATAAAGATCACTAAGGTAATCTAGTGATGAATCATGACAGATAGGATCTTTCTATAGAAGAAGGGCACATGAAGAGATAATGGAGAACAACTAACAGCAAGGGATTGACTTTGGACTTCCAAACCATTTGGGATGCACAACAGAAAGTTTAGGACCTTCTTAGGACCTTTTCTCCATAACATAGGACTGGTTTTACAAACTCGACTACACAACCTTCTTTCTAAGTCATAAGATCTGGAAAACACAAAATGAAGGACAGTCATCCATTTCTTCCTATTGTTGTGGTAGTAAGATTGAACCTTTGACGTTCAATTTTCCCATTTGAATCCATAAATCTCCCACAATTTTTTCATTAGCAAACATATTAAAGGAACAAAAAACTTCTTTGACTTAGGCACATACGAAGAGTTTTAAATCAAAAATAGAATTGGTGAGCTTTTCCAATATTTAGGCTTCTCTTACATGCTCTTAGGATCTTGCAAAGACTGAGCTACAGGTTTGACCAACATATAGCACTTCACTGGAACCAATGTTATGGATTACATAGATTACACCTTTATATGAAACAGAACAAATTTTGGCAACAAGTTTGAGGTGTTTTTGCCTTAACCTTCTAAGCATGTTGAGAAACTTTAATTACAAATTATAGAAGTGAGCATGATCAGCAAATTCCTGAAAGAAAACCACTTCATATTTGCATTACCAAAATCATGGAGATTTATAAGATTATTTCTAGACATGAAAGAAAACCTGATATAAAAATAAATAGTCTGATGAACAAAAAAGGCACAAATCTAGATCTTAAGTGAAAGCTTGAAGACACTCTGGATAAAGGTAATAATTTCCAAGAATAGTGATAGACTTTACAAGCTCTAAATTTAAAGAAACTATTTCCAGCTCCAACAAAAATCTCTAATCTTAATGAAGGAAATTAAGAAATCCCCCATTTTGCAGGAGGACTGCCCATAAGCAATAAGGAATCCTAAAAAAGGTATTGCTTGACTATGAGATTACAAACAAACTAGTACTCTGCCTTCTCCCTAAAAGGTCCATTAAAGGTTGGAAAACTTAACAGGAGAGAGGAACAATATAAATAAAACATAAAGGAGAGAAAAACATGAACCCCATTAACAAGATCCAAGAATACTTTCAAAGACTACTGACATGCACTCCAACATGGTAAAATACACAAGAGAACTTCCATGTGATAGGAGTGCCATAAGATATCAAAAAATTGAAACATGACAACAAACAAATCAAACAAAAAAACCAAGAACATTCCCAACATTTAAGACGTGTTTAGCTGCAGAATGGTCTTTCAAAGGAGCTAAGGTACACAACCTATAACAAATATTATCAAGACATGAATCATATACCTCTTTGGTAATTTCTATATATAGAACTTGCTCTAGCAAACAAGTGATTAGAGGTGGTGGTGATGTAAAGGCTTGAGTATAGGAAAAAGGGCGGGTGAGTGCAAAGTGTGAAAGGTGGGACTGCTGCGATTGGAACCATGTGCTCTGGTACTACAAATCCTCCACCAAAACTTCAAACAATGGCTGCACATTTCTAACTTGATTTTTTTTAACTCTCAAGCCCCAAGAAACACTCATAATTTCTGCAGTACATGCATTATCTTCAAAGCTTTTTCCAAATTTTTTCAATGTTTATTTCTCATCCAAGTTCTTGTCTCTTGATCTTTCCCATGTGTGATTATTTTGGAAAACTTGGTTCCCTGAAACTAGGTGATTTTGTGATGTAACATGTAAACCCAGAAGACAATACTAGATGTTTTACAAGTGACTATCTCTAATGTGATGTTTAAGAGCCAGTAAGCACATATTAGTTCTCCTATAACAAACGGGGCATTTGGACTAGTAAGATAAGCACCCAATTCATAAAGAAAAAAATGATCTGCAAACTCATCAGGGAGACAATTCTAGTTTGGTAATTGAACTTTTTCACATTTTTCAAACACAAAAGCTCATAGAGAAGGAGATTTAATTTTGTGAAATGTTTTGCCAAAGTTGCCAGATTTTGACTATAAAAAATTTCGAAAATCACCATATTTTGACAATAGAGCTTCCTTTAGGGTTGCAAAAATATAACAGGATTTTAAAAATCTACTTTCCTCTCTAAACTATAGCCAAATTAAGCTAATTCACAAGATCACCAGTGTGGTTACAAAACAAAAAATGAGGAAAAAAAAAAAACCCTGGACCCATGCAAGGACCGAATTTGGTAACATTTCGACAATGAAAAAAAAATTTGCATTGAATGCAAACTCCATGATTCACTGGTCCAACAAACAAAACATCAGATGAGATTATTTTTACATGCTTTGATAAGAACTGCAATCTGCTACAACTTGCTTACTGGATACTTATTACATTCCTTACATAACCCTAAACCCTAAACCCTCTCACCTATACTTTCTTTACATGCTATTATTGTGTGGTTTAAAATGTAGACTTTAGACTTCAGACTGTTCTGGCAAGCTTTTCAAATCTATTTTCCCTTCAATTGAAAACTTTGTATTCAATTGCATCCCATATTGTGAAGTTCGTTCGCATTCAAAACATTATGTGCCAACTTTTACTATTCGAGCCTCTTGGTGTGAAATTAAAATTAAGCATAAAATAAAACATAAAATAATTTGTCATTTTATGAAACTTGATCCATAAATTCCTATGTGTTGTAGGGGAAAGCCTTGGCAGTAGGGCATTACACCTTTTGAATATAGGCGGACCTTGAGGTTAAGGGTGTAATGCCCTGCTGCCATACCATTTATCTGGCATAATAAATGAGGTAGCTCAGTACAAGGGGGAGGCCTTCCTGTACAGGCCTCCCCTGTACTAGCCAAATTGAACTAGCACCCACCAATGCATCAATCCAGATGGATGGTGCACCAATGGATTTCACTTTTTCATCCCTGTGTTAACCAAGCTGGTTAGCATAGTTGGAAAACAATCTTGACAATAATACGTCTACAGTAATTAGATGCAATGTCATTGCTTCTTGAGGAATCTTGGAGGGGGAAAAAAATGTAGCATTCAGTTCAGAGATGATGTCAGAAGAAAAAGAAGAGAAGAAAATTTTGTTTGTCTCTGTTTGTGTTATATTAGAGATGATGGTGAATGCAAAACAGGTGTGTACCAAGTCCACAGATGATAAGGAAGATAGTGGTTGATATGATCACTAACAAAACAATCCATCTATAAAAAACAACCAAAAAAAAAAATTCTAAAAATCTTTAAGGAATCTGTAAGGAAACAATACACTACTATAGCAAAAACATGACATTTGGAAGATTGGATTGTTGGAAAAAAAAAATTCACACATGAGAATGCAACAAAAAACACAAAATCACACAAGCCAGATTGCAGAAAAACATAAAATTGCACACCAGAAAACAAAAAATCACATACCAGGCTACAAAAAAAACTATAGAATTGCGCACGCAAAAGCACAAAATTGCAAACCAGATTGCAGCAAAAAACAACAAAAAAATCATATACCAAATTGCAACAAAAATAGCAATTTAAATCACACCAAAATTGCAAGAAAAAACACACATAACCACACAGCATATTGCAGGCAACAAAACACATACACAAAATCAGACACCAAAATTGCAGCAAACAACACAAAATCACATAGATTACAGAAAAAAACACAAAGTAGACATAGAGGGAAGGAGCTTGGGGCATAGAATCAAGTTGAGACACAAAGCCTGGGGGGGGGAGTCTTTTTAATGTTTGTTAACATTTTATCAAAATTTGTTTGTCTGTTTTGTTGTAGATCTTGCCTACATGTTTTTATTCTTCTTTAGTTTCATTTGCTAGAATAAACTTCAACTCAATACGGACTAGCAAGGCTCATGGGACCAGTCACAAATTTCACATATATTGTGCCTTCAATAATGTTGTTACTTTTAGTATCTTGACATCAAAATGGACCTCAAAAACAATACTTGAAAATGGGGGGGAAAGGGTACATTACATTTGGTGTGGGGGTCCGTTTGCTAAGTGTCTTATTCTGTTCCTTCATAACTTAAGATGCAACTGGCAGCTCAGAACCTTCTGACTCCTCTCCTTTTGAGTTGTAGTCGCTACTATTAGAAGTATCATGTTCATTAGATGCTGCTGATGTCGACGACCCTTCCTCTTCCACCACATGACGATGTGGTTTTCCAGCATTCCTAGTGCTCTTCCTATTGCTTTGGTGTCTAAATGTTCTCCCATCCACCACATTTTGGGTGGACTTCTTATTTGTCTTTTTCCTCCCTTGCATGGTTGCTGAGTTCATGAAATGACGACTGCCAAGTGACCAAGTGTTTCCAAAATACAGCAAAGGTGCAATTAGTTTGGACTAGGACTTTCTCAATAAGCACATGACCACTAACTAACATACAAACCTAATTTTAAGCTATGCATGTAGTAAAAGATCACCAGAAACCCTATTTCATGGTAGTGCCAAACGCATCGATTTCAAACCCTAACCCTATGAAAAATTTAGAATAGATTGGAATTTGGAGAGTAGGTACAACCTAACACTAGAACAAAGATTATTGAAATGTGTTCAAACTATTTGGTAGGTGTATACACAAAACTCATGCACATAGCCAAACTTCCAAATTCTTTCATACAGTGCTGGCAATGGAGATTGCACGATCCATTACTAAATTGTGTATGGGCCTCTCCATTTATGCATGTGAAGACAAGTCTAAGAATAACTCACAATTCTTGGGCGCTTCCTTCAACTTCTGCAAGTCGTTGTTTGAGTTGAGCAACGCGCATGTTACGTGCTAAAATGTAGGGGTTGGGCATTATTTTTTTGGGATCAGCATCCACTGTACCATCAACATCACCGATGACTGCATTTTCGTCATGCTCCATCTGTACCTTACTCAAACAACTAGTCTTATGTTGGTCTTGCCTTAGAAATGCTAATTGTTATGGTATGCCACAATGCTTCTACTCTTCCAAGTCTAGAAAAGTTGATTTTGAGGGAAAGCCTAACAAGCTTTGCAGTTTGAACTTGAACATGTTGAGCCCACACACAAGCATTTAGTAGCTACAAATTCCCTAGTATACTACAAACCCTCATTTACTCTAGGGTACCTTTTAGATAGTTGCAACCAATTTTATTTCTTTACAAGGGTGTGAACAGGAGCCTAACAAGGAGCATATTTTACACATTAGGTTGATATTTTTGATTTTGCAGTCTACACATCTACTTGGTCTTGGTAAAGTTCATATAGTTCGTAGCAAAATTTAGCACGTATCAGTATATGAAATGTGTGAATTTAGGGCTAACAATGCTTTCATGATGTTCAAACATAATGCTAACATTTGTTGTGCATGGGGTAGTGTCCAAGGTAGATGTTGTGCATTGGAGGTATGATCTCCAGTGTGTAGATTTGTCTAGTTCAAAAAATATAACTCAAAAATCACTTCAATGTTCAAAATCAATACTTGGCAAGTAAATTGGAGGTGGCATATGCATTGGCACTTTGTCAAAAGACAAAAACATGGTTAGACAATAAACAATGGTCAAGTTGTCAAATCATAATTTTTAAAATTACCATTAGTTAGCCAAAATAGGCCAAAATAATATAATGCACATGTTGTAATTTGTAAGATATTTTGTCCACCTCATACTTAAATGACTAAATTGCATTCTAACATCACTTGGGCTCATTTGCATAATTGAACTATATTATTTCTAGGATCCAAACATGCAATTGACGTTAGATTTTTGCCTTCACATGCCCTGAGTGCACTGTTAAGTGATTGGATAAAGGTATTTGACACTTACATATACTGATTGAAAGCTCATTTGAAGACACCCTATGCTTCTAAAGTCCTAACCTGAGTCCATTTTTTTCTACCCAATCATTCATTATCATACAACATTATCTTGCAACATGGGACTGATGGTCCACCCACCACATTGTAGGCCTATGTCATTGGCATGGGTCCGCATTTGCCACACTTATTCACCCATGGGATTGCATTAATTCGTTTTGTTGCTCCAGGAAATCTATGACTTTCATCAACTGATTTCCTTAAAACCCTCATGTAGCAGATAATCAAAGGACTCCCTGTCCTCACACCCAACATCACAAATCTGTTTAAACCTGGTCACATTTCACTGATATATCTTATCTATTGTCAACCAAAACATTTGGGGAACAGAAGCAAACATACTTTGCTACCAATCCATCAAATTACAAATTGAAATGGCACACAATTATCTATCTATGTAGCAAATAGGTACAAATATCATGATGCTAGAGTCATTTCCTGGGAAATGTAATCATGAGTCTTTTGTGAAATGATCATCTAAAACTTCAGAAAATTCCTAAGGGATTTGATGATTTCGACATTTATATCTAGAAGATTGCAGAGAAAACTCCACATAACACTTTGAAGGTAATTATTACATCAATTTCTTCCAAATCAAGTGAAACACGACAAGAATAAGTGCAGTCAGAACCTTGTGAATGTCACAAAGTATCAAGATATCACCTTCATCACGAATCATAGTGACCAATAGGAAGACTTAGTCATGACATTGATGAGCACTCTAAAAGAAAGCTCGTCAGAAAATTGAATGTGTAGCACATGGTTTAAGGTCTAGTCTCACTGCTCAGTGTCAACATCTCTAGTAATTTGTATCTAAGAATAGTGACATTCCATACTTCCATCCTGATTGCCAGTAACAATGCAACATTTTAAGGATTAGGCAGGTGATTGGCAAGCTAAGGTTGAAACAAAACTAGAAAAGAGCTTTTGTTTCAGATTCACTTGCAAAGCACCATCGGCAGAAGCTATCATCTAGCCATTCAGGGCAGACCTTGCTGAAGACCAAGATGGCAAATCCACTATTTTTTGTGCAATTCAGCTAGTAACATTAGCCTTGGAACACTCCCAAACAGAAAAAGAAATTTAAGATAGGCTAAGGAGGTCCAAAATGGCATGTGGGAATATGGGCAAACAAACTGGCCAACCCATTTGACAAAGACATAAATATCCAAGAAACCAAGTACACACCTCTCTTTGGAACACGAGGAAATGCAGCACTAGAAGCAAGTGATTGGCCAGATGTATGTGGAGGGTGAGGCAGCAACTTTCGCCAGCTAACCTCATAAGTGTCAATGAAACTTTGGAGCTCCTTAATTGTAAAATCCTTAGGGTGAATAAATGGCACACTAACAGGCCACTTCAGCTGCAAACACCTTGTAGCACAAGATGTGTGGCCTCCTTTCTGCATCTCTGCCAAACACACCTAATATTGCAAACTGCTGTTAGAATGGCCTACAACAAGATAACCACACTGCACAAATTGGGATGAAAGAGTCTTTGGCACCTCTACTATAAAAAAAGCTTCTATCAGAAAAAAAATTCCACAAAAGTATTGCTCACATACAAAATCTAGTCATATGGAGCATTCCAAGGGTCCATGTTCAACCTAAAAGTACCAAAAGCTTATGTCCACCATGGAGTGACACAAATATTTTTAAAAATATACCAATAAGACCTAAGAGATAGATGATGTTATATGTATGTGCACAGGGCTACAACTCACATCTTTGTTGTCACAGAAGTGAATGTTAATGCTTTCACTTAGTGCCAAAGGATGTAGATAATTTGTCCATATTTGACAAGATTTGGTCCGTAGCTGCCGTGAGCGACAGGGTTTTCGCCCCCTTAACAAGTTGACTAGATGCAATGGCTCTACCTTCTGCTTCTCTGGGTTTGTTTTCTCTCGGCTGGAGTAAACAAAAAGGGCAGAGGGCAAGGCCCCTACCTATCAGTACACACCATACCACCCTCCTCAACTTAAAAACAACCAAGAAGCATTTCAATCTCTCAATATGGCTTGGTTGTTAGTCACCACTTCATTTAGCTAATGTAAGGACCATTGCATCACGCCAAGAAAGTAGCAAGAATCCTTCCATATGTACAATTTAAGTCAACCTGAAAAAGAATTGAAACATCCTACCACTAGGACCTTCTTGGTATCTCTATTAAGCAGCAATAGCGATGAATCCCCATTCTATCCATTCTTCAACAACACAAGTGACTTCTTAGCTGCTTCACGGGCTAATGATCTATGTGCTTGTGCATACTCTAACGATAAGGTTAAGCAATTGTGGACCAGTGTTGGGCATAAGTACAAATTATTGCAATTTCTTGAATTCATGAATCATGAAAGCATGTGATTACTTGATGGCTGATAAATGATTTAAGCCCCTTGTTGGCATAAGGGTGCTCAAAGAGACTTGTTTCAAATTTGACTTGAAGAATTCTGGCAACAACATCATCACTCTGTGACATTGGGATGTTCTCGCTTTTGACCTCATATGTCAAGTTGTTGATGAATTGTTCATACATATAGGGCACCATTACCTACAATCCACCAAAAATATCTATTAAATACTGCATAACAAGCATTTAGGTGCAACATCAATTTCAAATAGCGGATGGAACACAGTAGGAGTCTTGGGTTTGCTACAAGCTTCATGGGACCAACAAAACAGAAAACATAGCCACACACTAGTCTAGCAATTGGGTCAGACCTCAAGCCCTTCTCAAGCCTTGCAAAACTACACTACAACAATTCTATAAAGCAAGGGACATTACCTCAAAGCAGCAACCAACAATTGTTAAAGAAAATAAACTTTACAGAAACACAAACCTCTACTTTTCCTAGCTATCACCCAATTTGAAGGTATGATAAAATTTCAACTTTCAACTGAAAGCATGCCTATTTCTCTTTGTTAAAACAGATATTGCTTGTGCCTTGTTGAAGGAAAGTCTGTGGTTTAAAAATATAGGGCCAAAACCAATCTCATCTCTAGACCTTGGACAAGTCCTCAAGATCACCAACTCTGTTGCACCCACCAAACATGCCACAGTACACATATAGAACACACCAATGTCAATAGCAAAAGCAGCCAGGGTGTCGCAACCCCACTTTGCCCAAGTGTGGGGGTGAAGCCCAACACTTGGAAAAGTTAGAGGTTTGGAGTCCTCCGGGACTCCCGAATGTTCAGAGCTCGACAGCAAGGCCCAAAACACCTCGCATTGGGGTGTTCTTGGTGTCATTGGAAAGGTATTGAAACGTAGATATCGAAAATGGCCTCGCATTGACAATTTGGACGTTTGCAGCCCAAGTTATGGGCAAAAGAAGGGCTGGGAGTCAAATTGGTAATTTGACTCCCGACCACTAAAAGTTGGTAATCGACCTCTTCCCGACGTCGCCTTGAAGAGTGCAACACGGCGTTGGAAAGCTCTCGACGAGGGCTACAACTTTGATTCAGGATTTGTCCCAATCCGAGTTTGGGGCGAGGAGCTATGGCCGTTCAAAGTTTCGGGAGTCCAACCGGGACACTTTCGGGACTCCATTTCGGGAGTCCCAACAAAATGTGCCATTCGGATGTAGCCTCCACGACCAGCCACAGAGAATACTATAAGGGGGAAGGTGGTGGCTTCCCCCGAGTCCGGGCCGTGGTGAGTCTTGTGTGTCCAAGTGCCCGTGGCAAGTCCCAACACTAAAGGGTGTCCCTAATGTTAAACTAACCCGATTTGGTTGGTTTTTGGATGCAGATTCACACGAGCTAAGCTAGTCCCTCTTCGTAGTCTAATCCCTAGGCTCCCAACTCGACCCTCTACCCCTTTCTAGAGTTGGAAGCCGAGAGCGTGCTACCAAGTCTCAACTTTCCGCAACTTGACTTTGTGAAACCCTCAAGTGGGTTTCACCCCGTGACTTGGGAACGCGTCACAGGGTCTTTCTGAACATAGCCACTCTGGCAACATCTGTTGCTCTCCCACTGTACATGGCCATGAATTACCCACTAAGCCTTTTTGCTTGCAGTATCAAATGGGTAATTGGATGATTCCACTAAAGCCAACAAAGTCTCATCATTTGCATCACTTGCAATATCCTATCAAATCACAAGGCATCACACCTGACTCATCTTTATGAGATTTGAAGAAAATTCCATAAGAATGATTCATAATTATAAGATGAGTCCAGTGATTACCTTTTGGGTGCTATTCACAAAGTATGAGATCATGAACGGAAATCACTCCTGACTCACTACTTCTACCCTATAGCCACAATGGTAGGAGCTTTTATAGCCTAAAAGGAGAAGAAGGAGAATGAAGCTCAAAGGAAAAATATCCTATTCTGCCCACAAGATATAAACACCCAAGCTAGGGACTCAAATCCTTTTAGATTGCGTTGCTCTAAGGAATAGTTGCCAGGTATGTTGCAAGCTAAGATGTCCAAAAAGGTTTCACAAATCTGTAGTGCCACTAAAGGCACAATCTTGGGTACATTTGACTGCAATTGGTTTAGCTCCTTCAATAACCAATATCACAGAAAATTCTACAGTCCATACAGGCCACAACAGGTTGATACTAACATATTTGGGAAGGACAGAACTGGTTCCATCTTGAACCTTTGGAATGCTTCATGGGACCTAATTGCTAAAACAACAGGCTGGTTGTCTTTAGGATAGTGGGTTCAAAATTCCCTCTGTATTGGAGGAACATCTCTAACCCTTCAAGTACAACAAGGTTTTTTTGCCCATGTCCAACAACCCAACAACCCAACAATCTGTGAGTTATGATAGAAGATTTACTTAGAAAGGTTGTGACATAGAGCTTTTAGTACCGGTTCCATCAACAACCTTTAAAACTGCAAGAACTACCTTTGTTGTGGTCAGAGAGTGCTGCCAACTATGACTTGGACTTCCATCATTACTGCCTAACCTTCTGTCTGAACTTGACTGTGTTTCAATTGAAATTTTTTGACCTAATGCCCTACCAACACCAAGCAACCTACACCAAAGAAAACAAAGGAAATTCGAGGAAAACATTGAGAGTCATTCACAAAGAATCAGAATATCACCTTCATTTAAAAATTTATGGCAGTGGCTAATATATACTATTCAAAAATTTTAGATGCACCTAAATAATTTTGCCACCAAAAACTAGATGACATGTCTATATAATGAAAGCCCATTCTATAAAATTGTGACTATTAGTTATCAACCATCTATCTATATGTCAACCAGTTGTGTAGCAAATTGGGTATCAAGAACCTCAGTGATTTGTGTCTCAAGCTTCAACAACTACATTTCAGCTACCTGACTGTCATGGTGTTCATTGTGTACCATACGAATGCCAACTGTATCCCACATGTCAATAGGTTGAGTGAAAACCTTTGCACACTTGTTAAGCAGCTTTGTATCAAAAATTAGAGAGTTAAACAAATCATGGCTGTCGACTTTAGTGCCAAGTTTGTGAACCATATATTGTGTCAGCCAGATCTTGACCATCAAGTAGTTATGTGTCCATGATTTGCACGTCCAGCACCTGACTATTGGATAGGGGACCATGACCCTTTTGATTCCCTTCTTGGTCACTGGGTTTGCATGTATGTACAAATCTTGTTGGTCGTTTTACAATGCCACCATCCAAAGCTATCACTAACTTTCGATGTGGCTTCTAGCAAGGTGTAGTCACACCCATCTTGTTTGATGTTATCTCCTATAATGGTATTTTGTTTGTCTTGATCTCCCATAATGGTAGAGGAGGGTCCTTGCATGCATGTGACTCACACTTGGTTTCTAGGTCTCCACATGTGGGACCAACCATTGCCCTTTCAGAAGTAGGTTCAAGTGGTTCCCATGATGGAAAAAACCACCTTGCAACCTTTGCAACTATCTTTGGATTTGCACCAAGGCGGTTGGGTTGTGTAGACAAGGGAACTAATGAACTAGGTAGTACAATTTGGCATACCCCTTTCAGCTCCAAGGTCATTGCATTCATCTTCTCCTCAAGCTCACATATTCGGGCCTTTAATGCGTTGTACTTTTTTGCCCAATTTTCACTACCTTTGTTTAAGATTGTAGTGTTTTGTATAGGTGGTGGGTGGTTTACTTATCAAGACCAGCCCAAGTTAGATCATAGGTCTACTGCTAACTACAAAATGTGCATATAGTTTTACCCATATGGCATATTTGTCACAAAATATCAAGACTAAAAAACACCCACCTCTTCTTTAACAATTGCCTCTAACTTGTCCCAATTAGTCTCGTATTTTGTGTTGCACCCAAGTTGCATCCAATGAATGTTCGTAGCCTCGACAAGTTTGATCTCCAACTTGGTTTTCAAGCAAGCATATTGACACTCTGCAGGGATCACCTGCATAATCAAGGTGTGGGAGTTAACCTAGTGAGAAGCCTAGGCACATTAGCAATGTGTTTATCCTTCTACTGTAACACAAATGGCATAGTTATAATTAGTCACCTTGCCAAACAAGGGGAGTTGTAGCATGCACGACAATGGTCCCCTAAGATTAATGACCAGACCTAGCTGCCAACACACATTCCAAAGGACCCCAATTAGTGCATCTATGTTCATACAAAAAAATAATATATTATACATAAATATGATTATAACATTTGTATTGTCAATTGACATCAACTATGGTTTCAACAAAAACATTATTACGTTTTGTCC
>Ga0116231_10002918_pt1 | contig 35689 bp, 26 predicted proteins | sample S1TSphgellanicum_2_FD_89695 | JGI IMG/M metagenome (GOLD analysis project Ga0116231, IMG submission 89695) | Host-associated microbial communities from peat moss isolated from Minnesota, USA - S1T2_Fd - Sphagnum magellanicum MG | ecosystem: Host-associated > Plants > Peat moss > Unclassified...
ACCAACTTCAATCACTTTGATGTGCAACTGCAATTAGCAAGAATTTCTCCACGCATTCAACGAGAAAAAATTGCAAATTGGAAGCAGAAAAATAAAACCTCAAAAAACAAAACACAACCCTTCTAAAAACACCACACCTCAGCCGCAACAACAACACTTCATGAAATCAAAACCCATCAAAAAAATGATAATAATAATTTTACCTTGATGTGCAGCTGCAATTTAGCAAGAAGTTCTCGACACATTCAACGAGAGAAGATTGCAAAGTTTTGGAAGCAGAAAGGTGAGAATTTTTTGGGGAGTTTGCAAAAAAAAGAACATTTACCAGCTTTTGATTGACGGACGGATTGATTGCTTGCGTTGCGTGCATGGGGAGAAGAAGAAGAAGAAGAAGACGGAGTTTATAGCGGGCAAACCGAGCAAATGGCGGGCCAACGGATAATGGCAACTGACGGTGACGGTGCTGGTGGCCTACGAAGTAGGCCACAGTGAACCAGCACCTACCAGCGCACCATGAAGGATGAATGGTAAGTGGACAGAAAACAAATTTCTGTTGGATTCCCAGTCTCCTACATAACCATGGTGGTCAGCTCAGTTACCTTTTTTTACCTACTAATTAACCCACAAAGCATGTTGTCAATAGGTAGGTAGTAAAAACAGCCCTTAGCTATGTATAAACCATCTACTTACCTACAAGTTGTGTATTTTCTTACCTATCTGCCTACATATGAGACCTATTCCCTACAGGATTGGTCACCAAGATATAACCAAACATTAACTCAATTTGAGGTTCATCCACAACTGAGTAATAATGGACATCCAGTGGATGGATGGTGCGCTGGTGGGTGCTGGTTCACTGAGTTAATATTGGGTTTCATCTTGATAACCAATTCTGTAGGAAATGAGTCTCATGTCTAGGCAGATAGGTAGGAAAATAGGGTAACTTCTAGGTAAGTAGATAGATACCTTATACATAGCTTAAGGGCGGTTTTTACTACCTACCTACTAACTACCTCTGAACAGTGCCTCACCCTGAGGGGCTTGATGCATTCTTAGGTAAAGGAATACCCGTAGCCTAGGGTCAGTTTCCAAATTGACAAAAAAGAATAATTATTTATTTTCAAAAATTAAATTAAATTTTTTTTTTTTGAAATTATATGTTTTTTGATCATCTACTATAAGAATATTGTGATATGAGTAGTGAAATTATTCAGAGTGTAGCCTATGATGATAATTATGATGATTTTCAACATGTCAATTTCATATTTTCACAAAATTTCATTTCACTATTCTGAGGAGGATTATTTAGTGGCAAAACTGACCTTAGGGTAAGGTGTGTAGGCTAGTTCCATATCAAGTAAAGTTAGATGATCAATTCTCGGCTTCTCACTGTGTGTGTGTGTGTGTGTGTGTGTGTGTGTGTGTCTCTCTCTCTCTCTCTCTCTCTCTCTCACTTGATCAAGAAAATAACACATCCCAAACTCCACCATTTGTGATCATTTGTGGGTGCATTGTGCATACTGCTCTCGTGACTAGCCACATGCCCTTAAGTCCATTGGTGCACAGCCCATCACATTTTTCAGTCTCTTTGTCAAGATGTCTTGTGTGGCTTTTTATTCAAGAGCAGCTAGTTGCATACTTATAGGCATGTAAAGATCCAAATTGGAGAGCGAATAATGTGTGAATTGGAGAGCAAATAGTCTGTGTTTGTGTGCATGTGTGTGGTTTCGGTTGTAGTGTTGTGTGAGACAAGCAAACTCTGTATGCAAATCCCCATAGAGTCAACTCTCTTGTCTTTCAGATATGAAAAACAAGGGGTGTGATCTTAATGCAAAAAGAAGAATTATGGAAACTCAAATATTTCACCATACAAAAATATAATCTTCCACTAAAAGAAACCAAAATCCTTCAAGGTATTATTATAACTCTATAGTTAATCTCAAGTTTCAACAAAAACCAAAATATCATCTTTCAAAAATCCTCATACAAAAATTAGACCTATTATTACCTAGGGGCCAAAATCCCTTAAGCTATTATACTCTCTATAGGTAATGAATCTAAACACAATATCCTTGCCTACCAAGTCAAGGCCAACAAAAGGTACCTAACCAAAAGAAAAAGGGAAAAAAAAAAGGGACTATCATCCCAAGTCCCAAACTCGTACTTTACAGGACAAATCATACATTAGTATTGTAAATAATCCGCGTGGCGAGTACTGATTGGCTACAGTGTTAGTTATGTGGGATGGATAAACTTTCCCGCCAGTTCCTGGACGGAAAGTTTTATCTCATGCACGAAGGCGTCAACAGAGGATCATAATCTGAAAAGCTTCTGTCCCTAATATCGTTCTCATCCACGGAGGCACAGATCCGGGATTCGTAATTCTGCGCATCAATCAGAGTCAAAGGAGTCCTGTTGCAACTTTGATCTGAACCGTTGACAAACCGGATTCGCTACGGCCTGGATCGAACTCTGCTGGCAAAAAGACCCATGAGAAAAGTGCGTCAGCGTCCAACGGCCTTGGCGACAATCGAATGCCCTAGACCCGGGGTTATGATACTGACCGTCAGATCGTGACTTCATTTGATCGTATCCGTTGGATTGGAAAGATGGGAAGACTGTGTAAAAGAGTGTGTCTCTCTCTCCCCGCCCTCGCCTCGCCTGGTGTCTCTGCGTGCGTGTGGGCGCTCTTCCCTCGATCTGTGTTTTCTTTGTCGCCGCACAGCGTCGTTTTTGGGGGGATCCTACCCTCGTTTGTGGTTTCTCTGAGGAGCGCTTGACGTCCTCTATTGTTGAATGCAACTTTTTTTGTTTTTCTTCTTTTTGACTCCTTCATTTTCGAGTTTTTGATCGGGCGCAAGCTTTTCTTTCCCCTTTTTTCTGGGAGGAGCAATCATTTGTTTCTGCTGGTGCACGAGGGTCTGTTCTTTCTTCGACTCCTAAAGAGCATTTTCGGGCTGAATCTGGAGTGTGGAGGTAGGTGGTTGCAGGCAACGTTTATAAAGGAGCTCGGCCTTTAAGCTTCCTGTGGCCTAGCTTGCCGACAACTTCGGCGGCTTCTTGTTCAGCTCCTTTTGGACTCCTCCGGTCCTTCCTGATACGGCATTCTTCTTTCGTTCTTGGTGCGACCTATTTCTCAGTCTCATTCTCTCTGTCTCTCGTTTTGTTTATCTTTTTTGAGCTGCAGTTCCTTTTCTTTCTTTGACGGAGGAACTACATTTGTGTCCTGTGCTCTAGAGGACTGTAAGATCTCCTCCTTGTTCGATCTCCGCTTCGCTTGATGTCATTCCTACGGCCTGTTTTCCAGATCTAGATTTCTCCACGACAGTATCCATCTACAGTTTCTTGAGGGAGACAAACTGTGACCATGACAGAGACTGGAAGCTGTAAAACTGAAGCGAAAATCTGCGCGTGACGCTCTGAGTGTGTCGCCGTGATATTGTCTACTACGGTACTCCTCCAGTCCTACTACGCTGGTGCTCGTCGTTAAGGTTTCCTCCCCTCCCACGCGTTGTATCGCAATCACCGGTATGGGAAAGGACGCGCAGTTTGATGGAGAGACGATGGTGGAGGTGTGGAGATCACCAGGGCCGCGGCCATCTCACGTTACCGCCCCCGACGCCGCCGCAAGCTTGATGCTCGAACCTACAGATCACGTTCATTCTCCCACTTCAGTTCTGGGAGGCAACAACAAGGTGGAGTGGGAAGGCGTGGGAGGTCTGGAGTCCTTGCAGCTGCAAGCGCTCAAGAACGTAGCATCACGCGGTGTGCTATGGACACATCCTACTGAAGCGGTGTCCATCGTTTTCACATTGCACCACGGGGGAGATGTGGAGGCGGATGGGAACTGTCTTTTCACCGCGTTCCAGCGAGCAATGCAGTTGCGGGAATCGCCGCTGGAGGTCAGGTTGCGCACCGTGAAGCGGTTCCTGAAGGAGTTCCAGAGCTGCACTGTCGATCAGCAGGTTGTCAACGACATGGTTAGCCATTTGTACTCGCCCGATGTGACGACCGGATGGGGAGTCCATATCCTTCAGGATGTGAAACTCCTTGCCAGAAAGACTGACAGAGAAGCCTTGGATGCCAGCATCGAGGAACTTGTTCAGGTTGGTGTCTCGAGGTATGCAGCCTTTTCCCAATCACAACCCAACAAGATGCATCCTCATATGTTCCAACTGATGAGGCTGTTGTGATCAGACCTTTGGAGCAATATCGCCCACAGAAAACTCTTGAAAACCTCCCAGTGCACCATGTTACAAAACACAATCAAATCCACTTTCAGCTATATTGGGATTTTTGGGACTGCTTCCGTTTGATAGAGATCTTGAAGTGGGCCTTGCAGACTTCCCTGTTTTCGCCAATGTCCCAGGACCTTGAGGACTCATTCCTAGCAATATGGCTTTTTTTCGCTGGGACCCTAGAGCCTGTCCTACCTAGGGCACTAGCTGAAACTGTAGATTGTGTGTTGAAAGCAATTTTCATCATTTCACATTGACCTTTAGAACAATACAGCATATGTTAAGAAACACAATTAAATCTACTTGCAGCAGCTATGTTGGGACTGCTTACATTCGATAGAGATCTTGACCCTGGCAGAGTTTCCTGTTGGTGAAATCCAATGTCCTGGGACCTCTGGGACTTGTTCCTAGCAATATGGTTTTGTTTGCTTGGGACCTTAGAGCCTGTCCTACCCAGGGCACTAACAAAAACTGTAGATTATTGTGTGTTTAAAGCAATTTTCATCATTTCACATCACTTTGAATAATCTAGCAGCAATGTGAGCAGTTTGATATTGTAATGTCAGAGGCAGTGATGTCTCTTGAGTACTGCTAGCCAACATCATAATGGAGTCTTCCTGTTGCTTTCTGAAATGTGACGGAAACTCTTGATGCAGATTTTGTATAATGTTTTGCCCAAATTTTTGGGCAGATTTATTATGTACCTAACTACACCCTCTGTCTGGAGCTGATAAAGTGAGTGGGTAGTCATGGCAGCTCGTCACTGCTATTCATGATGAAGGTGAAGGTCTGACTCTTAGTGAGTGACTCTCATAAGGTTACAACTGCACTTGTTGTGTCCCCTTCAAAGTGTTGCTGTGAAGATTTTTGTGCAATCTCATAGATATGAGATAGCCTGTTAGTTTGTTGATCATATCTGAATCACTGATTTCTTAGCTGCTGTTATTTATTCTCACCTGCTGGTCAAGATGTATGTGAATAGAAAGGTGACCACCACGTGATCAAGTGAGGTGATCAAATGAGGTGATCCAAGATCAGAAACTCTGGTTAATCTCATATGTTGTTTCCATGTTCGACAGGGACTCAGCAGCAGAGTCAATTATGAAGGATCGCTGCATTCCAGTCACCAATGGGGAGAGCTGGGCAAAGTATATGTCAGTATCTGGCAGTTGCAATGATGAATATGATATAATTACTCTACAGTATACGGAAGAAGGTTTGTTGAGTGTTGACGAGAACCAAGAAGGACGAGCAGCAGCTTTTGGGGATGACATTGCTATTCAATGTCTGGCTTCAGAGTATGAACGTGAAATCTTTGTGGTATGTTGTTTTTGCACTTTTACACTATCCTACCTTTGGTTGGTCTGAACAAATGCAGACCTTGAGTTTCTGGCGTTGAATTCAGAGTTCTTTGCACGGTGTTTTGTCTTTGGACACGCAGTTGGTTGCACTTCAAAATGGTTGGTGATAACATCTGTTCTAGTGTATGGGAGGCAAACTTAGTACCAGTACATGCCATTGAACTTGAATCACTACTGCTGTAAGTAAGAGGGGATCCCTGATGCCAGGTGCCAGTATATGTCTCACCTCATTGATCTCTTCCAAACCATGAATCAGTGCTTTGTATTGGGCTTCCAGGTCCAGGCACATGGGACTGATGCGATGGTGGAGAGCAGCAACTGTTTGTTTTTCCTTCCTCATCGGCCTAGTCCACAAGCTCAAATCCGCCATCCACCTGTTTTCCTTTTCATGAAGGGAACAGGTACAATGTGCACCTCTAATTTGACTGCTGTTTGTAGAGAACATCCTGCCATTAAAGATTTGTTTCACCAACTTGTCTCCTCCATGCTAGGACATATTTGTTTGCAAGGGCAAGCTGATGCAAGAGTTTGGGATTTGTTATGTATAATAAAATTCTGTGGAGAATGTCGCCAGAATTAATGATATGCTTTATCCTACATGAAGTGATCAAGCAGATAATTGGAGCTGTCACATTTTTGTTGGAGCTGGACTCAGCATCTTGTATGAGTTCTATGGAAGACTGATGATGAACAATTGGGTTTGGGGAACAGGTTGGTGCAGTGCAGGTGCAGATCACTATGAGCCAATCATAGCAAACCCCGCATCTCATCTACCTCAGGAAAAAGCAGCTATTGTGTTGTAGGCTTTCTGTTAACAACACCAAGCCTGAGTTTGTACCACTAGAAATTTTCCAGTCTCTTGCAATTTTTTTTACCCCCAACCATAAGTCTCTTATATAACATGAAAGAGGATGAGAGACAGGAGTATTCACTCCAAACCCACCTTTGAGTACCATAGCACTGGAGACAGAGAGCCCAAGTTTGGAAGCCACTGGGCAGGGAGACACTAGAGCCATCAAGGATGATGATGCACCTACTGTGACATCAGGATCATGATCAGCTTTTGGTAGCATACTGATGATCAATGGATCAGTTTACATTTCTACAGGAGTGCCAGAACTTCCTGGGCAGGTAAACCCCATTCTACCACCAGTCGAGATAATCCAATGAGCCATAAGAATCCTGAAGAATTGAAGCACTTCAATCTTCAATTCTGCGATAGACTATATGATGTGGAAGCTGGTTTGTAAGGATTCCATGAGTCAGAAGAGAGTGAGAGTGGATTCTTCTCTAGATGATGTGTAAGCTGGTTTTGTTAGGATTCCTCAAGTGAGAAGAAAGAGAAACCTGGATTCTTCACTAGACAATGTGTTAGTTGGTTTGTTCAGATTCCTTGAGTGAGAATTGAGAGATACCTGATTCTTCACTAGATGATTTGTAACCTGGTTTTTGTGGGATTCAATGAGTCAGAAGAGAGAGATGATACCTGATTCTTCTCTCTGCCATTTTGCCTCCATTCGGCAAGGAAACACCCACTCCCAATGCATACGTTTCTTATTGTCTTCACTCGGTAGTGTCTTCTCAACAGGTTTCTGTATTTGTTTCCATATTTCTTTATTCTGATTAGTTGCTGAAGTTGTCTTAAAATTACAGTATCAGCCATATACACAAATGTAATCTCTGGTTCTTGATTAACCAACTCAGATCACCGTGCTACTCTCCAAGCAACCATTGGTTCAAGCCAATTGCACATTTGCAACACGAGCATTTTGCCCAGGCTGCACTCAGAGAAAAAGGTTTAATATATCCACTGAAGAGGCCAGGGTTTTTTCTTCCAATTTCCTGAAGTATGTCCAGTGTCAAGGATCCTCAGCATTAATTAGCATTAAATGGTTGACTGTCCACCAGTTGGTTTGCCCCCTTCCATGGTTAAAATTCAGATTCAGGCCTACAGATTGTGGAAGTTGTTACAAACTTTATAATCCACCTTTGATCTTTGACATGCTTTTAGGAGCGGTTTCCACTAATGGGCTTGGGCATAGCACCATAAAAATTAAAAATCTCTCATCGGTCCAAAGTGCAAAGGGTGGTCAATTTGGGTTTACACTAGGGTGATTTGAGACCCAGGCACTCAGAAAGTCTTGTTGGAATCCTACATGGACTACTATGAATAATGTTGTTTGGGTCGTTGAGGTATTTATCCAGGCCCAACTCTTTGACCACCTTGAACAATCTTTACTTTTAAAAATTTTTAATTCAATTTCATGGGCCCTCTTTGAAAATGTTTAATTATAGTGCATTTCAGCCAACAGAAAAGAATTCATGACTTTCACATATGAAGATTTATTGTAATGATAAAATTATAAAATTTCTTGGAGAGAAGTCCTCAATTTTGTTCTCACAACATTTTGATTTTGTGAACAAAATAAAGGAGATTGTGAAGATCAAAGAAAAAAAGATAAGGCCATGTGAACGCATGTGTTCGTTCTTTAGTCCAAATTGGGTGATGGCCCATGGGTTTGCCCATGGTCTTATCCAAAAAACAAGGTATGATAAAATTCTATAGTTCATGGGGCAAGAGTTCTAATGTAAGCAACTCCTTAATAAGAGATAAACAACACACATGCAAAAGATCTGTGGACAAACACTATGATTGTATGCACAAGATCATCAACCTATGTAAATACTGTCTCCGCTTAACTAGGGGAACATCATATGTAGCATCATATGTAATGTGGTACTTAACTAACCTTAACTCAAGTATCTCATAATTTCAAAAAAGCTAAGTGCATGAAGCACAAACTAGAGTTAAAATAACTGTTTGAAGTAACTTATGAGATTGTTGACATCCAACCTATACAACAGGAGATGCTTATCAATTTGAACTCCAGAATATAAAAAATTGATTGATGGTGCAAAATCTTCATTGTCTTTTTAATTTCAAGAACCACCACTTGAGAACTATTAAGTTAATTATAAAACACCAAACTGTTGTGACAGTCAAGAGTTAATTCACCTATTTCTGCACAATAGTTAAGGAACAGAAAAGTCTGAACTATGCATATAATACACTGAAAACTACTGTTGTGAGTAGAAATCTTCAATTGAACAAAATAGAGGCGAAAATAAACTTCAACCAAAGTTGAATGATTTTACTGCAACAAAAAGTTCAATAGGCAAACACCAAGCACCCTGCTAATGACAATTTAGTCATAATGCTGCACCCAGTGTACGAATCTTGTGCTGAAACCAAGCAAAGAGAGTCCCAACACACATACCTTCTCATCTGCATTACTGAAATTGAGCAGGAGTACGACATGAAACTACTCACATCTTAAGCACCAAATGAAACTACTAGTAGAGGTGGACATGTTTCAAACCATTTTTGCCCCAAGTAACTACAGGGTGAGAGTGGATGCTCCTTTGCATAATTGATTGTGAACATTGAGCAACAATTTGTAGTTTCACTGGACGGACAATGGAACATCCATAGGGGTTTCGCCTCCTGCAGTAGTTTACTGCCAATTTGTACGAGAACTCTGCATGATCTATCCTATAGTGAGACAGCCACAACACTTTGACCAAAATTCTATGGGCTGTATGCAACTTAACGTAAAGATTGGGGCTGCAGGATGGAATAGGGGATGGGGATTGGAATGTAATTCTCAACCCCACAAGAAAATTGTACTAGTTATCGGTCTCTGATTCACAGAGTGTCCACACTGAAAAGCCTCATTGAGCACTGGCACTACCCAGCAGCCTCTCATTATCATACTCAAAACACAACCAGACCTAGCAGCCAATTCTTCTGTGAGTATTGAGTAACCACATGTTATGCAGAAACAATCATTGGCAATAGTCATGAGTAAAGAGTAAAGCAGGGAAGACAACATCTCAAATCACAAAAGATTTCAAAAGCAGCCTCAGCCTGTGTTGGTTATGCGGTTGATGGTTGAAAGAGCCCATTCTGCTGTCTCTTTCAACTGCTGATCATCTGATGATGTGCACTCATCAACAAAGTCCTTATAGAACACAGCTTGGTTGAACAAAGGTGCAGCACTGGGTCCCAAAGTGTCAGCCAGATCTCCCATCACGCCAATTGCTGCCTTAGTCACAGAGTCATCCCTGCAGCAGGAATCAACAGAAATCAGAATCAGAAGACAAACACACAGAAAGAAAGTGTCTGAGCATAAGTGCTGGTCTAAGAGACAGAGGGAAGTGGAGAGCTAAGGTGCAAACAGCAGAGCTTGACAAGACAGTGCACACGCACCATGTAAACTTCAAACACTGCCCTCTGCCACCATCTCTCAACTCAAAATGAGGGGCACTAAACTGAACAGGCATGTAACCACAAGATGACCTAGCTGTGTAGTAGTGAACAGTAATGTTCCAAATGGTAGGAAACTCTTGCACAATGCAACAGCATACATACCTTTCCTTGTCCTGGTAAACATTCTCAATAAATTGTAAGATATGGCCTGCATAGGGGACCATCAGCTCAGCCTTATTGCTCTTAAACCCCTGGAAGATTCCAGAATATGCTTCCAAGATTCCACTTCGTAGCTGATTGTTGTAATCTATCATCTCCTCATCACGAATTGCTTGCTGGGCTGTAAGCTCAGCAGCACCCTGGAGCATGGGCATTGCATAAATGAGATATTTTTCAAAGTGCTCCCCAATTGCCAAGGCAATATCCCCAAAGCAAGAGAATATGGGAGGCTTCACAGAGCGATGCAGTTGGTTGCTGGATAGATCCTTCAGCAATTGTGTCATGATACCATCACAAAAAGGTAGCACTTTGTCATCCAACGCACGACAGATATCACCAACCACACCCACTGTAACAGCACACACCTGCACAAATCAAACTGATCTTTAGAAAAACTTGTAGGGGAGAATATAATGAACTAGAATACAAAAGACAGGAAATCCAATGTGGGGAAAATCACATAGCACATGACTATGTACAAGACTTTTAACATACAAGAAGGCCTCCAGGATGAATCCTTTGAACACACCTGGTACTCTTCAAAGTTCTGGAGACCCATTTCCAAGTACCGATAAAACTCTGGCATATACTTGCCAAACTCAGGACCTGTTGAATATGCCAATGCCCCAATTGCAAGCATAGCTTCTTCATGGACTGTAGCGCTCCGGCAGGCAAACACACGGAGGAAAAGACTCATCATCTGATCTCCATACTGCACTATTCCTAACTTGGTTGTGTCTGATGCTCCCAGCTTTTGGATAATGACCTGCATAAACCCAATGCAGAATAATTACTTAGATTTGAACAAGAAGAATGCTACAATCCTCAAATGTCTTCACCTCAGACCATGGAAATGAGTAACTGCCAGTAAGGAAACAAAATTGCAATCAGAAAAATTAGGTCATTGAGAACATCCATTTGAAATCATGAGCACTGGCTTTGCGCTTGCCTGCAATACTCCACACAACAGGGCCTGAAGTTCACTCTGCTTTTCTCTGTCATCAGAGGAGAGAACAGCCATCTCCAGAGTGTGGTTAAGCTTCTGCATAATGACAGGCACTAGCTGCATCACCATTGCAGCAGTGTCCTGTGTTGAGATTCTCACAACCTCATTCAATGTCTCATAGGCTGACGTCCGAAGTCGTGAATCGCCTGCATCCTCTCTATCTGTTGTAGCCAGAAGCGCTTGAACAATATTTTGGAAATAGGGTAACAGAGGTGATGGAACTCCTGAATTGTCCTCGTAACCTTGTGCCAAGAAGTAGATTGCTCCACAAACCTTCTCAGCCACATTAGGTGTGTCATTGATGCTTTCTAGAAGCACTTTAAGAATCACGGGCAAATTCTCTTGAGTAATAATTGGGAATTGCACATTTGGCCCATGAAGAAACTCAAAAATCCTTCCCAACGTCCAGGCCGTGGTATCCTTCACATGGTTATTCTCATCCTTCATGGCACTCAGCATGAAGTTCAATGCCACATTTACCAATGGGGCAAGCTTCTCCAAGGATGGCCCCTCCAGAATGGAACCAAAAGCATAAGTCGCAGCCTCTCTACACCGCCAATCTGGCTTGGACACATTCTCTTGTACATAGGGCATCACTAACAGAACAACATCATCACCCACTGCTCTAGCCACTAGGCCCAAGCAAGTACCTCCTGCCATGGCAAGATTCCAAGCTCCCTCTTCTTGATCTTGCTCCTCGTCCTGCTTTGTCAAAGTCTCCAGTAACATAGGCACCAAGGCTGGCAATGCCTTTTTGATGAACTGGAAATATGGCACCTCAGAGTCTCCACTGTACTCCTCCTGAATCTCGATCTCCTCATCACAGATTGAGCTCCAGAACTCGACTGCCTGTAAAGCCACCGGTTCCTCGTCTTCCTTTACAGCCTTGGATGTGATTGCAAAAATGTCCTGCATGTAGGGCGCCAGTTTCTCATAGTATGTGGAACCAATCGAGACCAGACATTCAAACGCAGCCTGCCTCACTCGACTGTCTGGTGACCATGTCGCCTCGCACACCACTCTCATGATGTAATCCCTTTCCATATCATTCTCAAAATTCGTTTGAGCGAAATCCAAGGCATTGTAAAGAGCATTAGTGGCTGCCAACCTGACATCGTTGCTAGTCTCCGAAGCATTCATGCCCTGCACGACGGCGGTCAAGATGGAGTTCACCTGCTCTTGCGCCAGACTCTCGGCCGATACCTCCTCGCAGACATACCCTAGGGTTTCCAGCGTCGCCTGCTTCAGGTGCGCCGGTTGCTGCACTTGCAACCCCCCCATGTTGGCCAGCAATGATCCAACAAGCTCCGGCCATTCTCCCTGAGGAAGTTCGATAGCCGCAATTTTGGCGATCACCTGCGCGGACGTATGCCTCGCATCAGGAACCACGGAAGACAAGGTTTGCGAAAGCGCCCCCTTGATTTGCGCCTTCACGGTTGGATCCAAGGAGATCCATCGACTGACTAGCTCTTGCTTACGCCCGGTCTCCTTGGCGTCCAATGAGTTCTTGAGAATAAGCCCGGCAAGCTTACGGCTATCAGGGGGTTTCTCATTGTTTGCGAGTTCATGCGAGAGGGAGATTAGAAAACCCGCAGGATTTTGCTCCTGGAATTGCTTCAAGCTCTCCTCTGCAACCTTGCGCACAACGCCATCTGCCGACTGCGCATTCAGCAGGACCTGCGTCACCTCCTGCGCCATCTTGTGCTCGTCCCACAGACCCTCCCCACCAACTCAGAGACTTGCTCTACTACAACTCGCTGGCTGCAGCAAGCCACTCTTGCGCACGCCACTACTTGTTCCTTCTCCTCTCGATCGATCACGCCACCCCCTCGCAAGTGCAACAATGCTCTGCGCGGGAATTGAAGAAGACGACGCCAGGGCCGGAAACCCTAGCAGGCAGGGTGGTATGCCGCCCCGACTCGCAGGCCGCAGTCGTAATACGTACTTCGTTATGTATTTACTACGTATTCGACAATGGACTCGTATCATCCGTATAAGCAATGAGTTTTTAAAAATACACAAAGGTATTTTCCCGTATTTTCCCTAATTTTTACTCTTGCCCTCATGGTATAATTAGACTAGCACCCCATATTTATTTACCTTAAAGTAAAATTTCAGAAAAAACCGTAAATATCTTGTATCCTAAAAGGATAATTTAAAGGGAAGGAAAAAAAAACCATAAATACCCTTAAACCAAAGATTTAAATTTTTAAATTTTTTTTGGGTAGATATATCCTTGCCCATAGGGTGTGAAAAATCATATACCAAACCCACCCTTCACCTTGAGGATAAATTTTAAGAAAGTAACAATTGGGATACTCTTCTTTTACCCAAAGGATCAAATTTTAAAAGAAAATTCATAGGTAAAACACCAATTGTTAAAAGTAATTGATGGATTTATAATTAGTTGTTGAACTTTTTATATGCATAAAATTTTCATAATTTTTATATGCATAAAATTTTCAATTTTTGATTTTTTTTATAAAATTTTAGATTTGTACAATTTCTCGTCTTGGGGGGAGTGTGTGTATGTGTGTACAGGAAATGGGACCCTGTTTTCAAATTTGGGCCTGAAAGTTTTTTGAAGTTCAAACAGTCCAGAATGAACCCGCTCTCCCACCAGCACACCATCCATTGGACGCCCGTTTTTACTCAGTTGCGATGAACCTCAACTGAGTTAATAGTACCTTTTTCAGGTTTGGCAAAAATTATATATTTTTTTAAATGCTGAAATTTTAGAAAATTAAGGTCTCTTTTTTGCTGAATTTTTTTTTAAATTATTGTTTATTGAAGCCGAAATTTATTTATCTGCCCTTTTTATGGGCCTGATAGTGCAGCCTGCAGAGATTTATGCTTCTTTTTATTTTTAATTGCAAGGTTTTTTCTTTTTTTTCTTTTTGATTTTGTGTATGCAATAAATCTAAAAAATAAACCATACTTTTCAATGGCTAATGGTATGTCAATGGTTAGTGCACTATGTCTTGGAGGGGAGGTTCTAGGACTCAAAGCTTTTTGTGCTGGATATTTTTCAATTTAATAAAGTTTTGTCAAAAATAATAATAATAATAATTTTGTGCCAAATTTAATTTTTTAAAATAAAATAATTATTCACCAATGAGATGCCAAACCTGAAAAGGTACTACGGTATAGGCAGGAAAATATTTAACTACTAAGGTGATTAGATGGTTTATAGATAGATAAAGGCTGTTTTTCCTACCTACCTACTTTAAAGCGACAAGCAGGTTGTGGGTAAATAGTATGTTTTTCCTACCTACCTACTATAAAGCCACAAGCAGGTTGTGGGTAAATAGTATGTTTTTCCTACCTACCTACTGTAAAGCCACAAGCAGGTTGTGGGTAATAGTATGTTTTTCCTACCTACCTACTGTAAAGCCACAAGCAGCTTGTGGGTAATAGTAAGTACGTACGTAGAGAAAAAAAAGCAACTACACTAACTACCATGGTTAGATACGGAACTGGAATTTAACAGAAAACTGTTTCCTGATCACTTACCATTCATCCTTCATGGGTTGGCTGGTGGGTGCTGGTTCACTGTGTTCATCAAAGCATGTGCCAAAACTGAAGCAAATTTTGAAAAACTGGTCTTAAACCTCAAACCCACCCCCTGAAGAATGTACGCATAAAGAAAGAACTAGGCAGTTTTTTCCTTTGTATATTTTGGTGGCTCCTTGGCCGTAATTTTGTGCTGGACCTTATAACCTCTCGTAAGATGCCCGTTTTCAAAAAAAACAAAAACCGAGCCTGTTCTTGGAGCAGGAGAAGGGTCTGCTGCTTTCAGAGCCTTCCGGAATTTTGGGTACCTTCCACTCAGCCTTCAGCCTCACAAACGCACCTCCAATTCTGGAAGGGTGTGAAAACAGGCCCTTCTCCTGTCCGCAAAGACCTGCCATTTTATTTTTCCTTTGTATTTTCAGGGTTTAACCGACCAAGCCAAAAAGAGTAAAACTTTCAGGGATCACAACAACTCACTCTCGTGAGCAAACCAGCAGTTCGATAAAACCCTAAAGAGGGAAAGTGTCTCGAAACCCTAGAAAGCAAGCGTAGCGATTCCGCGGTTACACAGTTGAAGCTCCGCTTTGATTCTCGCTCTAATTCTCTGTTGTGTATCAGTGCTTCTGCGCGTTTGCGGTATTTTTTTCGTTGCCTCGGTGTTATTTTGTTTGTTTTTGGAAGCTCGAGCGATGGCGGCGTTGAGTATCAGGAGAGGGAACGCTCGGTTACCGCCGGAAGTGAACAGAGTGCTGTACATCAGGAACTTGCCTTTCAACATCTCCTCGGAGGAGATGTACGATATCTTCGGCAAGTATGGTGCGATTCGTCAGATTCGTATCGGCACTAACAAGGACACGCGAGGCACGGCTTTTGTGGTCTACGAGGACATCTACGATGCCAAGAATGCAGTGGACCATCTCTCGGGCTTCAACGTCGCCAACCGGTATTTGATCGTGTTGTATTATCAGCATGCTAAGATGTCGAAGAAGTTCGACCAGCGCAAGAAGGAGGAGGAACTCACCAAACTTCAAGAGAAGTACGGGGTTTCAACAAAGGACAAGTAGAGAGGGTTTCGATTCCTGAACCGCAGCCAAAAAATTACAAAAAAAGGTAAAGGTCGCCCACCGGTTATGAACTCCTTGATTGTTTTGATTCTTGAAGTTTGAGGAGGCAATTGTACAATCAGGAAAAAATTGTTTGTGTGCTTGTCTTTCATGGTTTTGGATTTCATCACTTCCAAGGACAAAGTGGTTAAAGGATGTCTGTAAGCTCACTGCTAGGTTTAGGGATTAGGAGGGTTATCTACAAAGAAAGGAAACAGAAAATCTATACAGATCTTTTCTTTTGTCTAACTTTTGCATGTGCTATATTGAGTTGAAGGGCCTTCTTAGGTTATTTCCCATTCTGTGACACAGCTCCTCTTTCTTCCAGAGTCTTTGGATTCATTGAAGGTCTTGTTTTAGAATGCATATCACATTCCATTCTATGACTGGAATTTTTCTTGTCATCAAAGACCTTGCTGTAGTGAGATGAAGGCAACTTGTGATGACCTTTGGATTGCCTCATGAAATGTGGTAGTTCACTTCTTTGATGACAGGAAATAGGAAAGTGTCTCCACAAGGACTTGGTGCACCCACAACCCAATTCCAGAATATGCTCACCAGAGTGCACAAATTACAGCAGGATTTGTTGGAGGAGAGAACCAATTCTAGGTTTATGCAGAACAGAGAACTGGTTATTCTTTTTCCTTGTTGCTGAGTAGTCTTCATAGAGCCTCAAACCATGTAATGACCTGATTACAGTAGTTTTTCCTTGTATGGTACTCTAGCTTTGTTCATACACATACAAATCACCTGAAGGATTGCTGAAAAAGCATGTGGCTGCTCTGGTTAGTGATGCATGTCAGACTCTGGAGATTGTTCTCAATGATAAATCACAGCTGAGTTGATCCATACAGTGCTTGAAGTGGGGGTTATGGTCGGTGGTGAATGCCATACATGTCACTGTTGAAGGTTCCTCAACATGCATATGTGTGTTGCAGTTCAAACTGTCGATGATTTATCTCATTGTTTTCACTTTTGTTGGGAGTTTTCTCTTTTTTATGCTTGCTGATTATTGTTGGTTTGTTGTCAAATCTGAACTATCCAAGACTTTATCATAAGATCATCTCTCACTTTTCTTTTTAGGTTGACTTAAAACATAAGCATAAAACACCTTCTCAGTACTTATGAAGTAGATTGATCTTACAGATGCAATCAACAGACAATCTTCTATTCTACTGTACATGTTCTTGCAAGAAATTCAAGTCTGGCACATTGGAAGAGGTTTTCTGTGTAATTGAAGCAAAGAATAGTGAAGAAGAAAAAATTCACATCATCATTCTCCTCTGTCTGCCATGCTTTAAGTGAAGAAATTCCTGTCTGGCACATTTGAAGAAAATTTCCTCCTTGCTAAAGCAAAGAATTCGGAACAAAAGGAATCAAAACCATATGCACATGTTAGCACCAATCCCTTGTTTCCTGATGTAACACTTTCTATCAGTCCAGACAAGGTGTTGCCCAGTGGTTGGACACTTGTGCTCCTCATATACATGATGATGCTTGAAGCCATTGAGGTCATTGAGGATGATGCTGTACCACAGCAAGCACATTAAAACCCTTGGAATGTGCATTGCCATCACTGATCAGAGGCTTGACTGCTGGTAAAGATCCTGTAAAGATCGAGGAGCTTGGAGGAGAAGATTGTCATCTTCAGCCAAAAAGGAAACAGGGGTTGAGCTGCATCCAGTGCACTCAGAACTGTTCCTCTGACATGTGCACTAGGAAAAGTTTCAAAGTTGAATTGACTTGTGTAATCTCTGTTTGGTGGCAATCTTTCAATGTCTTTCAGTGGATATTCTTTTTCATGGCAGCATGTTGAGCATTGAGGATTTGTGGCAATGAGCACATTGGAAGCTTTGGGGCTGCTCAATTGCACAGAAATCTTGAGAAGAGTTCCTGTCTTCCTGTCTAGAGCTAGGAGCAATGTTCAGGCACATATAAAGGTGCACACTCAGAACCCACTGTGCATCTCTCACATTTCTCATTTGATTTCTTTTTGATGCACCAATGCTTATTCACTGATCCTTGCTGATTTCAGTGTTCAAGATTGACTCACAAGAAGTTGATTGAAACTAAGATTATGAATTTGTCTCCTTACAAAATTCTTCCATTCTTAGTTGTTCTAGCATGTATCCAACTACGTTGTGGACATCACCATACTCGCGAGCAACCTCTAGAGCCAACTTCTTGACTTGATCTGGGTTCTTTACATCAAGGGAGACATTCTTGGAAGCTAATCCAAGGTAATATTCCTCCAACCTTATGTATTCCTCTCCCATTCCTTCACCAAAGACCTCATCAACACATTCTTTCACAAGCTCTCGTTTCAGCTTTAGAATAGGGAGTTGCAATGCTCCTGCTGTTGCACTCCGCTTCAAAACTTGACCCACTTCAGCCTTGAAATCATCATGCTTGCACCTCTCCAAACTGCCGAGCTTGCCATTGGTATATTCTCTCTTATACTTGTTGTTCAAACTGTTTGTCAGCCGCTCTTGTATGTACATGGACCTGTTGCATTCTTGATGCCAACACCTACTTATATGCCTCAGCTTCAACTCCTTTTCTGAAGCTTTTGACGCATTTAATCTCTCCATGACATGCCACTCTAGTGTATGTGGTGTTGCTTCTCCAATTCCGAGTTTCGCTTGTGTTGTCGGGAATCTAAATTTCTGGATCTGCAGTTCAATAATGCTGTGTGTGTGAGTGAGAGAGAGAGAGAGAGTGTGTGTTGTGGTCAACATGTCTTGTTTCCAAATCCTTTGAGAATTATACATAGAAGAAGAGCAATTTGAGGAGAGCGAGAGCGAGAGAGAGAGAGAGAGAGTTTGTGTGTATGTGTTGTGGTGACACGTCTTGTTTCCAAATCCTTTGGGAGTTACACATAGAAGAAGAGCAATTTGAGTCCAGCAGTCGCACAGAAATCTCAAACAGCAGAGTATACTGAGTTCCTGTGTGTGTGTGGAAGCAAGGAGACTTTGAGGTACCTCGTCTAGTGATGTGTTGCACAGTGAAGTCAAATCGGCGATTGCATCAAGTTTCTTGTATTTCTTGGGACCTTTCTTCCCGCTACTGTTGCTTTGTCTGCCGAAAAGAGTTGACATCGTGTTGGCAAAAACCTTGGGATTGAACTGCTTCCAAATCGCCCTCTCTCTCCCTTTCTTCAGATTGAAATACCTGCGCGGAGTAAGACCGTGACAAGCTGCTAAAATAGTCATGTCAGGATCAACCGACTGCTGCTGTTGTTTGTTACCGGAGTCGGAAAAACAATGCGGAACAAATCTGTTGTCGGCCCTCGACTTTCTTGTTAGGTCCTTCCCACCACAGAACATAACTGGAGTACTACTGGCAACATGATTGTTGTTGAAATTCCCGAGAGCATCAGCGTAGGTTCCATGCAACTTTTGAGCGTTCAGGGATTGTAATGCTAAAACACTGTTGGTGGAATCATTGAACGTAGGTGATTTTCTGTGATTTTGTGAAGTAGCAGCAGCAGCTACGACATTGGCATCAATGGCAGGTCGCTTGTGGTAAGAATCATTAGCAGCTTCCACTCTTCCTTTCTTCGGACTGGACTTGGAGTCCTGAAAACAGAAGTAATTGGATTCAGGCACATTGAGCATCACATCTGGTGCAGCAGCAGCAGCAGCAGAAGAAGAACTGTTCATCAGATTCTCTCTTTGTGCAACTGCTGCTGGCTTCCACAAAATTGCATGATGATCTCCATGCAAAGAAACTTGTTGTTTGGGCGGCACCACAGGCTTCCAGGGACTTCCCAAACTGGCACTGAACTCCTCGAGGGTAATTCCCCTCATCATGATGAAGATGCTTCTTGAATCGCGTTGCACCAACATGCAAATCCTAAGCAACTGAGCTTCACGAATTCAAGTACTTCTGTATTGGCTGACATTTTGGTCATGATTGCTTGCAGGGATTGACGTGCAGCTACGTTTAAAGAGAGATTATGACATCAGTTTTGCAACATCATCACAGTGTAAATCTCTTATCCCCTTGTGTCTTTTTTCTTTTCCATTTGATCTAATTGTGTTCAGAAAGAGGTTTGGTGGTGGATGGGGAGAAAAAGGGAGAGATATGAGAGGAATGAAGCTGAAAAAACAAACAGGAAATCCAAGTCCCTTGGGATCTAGATCATCACTGAAAATGGGGTTTTTTGGTCTATATGGATTGGAACTATCTATGCTTTTGGGATTAGGATCATCACAGAATCTATCACTAAATGGATTGGGTGGCTGATTCAGCCACTTTGTAAGTCAAATTACATGACAGAATATGCCAGTATAGGGGCATATTTTTATTATCTGGCATATTTTTATTATCTGCCAGATTATGTTCCATAGCCAACAGTTTTAAATTTGAAATTGCATACCGAAGGGCAACCAAATAGATCAAACCTTGTTCCCAAGAGAATTGTAAGAAAATAAATCTAGAGGACATTGCAAGAGAAATAAGGCTGCAAAGCACAAACCAGAAGTTGGTGACCACAAGACCAGCAATTTGTTCATCAGTATTCCATCCCAAGGACCATTTGCTTCATCAACATCACACTTGCACTAAATAGCCTTCAACCTACAAACACATCTAGTAGACAAAATGCTGAATGCTGATATCAAGTATAGATTGGAAAAGAGGAGAGAGTTTCATGCTCCACTCACAATAAATCTGAAGCAGCATGAGAAGGGCCTTCCATTGCTGCACTGCCATGACCACAAAGAAAGCAAAAGAAGCACAACCCAACCCAAAGGCTTCAAATGGAACTTTGGGAGTCTCCCAAGAGAGAACTGTGGCTTCAAATTTCTGCCTACCATACCAGGAAACTGTAGCTTCACCAGTAATCACATTTTCATGGTCACTGTGAAGCACAATTTAACATTACTTGGGAATGGAAATGGAGGACTAGAACGTCACTACTCTCTAGTACTTTTTTTGGAGCTTGTTACTTCAAACAATTTGTGCACATGTTGCATTTTCTGATCTTGTGACACAACTACATCACCTCAAAGAAGATTGAATTGAAATATCTGTGTGCAAGCTGTATAAATCGGCAAAGCTTGGGGCAAGCATCAGGGTTCATGCAAGATCAAAGTTCTACATCACAGAATCAAGACATCCATTGAGACAACGTGTCATTGTGAACTACTCACTCAAGATGGAGCATTTGCCTAAATCTCTGGATGAAGATTGCCATGTCGCAGAAAATGTGAAGATTGTTCCTTGCAAAACATGGTGTGGGAATCTTTTTTAAGGATACCTTTTGGGAATCAACCTACTGGCTACATGGTTGTGGGTGTTTTGTGTTCTTGGAATTGGGAATGAGCTTACTTTGTTATGTCCATCATTAGAGGAAGACAAGACACAAGACAGTAATTCTATTTGGCTTAACCTTTTCATTCTTCTCCTTGTTTCTTCATATTGCCTCGGATTGACACCGAGTGATCTATTGTGTGATGTGGGCGCAGTTCAGTACTGGATGGTGTGGCCTTGGTTGAAGACCTTATCCCAGGAAGCAAAACATAGGATGACTCCTTATATTTGTGCTGTTCTTGAACTTCACCATGACTGAGCATGTGTCAAGTGTGGTCTTTAGCAGTCTGGGATTTCACAAGCCTCTGAGAATAGTGCACCCTTGCAGACTCGTTGCAAGGGAGTGATCAAACAGAAGTATGTGGTAAGAGTTAGTAGGGGAACATTAAAGAAGAGTTTTTTTAAAGCCAATCAATGTTTTCTGTCAAGCTGAAAGTCGAGCGAGGATAACAAGACATAAAATTTCCAGATTTGGAGGAAATTTAGGAAATAGTTTTGGTTATGCTTGATGATTTGTGTTAATTCATAACCAGAATAGCAAACTTAGTCTCTTGGCTCAGTTCCGGGCTTGATGAATTGCAAAATCATCAGAAGAAGATGGAAACTATTACCAGCAAATGCAAGAGCAAGTAATTGCTGCCAAAATTATCATCAAGGTAGCATCCTTGGCCAAGACAATCTTCTATGACTCAATCAAAGCACATTTGTGAAGAGTGCAAGGAAGGGAGTCCAAAATGTCCCAAGTGAGAAGAAGCACATTGGGAATTGAAGTCTCACAAGAGTCCCAAATCCTTGGGACAAATATGTAGATAGTAAACATTGTTGAGAGCGGTTTTCTGAAATAGGCACAAATACTTGTCGGTTCTATATCCAAATATATACTCACTTCACCGACAAGTATCAAAAATTGAAAGAACTAGAGGTTCTAAGAACTTTTGGAGGGTGAAATGTTGAAAGAATCATGGCAATCAAAGAACCAATGATGGACAAAGCTCGCCTCGCATTTTTTTCAAAGCCCCTATTACGTTTATTGAAAGCTGACTCCAGTTGTTTAGCTTCCTATGCTTGGGATGCATTTGGTAATAGAATGTTATGTGTTTTCATTTAATAATAAGCGGTAATAAGTGGTTGAAGGTTGCATGATCTTTGCATTGTGTAGCCATTCAAATTTAGTTGGCACAAGGCACAACATTTATCTCAAGGGTTAGCAATTGACAAGTAAGAACTTTACAAAATTACATTCTTGTTGTCATCTCGATGTATGTATCTTTTTTGGAACTCGTGTATGAGTGACAAACTTTCATGAGTTCTAGGAAAATTTGAATGGAATTGGATACGGAAAAAAACATTTGTCACAACAATGGCTACATTGACATTTCTTTGGCTATAATCTACATTCCTTACTTGTCATTCCTAAAAGCCAAATGGAATGGCAAAGGCATTGGAAGCGTGGAGAAAAGTGCGAGCATCAAAGCAATATGCTTGTTAAACATATGGATTATGCAAAACGATGGATTAAACAATTAGTAATATGCATGTAATATAGGGTCAAGTTCTTTAAACAAAAGAACCGTTGCATATAATCACATGTTCTCTAGCAATGAAATAATAGACCCAATTAGGAACCAAGGAGGTCTGAAAATTGTTGAACGCCCAAACCAACTGGTTCTTTGATTTTGAAAACTTTTGAAAAACTAAAACCAAAAGGTTCTTTGATTTCCAAAACTTTCAGAAAACCAAAACCAAAGGCTCTTTGATTTTGAACTTTTTTTAAATTGAAAATAGTGGTTTTTGGAATTTCAAAAATTCCCCCAACATTTGTTGTAAATGTGATTCAAATTGGATCATATAGAGAGCACCTAATGGCATGGAGAAATAGATGGAGAGTGATCAAGGAAGGCACGGTCAAACCTAATGTGATGCAAGCCATTAATGATGATTTGAAAAACGTGGAGGAGAGAAATGTTTGGAGAAGTTCTTAACATAAACAACCCCATAACAAGAAAGGAATATTTCAAGAGGAGTTCTTAATGAAAAGCCTTAGGGGAACAACCATCCCTAAGTAGTTGACATCCTATCCCAATACAAGCTTGAGGGAAAATTCCTTCCCTTCATTTACCCCTAGTTTAGTGAAAAAAGGAACATTCCTAATCTTACCCAAGATGGCCGTCCCATTGTTGGCCCACTTTCCAAACAAGACATTAGGTTCAATTCCATTTTGAGGGGCTTGCACCCACATAATTTTAGAGGTGTTGTTTATTGTGAACTTAGCCAAACAAAACGTTTACTCTTTCATAAAGGTTGTGCAACTCCTCAACATTTGCCAAAAAAAAACATCATCAATCTTTTTCTTGCATCAGAAGCACCTATGTCAAGCATTTCGAGATTTTATTGCAAGAAGAAATAGTTATGGCCCATGGACATAGACACATAATTTTATACTAAGATACATTTTTTGAAGTTATCCATAAATGTAGTGTTCCGGTTTCATCTTTGGTTGAAATAGAGGATGAGAAGTGGGATGCACAATAAACACACAATGCAGTAAAATAATAGTGGATCAAATTCAAAGGATTACCAAAATCAATGGTTGTCAAAGTTTGATCTTGTATCTTGTGTTTTTATGTTTTTATGTGTGAGATTTAGAGCTGATGATGAAGAGTAGTCCAAGTTTTGTGACGGAGAAGCAAGTTGAAGAGATTGAAGAAAGTACACAAATTGGAGTGTGTGTTTTTGTGTTTTTGCATCACAAATTTTATTGGAAATTGCAAAGATTAAATAAAGTGAAGGAGTGCATGTTTTTGCATCTGCAAATTAAAGAGATTGAAGAGAGCAAAGAAATTGGAAGTTGTGAACAAACAATGTGATGTGTGTGTGATGAACATGTGCTTTCAAAGAAATGGATTTGATAGACAAGTTAATAATGAAGCAAATGAACAATCATTGCCCATTGAGTTTGTTTTAAAGTAGTGAGAATGGGTGGATTTTTTTTTCAATTCGACAAATGAACAAGTGATTTATTTTCAAGTTGGCAAACAAAAAGACCTCTATTGATGGGAGGTTTTTTTTTCAATTCACTAGAGTAGAATAGATGACAACTACATTTCATGGCAAGATTTTCTTTCAATCCTTTCAAGCAATTATAAAAAAAGAGCACCTACATTCTTTCTTTATTAGGAAAAAGGAGTGGTTAAAGCTTTTTTTTCTTCATGTTCTCATCCTAGACATTGGTCCCCTATTTAGGCAACTTTATAAAAAGCCCAAAACTCAACATGAAACAACAAATGTAAGCCCAAAATAGGTCCAAAAAAGGATGACTTTGTGAATAATTCTAATACATCAAAATGATTTGCAAATAATGGAACATACCAAACGATATATAATGTATTTCATATTTTACGATAAGAGGACCTATCCAATCAACTTGTGAATTGAAAGCTCAAACTTTAAACATAACAAAATAATAGTAATCACAAAATCAAGAGATAAAACATTATGTATAACAATGTTCTACTTGATAATGTCCAATAGTAGCATAAGTGGCTAAGAAAGCTCAAACATGATATCCTACATTCAAATCTTCACCTTGTATCCAAGAATGTGTTGTAAAACCATTCCAAAATAACATCTCACAACATGTATAAATAAGGCAACACCCATCAATGCTTGTTTATGTAATGGCAACTTGGAAGTTAAAGCATGATGTTGTACTAGCAACCATCACCATGATTAGCAAAATGATGTGCACAATGTTTTCCAATCCCATTGACAACCAAATTCTTCAAAATAGTTATGCTGAAACCATCAAATACATATAGCATTCCATGTTGCTATGACACAAGATAGCAACTACAAATGCGATAATAATAACTTGCACTAAAAAAATTGATTGCTTCACACCCAAATAAACTCCATGTTGAAAGAATCGAGTAGAGAAAATGAACTTCATCTATCACCATATTGCTTTGCGGTATATTTGATTGCTTTTGACCCAACCTTTGTGGATGCACACATTCATTCTTCTTACTTTGTCCCTTGGTTACTTGACCGGTATCCTTAATGATATGTGTTTTGCTAGGAACTAAAGCTTGTCATTTTGATTCACATTTGACAACAATGTGGATGCAATGTTGAGATCAAGTTGACTTCGCTTCCCCTTCTTGATTAAATTTAATAGTTTTTAGGGGAAGTTTTTTTTTTAAAAGCATGGAGTTGTGCATCTTTCCACCCAAAATAGGTAGGTATTTTTAATCATCCATAAAATCACATTTCATCCAAGTTTGCATTTAAAAGCATTTGAACAAATTTTTGTTTAATATCTTGGATTATCATCCATTTTGGATGAATATGATAGATTGGGTGGATGTATATCAATGTTACTATTTAACAAGGTAGTTTCTTTGTTTTGTTACATTGAAATATCCCAAACCACAACACCCGTATTACATGTTTCATGCCATTGGAAAGCCCTCAACAAGTAGGGGGTGCGCCAAGGTCGTGTCGTAGTGTTTAGACATACATTTTAGGAGTTATTGAATATTGAACAATTTTGTCTTTGAAAATTCAACAAAACCAAAACTAAAACCTTTAGAACAATTGGGGCATGCTCTTGATAATGGAAAGCCCTCCACAAGTAGGGTTTTATGGAGATGATTTTACAATTTTTAGAAATAAGGTGAAGAATGAGATATTCAATTTTGAGTAATAATTATTAATAAAATTTCAGTAAAAAAAAAAATTTAATGAAAATTGAATTTCAAACCTAGGCTGAAGAAGGTGCATCATTACAATAACAGCACAGGCCACACTAGTATTGGGGTTTTTTTTCTCAATTTAATGATATTGAAAAGTTGCCAAATTTTTTCCAAAAAATTAGCAAATTTAGTCAAATTTACACTAGAAAAACAAAAAAGATCCAAAATTTTGCCTAATGAAGATCTATCAGGCATTTTGCAAATTGCAAAAAATTGCTTACTACCCGACTCTAACCTTTATACTACAGAAACTTCTTCACAAACATTTTTCATCATGAGAGAAACATGACTGCCACAAGGAGAAAGAAACCCATCACTCTTGTTATGCAGGAACATTCATAAAAAAGATGAAGAAGAAAGTTGCCAGAGAAGATTAGATAGATCTTGTAGTACTCCAATTTGATGGATTGCATTTGCAACCAGAAAGTCAACTTAGCAAACCCAAATGTTTTTCCCTCATCAGAATTCAAAACAAACCCAATGCTAGTACCCTTCCTAAAGCCAAGAAATTTTGCCAATAATCCTCTTCCCGAGTCAGATGTGGGAGGGAAGACAAGCCCCAACCACACTGCACACAATATTTGGCAGAGAAACAAGCACTTGGTCCTTGACTCTCACCACTTCCTACGTCACTCTCATCAAAAAAAATTTCAAAAGTTCCCACACACAGTAATGAGCATTGTTCCAGCCTAGTTGGGGTTACTCAAAACTAGAAACAAAAAAACCTTCACACAAAAACTAAGTGGTGCATCTGCAGTTCCTTGACGATCAATGCCTACATCAAACGCCTCTGTTCTGAAGATTCAGTTGGGCAGCAAACTATCCCTACAGATCAGATGCATCTGCATGAACATGCTCCATTCTTCTTGTCGACAAGTTTTACATTGTTGTCCCTGAAATCAGACCACCAAAGAGTAGACAATAAGGGACTGTCATCTCAAAACCTAACCGATACAGAGATGAAACATCATTTGTGCAGTAACTGAATCACACCTTCAATAGTGCAGATATGTGTGCACAACGTGTGTGGTATAGAAAGCAAAACATCGGTCAAGAGAAATTATGAGATTAGTTGCAGGGAAAAAAGACACAGACCAGTTTCACGTGGAGCACTGCAACGGTAGCATTCCATGCGGCTGGCAAAGTTATGCTCGTTGCATCCAGATCTGCAGTTCACACACAGTTACACATAGAAAAAGAACAAAAATACACTACCCTATGACCTGAAATGCTATGCTCTCTTTGCAGATGCAAGTTGTGACAATGCTATACACCATCCTCAAACAGTGTCACAGTTCCTGAAACAGAAGGGAAAAAATTCACGCTTGGGGACATCTTCCCCAGCAACAACTTGACCCATAACCTCAACTATAAGTGAGAGAATATCTAGTGCATCTTGCTTTGTATTCTCTTTTGCTTTCCCTGCACATCCTTCCTAAAGATTGCCAGCTGACAAGAGACAATTCAATCTGTAAACGTAGACAATCCCAACCCAATCCAACATGAGAAATGTTTTGAAAGTTCAGGAAAGAAGTTGATTGCAGTGCTAGAATGGGTTATGGCGACAATTGAATCTTCATAGGAAAAGTATGTCCCGGACAACAAAGCAAAAGAAACATTTGGCACCCTGTTATATTCATTCATTACAAATACACACACAGATGTTCCTTCCTTCATGAGAGTCATGCACTGTGTGCAAACACCACAAAACACAAACCAGACATGACTACTGGCGATAGACAAAAGGCCATCCACAAACCCAATCTTTCAAGTTTGAGACCATTTAGACTTTTCAACCCTAAACTAAATGTGAGACAAAAGCAGAGAGCTGAAATTCATTCCCAAAATCTTGTGATGAATTCAGAAACACGTGTTCCATGTGATAATGTTACAAATGTACATCAACTGATGTGAGACTGATAACTCGTAGAACAGTTGGTGACAAGAACTAGTTCACAAATTCTGCAATAGACTGGCAAGACCGCAACAATGTTGGGTTGAGACAACACAAGAGAAATCAGTTCGAACATCATGAGGGATCATCAAAATGTGGTTTGTCTTCAAGAGTTAGTGAGCAAATGCAGATGATGTAGGTGAGGTTTTTTACATACCTTCCACAGATCCAGTCCCCAGATTTCCATCCTTGCCGAGCTCCACCCCCTGACCCACCTCCTGCATTGTATGACTGGCCAAATCCATAGCTGGAGCTTCGTCCTCCGCCGCCACCACCACGTCCAGAATCATAGCCTTGGGATGATCCCCCACCCCCAGCTCCAAGAGAAGGTCCACCATCATCCTTGAAAGCTCCACACTTGAAACAGTTGTTCCTGCTTGCAAAATTGTGAGCACCACAGCCGGAGCTTGGGCAGTACCAGTCCCCAGGCCGAACACCGACATTGTTGGAGCTGAAACCCCCAAAATTTCCCCCATAACTCCGGGCTCCTCCTCCTCCTCCTCCATAGTCCCCATCTCTACCAAACCCATATCCTGAGCCTGATCCATCCCTGATGCCTCCTCTGGAACTATGAGACAAGTACTGATCTCCATGCTCTAAGTTGTTGCCTCCTCCTCCTCCTCCAGGTCTTGGTTCATTGCACCTCAGACAAGCATCCCGCCGGCTGAAGTTCATATGCTGGCATGATGGACAGTTCCAATCCCCTGCCTTCCTATTCATGATCCTTATATGGAACAACTACTGTTTCTTGTTTTTCTCGCACTAAAATGTGGAATCCTCCCACTAGCTCTCACCAGAAAACACACAAAAAACACATTCACTTCCAAAGAACCCAAAGCTTGAAGCTTGTGACTCTTATTGCCTGTACAGTGCTCAGCTACGAATCCGAATCCTCTTACTACCCACTTCTTCTAGTTCAACAACAACAACAACACCGTGTTGTGGCAGCAACAAGGTTGCAGAGAAACAATGTTGTCGCTAAGAAGACTGAACAATGTCAGAAACCACCAGCGAAAGAAAGGAGGAAAAGAGAAAGGCACGGCATTTGAGAATATGTAGCAGGCAAGCACAAAAGGGAGAAAAAAACACCCACCTTCAAATGCGAAAACAAAAGAGAAAACCCAAATTTTGCAACAAAAGCGTCTCTTTTGACAACGAACTCAGGAGAGCCAAAAACTAAAATCGCATAAGAATACAAAACACCGAGCACAACAGACGTCACAACAAAATACCACCCACAACAAACTACCGCGACGACGACGACGACGACGACGCCCTTGCAACAACAACAACAACAAAGTTGTAGCAAAAAAACCACCCCCAGAAAAACAACCCAAAAAAAGAAAAAAAAACGAAACGAAACAGAAAAAAATCTGCACAATCTGAGGGCGAAAGACAAGCAGCAAATTGCAAGAAAAATACGAAAATCCGTGAAGAAAATTTGCGGCGCAGCGCGAGCGCGTGGTGCGTAGTCGCGAGCGAGCGAGCAAGGGCGGGCGAGCGAGTCGTCTTTGCCTTGTAAGCCTTGCGACCTAGTAGTCTACGAGTAGACCTCTAGGGCGGGTGGGGTGGGTCTATGATACTAGGTACCTAGTGGGCTGGAATGATGACCGTGGGATTTTAGCGCGCGTGGATTGGCTGCGCAAATAGTCTAGGATAGACTACCTACTTTTAGGCTACCTAGGAGGGTTTTTCTTTTTTACCTCCCCGTAGGTGGTAATTTTACTTACTTTTTGACTGAGAAGAATATTTTAACAAACTTTTTATTTTCTTTTAATTCTATTTTAATCAATCTTTTTTTTTCCCCCAAACAAAATTTGTCATTCTTTACAAGAAAATTGAGATGTTATTTGATTTTTGGTTAGAAATGTGTGTTTCTAGTTTAAATTAGACTAATTTTTTTTTTAATTCCCAACTTTTTGAAATCACAAAATTGAAAATACATTGACCATAATTTGTGTTAAAATATAAACATCTATTTTTCTTTAGGCTCTAAATGTATGACATTTGTGTATGTGGATTGGAGGTCACCCATTTCCAATAGTAGTAAGCAATAATAGTAATTTCATATTAATCAACAAAGTATTGTTCACTTGGCAATGTTCTTGAAATATTTGTGTTTTCAAAATATATAGGGATTTTAGATTTTTTTTTCATATGGAAAAAAGAAAATAACTATGCATTAGAAAAATAATTTAATCTAGTGAAAATGGGTTTTTGTGATCACCACTTATTGAAAAATTCTCTTTCTCTAGTACACTAGTAGAGAGTTTTTGCATGGTTTCTTTGTTATGACATGTGTCCTATTTCAATAACCAATTATTGAATAACTTTGTTATCTTCACTCACTTTTGGAACTCTCAAACCCACTAGGTTAGGTATCACACCCTTACCCTAAGGTCAATTTCGTCATTAAATAATCCTCAAAAATAATAAAATGAAAATTTTATGAAAATATCAAGTTGAAAATCATCATAATTATCATAGGCTACACTCTCAACAATTATTTAATCCTCAAAATAAATAAAATGAATTTTTTGTGAAAATATCAAGTTGAAAATTATCATAATTATTGTAGGCTACACTCTCAACAATTTCACCACCCATATCACAATATTATAGGGTAGAGAGGCCCTTTGCTGTTCAGGAGCCGATGGGCGAACACCTGGAGAGGGGACAATCAATATCTGTTTGTTGTTCACCAATGTACCTATTATTGAATGTTCGGTGAATATTTCTAGTGTTTGGATTTTTGGCCTCTGTTTTTAAAGGGGCTCTTCTATGATCGGTGTAGGGGGTAGTTTCAGAATTTTATTTTATATTTTTTAATTGAATGACTTTAGGGATTTTGGTGTGTGTGTTAGAGGGTATCAAGATGAATAGTTGTGCATGCTTGCTTGACCCAAACAAGAGACCTATGAATGTGGTGTTGGTTTGGCCGTTCGGAGATGGATGTTTTTGTGAATGGATTTATTAAAAAAAATTATAATTTGTCAACTTTGAGCACATTTTTTTGCTTTGCAAATTTGTCAAGGTTTGGTAATGGGTGTTGTATGGAACATTTATAAAGGTTTGAGTGTTTGATTTAGGGATGGTAACCTGCACATTTAATAATAAATTTAGATAGCCTTAGTTAAAAACAAGTGTAAGGTGAAAAAATTTCTTTGAACCTAACTTAAGATACCATGAAAATGCATTAATTGTTGTTGCTCCTTCATCCACCTGCAAAATAGACCAAATAAAAAAGCCACTAATAAACTATTTGTGGTCTACTATCATGATCAGTGTTGAATACCTAACAATTATGTGTAAGAAGGTTATGGAAAAAAAGCAGCTGCAGAGGTAATTAGGGAAACATGTCACAAGGAAAGGGAGGAAAATAAAATTAAAAAATCTACAACTTACCTCATTACATATGAACATGCATCTCAATGTGCAACTACCAAAATGCAAGAGCATATTTTGAATGTAATTGGTCTACAACAAATGTTAAGGAAACAGGGCAGCATATGCATCAACATTTGTGAGCTTTCTAAGCTGCACAAAGCCCAAAAATCATTCCAATTACAAGATTTTCAAGGAGTGTTCAAGGTTTACTCCAACACAGTGGAAACAAAATTACAAGCAAAGGCTAGACTGCTTGCTTGTGGTCACATTAAAGCAAGTTTGCCTTGTTCTATTAAGTAACCAAAGCAAAAGGGGAGGTGGGGTTTAGGAGGATCAACAATAGTTGCAACCAATACCACAATTAGAAGGATCATTAATAACTCCAATCAAGGCCACAACCATGATGATCGCCAACAACTACAACCAAAACCACAACCAAGAGGATCGTCAAATGATAGTTGCAACCAAGACCATAAATATCAAGATCATAATTAGGAGGATCAATGTAGCTACAAGCATAAGGGATGCAAGATTAGGACCACAAAGATCAAGATCATGACAACCAAAAGGGTCACTAGCAATTAGAACCAAGAAGGAGGAAAAGGAAAATGACGATTAACGTGAGGATCACAACCAAAGAAGGTCACAAGCAACTGTAAACACAAGAGATGCAAAATTCGGACCACCAAGATTAAGATCACAATGACTAGGAGGGTTACTAGTAGTTGCAGCCAAGAAGGAGGAGAAAGAAGATGACAATCAACATGAGGATCATGAGTAGGAGGGTTATGAATAGCTACAAACATAAGAGGTGCAAGACTTGGACCACCAAGATCAAGATCACAATGACAAGGAAAGGTAACCAAAAAGGGAGGAGAAGGAAAATGACAATCAACATGAAGACCATGACCAAGATGATTGCAAGCAATTGTAAACACAAAAGATGCAAAGGTGGTTACAAGGTAGGGTGGCTCACTTTTTACATCACAATCTAGTTTTTTGTAAAATGGCGTGCATTTACATGTTATTAACATGGCATAAAAAGAATAATTTTTCAAACTTGTGCTCAGATTTAAATTGTCAACTTGAAGAAAAACACATATATTTAAAAAAATTACAACATATATACACCAAATATATAGTAATGGACTTTTGAAGTTGAAAAATATGGACTGGTTTATTGTTTGTGCCTTTATATACATGCATTTTTATGTATGAATTGTATTTGGGATATATTATAGGGATTCAATATATGATATGTTAAAACAAAAAAAAACATATGTGCAAAAACATTGCTAGAAAAAAATTGACCAAAATTTTTTTATGGACTTTTAAATGGCTTAAAATGAGCCATATTTTCACAAGTCCATATCATAATCATTTTTGGGTGGATTTCAATTTTTTTTTTAACATGTGCATTAAAATTTTGTTTAAAATGGTTTATTTTCATATGAGTTTTTTAGTTCATTAACCACTACGTGTTAAGGACATGAAAAACCATAAAAACAAAGGCCAAAAGAAAGGTTTAAATTTAACTTCCAAATAAAAAAAAGACAAAATTATGTGATTCAAAACAAAAATGCAAGAACTAAGAATAAGAACACAAGATGTGCAAAACAAATGTGAAAATGAATCTTTATTATGCTAATATATGCAAACAGGAATGTGAAAAGAACATGACAAGGTTATGATGCAACATCATGCTTAAGATTAGTGTTGAACAAACTAAAGGAAATGAAGGGTCTTATTTTTATTTATATCCCTTTGGGGGCCCTTTGGGGACCTAGTTCAAGGAAGCTTCAAAGGAGGTTTTTATTTGTGCATCAAGTAAGGAAGCTTCTTGAAAAATTACATAACTGATAATCGACTATGAATTAACTGAAATTTAATTAAAATTCAACTTAAACTTAATTAATAATCAATTATAAGTTAATTGAAAATTAATTAAGATTTAGGTAAAATTTAACTAGGACTTAACTTGGATTTAACTGGTAATTAATTAGGATTTAACCTAAATTTAATTAAAACTTAACTTGGAGTTATGGATGAACACTATGAATGAATTCCATTTATTGGAAGATGGTATCTAATGCCCACATCCATCACATTATGTAATTTCTCACTAAATAAAGGATATCAAAATAAACTATCATTTTAACATTATCATATGGACTTTTAGGGAGTGGAACATTTACCAAAAATGAACCACCTTAGAATGCCATACACCCACAAGATTCGAACCACCAAGATCATGATCATGACAACCAGAAGGTCATTAACAATTGCAACCAAGAAAAAATAAAAGGAAAATGATAATCAACATGAAGACCGCAACAAAGAAGGTCGCAAGCAATTGTAAGAGATGCAAGCAAAAAAGAGCAAGACTTAAACCACCAAGATCAGGATCATGACGACCAGGAAGGTCAGTAGTAATTACAATTAAGAAGGAGGAAAAGGAAGATGATAATCAACATGAAGACCGCAACTAGGAAATCACAAGTAGTTGTAAGAAATGTAAACATAAAAGATGTAAAATTTAAACCATCAAAATCAAGATCACGATAACCAAGAAGGTCGCTAACAATTGCAACCAAGAGGGAGAAGGAAAATGATGATTAACATGAAGATCACAACCAAGATGGTTGTGAGTTGCAAGAGATGTAAGCACAAGATATGCAAGACTCAAACCACCAAGATCAAAATCACAATGACTAAGAAAGACACTAATAGTTGCAACTAGGAAGGAGGAAAAGGAAGACGACGATCAACATGAAGACCACAATCAAAAAGATCATAAGCAGTTGTAAACATAACAAATGCAAAATGGGGACCACCAAGACCAAGATTGCTAACAATTACAACTAAGAGGGAGCAAGCTTGAAGCTTTTGAACTTTAAGCGATGTAGCTTGAGAGTTGTATCGACATCATCACGATAACATGAGATCCAAAGAAAGGAAACACATGCAAAATTTTGGTAGATGTAGCCAAAGGAGGAGGTGGTAATGGCCAAGAGCGCACAGAAAAATTAGGGTTTCACTCACTCTTGCCCTTGTCGTTGTTGATTGAAAAAACATATTTTAAAAAATCATGTCCATTGAAACCAAAGATAAACATTTTTGTGCCCTTTTTGTTTGTCCTTGTAATGCATTCAATATTTGTGAAAAGAGTAATAACATTCGGTCATGGATCATTGAGCATTTGCTCATGCATGAATAGGATTGCTCATGCATTGCTAAGTGATCAAGGAATTTTCTTGTTGTGTTTTTGACCCTCTAGCATTAAAATATGCATAACTTGCTCATTTCTTGAGTTTTTTTATGATTCAAGCGCCTTTGGATGCACAACTCTTAGTTCTACAACTTTTATTTGAGATCTTGCTCCAATGGAACAACATCAAAGATGCATTAGTTCTCCAAACCCTTAAGTGTTCACTCACTAGCTGCTCTACCCTAGTAGATGATGAAAAAACATATAATTTTAAAACTAAAAAACAAATTCATGTTTTGAAACAAAATAATTATTCATTTTGTCAATGTGTAAACTGACCCTAGGCTACCGTATTATCAGTTGGCACTTCTTTTAAATGTATTATAAAAGTTGACGAGAGCTGACTATTACCTCTCACCTCCCCCCACGCAAAATCCAAGACATTAAAAGACAAAAGTAGAGTGCTCTTTGCTACTTCCCGCCTCAACATAATCCAAGACACGTTTGAAAGAGAATTACTGAGTTGGAGCTTGGGTTTTTAATTTTAATTTTTTAATTTTAATTATTATTTTAATTATTTTAATTTTGGGGTCAATTTTGTGATGTAGGAGCTGAAGTGGCAATCATCCATGAGAAGATTTAGCCAGATTTGGCTACATCCTACTAGATATGAAGGTTGAAAAAAACCAGAATCCTTCTATATTCTTGGCTACCCACTGGAACCTACCATAAAAATCTGGCGACTTGGATTATTTCTTCCATGAAAAGACCTTTGTTATATAGGTCAAAATTTCAGGTCGAGATTTGGTGAAATTTCGCCCCCCAATAATAGAACACTCACGGGTTGGTTGTTGCCTCTCACCTCCTCAAAACTCCAAGACATTGCAATTAAAGGTAATAAATAAGTACCCCCAGTTTATAATGGGGGTATTAGCCCAGGCCAAAAATAGTGACGAACAGTTTTGGAAATAGAAATTTCATGCACCCAATGCTCAATGGAAAGGCTCAGCATGCACTCAAAGTGCATTGATTTATTTTCTTTTAAGTTTTGGGGGAGGGGAGTGGGAAGATTTTTTTTCATTTTTTCTTTGTTCCCAACATGTTTCCTTTCCGTTCCCAATGGGTCCCCATCAGATTCCCAATTTGTTCCCAAATGTGTTCCCCAAAGGGTGTTCTCAATAGCGCCTCAGTTTAATCCCATATGTTTTGCCCAAAGTCCTCCCCTTCTCACCTAAATAGGTAGGCCAAAGGGGGAGGCACTTCATCTCTCCATAGAGTCTTCTAATTTGAGGAGCCTCCATAGTTTCAACTTTTTTTTGCAATGCTCCAATCAAATTGGCTCATTGCAACACCAAAAAAA
>Ga0116231_10002919_pt1 | contig 35678 bp, 70 predicted proteins | sample S1TSphgellanicum_2_FD_89695 | JGI IMG/M metagenome (GOLD analysis project Ga0116231, IMG submission 89695) | Host-associated microbial communities from peat moss isolated from Minnesota, USA - S1T2_Fd - Sphagnum magellanicum MG | ecosystem: Host-associated > Plants > Peat moss > Unclassified...
GGAATCGCGCGGAACAACAAAGCACTCAATACGAATAAAATCCTTGTCTGAATTCAGGTCATAGAGAATGCCTTCAAGGTCTTCTTCGTCAAAATCCTCATCCACACCTACGTCATAGACGCTACCATCTTTAAACGCGACTTCAATGTAGTGATCGTATTGCACGGACTCGGGCGTGGACTCAACCGGAGTGTCGGTTTCAATTGCAAGGTCAAAATTTAATTTCCAAGCACTATATATACCTCCGTTATCTGCGGTTACTTTACCGTCAGAGTCCACAACGTAAAAAGGATCACATGACCATAATTCAGCCTTTGATACATTTGTCCATTTGTTATTTGGCACGACTGCATCTCCGGGATTAAACTTTTCCATAGTAAATTCTTTCCTGTCAGAAAAATGTATGCGAATATCAGCCCAGCAAGTCAGCGGCTTCCCGGTCGGCAATATACGCCGGTATACCGTCAAGCGCTTCCTGCATCTGCGTAGGCGTAAGGTCAGACAGCTTGCTTGCGCCGTAGGTTTTGAGAAGATACTTCAGCCACTCCATGCCAAGGTTAGTAACCTTTGTCTTGGCGATGACAGCGTTCTTCAATTCATCGGGTGTCATCGCAACGGTTGCGGCCTTGGGCTCTTCTACAAGAAGTGCATGTTTCGGCGCGGGCTCTGGTTCGGGAATTGGATCGGGCTCCGCAACAACCGTAACCTCTTCCTCACCCTTCGCATCTTCCTCGGCCTCTGCCTCTAGAAGCAACTCATCAAAGTTTACGGCCAGCGCGGCTTCAAGGTCAGCAGGGAACGCCGCAGAACCCATCAGAAGCGACGGGGGCTCACTAACCGGCGTAGCAGGTTCCGCAGGGGCGGGTGTCTTCTTCGGGCGTCCACGGCCCCGAGACTTTGCCTCGGCAAGCAACTCAGCCTCTGCCGTGCGGGCTTCGGTCTTCTTTGCCTCTGTTACATCGATACCGTCGTACAGGGTAGTCTTTTCGGTGTTCATAAGAACCATATTCGGGTCAGATACTCCAAGCGTAGTTACCTGAGACTGACCAATAAGGCTATATCCTGGCAACTGCGGGGGTTCAACGTCCAGCGTCGGCTTAATAGCCTCAAGTGTGGCGATTGCCCGCGTAACGTCCTGCTGGTAATACAGGTTAAAAGAAATCTTCGTCATGAATGCCCTTTTGGGTTTTAATTGCAGCTATTGCTTAGGAGTTTTTAAAGCAGAAGTAAAGTTACAACGTGGTAATGCCGGTATGCTTTATTTCTTCTAAATGGTTGAAGTGACTGTCAAACAACTCTAAAAGAGTATAACCATATTCTACTGGATCCTTATCTTTCTTGCGCATATTGCAGGGCGGGCATGTTAACTTAATATTCCATGGCCAGTTACTTCCCTGTTTAGATAGCGGTTGGAAATGATCTACGTGGTACCCATGCCCTATACTTTCACGACAATATGCACACCGGCCTCTTTGTTTATAAAAGAGATGCTTTAGGTCATCTGAGGTATAGAAACCCTCGGCTCCTTTTCTTATGGCTCTCTTTTTTGCCACTAAAGCCCGCGTTCTTTCAGGATTCCGAAGCCTCCATTCTCGCTCAGACTTTTTCTCTCGTTCTAAGTTTTCAGCACGATACTTACGCCTAACTTCCGGGTCGTAAGGTTTCTTTACATAATCTGGGCTTTCCCGCCGCGCTTTTTGCCTTGCTAGTATTTTCTCTTTATTAGCTTCGTAATACTCTTTTGCTCTTAGTCTGTCAACCTCTGTTCTGATACGCTTAGCCACCTCTAATTCCTTCATTAAACTCGCTAATTGACTTCATCTTACGTATTACCGTTCGCATTACATGGTCATGCACAGACCCTTTAAGCGCGTATATATCGGCTATAACCGGCTGTGTCTGGCCATTGCGATGCACGCGCGCTATGGCCTGCTCAATCGGTCCAGGCAACCAAGGTGTTTCCGCCAAGTACATGCGGGAAGCTTTGGTGAGGGTAATAGCGGTGGATGCAACATCGAAGGCACAGATTATACCTTGAGGTGGTTTTACCCCCGGAAGCTTATGCTGGAAAGAGTCTATGAGGTAATCACGTTCCCCCGGCTTCTTGCCCGGTTTAGTCTTTCCGTAAAGCGCAACTGTGTTCGGGATCTCATTTAAAAACATCTCTATGACGCTCTGGTGAACCGCAAACACTACAAACTGTCCCAATCCCCCGTCTATATCTGTCTTTATCTGCTCTATGACGCTAGGTGCTAAGGCTACGCCCGTCCACCTACGCAACGTAGTCAGGTGCAATTCACTAACCGCCTTAAGTGCCTCCAGAGCATCGTCTGTACGTAAGGCCTCTGCCTTTGCTATCGCCGCAGACAAGACAAGTTCAATCTCCTCTATCTCTGCAGGTCTAGGAGGGAGTTTATCAGGTCTAACACTAACCTGATTGACGCGCAATTTAGGTAGTTGGTCTAAAACGTCACTCGACAGGCGGCGCAGAAAATGAGGTTTTAGACTGGCCAATAATTGCGGTTGGTTAGCTTTATTTGTACCTACAATAACATCGCTAAGTGGTTTTCTAACGCAGTATTTATCAACCCATCTATGGAATGTATTGGCATCTGGGGCTACATCTTTAAATAAAGCGTTACAATGTGAAAACAATTCGCTGACATTATTTGGAACTGGTGTACCGCTTAGCAGCCATACTCTTTTTGCATGGAAAACGAGACCTTGTTTACCGTCACTTTTTGGTCCGTATATAACTCGGGTCTGTGCAGCACTTGGGTTTTTAATGTTGTGCGCTTCGTCTACAATAATAACGTCCCAGGTGCGGGTAAGCAGGTAACGCAATATAGGTAGACGCTTAACAAGGCTAAAACTGGTAATCAGAACATCAGCCATTGGTATGCATTTTGTGGTCATGATCGGTGCAGCCAAGCGAGGAACAGTCTGGAATCTTTCAAACTCAGACACCCAATTCCAGCGCGCTACACCGGGGCAAACGACAAGTATGTTTTTAGCCCCTACGATGTCGCAACCGCCTATGGCGGTACAGGTTTTACCCACTCCCATCTGATCAGCGAGGAAAGCTGTGCGGCGATTAGCCAGCCATTCCGCCCCGACACGCTGGAACGGATAGAGTAATGGGCTAGGATTTGGCATTTCAGTTAATAGTCCCCGGTAGGGATTCTGAAAAATCTCTGGGCCAATTGAACCGGATAAAAGCCAAACGCACTAGGTTGCTCGCTTCCGCCTGCGAGTATGTGGATTTGTGAATACGATAGTGCCCCGTCACAGGATCAAACACAACTACGTCCAAGCGCCCAGTAGGCTGCTCATTTATAAAGCAAGAGGCTCCCCCGTGTGGGAACATGTAGCCGTCTCCTTTCGGAAGGACAAATTCGCCTTCGTCAACGTCGAATTCATCCGCCATGCTGCAGACCGTAAAGTCCAATCAATGCGGCCTCTGCGCGATTGTGGTGCTTTTCAAATTTAAAACGTGGGTCTACCGGCCATCTATCGCGTACTGCCTTAAGAGAAGTTTTCTTGTCGGCAGTGACGCACATCGCCTTTTTCCAAGTTTGCGGCGTAACTTCGTTCACTTGATAGCCTAAAGCTTCTCCTGACCCCTGCACGAGCCCCGCATTAAAGCCCATTAATATAGCCGCATGCCCGCTGATGTCTGGTCGTGCTTGAAGTTTCTCAACGTAAAGGATATCCACGCTATATAGCAAGCGCCAATTCTCTAATAGTTCTTTAATACCCGCCCTGTCAAATGCCCAGTCTTCTTCGTAAGTCTCTACTACCTGCCCTGCCTTAAATATTAGCTTCTTTTTGCCTTTCCAAGTAGAAATGGGCATATCAACTAGGTCAACCAAGTCACCGTCACCGTTTATAAGTGCTAAAGCGCCTGTTTTGCCGGGATCACAGGAGGCTATAAAAGGCTTGACTGTTGAAAGCATACAGATTATATAGCACATCCTATGCGAAAAGTAAACGCTTCTCCCACCCAACTACGCGATACTATAGGGTTACTGAACAGGCAGGGGGAAGACGATGCTGCAATAGCTAAAAGAACAGGGCTTACCCTTATTGAAGTTATTGCCGAGCGGGAGGCTTTAGGGCTAGAGATAGCCACCACCGTAGCTATTACTTGGACCTCTGCGGAAGATGCGGAGATTCTACGTCTGCGCGACGTTAAAAACCTGCGTTGGACGGAGATTGCTACACGTATTGGAACCGGTAAATTATCAAAACAGGTTCAAGCGCGTTATAAAGTGCTTGATATCGCTCGCACTCGACGCAGCAAAAATGGTACGCCGAAACATCGGGACTGCAAGGGTTGCGGACGCAAGTTTTATAGCCAAGGGCATCATAATCGTTACTGCGATCCTTGCCGCAACGGTGAATCGCGGTCTATAGATAGTAACGTAGTTACGTATGGAAATGTGGATTGGAGTCGGTTTGAATGACAAGCGCGTATCTTTTACAGGGCGATATGCTGGAAACTTTAAAGCAGTTGCCGGATAACTCTGTTCATGCCGTAGTTACTGATCCGCCATACCACCTTACCAGCATCGTAAAGCGTTTTGGTAAAGAAGGGTCGGCTCCTGCCAAGTTCGGAACTGATGGGGCATTTGCGCGGGCGTCTCGGGGCTTTATGGGGAAGGAGTGGGATGGTGGCGACATCGCTTTTCGTCCCGAGACTTGGTATGAGGTTTTGCGTGTATTAAAGCCGGGCGGTCATTTGCTGGCTTTCGGTGGCTCCCGCACTTACCATCGTATTGCGGTGGCGATTGAGGACGCTGGTTTTGAGATTCGCGATACCATCATGTGGTTGTATGGGTCGGGTTTCCCAAAATCCCACGATGTGAGCAAGGGGATTGACAAGCACCTAGGTGCTCAGAGAGACCTAGCCAAGCCTCGTAGTGTCATCGGACATCAGCGCAATATAGGGAACCATCGCCCTTGGATGGATGACCCTGACCATATGACGGTATCGGACGTTCCTGCTTCGCCAGAAGCTACCCAATGGGCCGGATGGGGTTCGGCGCTGAAGCCCGCTCATGAGCCCATCATCCTCGCCCGCAAGCCTCTGGAGGGCACGCTAGCGGCCAATACGCTCAAGTGGGGTTGCGGAGGTATTAACATTGATGAGAGCCGGATCGGGACGGAAGGCGGGACTCGCAAGGCGGACACGAAAGAGGCGAGCCTTACGAAGACAGTAACCGCGTTCGGGAACGGCCTCAACGGCGGCGTCGTCGTCGCGCTTGATAAAGTACGCTTCCCGGCCAACGTCCTGCATGACGGGTCGGATGAGGTGCTTGATGCGTTTGCGGTATATGGCGAGAGGAAAAGCGGCGCATCCAACGGTAAGCGTAACCCGGATCAGGATCGTAAGGTGCTGAGTAAATTCTCTGGCACCGAAGCGGGTTGTTACCTCCGAGAGGCTAGCACTGGCACCGCCGCTCGGTTCTTCTATTCGGCCAAGGCATCGGCAAAAGACCGCGACGGTTCAAAACACCCGACTGTTAAGCCGCAAGCCTTGATGCGCTACCTAGTGAAACTCGTTACACCCCCAAACGGCACAGTTCTGGACTGTTTCGCGGGCAGCGGCAGCACGGGTGTTGCAGCCCTTGCCGAAGGCTTTAATACCGTTCTGTGCGAGCGTGAAGCCGAGTATTGCCAGGACATACAGCGCCGCATTCCCGGTATTAAGGTGTTTGCAAAGAAGGCCGTAGCTTGAAACGCGAACTTCACTTTGACTACGAAACACGCTCTACCTGTGATCTCAGAAGCGAAGGTGTCTACAAGTATGTAGAAAACCCTACTACTGAAATCATCTGCATGGCCTATGCTTTTGATGATGGCCCGATAAAGATATGGTATCCGATCCGGAAAGAGCCGTGCCCGCAGGAATTTATCGACGCTATGATGGATCCGGAAGTTATTCTATCCGGGCACAATAGCGTCGGTTTTGAGCACAAACTAACCGTCATCACGGGACGCAAGTATTTTCCCAAAGAAGCCATTGCCGCCGCGCGACCGTATAGCCGGTGGTCCTGCACTGCGGTTCGTTCTGCGGCGTGTGGTCTTCCGCGTGACCTTGACGGGTCATCTATAGCACTCCGTATCACAGAGAAGAAAGACAAAATCGGTCATCAGCTTATGCTAACCATGTGTAAGCCGATACGCTACGATGAAAATATGCGCCCCGTATGGAAGGAAGACCCGGATAGCGTCAAGCGTCTCGGGGAATATTGCATACAGGACGTAGCCGTTGAACGCCAGATTGGCAAAATGGTCCCTGAATTATCGCCTTGGGAAACGCGCGTCTGGCAGGCAACTGAACGAATGAATGATCGCGGTATCATGCTTGATGGGCCGCTTGTCAGGCGCATGGCCGAGTTCGTTGTTGAAGCGGAAACCGAAGTCAACGCCAAAATAAACCGCATCACTAATGGCCGCGTTCCAAAGGTGACAAACGTTGCCAAGATGAAGGCATGGCTTGAGGATAACGAAGTTGAGGTGGATAACCTTGGCAAGAATACATTGAAGGACCTTCTTAACGCGCATAAGCAATACGAGGAAGAGGTTGAAAAGTCCGGAGGCGATGTTAGTTTTCTGGATGACCAGATCCTAGAATCCGCTTTGCCGCCGCACGTTAAAGAAGTTTTGCTGATGCGGCAGTCAGGGGCAAAAAGCTCCGCTGGTAAATACAAGTCTGCCATTGCGCGCATGAACAAAGATAACCGTGCTCGCGGGGCCATGCGTTATTGCGGGGCAGCTTCGACTTCCAGATTTTCAAGCACCGGTCTACAACTTCAGAATCTGGTACGCGGCAGCGGTATTGAGACGTATAACAAAGTCGAAAAGAAAATTGATAGGGCTTTGGACGTTGAAGCTGCCATTCAATCCCTTATGGATGGCGCTTCGGTGCATGACATTGAAAGGGACTTTGGGCCGCCACTTATCGTCGCATCTGACCTTGTGCGGCCTTCCTTCGTTGCTAAGCCAGGATACTGCATTGCGCGCGGTGACTACAGCCAGATTGAAGCCCGCACGTCCTGCCTTGTTGGTAATCAGGTTGAATCCCTGCAAGCCTACCGTGACTTTGATACGATCATCGGTGTAAATGAAAAAGGTAAACCGATCCGCAAGGGTAAGGACTTGTATCTGCTGACCGCTGCGAATGTTCTCAGTGTGTTGGAAGGGTCGCTGCGAGACCCAGATTCAGTTAGCCCTGCGGAAAGACAGACCTTCGGCAAAGTTCCGGATCTTGCCTGCTTGGCAGAAGGTCAGTTAGTCCTTACTGATCAGGGGGAAGTGCCTATCCAACACGTAACCACGGTTATGAAAGTCTGGGATGGGGTTGAATGGGTAAACCATGCCGGGGCAGTATTTAAAGGTTATAAGGAGTGCGTCCGTTACGACGGTTTAAAAGCCACATTAGATCATCTCGTGTTCACCGATGTTTACCATGACGCAATTCCTTTTGAAAAAGTTATACGCGAAAACCTGTATCTTGTTAAACCTCAACAGAAACATAATCCGAACAGATACCCGCTGTCTTCTCTTTATCTTGGAGAGCGGCCTGTGTGGGACATCATTGAAGCCGGGACTAGAAGTCGTTTTACAATATCTGGCCGTCTAGTTCATAATTGCGGATTTGGCGGAGCTAAAGGCGCGTTTCTTGCATTCGCACGAATCTACGGTGTGCATATTTCCGATGCAGAAGCCGATAATATCGTCAAAGGTTATCGCGCTGCAAACCCCGGTAAAGTAGCAGCGTGGTTCTGTTTTGAACGTGCGGCAGAACGTTGCATACGCGGAACTCCCGGAGAAATCCACTATGCCTGCACCGAACCCGATGACGAATTGCTAACGAACTGGGATGGCACACCAAAGATAGGTAACACGATCATCAAACCCCTGGCGTACTTCAAGCGCGATGCCCGCCGTATGATTATGAAAATGCCTAGTGGAGGACACGTCCTATACTGGTATCCGCGCATCGAAAAACGCATGATGCCTTGGGGCAAAGAAAAAGACTGCATCATGTATTACGCCCAGGATTCGCAAAAGAAGATCTGGCGGCAGTTCTCGGCCTATGGCGGCTTGTTGTTCCAGAACTTTGTGCAACGTTACGCGCGGGACGTGGCAGCCGATGCTCTCGTATTGATGGATGAGAGAAAACTAAACCCTATAATGATGGTTCACGACGAAAACCTTGCCGAAATTTCTCTAAAATATTGCGATAACGATTTTAAAGTGGCCGCTGGCATGGTGAGCGACTGTATGCTAGCGCGGCGAGCCTGGATTGACCCAGCCCTGCCGATCGCGGTGGAGGCGTCTGCGGGACCCAGATATGTCAAGGGGTAAGTCAGAACTTGACAAATAACCGCTTTTACTCTATAAGTCGAGGTTTACAGAGCATTCCGGGGCCTTTAAAAGGACCAACTCAATAGGTATTCATGGCTTCTACCCCGGCTAAAAACGGATTTTCTTTACAGGCGATAAAGAAGTCTGACCCTCTATTAAGAACATTGATGGAAGACCATTACTCTCAACCAAAAGGTTTTGTGGGAAGGCAGTTGTTCTACGAAATATCTTTCGCCGAGAAAATTTATGGTTGTATAGCATTCGGAAGCGCCACACGGCACCTTCCTAACCGCCCTGCGAACGATAATTTAAATGCGGGGTTAAACAATATATTCTATCATATAGTTAAACCTGATGGTGGCTACCCGATACGCAATTTTACTACGTATTGCTTGTTAAACGCTGAAAAGAGAGCTTGTGAAGATTACGAAAGAAAATACGGTGATAGGGTACAGTGGCTTGAAACTCTTGTTGAGTTGCCCCGTACCGGAGACCTCTATCGTAAAGCGGGTTATCAAGAAATCGGCCTAACAAAAGGCTACACTTGCAAACGTATCGGAGGAGAGAGCACAGATTCGTGGGGCGGTAAGCGAATTTGGGACACAAAAAACTTAAGGCCTAAAAGAGTATTCTATAAGCCTATCGTCAAGGATGTTTCTCTATAATGGAGTCTCCATCGGCTAAAAAAGGTCTCATAGCTCAAGCGGCGGAAACCTTCCCTGCCGAATTGCTTATACCCGTCATCCCCCCTAGCGCTAAGGGCTTTGATCCACAACAGGCCGGAAAGGCACCGGGGTTTTGGACCGGCGAATCCTGGCGTCTCCTAGACAAATGGCGACTCGGCTGTAATCAAGCCGTAAGGAATCTGTCGGACGAAAAGCGCGCAAACGTTGGGCTTATCCTCGGCCTGCCCCAACGTGGTGTACAATATGTGGCGCTAGATATCGATACCGCAACGGATGACAACGATCCTAAGTCGATAAAGACCCTGGCTGCTTGTGAAGTGGCCGGTCGGGTAATTAATTCCTTGCAGACACAACTCAAGCAACCGCTTTGGGTTCGCGAAACAAAACCCGGACGTGCGGCAATTCTGTTTCGGATCGCGGCGGATCAGTCACCCGGCACCAAGCGCGTATATATGTTGGAGCACCCGGACGAGAGATTTCATGACCTTGGTAAGCTAGAAATACTTTCGTCTGGACAACAGATGTGCATTGCTGGGACGCATCAAGTCACGCGCAAAGCTATCCAATGGTACCGAACGGACCTGCCGGACGTTAAGGTTCCCCTGCCTACGTCGAACGAAGACATTTACGAATTTGCCAGCCGCAATATGTTTGATACCGCAATCGGTATCGTGCTAGCAAATCTAGAAAAAGCCCAGGTGACGGTATCCCACAGCCGCCATAAGTCTGTATCCGACAAGACCGACAGCATCGTATCTCCGGAAGAGCAAGCCCCTCCATCTGCACTACGACTCATCCAACTGCTTGAGCGCCTACCCCATACATCAGCCGTAGACCGCGATGCCTACGTAGGAACCATGCACGCGGTTGTGGGGTGTCTGAGGGCGCTTGAAAAACTTAAGCGCATCACTGCCGAAGAAAAGCTTGCAGTCCGTCACGCGGCCATTGAATGGGCTGCACGGTGGGAAAATCCCTATGGCGACGGGACCACATATGAGGCGGAAGAGTCGAAATGGGATAAGGACTGGTCCCGCACCGGCAGTATCGTCGCTGGCTGGCAGTCTCTTTTGAACACTGGCATATCGCTAGGCCTTGAAGATCTCAGGCTTGAGGAGGCACGGGACGTTTTTGCCGCATTTGAACTTGACGAAGCGGAAGAACCTAAGCCCGAATTTAAGCCGATTATATCAAGCCCTATCCCGCACATAGAACCTAAGCCTGAAAATTTCTATGAGCCCAACAGCGCCAACGGCTACATTCCAGAAGACGCACTCTCAGACCCTTACCGCCCGCGTAAAGCGGCTCCTGGCACGCTGGATGTAAAAGAGTCCGATATACAGATTGCCGATGCTTTGGAGAAAATTACCCGTGGCCGCGCCCTATATTTTGAGGCAGAGAAGCGGTGGCGTGTATGGCAAGGGGCGCGTTATGCTTGGGGTCTTCCTTACGGTGAGCGTATCATGCGGACCTATATAGAAGACGGTCTAAAGATGTATGTCTCGCACCATTTCCCACTTCTAGAAGGGCCAAACAAGGCTAAGTACTTATCTGGCTCGCGAATCGATACGATGGAGCGTATGCTTCGAGTGCGGCTTGGCGAGCAAAGTCCGGGCTCTAATATGCATATCATCCAGTGCCCAGACGGCGCTTATAATCTTGAGACCGGGCAGAAGCTAAGCGTTGACGATCAGAAGAAATTGCGGGAATGCCGTTCTACCGCATGGTCACCAAAGGATGTTCCGACACCTCTGTTTGACGCCATCATTTCGTTGGTATGCAGCCACGATCCGAAGACCACAGAATGGCTTTACCATTACCTCGGCTACCTCATGCTTGGGGACCCTAAAGCCCAACAGATGCTTATTATTCACGGTCCCGGCGGTAATGGTAAAGGTGCTCTTGGCCGGGCAGTATCGAAGGCGATGGGAACCTATGCGATCGAAGCTGCACCGGACCTATTGGTGGAGTCCGCTAAGAACCGCCATAAGACATCGCTGTATGACCTAAAGGGCAAGAGGTATTGGTTTGTTTCTGAGATTTCCGCAGCCGAGTCGTGGAATGAGCAGCAAATAAAATCCTTGACGGGTGGCGATCGTATTTACGCTAACAAAATGTACCATGATGGCGAGTATTTTATCCCTGAAGGTTCGTTCGTTATTTCCACCAATACCCTGCCTTCTCTGCATAAGGTTGACGATGCGATTGTCAGGCGCTTACGTATCATCGGTGCTAAGCTAAAACCCGAAAAGAAAGACCCGACACTAGAGTACAGGCTTGAGAAAAGCGGTGAGCTATCTGGCGTTCTATTCAAACTTATGAAGTATGCAACAAAGGTATACCAGAATAACTTTGAGTTGCCAGAAGTTCCGGAGTATATGAACAAGGAGACTTCTAGGTATTTTGAAGACCAAGATGCTTTTAGTGCTTGGTGGCGTTCTGAGATTGACAGCACCGGCTTGCATGTCGGATCGATTACCGTTAAGGACTTGAAGACACGGTTTGAGTCCTGGCTTAAGCGGCGCAAGCATATAGACGAAGACGCTGACGTGTTCGGTGTAATTGATACTCTAACGCAGCCGCAGTTCCTTGCAGAGATACGCAGGCAAGGGGCGACGGTAGAGCTCTACGGCAATGATCTCCACGTCGCCGGTATTAGGTTTCGGATCGGTTCGGTAAAGGCAGTCGCGTAATGCGTATCCTGACATACAGCGACATCCATTTGGAATTCAGATGCCGGGGAACGTCGCATATACTAAGCCACGGGCCGAATCTAGCGCCTTTTAAAAACGATGTTGGCCTAGTGATACTCGCGGGTGACATCGGCCTAGGCGAGCAAATTTGGACATACAAGCGCGCGGTAGAAGATTTCCTTGGAGTGCCTGTTGTGCAGATCGCGGGCAACCATGATCACTATGGGCAAGCCTTTTACCCTTGGAAGTTCGTCCTCGCAGGGCACGGTATATACAACAATCACTGCGATATATTCGCCAGTCAGAAGGTCAGGATCTTAAGCGCAACTTTGTGGACTGATTTTGCGTGTATGGGGGATGTAGTTGCGGGTAAGGTCCATGCGCGGAAGGTCATGAATGATTATAAGCAGATCCAAGGGTTCACGCCTGATATCGCAGAAACGGAGCATTGGGAATCACGCGCGGGTTTGATGAAAGCTTTCCACACGCCTTTCCAGGGCACTACCATTGTGGTCACGCATCACTCCCCTACTACGGCAGCCCGCAATCCGAACTACCCCGTGAATATGTACACGGTGGGTTTCTGTTCGGATGCGAATGACCTGATAGATGCAGCGGCACAGGCAAACGTCGGAGCTTGGGTGTATGGCCACGATCATTGGTCGCAGGTAGTCACCAAAACCCCGTTTCTGATGGTGTCGGCGCAGATGGGCTACCCGAATGAAAAGTGCAACTGGAAAGGGCCGAAGATTATTGAGGTTTAGGGTCAAATATTTCAAGCATAATTCGTGCCATTTCTGGTTCTGATTCTATCCGCCTGCTCAATTCCCAATGCGCATCACACATTTGGGTACTAAGATAGGCAGTTTCTTTTCCGCACCATTTACAAGGAACGGTTTTTATCTTTCTCATGGTTTTCTCCTTTTATGGTTGTACACTTGTCGGCTGCGGTAAATATGGCACGGTAAACGGATCCGGCTTTTGTCCACCCCACCCTATAATCAGGGCAGTTGCCGCGATCATACTGATGATTGCTATAGTAAAAAAGAAAGCCCGCAATAGGTAAATTAGTGCGTCACCACGGGACAAACCAAAGTGCCCCAATTGATATAGAAATAATGGAATAGCAAAACGCACGCGATTACGCCAAGCAGTCGGCCACCCCAAATTTCACCACGGGTATAAGCCCTGTCACCGCCGTTCACCTCAAAGGTGCTTTGTTCGCCTTCAATCTCCTGAATAAGATGCTCCATTGTTTATCTCCTTTGCTTCCAATTTCTTTGATAAACGTTCAATCTCGCTAATGGCCTCTAGTATTATAATCCTAGAGTTTCCAAAAGCAAGTGCTTTAAGGCGATGTATAACGTCAGCGGTTTTAGGGTGCATGTATATTCCCCATGACCCACTGATAAACACGCTGGTATCGCTTCTCAGGCGTGTCGGAATAATAAGACGCCTCATCATTAAGGTATACAATTTCTCGGGCTAAGGCCGGGGCTATATTAAGCTCGTGTGCCATATATAGCGTGCTTTCCGGGTCTGGTTCTCCGTATTCATCGGTGACCTTGGGCATATCGATGCCCCGCAGAGCCCCGATGACACCCAAAGCGCAATAATTGCCATCCTCTGTCTTCAGCGCGTAGGCTGCAAGGGTCTTTTCCGGCTTTGAGTCCAAGGCGGCCAGGAGGTCTTTCAGGAATGCTTGGCCCCGCTTGCCGTTGATCGCAGAATTGACCGCGCCACACCATAGGTAAACGGAGTTGTCGCCCCAATCACCTTCAGTATATCCTGATCTTGGCATTAGAATTTTTTACCCCCTGCCTTGGCGCGGTTCTCAAGCTTGTGGTCTGCGCGGTTACGATTGTATTCAAGTTTCTCGATTACCGCGCCCGCAAGATCCAAGTTGAGATAACCAGCAAGATCTAAGATCCGGATAACCGCGTCGGCAAGTTCAACCTCAACCATCGGGCGATCATGGATCTTGTCATCCTGTAGCCCCTTGCGGTAGCCTTCCATAGCCTCGGAAATCTCAGAATGGATGAGGCACAGCATCTCAGGAACGTTGCGGATAAGGGCGGCTCCGGTAGCCGGGTCAGTGTACCAGCCTGCCGTCTTTGAATCGCCGTGGCAAGTATCAATACCCATCTCTATTCCGTCGTAAATAGCGGCCTCGGCGTAGGTAAGATTGTCAAAGTTAATGGCCACGCTAAATTCCTCCCAAAAAAAAAAAAAAAAAAAAAAAAAAGCGATGCAGAGTATATGCCCCACAACGCCTTGAAAGTCAATTTATTGTTTTAAGGCTACGGCGTGACATATCCCGCGCCGTTGCCGTGGCTTACGGATAGCCGGGAGGGTTGCCGGAGATGATACTGCCAGCACCTGTAGTCAAATTGACTTCAACCCAGACGACGTGCCCAGGAGTGGTGCAATAGACATAGAAGTTTGTCCCATTCCAAAACATCTTATTGTAGGTATATGCAGTGTCCTGCACGACGCCATTCCAGACCAAGTAATTGCTGGAATTGATGGACCAACCGCCACCCCGACTGTCTGTGATCTGTGCTGTTGAGGGAGCATCAATGAGAGTATCCGAGGGGCTGACGGTCACGTCGTTGCTTGTCGTCTGAGCCTGCCAGACATCCACCGACTGCACCGTCAACGGGTAGACGTTGTCCGAACCCATCTCGATAACAAGATGATCTTGGTCTAGGATCCCGAAAGTCCAAGGTTCGCTGGCGGACGGCGGAGGTGCATCTGAATTCGTCAGTTGTGTATAACTGACGGACTTCACCAGCGCGCCATTCCAATAGTAGTTGATGTAACCTTTGGTGGTGCTGGTGGCAGGCACCCAGAGCATCGCGACCGTGTTGTAGTTTGAAAAATCTGCTTGCGGAACCGTCGGATCCCCGGCAGTTGAGTAGTTGGTGCCACCTGTCCCGTACCAGTCAATCGTTGTTGACTGATAAGCGTTTAGGGAGGCATTCCACTGCCCCTGGAAATACTCGAAAATGTCCGCCTCTATATAGTGCAGATAGTTGGAAGCCTGACCGGGCCACTGCGCCGTGCCAATTTCCTGTTCAAGGGCACCTGCCCAAAAGGATGGCCAGCCAATTCCAATACCGTTATAGGCATGAGCATTGAATTTGATCACCGCCTGGATATAGGCGCCGCCTCCGAAAGCCGTGCCGACAAAATAGCCGGGCCAACCTCCAGTATGTCCGGCCGAGGCTAGATTGGCGTTGAATCCATTCCCACCCTGACCGACTGTAATTGACTTGTCACCATTAAAGGTTATATTGGTGGTGACCGGAGATAAGCCGTAGAAATTGAAGGGATACCACTGGAATCCCTGTTTGTAGGTCTCACCCATGTCTACATTAGACGTGGAGAAACTATCGCTGGTGAAGGTATGCAGGCAATAGCCAACGGAGGCGGCCTGTGTTGGGGGCGACGAGCCGCTGCATGCTGCGTGCGCAACGGTAGCATAAGCACCAGTGAGCAACACTGATCCGAGAAGGGTTTGACGAAGCTTCATATCGTGTTCCAATATTCCTTGAGGGTTAAGGTGCTTAGACCACTAACGCAACGGTCGCTGTGGCCGCGTAAGATATAGGTTTCTTAAAGAACCGTGTCAACCCCTCACACTTCAAAATAGTCACATGCGAAGGTTTTTATAAAAGGTTTGGCTGTGTTACGTAAAGAAATTTGCACAAGGTCAGGACGTTGCTCTATACCATAGCGCAGTATGCGTTCACAGGCTGCTAAAGGCTTCCATTCGCCTTTCATTGGAACCCCACTAAAAGCCCGGATAATCCACGAATACGGCGGCAAAGTAGGTAAAAATCTATGCAGAGAAGAGTGCGTGTCGGGGCCTATTATATCAAGGCCATCCATCTCAAAAGCCCGCAACCCCGACCACGAATGACACCTTAACCCCGCCGCGAAGCGAATCGATGTCCGAAAAAGTCCCCATTTTTCGGACATCTTAGTTGCTTTGGTAAGCATGGCAGCATAGTCATCCTGCGATGCAGGGCACCACGGTATGACAAAAAGCGCTATAGGGTAATTTTCCGGTATGTGCGCCTGTGCAAAATCGATGCTACTTATATAGCGCTTATCGGCTGAGAGTTGGTTGTTATAGACGGTTACCAAGAGCCGCTACCTTTTCATGCCCGCCCGCAATAGTCATAGGGTCTCGCCATTCTGAATCGCACTGCATGTAAGCCGAGGAAACCGCGCCCAAGCCTTCCTTTAACAAGTTTTCAAATTTCGTAATGCGAGCCTCAAGTTGTTTGATGACAAGGTCTTTATCTTTGGCAATACCTCGCCACATTGCGGTTTCAGTTCTGGCGCGGTGCAATTCACATTCAAGGTTACCAGTCATCGCCTACGTCTCCTGCCGAGAAAGGAAAATAAAAAGCTTGTAAAACCAAACAATATAATAAAACACCTCGCGATAGCCGCTGCGTTAAGGAGCGAATTGGAACCGATTATTAGCGCAATGCCTGCCAAAATTACCAGGGCAAAAGCGCTTACTATGGTCAAAAATCCAGTTATAAGCGCTAAGTCACGGAACATTTAGGGCAGTCCTTTACCCATTAAAAGCAATACCACACGCTACCTTCCGCTTGGGATCACCTACACCCGCCCAACGCCCAGCTTCAACGCGCTTCTGGGCGCGCTCAACCACCTTACGCACCCTGCGGCCTAGATCATATTGCGTCATGCCAACCCGATTAGCAAGGCGTGATGCCAGCCTACGTGCCTGTCGAGTGCCGAGGTAGCGGGGCGTAACTGGGGCAGCCTTGTATTCGCCGTTATACATTTCCCAGGTAGTGGACGACAAAACCTTTACGTCCGGTGTATATTCGCGTGTTTCAGATGCGAGAACTTCCGACGTTTGCAAAAGCGCCTCGGCAACGGCCTTTTCAGCCGGATCCAAAGAGCCTTCCAACAAAAATCCTTCGATTGCTTCTTTCGCAGTTTCGTACAGTTTACCTTCGCGGAAAGTATCCAATAGTTGAATAGCGGTCTCCGTGTCCAACGTCAGTTTCGGCTCTTTGGTTTTAACCGCCGCGTCAAACTTGGCCTTCAAATGCGGGTATTCAATAAGTAGTTCGCCCGACTTGTAGGCTGCGACGATAGCAGCGGGGATGGTAACGCGCTTATGCGCCATGATGTCTATCCTCCTTATTTGCTTCGATTGCGTAAATGTCTTGCTGAAGTTGTTCTATCCTAACCTCAAGGGACTCGGCATACGTTTGAAGTTGGTCTATGCGAATCTCAAGTTCTTCAGCATACCGCTGTATATTTTCAGACGCAACTATTAAGACATGGCCGAACTTATCGAATTCTTCGCGCATGATGTATTCCTTAGCACCTGAGTTCATAATATCGGTCCTGCCAATAGTTAACCTGCCCTTCAATATCTCTTATGTAGGATACCAATTCCCGTACATCCTCGAATGAGAACTTTGGCTTCACGCCCCCTTTGTATTCTTCGGCAAGCGCAATAATTGTCTGTGCGTCAAGCGGCGGCATACGTGTATTCCTGATTGACCGGGACAATACGCACAAATTCAATGATCCAATCACCCGATCGCTGCAGGATGATATACCCACGTTCGTGAAGCATTTCTAGCAGTTCTGGCATCGTGAAGTCCGCAAAACCAACCTCAAGAAACGTTGCCAGTCTAGCCTTAACATCTACACATTCTTGGTGTGTCATGGTGTTTGTTACTCAAATTGTCCATCTAACCAACACAACATACGCTGGCGCAAGCTGTAATCATTTTCAATCGGATCAAATTCACGTTGAATTAAGTATTCTGAAATATATTCGCAATACAATTCAAGTTCTTTACCAATCATTTTATCAACGTGCCAGCGTATAGAACGTTGCAACAACTCTACTGCATTCATGGTGTTTGTAACTCCTGTTATATTGCTTCAAGGTTTATATACTCTTTCGGTGCAGTTTGGTCAAACACTAAAAGTTCGGGGTAATCCGTCTTTTTTGCCAAGACAAGCGCCGCGATAAGCCTGCCTTTAGGGTCATTCTCAACCGGCATTGGGACTTCCGATTCACCCAGGGAGGCCCAGCACTCGGCATCGTAATAAAACTCCCTTAGTGTCTTAATTGCCCATTCCGGCGCGCGTCCTTGCTTACCCGTGGACCAAGACTTTACCGTATCCAGCGACACGCCTAGGATGTCGGCTGCCTCCCGTTGCTTGAGACCGCACAGGTTTAGGAGCAATGAGAAGACTGTAGGGGTGGGCATACTAGGTTGCCTTATGCGCTAAAAGTGCAAAGAGATCAATAGGTTTTCCTTTTTACCTCGTAAGCTCAAGATATTCAATTGCGTCATCCAATGCACGCAATACCGGGACCTGTCCATACCGATCTGTGAAGACCGCGACGTTGCCTTCAAAGAAAGCTTCTTCTAAATAACGCGGGAATACAAAATCCGGGGATGCCTTAAGACAAGCGCCTAGCAAACAGTAGCGCTTGGCATGGGGTGCCGATAGGTGTACGGCATTACCGTTTGCGTCCTGAGCAAGCCAACCCGTACAAAACTTTTCAGGCTTGGCTATTATCGCACGGGCGCGGCGCAGGGTTTCAATCATGGATTGCTGCGATACCAGCATCGAATCTACCCATAAGTTCTGCATGGTCCGAAGTCCGGTCATTATGCCACGGTGTAAGTCGAAATTTCACCAAAAGTTCCCATACATCGGCGAAGATCCAAGACTGCGAACGGTTCATTTGTGCGTCTTGAAATGTCGGCTGCTGGAATCGATCCTTCACCAAATTGAATGCGCCATGCACACAGAAACTTTGTGCATTTGCGTCATTCCACTTAGTTTCGTTACCGCCTGAGTCCCTTGCGTACGCCTCTTTGCACCACTTGTCGGGTGTATCAAGAAGTGCGCGCATATCGGTCATGATCTCACGCAATAAGGCGTTATAGGTCACGTAGGCACCTTAACAATGCTCAGGATCCCAAAATTACGACTAAGAACCGCGCTACTAAAGGCGCAGGGTGTATCTTTATCCGTGATGTAAGTTATTCTTACTTTCAATTGCTCGCCAGTATAAAGTCCCTTTGCCTGATCAAATCGCTGCAACAGAAGATAATCTCCTACCTTGTAATCACGCTCCGTCATATCGCGAATATCATGGGTTTTTACCCCAGAAGCGATGGCGTCAAACAAATAGGTCCAAGATTTAACAGTGTGTATGGTCATGGTTCCGAAGTTACTTCCGTCTTACGGACAATCACGGGTATAGTTTTGCTTCCGACGTTAATCTGCGCAATTATATTATCTACGCGAATTCTATTGATAACTGTTTCTATTTCCGCTTCTGTGCCGTATATAGTCGGGCAGTGCAAAGTAAGTTCAAATTTGCAGGTTCTTTCAATCACCGGAGCTTCATCATACAACTTGAACCAGTAATTATCGTCGTCAAAAACGTAAAAATTCAACCCTTCGTCATCTTTTACGATAAGTTCGTCCTCGTCAGTATCCACCTCAACAACATAATACGGCTTTGTGAAATACCGCGTTACCGTATCTTGGTCAAACGTTTCTTCAGAAACGATCGGCACAACTTTGTAACCGGCTTTAATCATTACTCAGACTCCACTTCATAATGCCACCAAAAGGTTTCACGGGCCTTGTCACTCGCAAGTTCTTCTATTTGGTAGTCGGGCGTTCCATCCGATACATAGATGCGCTCTTCAAAAACCGCGTTACCCAGGCCAAAAGTTACAACTACTTTAATTGCCATCACGCGGACTCCTTCTCTGCGGCTTCAGGTTCAGGTGGTATATAGCCTCTAATTACATTGTCAATACGGTCAATAAGCACAGCGGCCAAAGGGTGCGGGTCTGCCGGGTAATCACCGAATAGGTAGTTATTCTCCGCAACCGACAACCCAAAGAAAGCTTTTGTTGCTTTATTGGCCAACTGCTCTTTATACCAAGGATATGCGTTGACGATCGGCTCACCTTCCTCCGTCGCGCCGCCAACGCAGTCCTGCATCCTAAAGCCCTTGGCAATGAACCAGTCGTCCCGTGCGGCCCAGGCGGCTAAGTCTGCAGCATCCGACTTATTGTGAGCGGAAGTGCCATAAGTCCGCAAATCAAGCTTATCTGACGGAATAGATGCCACGATGCGCTTTAGTTCTTTAAGAGCCGCTACGTTACGCTTTATACTCGGTTTTACCAATAAAAGTCTCCAAATTCTCTACGCAATCTTTGTTGCCCTTGTGATACTGCTTTATAAGGGCATTTACCCCGGCACCTTTATAGGATTCGTCGGCTTCTGGAAATAGATATTTTAAAAGTTCCGCGCGATAGTCAACCGCCTCATGTATAGGAGGTAAACGCCGTCGCATTATGCCGCCCTCCTTAACCTATATAAATACCTATTCAGCATATCCAAGCCGCGTTTATTGATCACATAGCATTCTTGGCCATGGTCATTAATAGTGGTTTCGATCCAAAGCTTAGCCCGGCAGGAATCAATTACTCGCCAGGAAACGTGGTCCACTTCACCTTTTGGTGTCTTTCGGCCGTGGCTGATGTAATGTAAAAAGCGCAGTATAGCGTCACCCGGCCCGGTCATAATACACTCGCCCTTCTTGTATCATACGATGGATTCGTTCGTTCAAAATGTCCGCGACCGCATACCAACCGGAGATATGCAGGCAGCTTGATATTTCGGCAGCGGACATTGGTTCATCGGCGCATCCAAGTTTCTCCTTTATATGCCGCGCAAGCCCGTAATATCCGCCATTACCGTTGCATACTCGATCACGAATATACTCCGCCGTAAAGTATTGCAAAGGCTCTAGCAATAACGGCGGCCTAGTAAACACCTCGGCTAAAGCTATCGCGAGGTCAGGATCAAAACCCATGTCCTTAAAATCTTGAAATAAACGTGGCATATCACATTCCGTTGTGTCTTTATGCACATGATTTATAACTCGGTGTAATTGCTCTTGCGGCATAAGAGGAAACATAAGTCGAAGTTCAGGTAGATTCATTATAAGTTGCTCCTTAAATTACTATAGTTACGGTAGTGGAGGATCAGGATAAACAATCGGCTGCCAAGCAATAGGCTGACGCAATTCATCCACGCAAAAACCTCCGTCTGGGTGCCAGTGACAAAGCGATACGAAGCCGGGCAGCCACATCTCAGGATCGTCCCCTCCACCCGTATACGGTGCAGCATAAACGAAGATCCAAGCATCCTTTGGAGCAGTTGAGATATGCCGCCATTTTTGGCTCGCCGCGATCTCAGCGGGGTCCGGCGTCATGGCGTGACACCACATCATGAGTCGTAGCCCTCCATCCAAAACTCACGCTCTTTGCTTCCCTCTGGGAATGGACACTCAGCTCTTGAGATGCCAGCGAGATAGGCACGCCTCCCGCAGTCAAGCATCCGATCATAGAGAGAAAAATCCTCGGGCTCCAGAGCAGCATTGTCAGAATTCACCATTCGCACTCCACATAAGCGTTTAGGAATCGATCTCGATCAATTCGAGCGTTCAACCAATCCACTAAGGCGCAATGCGGATCAGCTTCTCCGACAATTACAAAGAAATAAGGTTCGGCTACCGGGCTGATCATGGACAGGCGATATTCAACATCGCACACGCCAAGGTCGCCCCAGTTGACGGCGCCCATGTCCGACTTATAGCGCGAAGCTTTGGCTAGAAGGGCTTCGACGTGGCCAATCAACTCAGTCGTTTTTATGCTACGCCTTAAGCTAGCCGCGATCGCAGCGGGGTCCGGCGCTGTCACGAGTTGATCACCTTGTTGGCATGTTTTTCACAAACACGTTTTGCATCAGCTTCACTCGGCACGTGAAAAAGTTTCTGCTCTTGGTCTCTCGTAAAACTTAGAATACATAAACAATTGTCAGAATTGCGCGATCTAGAAATTTGAGCAAGCTCAATTCGCCCTAGCATTAGGCTGCTAAACCCTTCTTCGTGCTTCACCCACTTCACAGATGCACCTCCGTCACTGTTGTTTGAAACTTTAATTTGCCGCAACTTTCGCATTTAAGAATGTAAGTAACACCTGAATCGCCCACAAAATCGTTGCGGTATTCCTTTTCGTTCACAATTTTCCACTTGTGCCAGCATCCCGAAAAGAGCAGACCAAAAAATCGCCACATCATTCGCCCACCTTGCGTTTGCCCGTGCCGTTACAGGTCGGGCAGAGGATCGTCACTTCAGCCAGCCCGTACGGCAGGCGACAAAAACCTTTGCACGTCGTACACGGCGGTTCTTCCACCTTCCACCCGTTCGCGCGAAGAACCGCAGCGGCGGCAGGAATGGAGCGGGTGTTCCAGTCTCCACTCGTGTAGCCCTCACAATCCGATTGGGCGTCCCTTTGGGCCATTATATGAGGCAGTGCGGCGAGGAGAACAACACGAGCCTGGCGCAAGGTCAGAAAGACGCCCTCCGCTTTAGCAGACGCTCGGAGCGCTTCCACAGCCATGTCGGGAATATCGGTCATGCCATGCCCTCCTTAAATTTAAAAATGTTTATACCCCGAAAGTGAAAAGAAATCAATAGGCATCCCAATATAAAACTACTGAATCGCCTACCAAAGCCTTTAAAGTCGCAATATCCGGGGTAGAAGCGGACCAACTTATGGCGATGGTATCGGTGTAGGCAATACGCGATACGTCGAATTTCTTCCCGGGAAACCGACGCTTTAACAACCGCTTAATAGCAGAGTAGGTCATTTTATGCCGCAAAGATATTAGGAGTTGCCTCCCGAACGCGCTTAACCGGAGGCGTGTTCTCCATGGGATCGTCACGCCAGATCTCCTCAACCATCGGATTTCTCCAAAGCGGCGCATGCCACGTCCAATACTCCCTTTAAATACCAACCCATACCAACCGCTATTACGAGGTTTTCTAGCGCGTCTTTCAACATCTTGATGCGCTTCTCAAGCGCGTCCCGCACGATAGCATCCGGATCACCCATTGCGAGGCGCTGAGATTGAAGATCAACAAATGTCATGGGGCTTCCCCAGCGCGGCGCGGGCTATGTCGCGAACTGCATGGCGTTCATCAACGGAACCGGGTTCTCCCGGCACATCCCAGCGACGAATTTTCTCTAGCGCATCCTCCAACGTCTTGATGCGTGCGGCGGGAATGGAGCGGGATGCACACCAAGAAGCCCATGCGTAGCGAGTATTTTCATACTTATAGTTGCCCCACGTCAGGGACCATTGAACACTAAGACCTTGACCTCTTGCCCAAGACTCGAACGCCTCACGGGTAGGCAATTCATCGCCAGTAGTTAGCTGAATTGGCATTTTACGTTTCGCGTCGTAGGCTTGCTTTAGCCTGTGCATGTTCTCCGGCGTCACACGCTCTTGAAGAGCAGCGGGGGTGGATCGGGATGCGGCCGTCCATATCTCTTCAAGAAGATTCTTCGCGTAATCAGCCGAGGCTCCGGCATCTTCGCAGAGCGACAGCAAAACTTCGAACATCTCTTCTCGCGTGGTCTGCGTGTCATCGCTACTCATCGCCCCGCCCTCGCCAAAGTCGCCTCAATCCACTGTTGGATCTGGTTATTGCTAATTAAGATGGAGCAAACGCCCTCCGGATCCTGCTGATATGCCGTGTCAACCTCATTCGCGGCATCCATGGCTAAAGCCGGAATGTCGGTCACCCCATAGGACTGCGCCTGACTTGTCAGCAAACCAAGCGCGCTGCCAAATTGATCGGCGTTGATGTAGTTGCAGTCCCGCGCAATGCCCAAAACCCGCACCGCAATTTGAAAATTACCGGCATAGTCCGACGCCATTGCCGGGACCGTGAAACACATCAGCCCCAAGGCGAGGATCATATTTTTCATATGTTTAGCTCCTTTTCTTTAAAGAAAAGTTTTAATGTGTAGCCAGCATGGCGCTGATGAGCGCGTCGAAAATATGCTCATAGGCGGCGGCACGGGCGGCGGCACGGGCGGCAAAGGCGGCGGCATCGGCGGCGGCACCGGCGGCGGCACCGGCGGCCTCGGCGACCTCGGCGGCATAGGTGGCATAGGTGGCGGCACGGGCGGCGGCATAGGCGGCACGGGCGGCGCTTTCAAGATCTGCCTTCGTGCCGTCGTTTTTCAGCAGAGTCGTCACTCGCTTGCAAGATGACTTAACGCCCGCCCAGTAATCATGCTGCGGCACGGGTTGCACTTTCGTGGCGGCGGCAACCGCGTAATCGACCGACGCGATCAAAAATTCACGCAGCACGCGGTCATCGGTATTGCCGTGGCGCAGTGCGAACGCGAACCGGCGACCATAATAGGTGGCTTTCTCCGCGCTGACGTTATCGAATAGCGGCGGCAGCAGGTTCGCCATCCAAGGCGGCATGATGTCGGCAGGGCAGTCGTCAGCGCCGTTAATGCTCGGATGGATCGCACCGAGCAGGCAGGCGATTTCGTGCCCGTCTTCAATCCAATGCCAAACTTTTTGACGAAGCCTGCCCGCATCGGCGAAAGATTCGATACGCTGCGCGGCGGTCTCGCGGGTAAGAACATCGATCATGGTTAGGACTCCTTTTGGTTGATAAGTTACTTTATCGAAGATTGTATCTTATGTCAATTAGTTTTGCGCTTTTGAATGAATTGCCGGGAAATCGCCGCTTTAACAGCCGCTTAATAGCGAAGTAAGTAATTTGTGCCGTGAATGCCTACGAAAACCTCCCGTGCGTCTGAACTCCCAGCGCGCCGCTCGTAGCCCGCGCCCAAAAATCATTAGCCCTCATGCTGGCCGCCATGAGCTTGCCTCGCAAAATCTCATCCTGCGGATGCCTGTGCAGCACCGCTCGGTATTTTTCGGCGGCGCGCTCATAAGTGATAGCAATAGTCGCATTGTGCAGTGCGTCCGGCGACACGATCGCGGCGATAGTTCCGAATGTTGTGGTCATGGCGCCACCTCGACTGGAACAGTAACGCCATCCAGCATAGCATTTATAAGCACGTCGAATATGTGTTCATAGCCAGCATCAATGGCAGAATAAGCATCGGCGCTAATGGAGCCGGCAGTATCGACAGCATCAGAGGCCGCATAGGCGGCTGCCTCAGCGACATTAGCAACACCGCAGGCTGCGTAGGCAGCATAGGCGGCGCGGGAGGCACTGACGGCATAGGCGGCAAATCGAGCCACTCTAGCTGCATTGGCAGCAGCACAAGCGGCAGAGCCAATGTTCTCGATGGCGGCGTTGTCATAGGCGATACGTGAGGCGTAAGCAGCGGCATCAGTGGCGGCACTGGCGGCGTCGTCGAATTCCCCCTCAGAACCTCCCTTGTTTAGCAGCACCGTTACTCGTTCGCAAGATGACTTGACTCCCGCCCAATACTTAGGGGCCGGATTAGGTTGCATCTTGGCCGCTTCTGAAATTGTGTAGCCTATCGACGTAATCAAGACTTTGCGCAGGACGCTTTCATCTGTGTTCCCATAGCGCAGGGCAAGCGCAAACCGACGACCGTATTCGGAAACTTCCATTTCGTGGACTCGGTCGAACAACGTTGGCAGCATATGCGCCAACCAAAGCGGCATTATGTCGGCAGGGCAATCCCTAGCACTTTTGATATGGGGATGGATCGCACCAAGCAGACACGCAATCTCGCGGCCGTGGAGATCTGTGCCATGCCATTTCGACTGCACCAGCCGCCCCTCGTCGGCGAAGGCTGTGATGCGGGTCGCAGCGGTCTCACGAGTGATTTCGTCAAGCATGTTAAGGACTCCTTTTTGGTTAATTAGTTACTTTATCGAAGATTATATCTTATGTCAATCAGTTTTGCGCTTCTGAATGAATTGCCCGCATGATTACGCTCTTCGACACGCCAAACATTTCCGCAAGAGCCCGCATCGAAGTCTTTTGACCTTTATACAGTCTGGCAACCTTGCGCTTTTCCTTGTCAGTCAGAATCGATGGGCGGCCAGACGGCTTACGTTCCAGCGGCGGGTTGCGGTTATACTCCCGCCAGCAGGTAACGCAGCGATAAACCGACGTATACCGCTCCGTCCCGCCGCAATGCGGGCAAGGCGCACCATGATAAGTAATACCGGTTTCGTTTAGCTTGGGCATGATATCACACTCCTTCCAATTCAGCGGCGACATTAGCACCCCTAACCACGCGACCGATAGCTGATTTTGGGACGTTGAAGATGCTCGCAATATCCCGAACCGACTTGCCTTCACGCATATGCATCAGTACCGCTTGGCGCTGCTGTACGGCGTTCAACGCGGCCTTGCGACCGAGGATAGAGCCGCGTTCCTTAGCCGCTTGTAGCCCGGCCTGTGTGCGCTCAATCAACTGATCCCGCTCGAACTGTGCAAAGCTTGACATCACATTGACCATAAGTTTGCCGGTGGGTGTCTGCGTATCGATGCCTAGTGTCAAAACCACGATCCGCACACCCTGATGATCTAGACGCTCAATCAGAGACATGATGGCCAACGCCTTACGCCCAAGCCGATCAAGCTTCCAAACCGTCAACGTGTCACCCGCGCGCAGGGACGCCAGCAAGGATTGAAAGCCAGGGCGATCATCGCGCGTTCCCGACATCTTATCTGTGACAATATGCACTGGCAGTACGCCCGCACGGCTAAGCGCATCAGTCTGCAGTCCTAATTCCTGATCCTCACGGGAAACGCGCGCATAACCCCAAACGATCGGGGCGCGGTCAATGGTGGGATCCAAAAGCGGCTTGATGACAGCAACGGGCGCGACGTGAGAGCGTTTCAGTTTGGGCATCGGTGGGGGTCTCCTCTATTCCGTTGGGCGTAACTTAGGAATATTTGGGTCTAATGTCAAGCAATTGTTTTGCCTACTGTTCCCCTTCTCTATGATAAACATATTTAAATGTCGTCATGTCGGCTATGATGGCCCATTCGTATTCTTCAAGTCCAGGAACGGCCGCCAAGGCTTCATCCATAGAATCAAAAGCGCACTTAAGATCTCCTAACGCCTTAGAAGGGTAGTACTGCTGTCCGACAAAAAGAAGATAACGTTTCATGTGTAGATCCTCGCCTTCATTTGATCAGAACCGGATATGTCATACTCAGCGTATACATCGAAGCGGAACGTCATATCATCGGCATAGTGCGCAGGTTGACCCATTTCTTCTTCCTCACGCCATTGATTCGCAACCCAAGACGCCCCTACCGCAGCGGCGTCTTTTTGATTAGGATACGGGCCGAATATGGTTTCATCATCGACGTCTAAGCAAACCGTGTAGTATTTCATGCGTTAGGACCCTTCTCTGTTTCAAAACCAATCCGTTCCGGGAGTGCCCCAAGTAAAATATTGGGCAGCAAAGCGTCCATTCTTCGTGAGCGTTTCCCAAATATCAATCAGCGTGACGTAATGCCTGATGTCACTGTTTTCCCAGAGCGCTTCGGATTCTCGCAGGTTGCGAGCGTGGAACGCGATGGATTCCATGATCTCCGGGGAAGTCTCACGGCTCGCAGCGGCGGAAATGAAAGCGCGGGATTTTTTGGTTTCGTTAAACTTGGTCATGGGTTACTTCCTTTTCAATCGTAATTACGGCAGTTGAAGCGAGTAAAGGCTGTTTCGCAAAACTCTTCCGTGTCTCGCAGATCCGTGAAACCTGTACTGATACGAAAACCTCTATCCTGATCCGTTATTAGGTGTATTTCCACTTCCCCTTGTTCGTCAGTCGGAGAAGGAAAAACCCAATGCGACACGTTGATGAAGTACCGGGTGTCATATGTTGCAGAATCACGAACCCTTTTCTGATACAGGCCTTGATAATAGGGAGCGCATTCCGGCCGCTGCTTACGATCATCATAGAAGCGATAACCAGCGGCGAGGAGGGTTTCAGGAATTGTTGTCATGGGGTTACCTCCTGCACTTCAATGTAATCAATACTCGAAAGCGGAACCACATAAGGTCCAAAACTAACGTGCTTTTCTGCCTTATCCATGAAAGCGCGCAATGTATCGGCTATGCTATGCGAGGTGCATTCATCTTCAAAGGGTTCCCCGTATAGAATAGCACAGGACTTTAGGTTGATGACATGGCGGTAGGTTTTGAGCTTGGTCATGGTTAGCATTCCTTCCTGATTACTGTTTTACCTTAGCCGTAGCCGTGCCGAATGTCAATCGGTATTTGACAGTCGCTTACGTTCCTAAATCGAAAATTCACCGCTCACGCAGGTAACTATTCTGCCGCAATTCGCCGCGCATGCAGGTAATTATCTGCCGCAGTTCGCCGTGCACGCAGGTAATTATCTGCCACATCAAATTGCCCCCTGGCGGCATTAGCGGCAAGCCACCATTCCGGACCCAAGGACCCCAAAGCGGACCAAAGCCCCATAAAGAAGTCTCGAATCTCAAGTAGGTCACTGTCAAGCGGTATGATGCCTTTGTTCCATTGCTCAAGCAATTCGGGGCGTAGTGCGGTCATGTGGGATCCTCCGGTACAAAATAGCCGTTGCGCCCAGGGTTCGCGGCGGTTCCGATATTGGTGATCTTAACCACTACTAGGCGATTCTGCGGTCTGTGTATCTCCTGCAGAGAAACCTTTTCACCCTTTACCAAGTAAACGCGATACTCGCATGTGTAGCCCGATTTGTTCTGAAAATTAACCCTATCACCTACGTTCATATGGGATCCTCCGTTCTGAAAGCGGATTAAGTTTTACAAGCAACAATGCCGCGCCTTGGCCAAGCACTCGGCGGCGTTGGATGTAAACCGGGCGCGCATAAGCATTCTTTCTACCGAGTCGCGCGTCCCCACCGGTATATGATTAACGGCGGCCATCCAGCAATGATAGGCGTCCCGGTAATCACCGCGCGACTCGGCGGCCAAAGCGTCCTTGCGATACATGGCGGTCATGGCGGGTTACTCCCTTGTTTGCTTTGATGGGTGGAATATGCCTTGGTTTGGGCCGAATGTCAAGCGGTTATTTTAGGGTGATACTCGCAAATTACGACATCCGCTTCATGCACTAGGTCAATAATCCTTCCGATGGACTCCTTAACATCAGGATTAACTTGCTGCCTCGCCTCGTTATTCAAGGCTTGCTCAATCATTGCTATCTGCCACGGGGTAAGCTTGGCCATGGTCTTAAACCTCCTGTTCTGATGTCCCTAATATGCCTTGGTTTAGGCCGAATGTCAAACGGTAATTTGCACCATGACAAAGATATAGCCGTTACCCTCGGGGCTGCCACCCTGCGCAAGCTCAAAGCCTCGCGCGCTTAGGTTCTCAATCCAGCCAAGATTAGTGGCCAAGGCATGCGCGGCGGCCATGTGGTTCTCTTCCGGGTTCAACCGATGGTCATAGCCGATTGTCACACTGCCTGCTGCCGCCGTTGCCTTGATCCGCGAGCCCTTGGTATTGCTCGGTCCGATATACTTTGTGGCAATACCCTGCAGGATTGGACGGTTTGACATCTGAATTGCTCCTCTTAGTTACTTCGATTGGTGTAGTATGCCGGGTTATGGGCCGAATGTCAAACGGTTATTTCAATCTTTTTGCGCTATCGTGATGTCATACAGGTGAATCGTATAGCCGCGTTCTGGCAGCATTTCCCTATCAGTCTTGACGAATTCCACTAGCCCCCGGTCAATCAATTTCCGGCAAGCAAGGTATTCACGTACGCCACTAGACTTGCGCCCTCCATGTGGTCCTTGTCCGCCGACCATGGTCGCAGTATAGCGCTTGTGGGTCTTGAGCGTGTCTAGGATGGCTTGCTCTGTTTTGGTTAGGGGCGGCAAGGTCAGGACTCCTTCGTGTCGTAAACGCAAATGATGGCATCCGCACCCGCACTCTCAATCGTCGTGTGGATGGCCCAGCCGAGCACCGCAGCCACGATTTCGGGCTTGGTCCATCCGACTGCGGACGCCCTCCGCATGAGGGAGCCGAGATGCGGCTCAATCGCCTCGGCACACGGCTCGTCCCGGTCATGGGATGTGTGCGATCCTTGCGGCGGCGGGGCTATCGTCAGCGCGGCAAGGAATTCTAGGATCGTTTCGACCGTGCCTGGGATGTCCCGCTCGCCAAGTGCCCACCGTTGCACGGTGCGCGGGTCCACACTTGCTATCCGGCCGAATGCCTGCTGCGAAAAGCCTAGGTTAGCGAGGGTGGCGCGGAATTGCGTGGCGTCCATGTTAATACGCGATCACGTCAGCGTAAGCCGCACGATTCGGCACATATTCGCCGTCACGCTCGATCCAAAAGTCGCGAGGGGCCTGCATTAAGGCGTAACCGGCGCCGTTGCGCACGGCGATATTGTTTTCCCCGATGCCACGCTCCAGGTGCGCCAGGGTGACGAGAGCATCCTCAAGCCGGCCCCTATATTTCCACTGCTGATAATGCCTATCTCCATCATCGGTGATCAATGTGGCTGGGCGATTTGGGTTCGGGCGCGTGCCTCGGCCGCTCCCCCCAACTGCAAATAAACTCAACCGAGCCGCTATCTGTCCTATGAAGAGTCATCGTCCGTTTCCTGTGTTGCGTGTGGGGTTAGGCGATTTCTTCGTGAAGAAGAGACATGATATCTTCAAGACGGTTCCTGCGGCTTTCGCTCCACATCCACGTGGGCCAACCGTGGGCAAAAAGGTAATGCCAATCAAGCTCCTGCGACAATTCAAAGCGGCGGTCTTTCTCTTCTTGCGCAATTCTGGCTCGGGTCTTGGCGCGCTTCCAAGCTGCCATTTCTTCCGGCGTAGGATCGCGGTCCTCATCAAGCCACGCCATATACCAATGAGAGTCGCTGTCTGGATTTGCCATCGTCCGTCTCCTCAAACCGCCCGGCGTAATTACCGTTGCGGTGCATCCTATATACGGCCATTGGCCGCAGTCGTCAACACCAAAATGATGCGTGTAGCAGTGCAGATTAGCGGAGCGGCAAAGCTACGCAGCGACTATGTAAAAAGACGGCCGAGCGTACTCGTTGTGGTTCAAACGGTAAGTCTCATCGGCGGGGAAAAAATCCTCGATCGCAGCGGCGGCCATCGCAGCCGAGGTAAAAACAACCGCGGAATCCCAGTCAGCGCTAAATCCCTTGCCCGTCAGGCAGCCGTAGGAATCCCCCTCTCCGCAGCTATCATATTGATGCTTTCGGATGATGACCGCCACGTCACCGACATAATCGGCTTCGACCTGGAGGATGCCGTCCGGGCCGAGCACCGCTGCCTGCTCTAGCGGGTGGGCGCCGATGCCATCTGTCAGCAACCACGCGGCAAGGTCGGCATGTGCGGCGACATCATCGCTGATGTCGTAATGCGTAACCGCGTTATCGCCATACGCGATGACGCTAAGGTCATCTCCGATATCCCACGCCTCGACAATCCCAAAATTGGCGCCGGAAGCGGAAATAAAATGCGCGTCCGGCACAATCCCGCGATAGCGGAGAGCGTCAACGATATTTTCAGCGATCTCATGCGTATTGGTCATTGGTAGGGTCTCCCTGTTCTGATGCCCTAATATGCCTTAGTTTGGGCTGTATGTCAAGCGGTATTTATAGAAATATTCGAGTGATTTTGAAGTTTTTTCTAGCCTCCTTTGGGCACGGTCTTTTGTGTAATGACGGCTAACCACGGTAACCCTGCCTTGCTCTGACAGAATCACCGCATAACCTCTTTTGTATTGGGGGTTAAATTCGACGGATAAATTACTTGGATTTTCCATTAATGCACTTTTGAAATTTGTTCAGCGCGGCATCCTTGCTTACGTCTAGAACCCGGTAACGCCATGTATAGGACATACCGCCGTGAATTTTACCGTCGTAATTCGCGCAAAGTTTAAATACCGCGTATTTGTCGCCGCGCCTAACAAGTAACTTATATCTAGTGCCAACCTTATTCTTTCCTTCCTGAACCAAGGTAAAATCACTGGCCATTGGTGGGGTCTCCCTGTTCTGATAGACTCAATATAGGTTAGTGCGTGCCGTATGTCAAGCGGTTTTTGCCATATTACGCAAATACTCCCGCCATATCTCACGCCGCATGCCGGGCTACAAGCTATACCAATTTCCCTCAAATCCGGGCGGCCCTTCATCCGGCGTGGCAGGGGCTTTGTATGCCCAATATGACGCAGGCTCAATCAATCGCATGATAGGGTGGATCCTTTGCCGTGGTTCTTACCGCCGCATGAGCATTCGCAGTTCATGGTCCGCCCGCGTGCATTGACACAACGTGCATCACATACATGCTTGCTAGGATTGCTCTTATAGGTCACCATACGCGTTACAGGCCGCACATCACGGTCATACTTGCCAATCTCTGCATTCCATACCGCCTGATTATACTCGCCAACCCAAAGATCCGACAAAAGATGGCAATTCTGCTTAATGCCCTTAACGCCCGGAAATTTTTCCTTAAACGCAACCGGGTTCATACCATAAAGATTGCCGTTCAGTTGTACCGTTTCACCGTTCCAATCGGAGTAGTTCTTAATGGCCATCGGGGTATCTCCTCTTGTCTGCTTCGCTGGCCTAGTTATGCCTTGGTTTGGATCGTATGTCAATAGAATTTTGCCATTGTTTCCTAGCTCCGCAGTTCTTCGAGCATTTGGCGTTCGTAATATATCGCCTCGATAACGTCGTCAGTCTGCTCCTATGTCATCATAATAGCTATCAGCATGACTGCATCCTCTATGCTATGGTGATATGTGCGCTTGGTGTAGATCATCGGTAGGGTCTCCCTGTTCTGATAGACTCAATATAGGTTAGTGCGTGCCGTATGTCAAGCTATATTTTAGAAAACTTCCCCGCGCACGTGCATCTCATGCCAATAGAGCATGATTCTATAAAACTTCTTGCGCTCTTCCCGCTTATCGGCAGCCTTGCGACATGCAAGTGTCAGTTTCTTGCGTGCTGCCCGGATTACCTCGCAATTCGTGCTTCCAAGCCCATAGCGCAGTGACAAGCGCCGATACGTGCCAAAATACGAGTCTGCCAACTTTGGCTTGCGGGGTAGGGGTTTCTTGGCCATTTGTAAGGTCTCCTGCTTTGGTCTGTTTCTATGACTAGAATTTAGGCGTTGCTGTCTCGAATGTCAAACAGGGAATATATGTGTTTTGTGCATGTGGGGTATGTTATTTTAATAGGTTGCTTAATTCTTCTAGTTCGCGCGCCTTAATTTCCTTTTCAAGCCTGTTGATATGCTGGTCCCTGTATTTAACCTGTAATTCTAGTTCTTTCTGTTGCGCGTTTAGCTGTATAACTTTCTTGTTTAGTGATTCTGCACGTTCGGCTAGCATGCGATAGGGCTTTAGTCGCAATACAGCGTTGAAGGCAGGTTCGCCAAATCTGCAGGCAGGGTAGCCCGCAATCGTGCGCCCTATGACCTTCACCCATACACCTATGTCGTCCGCGTCATCGTCAATCCGCACGGCTAGCACTCGGCCCGGCTTGCAAGGCTTCACAGGAGGCAGCAGGTAGTCATCATACTTGGGCGATCCGATTTTTAGACCATGCAAGATATCAACCGGCTTGCGCTCTTGCACAGTGTAGATCTTACCCTCGGTCAACCAGTCAGGTAAGGCATATTCCCTAGTATCGTAATTGATAGGGTACTGGCACGTTAGGTCCACGGCTATAAAATCGCCTGCACTAAAATCCGTGGCAGGTACATACGCGCTAGCAGGGTAGATTTTAATACCTAGTCGTTTGGCAGGCATATCGGTTCCTTTCGAGTCATGAGAGGTAGCAGTATAGCAAAAAACTGCTTGGGTTCCTAGCGTTTAATAGACCTATAAAGACGGTAAAATAAGGTTATCAAACTAAAGAATTAACTTGTTTTATTTTGGCTACTAAAGTACGGTCAAAGATGGTGGAGAAAGTTCATTAAACGGTAATGTTTAGTAATGTTTTTCACGAAACAGTGATGCGTTTGAAACGTAGGTCTAACCTCGTCTCCCTGCTATTAAATACGCTGCCAATTTACTTTAGTGGTCGAAATAAGACAAGTACGTTATTCGTTTGATGTCTTGTAAAATTGTATAACGTATGTGCGTTTGATTTAGGCTCTTATGTCAAATTACTGGTTCACGGTGCCGGACGGTTACTTTAGTGGCTGTTTTTAGGACATTCGACCATATAGTTTGATGTTTTGTAAAATTGTATAACGTATGTGTATTTGACACAGGCTACTAGGTCAAATCTAGGGTTATGCAAGGTCGCCTCTTGAATTAACCCGTTGTAATAATATTACTTTTTGTTAACATTTTACTTAGTTTACAACATTTAATAATTTGAACACTAGGAATTGATTGGTTTTTGTGGTATATCAAATTGTTTGATCAATAAAGCAGGAGATTTTATGGAATTTATACATTTTAAAAATAGGTCTGGCGACGAGACTTTCTTGCCGGAAGATATCATTAGACAACTCAGATCTAAGGAAATGGAGCGGAATCCCTACTACGCCATGCATTGGGAAAATTTCAAAGCTTATGGGGCGACTCTGAAAAGCATTCGACGCGCGGTGCGGGCTTACCTTGATATGGTCGGCAAACAATATCGACTCTGCATTGAACAGCGTGGCGATGATGCGCGCATTGCTCGGATTCCGGGTTCCGCTCAAATCAAAGATCCTACGAAAGAAGGCTTCAAACGTCCCGGTCCTAAATCCTATAAATACGATTTTGATTCGTTAAAAGTAGGCGAGGCTAAGCTAGTCGAAAAAACAAATCGCAATACCGTCAAGACCGCCTTCAATGCTTGGAAGGCTCGGCGGTTGCTGCCTGATGCGAAGATTGAGATTGTGCAAATAGATGACGACTCGTTGCTTGTGTCGCGCATTGAATAATGCTAGAATAAGGCGACATGAACCCTATTGTATTGCCTGATTTAAATGATCCGATAAAAGACACCTTGCGAGAGGCAGAAAAGGCGCGGGCCATCAACAGGCTGCTGCGGCCCGTTCCTGATCTACCGCCGGGAGAGATTAGCTCTAAATCTCTGCCTCGCACATATGAGATTGTACAGCACAATAATCAGCTAACCCCGCACGCATACCGTGACTTGCTCCCGCACATTGAACGGATGAGCAAGCAAGGCATGTCTTTGAAATTTATTGCTGCAAGGTTAGGTGTTGCGCTTTTTGCCCTAGAAGAGGCAGTGAAGCTTTTCCCGGATGTCGCTGCTGCGATCACTGGCGGCCTTGCTAGGGGCGTGGATGAGCAATCCGAGGCTATGTACCGTCGCGGCCTTGGCGAGGACACCAGCGCGGGCAAGTTTTTCCTGCAGACACGAGGTGAGTTTAATCCACCCGCTCAAGCCGGGTCTACAGTTACAGTCAACATAGGTGCGCAACCTGCCGCCGTTAGCCTAGATGACGTGCGATCTATGGCTGAACGGCAAAGGCTGCTGCTAGAGGGTGATGCTGAAGAGGATTAGAAAACTCTCACGGCTTGGCTAAGACGACTCGTAACCCCGTAGTCTGTCATGTGCGAGATATCTACAAAGGGCGCGGCTCTGTCACGCTTCACCAGTTCTGCCCGCACGATGGCAATGCATCTAACCCCTGCGGTACCCATAAAACGGTAATGCTCCCTGTCCTCAAGAATCGCACGCTTCAGCCATGCCGTTGACTAATGCGACACTGCATTGCGAAGGTCTAATGTAAATTGGCTGGCCATACCTGCGGACTCCTAATTACGAAAGATAATAGCGGCAGTGATGGCAAGAGCGCCGAGACACAGAATAAAGATAGGTGCGAATTGCTCAAGAAATACGGTGAAAAGCATGTCGCCTACTCCCTTGCTGATGGCCCTTTGTCCCATATCAGGGACCGTATGTCAAGCGTCCTTTTGATCTTTTAGTTTGCCGACCGCTGGCGCTGCCATGCTCTGCCAGGCTCGGCCTACCTTGCCGACCGCTGGCGCTGCCATGCTCTGCCAGGCTCGGCCTACCTTGCCGAC
>Ga0116231_10002920_pt1 | contig 35677 bp, 27 predicted proteins | sample S1TSphgellanicum_2_FD_89695 | JGI IMG/M metagenome (GOLD analysis project Ga0116231, IMG submission 89695) | Host-associated microbial communities from peat moss isolated from Minnesota, USA - S1T2_Fd - Sphagnum magellanicum MG | ecosystem: Host-associated > Plants > Peat moss > Unclassified...
TATTTTGTGTTGTTTTTTAGATTTTAAAAAAGAATATCGTTTGTTGCCCCCGGGTAAAAGGCACGGGGTTTTTTTTTAAAATTTTTAAAAAAAAAAAATTCATATTTGTTTTTGGGGGGGTGGGGGGGGGGGGGGGGTGAGAACTGCAGATGCTTTGTAATTTGTTGGCAGATCAGTTAAAATCACAAGGCAGGAAGCCATATGTTATTCCTGTCGGAGGATCCAACTCTCTGGGTACATGGTATGCTATCCTGCACCAATCCTGGCATTTGAAAATGTCACATGTTTCACAAAACAAAGATGTTCTTTGGATCTACCAGATGAATGCCCTGTCCTTGTTATGAAGATCTCTGTCTGATCTGTGTAAATTGGGTACAAGGTTAGAGCTTAGGGTCCAGATGTGAGTATGTTGGAATAATTGTTGCTTGTTTGGATGGTAGGGGGTACATTGAGTTTGTCAGAGAGCTCAAGACACAATTGCAGGAAGGAAGGACATCAGGTGTTACACATTTTGATGACATTGTAATGGCATGTGGAAGGTTCATGCTTCATTACTATCTTTGTAGTCTTCTTTTCCTGTATGCAGGGTAATGGTGTAGGAATCCAATTATGAGCCTATTATTGGCTGCTTGTGGGTATCAAGGAATCTTCAAACTCGGTAAACAACAAACTTCATGAACAATCTGAAAGTTGATTATGTTTTGTCTTGGTGCAGTGGAGGGACAACAGCAGGACTTTCCTTGGCCATACATTTGAACAAACTTGATGCACAGGTTCTTTGCAATTACTTGTTCATTGAATGACCTGATCACCTCTCTGACCACTTGCCATTGGTTTTTCTCCACTTTTTCTTTTACTATTCATACTGTCTGGGCTCTGAGTGTAAGAGTGTTGCAGTGAGTGAGATGACTGCGTGAAGAGTGGGACCATGCTCAATTTGTTAGAAATGTGGGGTGACAGATGCATGGTCTCCTCTGTGTAGGTACATGCATATGCAGTATGCGATAATGAGGAATACTTCTACGATTACACGCAAGGGCTCATTGATGGTTTAATTGGAGGGGTCAGCTCTCGAGAAATTGTGAGAATTGTCAATGTAAGTACTCATAACTGCCATGTTTTCTCTCTTTGAACAAGGATTGTATAGTGTCTTTGTCCCAATGGTATTGGCTTTTTAACTGTCAGTTTCTGCTAAGTTGCAATGTTGTGGGTTTCATAACAATCAGCTGAGAATTTGGTGAATGGGGATTCTGGACATGACAGGCAAAGGGACTGGGTTATGCAATGAGCACTTCAGCAGAACTGAACCTTGTGAAAGATGTGGCAGAATCGACAGGGATTATACTGGACCCTGTTTACAGGTGAGTGGAGTCTCTTTGCACTGCTCCTTTGCACTGTTCACTGGTCAAAGAGTTTGATTTAGCTGTTGTACTACTTTTATTTTGTACAGTTGTATCTTTCTTGAGAGCAAGTTAGTAAAGTTGCAGTCAAGGCACACAGGACTAATAGTGTGAATTCGTGCAAGTTCCATGATTGCACAAAATATTGGTTTCAATGGTACGGTAGGATTTGCACATGGATATTGTAGACTAAGGTTGTAGCCCAGTACTGAAGTTCTACAGGACTGATCAGTTATGATCCAGTACTTTTTCACCATGTTCTCAGCTAATAGACTGATAATTGTCAAACAATGCTTAAAGAGTGATTTCTCTTGGTTGGTTTCTGGTGCACAGTGGGAAGGCATTGAATGGAATGCTCAAGGACATGGCAGAAAACCCAACAAAGTGGGAAGGCAAGAAGGTCTTATTTGTGCATACAGGAGGTTTGTTGGGAATGTATGAGAAGGTGGTGCAATTGCAGCCATTGCTTGGGAAGTGGGAGCGCTTGCGCATTCCTGAATTTGCGATGCAACCTGATGATACCAAGGGCTAGTTATTCCACAAATCAATCGGTAAGAACCAAGGATTGATCAGGATTGTTTATAACTAAAGGTCACAAACCCTAAGCCTCTAAAATCATAATAGCCACAGCCATGCTTCAACTCTATGTTTCCATAATATCAATTTGATAATCACCCTATAATAAGCAGTGGTTTGTCTCTATTGCAACTCACTTTTGGCTCACCTAGTGTAATGCTGCAAGTCTTTGAAGATGGTATTGCTCAGCTCCTCTTGTACCCTTGAGGCCATTATAATACTGTATTACATGAACAAACATGTACTAGAAAATGGTTTACATGTGCCACTTGTCTCATGTGGTGTTTCAAACTACAAACAACATAGGTTTTCAATTTTATCATGTAACATACAAGAAAGCAAGTCCATTCTACTTGACTCAATGTGAGATATGTGAATCTTCTCAAAGATGTGTGAAAACTTGAAACTTTTCACATAGTGTTCGCAGGTTCACAAGTAGTGAAATTTCACTCTACACCCTATCTTGTCCGTTGCCTTTTAAGGCTCTAGAGAGAATGGATTGGGACTTGTAGAATTTTCCAAACCTAATTTTCACAACTGGGGCATGGTAGCATCTATTCTCAAAGCTCTCAACTCTTCCAAATTACATACTGTACCTGCCACTATAGTTCGACATGAATTAGTTCCCAAAAGGGAAAGTTGAATAAAAAGAATTTTAGAGTTAAAAACTACCAAAATTTATGGAGAAATGAACTCCCAGCCTTCTAGGTAGCAAGTGTGTGTGCTAACCACAGATTACCATTGTTTACATCAAAATGCAAGTGTGCTTGTGTGTGTGAACTTAAATTTAAATTTGCAAATGTTTTCTAGAGATGTTTTGCAAAGTTTAATTTGATATGCTTCTCCCAATGCAATGAATACACAATGAAGGTTCAAGTTATAAAAATGTTTTTAGCTTTCTCCCGTTAGACTTGGGATATATTTGAGCTCTCTACAAGTGCCAAGAAGGAACTATTTTTCAGCCTTTTAAGTTTTGTACTAAATAGAATAGACACCATAGCTGATTTCATCCCCCTAAGATACGAGAAATAGATTGCTTAAGATCTTGAAGTAATCACATAAACTGATGGTATTAGATTATGTGAAGCATAAAATTCCTCATGATGTTGGGAACATTCTTGAATTCACCAATTTGTCTTAGGAATTACTATAAGATAAACAAAAAACCTTGTACCAAGGATCACTAGTGCCCAAATCATTGCATATTTTGCTTGAGGTGTTCAAACAACTCCAATCCCAAAATTGGAATTTCGCATGCACACATTGAACTAACTTGTTGAGTTGAAGCTACTATCATTGTCCATGATATGTCTTCCCAACTGTTATTCCACTAATGTCCTTGAAACCCAATAGGAGACCTTGAATTTTATTAGCCACCAATTGGGCCAATTTGTCCAATTCATGTGCACATGATTGCAAAACACATGAACACCATTAGCAAAGACCTCCCTAACTAGGGGGTGCAATCAAAAGGTGTTCCAACTCAATGTTGTTTCTAGTGGTCACTAGAAAGGCATTCCAAAACTTTTCTTCACCAAGATTGATATAAAACAAGGAACATCCTTCTCTCCAAATCATCATTGTGAGCTTATACTTTTGTTATCCTCCAAACACATGATTGTCTAGAAGAGTAGATAGAATTTGATTCAATGAGTCCAAACATAAAAACCTCAAGACTCAATTGGGCCTCTAATGTGTTACAAAATTAAGTCCATACAAAGATTTGGTTGACCATGTTGCTCTAATTGTAGCGAACAAAAAGTTGTTCCATTTCCAAGGTGGTAGTAGCCCATAAGATAAGGAGATACTTGAACCATGATCGTACTAGAAGAAATTGTTGCCCCTTTCTTCTATCTTGCCATTGAGGTAGGCATTGTTGCATGTGGGTGTTGTAGGCTATGAGTGGGATTTGCATTGGTTGGATGGCTAGTACTAAGAATGGGCAATTCACTCTTGCAATATGCAAGGCCATTTGTAACCCTCTTTGTTGATGAAGCGGTTTCTATACAAGCATTAACATGGTTGGTTATATATGAACTATATCATTGGGGCCATGGGTTTAAGTTTCGAAGTCAAGATATTTGAACATGTTTTGAACATATATTCCAACAAAGTGCCACATAAGTTTCTATTAGAATTACATTCTTGCAATGTTCCTTGAGCGATAGATGCATACTTTGGGATATGTGCACTAAGAAAACTAGGGTGGAAAGTGTGTGTAGTTAAGATTCACTTGTGTTTCAGATGATATGATTGATCATATAAGGAACTTGTTTCCAAGAGAAGGATTAACATTGGTGGCTTTGTTACTAAGGTTGTGTTGCATATTGCATCTTACTCTAAAGACAACTCGGCCAAGATGTGATAAGTAAAACCTCTAGTAGCGACTTGGAAAAGTGGACCTCAACAATATGTGAATTAGGTATGTTAGGGTTTAAATACCACATATTCCTTTCTCATCAATGTATGTACAATGTTGTGTGGTTTTTGTTAAGAACCTCTAGTTCTAGTTTTTTTGGGTTTTAGAATCAAAGAACTCTTAGTTTTGGTTTTGGGTTTTAATAAGTATCAAAATCATAGAACCTTTAGTTTTGGGTTTTTGAAAATTTACAAAGAATTCTTGATTTTCAGGAAAAGAACCAACAAAGAATTAGTAGTTTAGGTACATTTTTTGGCACAATCTTTTATTTTGGACACTGTTTACTACTTAAACAAAATTAATGTCACAAATACTTTTTAAAGTTTTATTGGTTACAACATAGATGAATTGAACCTAATCTCAAACTAGAGCAAGCTTCAAATGTTTTGAGAAGTCTTAAAAAATTGAGGGTAGCAAATTTCCTCAAAAAGTCACTACACATTGGGTTGGTGTGTACTGTGACTCATCTCTTCTCTCATTTGCAAATATGAGAAATCAGTGTGTTTGGAGAGCACCTCATATTGATGAATATCCCTCCTAGAAAAGAGGAGGAATCCTACACCTATAAGATCCCTCCAACTCTCAAGAAGTAGGTGTAAGAATGCTCCCCCTCCTACACCTGGTGATTTATGTATGTTTTGTCTACTTAGGTTGGTGATGATGTTTGCCTCATGTTTGATGGGTAAAGCCTGCGTGGGGCGACATTCTCAAAATACAAGGCCAGACTTGTCCTCTGCCTTCACATCAAAACCCAGTTCGAAAAATTCCCATTGTATTTCGTGGACCTTCACACAACATAAAAGCATTGGGCCAAGTTTCCTGGTGTATCTAAAGGCTGCCAGCTATCATGCTGTCTAAATTCAATTGTACCACAGCATTACAACCAGCGGTTTCTTGACAATCTATACAACTACATATACAATATGCCTATGCCATATTCAACTAAGAAACACTCAGATCTGCACATGGGTTCGCACAAGGCAGTTAATATGTAGTAAATTCAACAGAACTGCCAGAGATATAATATAGAATTTGCAATCTGCAAAGTAAATCAGATAAGAAAGGCAATACATCAATGCAAATGCAGAGAGGGAAAAAAACTCCACAAAAACAAGGTCACATCAGCCCAACCAAATACAAAGAAAAGAACATAACAAGGATTGATGGTGGTCATAATGTCATAACCTTGCATCATTCACTTAAAAATATGAACCAATCACCTTCGTCATAAATGATAGTGACTAGTGTGTCCATTATTCCCTGCTGACTTATATCAGCGCCCAACTGTGGGTGTAGGAAAAGTGTACTATATAATCCCCTTGAAACCCAGGTTAACAATTTACACACAAATCTGGGTTTTATGGGGGTTTTCATCACATTTCTGGAAGCGATGAAAAAACCTCAACATGACAAGGAAAAAACTATCAAATTGGGTCCAATTTATTTGTCAGTTGACCTTCCCTCTGTGCACAACTAGCCAAATATGCCACATATGCTTGCATATGCCATTGCAGAGAGTAGCACAGCTGTATCTGCTGATGTAATCTTCATAGTCACTACGCAACAAGGGTGGGACTCACTTACATTCTAGAGAAACAAAGTGCTCCCTGTTGAGATGCTAACTCTGAATTCCTGATCTCCTTTGATCTACTTTCAGTCCCTGCCTGAGCAATCCTCGTGGAAGCAAGCACACATGAGAATGTCAAGAATTGGAATTCTTGATCCACAAATGACAACAAAGTTAGTGGTGACAGAGGTTGGCAGACAGGCTGCAACTGGATTCGAGCACTGGGAAAACATCAACCTCTGTGACCTGATGATGCAATGAGCAGAGTCACAGCAACGGCAAACATTATCAGCATGGCAGAGAGTAGCATGTAAGTCCTTTGAGATGATTTGTGATACTCCCCAAATAGCACAATGCCCCACAGCGTCCCAACCAATGGAAGTGCCTGCACACAACAATCACCATACCAGGGCAGCAATCCATGAAATAGTTTGCACTTATGATATTTATGTTTGCAGAAGAAAGTTGGAGATTCTGTGAAAATATATCTTCAAAGGTATGGAGAATTTCTCAATACTCACAATTTAAGGCAAGCTGAAAAGAATTTGGAGATTACCCTATGACAAGGAAGTGAATATTTCAGATGTTACTAAAAAACCAAAAACCATCAGCGACAATGAAAAAGCAGAAAACCTCACCCCAAAGAAAAAGAGAAAAACCAGACCAGAATACAGAACTAATGTGTAGTTTGGACAACAGCATTGATCATATGCATGTTCAGAGACCTTCAACAGCATTGACCACCTAACATAACATCCCCCCAGACTTCATCAGTTCCTGGCAATAGGTGCAGGGTTAATGTCAAACATTAACCAAATGTACTGAGTTTCTGTCACAACACCAGCCAGTAAGAAGGTTGGAGATTGTGTAAAACCTACAAATGCTGAGACACATCATGCCTGACTTTTCTTGTAACTTCAGAAAAGAGACAATTCTAAGGAGGGAAGAAGGACTGGGGGTAGGAACTGACCTGTACAGCATCAGCGGCAGCATAGCCAGCAGCTTGGCCTCCCATGAACTGGAAACTGTTGCCAAAGCCACAAATCAGGCCTGCAAGAACTGCAAGGTAACGACCTTCCCAGTCCCTCAAATAAGCATGCAGAGAGGACTTAGGGAGTCCCACAAGTGGGTAGTAGAGAAGTAAAATGTTGAGTAGCATGGCACATATGAAGAAAGATGTGGAGAAGTAGAAGAAGGTCGTGTAGACCACCAAGTGTGGCACATTTGGCTTCAGCAGGTGAAACTGGTCATTTGTGGCGAGGTTGAACAAAGGTGAGAAAAGTGCATAGCAAGCCCCTGTGAACAGTGCAATCCCCAGCCCGAATCCCACACTTCTTCCCTTTATCTGCACCCATGAAACTGAAAATAAATGAAAAAAGCTGCACATTGGCTAAGACCCATTTGCAAGCAAAAAGCTATTGACAGATATGCACCTTGATTGCCCTTCGATCCTCCAAATTATGTAAGAACTCAGCACTTCCCATAGCTAGCTCGGTTGTCTCTGCGCCCCACTCTTCACCCCTGATTGGCAAACGGCTGCATGAACCCCTGCCCTCCTTGGTCTGAGCAACTCCCTCTGTAACTGTGACACAGAACCAATCTTAAAAACTAGGCTACCTAGTAAATCTATCAGGGGATGTGTTCTCCTTGCTCAAAGATCATAGATCAGCCCTGTACAATTCAGCCATACTTTCTCCAACAGGCTGAGATATGTGAAAGACAAGCCAAAAGAAAATGTCAAAATGAGAATTGGGAGGTGGGTTGAGAGATGGGGTTGAGAAGGGGAAAAAGAAACTCACAACATTGCTTGCCAAGTAGCTTAGCATTGTCTGAGTTCATTATTGCTTCCTCTGCATCCTCCGACCTGGTTTTCCAGAAACCAGTAAACTATAGTTCCTGAGGGGGAGTAGTAGTTACTGAGGAGTTGTTGTCAGGGTACTGGGAGAAGGACAATACAATAATGACACAATGTTCTTCCAAGTGAAGTGGGAAAAGATGACAATAGACACACATGGAGGTTGAGGAGAGTGGAGAGAGATAGTTCACCTATATGGTACAATGGGCTTGGTGTTCAGTTTCAAAGCAATGTCGGCTGCATTGGAAGCATGGCAGAAAGAGCCCAACACTACTGCCACCAGAAAACATGCTACTCCCGGAAACAATATGATGGCACAATTCATACGATGATCTAGAAAGTAATTGACACTTGTCCCTGCCACAACAACTCCCACATCAACTGCCTGTGGTCATCCACTATGTAAAAGATAAATATATTATTTATCTACACTGCCTACTATTGAAAGTGGCAGTTTCCTTTCACATTTGTAAAAAACCCCTGCACTATGTATGTACCACACAAAGAAAGAATTCCCTTGCTGAACAAAAAGCTATGGACAAAAAAGTTGGAACAACAGAATCCCCTGGTACACAAAACAGATGAACTCACCAACCACAACCGCCACACTAGCTGAAACAACTTCAGTCAGCGAGATGCCGACAAATGCAAGTGAATACTGCATTGAGATGTTGCCCAGGCAGAGCACCAATCCACCAAGCATTGCAAATGCCACAGATGGTCCATTGTTCTGCACGTCATCATATTAACTACCAATGGTCTACCATCAAAAACACCCATCTTCACTAGACTATCTTTCTTTCTGTCTCTTACCATTGTAGAAAGAATTATGCCAATCACCACCCATGGTGCCTTATTCTTTGGTCCACCAAAACCATACAAAACATAAAATCACATGAAATGCCTTCATTCTCTTTCCTGCTATTGCAACATCAAGCCAATAGCATCTGCTCTTTTGTTTGTGTACCACTTTACTAAGCATGTCTGAAATCACCACCTGAAAGGGATTATGGTGTTGTGGTCCAGTTTTTTGTTTTGTGAAGATCTTTGTGGGGCTTATGGTTTAGGGTCTTATGATGCTAAGGGCTGTTGGGGGTGCTAGAAAAGTTAATATCTTCAATAGGTGGAGATTGAATTTGATGTTCTGAAATTAATGGAAGTGGAAATGACTTCCTGGACAATCTAGATGGTCATGGATTACTGATATCTTATAACTTGAAATTTTTTCTTCAAAATCGTACAATTTGCAGGTTATGAAAAATCATGTTGAAGTTCCGCTTCTCTTCATATTATGACAGTTACTTGCAGCAAGCAAACTGGGCAATGCATCAAAGTTGTGGAAAGATGGGGGTTGGGGACAGAAATGGGCTGAACCTGGAAGAGCTGAGTGGTGAAATTAGGGTACTTGGCACTACTACCCCCGATCTCTCCAAGAGTGAGTGCAAACCCGACGGCCACACAGTAAGTGGCAATTGTGTAGTCCATGTAAGTGTGCATGGGCACTCGTCCCCTCCTCTCCAAAACATTGAACAGAGCCGGCCATGATCCCAAGCACCAAAGGGAGATGATCATGAGCACGATGGCCACTCCCTTGTCACTCATTATGTACATTTTTTTTCCTTGCTGCCAAAAAAGAAAAAAGAAGAAACACAACAACAACAACAACTATGATCCTTTTCACCAGACTTTATCTCTTTGCTAACGACTCTTGCTCACCATCGCCGCAATCGATTCCATGAAAATCTCCAACACTTTTTCCACAACTCCAACTATTTTATTGCTGACCCTTCATCATCAGTTCTCTCCTCCTCACCTACTTAGCTACTGCATCAATTGCTCTGCTCAACAGTACCCATTCCACCGACCAACTTGTGAATCTGGATTGCATTGTAAAATTATTTGATCCCCAATCTAGATGCATCTCCTCTATCACCCCATCTACAAGAATTCTCCCAAATGAACATCTGAAAAAACCAAGGATTGCTTAGGGACGTGTAGTAACGAGACGGAATGAGAAAAAAAGTCCTCCGGGATCTTTCCGCAGACGGTGGCTCTCCTTCTTCTTCTTCTTCTTTCCCCTCTGTTTCCTGTTGCAGCTCCTCCTGGTGATGTTGTTGGGCGTTCCAAAACTCTTATGGGTGGGGGTATTCAGAAAATCCTGTTGCTGGGTGTGCAGCTCATGCTGCTGTTCGTTGTTGTTGTTGGGTGTTGATTTGTTCGCTACTATTATTACGCCGCATTCCGTCCTCCTCCATCGCAGGAGCGCGCGTACTGCGACACTACGCTCGTCCCTCCGTCCCCACAAAACCCTAATTCCAGGGCCCAATCCACACCGTGGTCCCAAAGCACGGAGAAATATTGAGGTGACGAATTCCCGGTTTTGGGGAGTTTGGTCATCTGAGACCCAGGTCTTAATTCAGGTATCGAGATCCTGGTTTTGGGAGTTTAGTCCAGTGTTGTTTAGCACGGTTCTCTGGAATAGTGTTCAGGTCAGGTTCTAGGGTCATCTAACCCGGGTCCCTAATTCAGGTGCCAAAATCCTGGTTCTTTAGAGTCATCATCTAACCCAGGTCCTAATTCAAGTGTCAACATCCCCATTCATTTAGTCATCTAACTGAGGTCTTAATTCAGGTACCAAATCCCTGGTTTTGGGACTCTAGTCATCTAACCCAGGTCTCAATTTCAAGTGCCCAAAATCCTGGTTCATTTAGTCATCTAAATGAGATCTTAATTCAGGTACCAAAATCCTAGTGTTGTGACCTTTAGTCATCTAACCCTGGTCTCAATGAAGGTACCAAAATCTCGTTTTTGGGACTTTAGTCATCTAAACCCAGGTCCTAATTTAGGTACCAAAAATCCTGGTTTAATAAATCTAGTCATCTAACTGGAAGTCTTAACTCAGGTACCAAATTCTTGGCTTTGGAAGTTGAACCCCCAATCAGCTAGCCCAGGTCTTGATTCAAGTGACGTTTGAATAACACCTGATTTTGCAAGGGCTACTACTGTACTGGACCACTTTTAACTGGGTTATCACTACTTAAGTGGGCTATAACTGGGGTCCCCTTTTCTCAATCAAATTGCCCTTGTTGTTTGTCCTCTCGGCCAAACCCCAAGGGCTGCATGTCAGAAGAGGTGGGCCACTGGGCCACTGGGCAAGTGGGCTTAGGTCCTCTTTACAGCATTCACCCCCCCCCCCTAAAGCACTCCATAGAAAAGCCCAACTGGCCCACAAACCTAAACCTAACTTATTCACCCACATTGGGGGGGGGGGTTACAAGTGTGAGACAAATGTAAAGGTTTCAAACTTGACATAAGGTTGGAATATTAGTATATCTTACAAACTATGCTTCTATAGACCAAAGGAACTTTTCCACTCTAATAATATTTTTTATAAAATAAAATATTATAATAAATAATAATAATAATAATAATAATAATATACTTTTCTACTCTAGAGTATTGTCAATGTCAAAATTCAACCAACATTTGGGCTTCATGTTGCACCACATCATGCCGTGATAACAAGTAGCTTTGTTTTTTTTTTATAAAGTATATTTGATTTTTAATGTGACATGAGACGAATGGAGATGATATTGGTCTATTGTTATACATTGGTAATGTGTTTGGTAGTTTTGAATGCCATATAAATTGGTTTGTGAAGATTTGGTCAATGTGTTTGTCTTTGATATGTCTTATTTGCATTCATTCTCGAGTGAAGATTTAGTCAATATGTTTATGATATCGTCTAATTTGCATTCATTCTCATGTGTGATTTAATTTGTGATTCAACTTTTGTTGTGTTCTTTTTTAATTGGGATTTTAATTTGAACCTATTCATAAAATTTATTAATTGTGATTTATTGTTCTTATGCTTAATGTCATTTAATATGTTGATATTAAAATTTCTTAAGGTAACGAGGGGCCAATCATTTGCAAATTTTTGAACCAAGGCTTTCAATGTGTTGAGGGATATAGAAATCAAACGAGAATGGCTTTTATGAACACATATGATATGAATTGTTTTTCATTTTTTCTATGGCAACTGTAGTTATTATATATTCCAATCCATGTTGTTGTGTTTTAAGAATGTAAGAACATTTGTGTGTTGTACATCATTATCAAACCATGGCCACTATAAATTGAGATATAAGAATATTTTGATGTATTTATGAAATTTTGTATGTCATTTGAAAATTGTATTTTTGTTTTCAAAATATGTAAAACATGTGATAATTATAGGTTGTGGTCATGATTTATATCTTGATAGTGTTGTTGTAAAGAATTTGTATTGAAGGTTTGTATAAATCTTTCAATCAAGGAACAAAAGGTGTCCAATTTGCAAATGTTTATAATCTTTTTATTTTTTCACCTACACATACACATTGATCAATGTCAAAGATGTGATGTTGTAATGGAGTCAAAAAATATATATATTATTTTTTGTTTGAATGCAAGAAAGAGTTGTGTATGATAGTCCATGTTTTTTAACATTAGTACAATCAAAAGTTAATTCATCTAGCAATAATCCTTGTGATTGATTAATGGTTTTTGATGTTGTTAATTGAATTGAAAATTAAATTTTTGTTATGATATAAAATTGAATTTTTTCAATTCTTATGTTTTTGATAATCGGTTCAATTGGTGTCTAATCTACTTGAATATTGTTTGTATAAAAGTGAATAAATGTTTCTTTAGTTAACATCCCTATTTTTTGATTTGGGAAAAAATTCAAATTATGGTTTTATTATGATATGATGTTGATGTTCTGAATATACCATTAGCTCCATTAACAAGATCATTGGATATTGTATAATTTTTAACACATAATTCATTTAAAATATTTTGTTTGATATGAATTGTAATATGCAAACTTGCAATTTTGCTTGGATCATTTAAAAGTGTATATGATGTTGAACATGAATGGTGGTGAATGTTTATGGCCTTAAAATTGAATGTTGGGCCAATTGTTTTGTTAACTACAATTGTATTATGCTTTTGTTGACTAAGATATTTGTATAAAATAATTGTGGTATTGTGCATTTGGTATTTATAAAGGGATTCAAAAATCCAACAATATTTTAGAAAAATGCTTGGTAAAAGTTACTTGACATGATGACATCTAGACCACCAAAAAATTGGTTTTGAATATGTTTTATTAATCTTAATCAATGATTTATAACATTAAACATTCTAGTAGGTACAAAAGATATTTCATTTATAACAATTAGTTGTAATTGTTCATATCAACATGTGAGTTTGTTTAAAGAATATAATGATAGATTTGATATTTTTGTTAATGTTTATTCAATAGGTATGTTTAAAATTGAATGAATTGTTAATTATCAATATTAAATGCAATTTTACATCTATATTCTATGAATATAGCTTTTATCTTTGTTAAGTTTGACGATAGGTTTTTATTATATAATCGTAAAAATCCTTGAATTTTTAATTTAAAAATAAAAGTTTTACTAGATCCAACACCTCCTATCAAAAATAGATGTATTGGAATATTACGATAATTCTTTTTAATACATATTATCAATACTAATATTTGTTCTTCATTTAACTATCTCAAAAAAAAAACAATATTTGGATTCATTTATTATCATAAAATTTGATGATGTTATGAAACCATCATTTCCAAAATTTTGTGTTTTTTGATTAATGTATTGTGTGATTTATTGATGAAATCATTTTTCAAACCATATTTTCAATATTTAATGTGTTTGTAATGGGAATTAAAGGACATATATCACCAATTTCATCATCAATATCATCATTCCATAGGTTCCATGGATGTGAGAATTTTGATTTTAAATTGATAATATCATCCTTTTCATTTGTATGTATGTGTTGCATGTTGTAATTGAATTTGGATCTAATTTTGGATTTTAAAAAACTTGACAATATGCATCATTCCATGTAATATTTGTGCTCAATTGTGAGTCCTTTAAATTTTTGAATGGTGAATATTTAATATCTTTATATTTATTATAATTCAAAAACATGATGATTATTTATTTGTAGCATTTTGATAGTTTGTTATTTCTAATGTTATAATAGGATGCAAATTCTACTAATGGTAAAGATTCAAAAGATATTTTTTTTATTCAAATGTTTGTCTATAATTAATGAACACATTATGTCAATATAATCAAATACTAGTTGATTTAGTTAGGATTGTGGTTTTACTACAACAACATGTTCCCAATATAAAGACATTGAGAAATTTGAATGTTCCTAATGAATGATACAAAGGAATTGAAAGAATTAAATAAAAATCATTCAGGAGGACATTTCTTCAACATTGAAAAAAACCAATGCCTAATATTTTTGTTTTGTAATCTTGGCATCAATTTTATCTTAAATACATTTTTTAAAATTTTAGATTGTAATTATGATGTTGTAGACTTGTCGATTTTAATCATGTATGATGTGCAATATGATGCAACTACATATGGATCTAAAATAAATTGGAAATATGTATTTGCAAACCATAAAGGAACAACACGTATGTTAAATGCATTAGCTTTAATATTTGATAGTTTTCATTCCAAGAAAATTTGTGGCTTCATTAATTTATTCCTTAAGCTTAATATGTATGTATCTTCATCAAGATGTAGGAGTTTTAAAATTCAAAGAATGTAATTTTTCATTTGTTTTGATTTTTTTTAAGATAAAAAAAAAATTGCTTGTTGTTGCAATTTTTTTATATTGAAAGATAAGTTTTCTTTTCATTCAACCAAATGTAACATTTTTGTTGTACTCATGGGAGGTAATGAATAATGGAATATAAAAACAACATGACTTTTTTTTTCTTTTGTGTTCAATTGTGTTGATGTTGTTGTGAATTTTGTAATGTAATTGGTAATAATGAAACATCACATGAAATGTATTTTTTCAATTTCTTTGTCTATATAAATTCCATGTATGGATACATCTTTGATCCATAAATAGTCATGGTCATGCTCACTACCATGATATCGAAGTGAATTGAATTCCAATTCAATTTAATTTAATTCAACAATTGGATTAAAATTCAATTCAATTGAAAAAAATGGATGCAAATTAATGGAGAAATTCAAAATCTACTTGTGAATATGGTGTTAAAAACATATTTAAACCAACATAGATCTAAAAAAACACCTTTCCATGCCTCTTTACTTTGGAATGGGTTGAACAAATTGTAGATTGAAATTTGGTAGGATGAAAATATCATAGGACCCTATTGTCATCATACCTAAACCAATTCCAATGAATCATTGTCACTAGTATATGTTTACTTTTTTTAAAAATCCTACAATATGAGATAAAATTTTCATGATCATATATAAATTTTCCATGAAATAATTTCAACTTCCATTAAATTTATAACATATGAAATTTAACTTCATTTCTAGAAAACATTAAAAAAAATTATGTATCAATTCCATCAAGAAAGTCATGAAACCATATTAATGTTAAAGAAAATATTTTTAAAGGATTATATTTTTATTTGGTGTGATGTGACCTAAATTAAATTGAAATATGTATTGATGTTCCTTGGGAAGACAAAAGCATTCAATTTCCACATGTGACAATTGAAAGATAATGATATGAAAAGGAAAATGTGAAAGGGTTTGAACATGGAATTGTTGAAATTTCATCCAAAAGGACAACCATTAATGCAACCTAAAACTAATCCTTTAAACCAACTCCAATGTACCATTCTCACTAGAATTAAAAATTGTTATGTTGAATTTTTTGAAAGAATTTTCTTGATGTGTTTAAAAATTTGAAAAATATATACAATTATTGTTTTTGTTGTTTTAAGAAACGTTTATATTTTCTTGGCGATGGTGGAATTTTCTTGTTGATGTCCCCAAGAGCATTGAAATCCATTCTTCCTCATTTTTCATCCTTTTTTTTAAAAAAATGTTTTTCAAAATCACCTTAAGGAAGCAATTTGTTTTTTGCTTTAGTTATGTACGAATAGAAAAGAAGAAGTTGCTAGTCATGGTTGGGGATAGAGAGGATGGAAGGAAGGGAAATGACATGCTTGTGGTAACCATGTGGGGGTAGGTGGTGATGGTTTTATGGTAGCTATTAATTCTATGCATGATTTTACAAGGTTTGGTAACATGGAGGAAGTTGCATATTCATGTAAGGAGGCAATGAAGGCCATGAACACCAAACATCACATTTTTGTATTCCATATCTTGTAATGGTATAGGTTCCTTATTGCTAATAGTATGTTGTTGTGTTTATTGTTGTCAAATTTTTTTTCTTTGAATTTATCATTTGCATGGAAATAATGTTGAGTTTTGCTACTATTGTAGTGTTTCTTCTTTGGTTTTTCTTATTGGATAAAGGGATTTTTTTATAATGTTTTTTAGTGTTATTGAGATGAAATACTTTGATGTCCTTGATTAAAAAGCTTTCACAATGGACTATCTTATAAAGATTGCATAACTAAGAACTACCAATTTTGTGTTCCATAGCTTATAGTGGGACATGCTGAACTTGCAATAGGGCTTTTTAGCTTAAGCCTAACAAGCTATTTGTCACCTTGCCTGTTATAGGGCTACTATACAAATTTACAATGGAGATGTTATAATAATGAAACAATTTTAATACAATTTAATAATCACATTACCCACAAAATAAGTAATTGGGGAATAATATCATTGTTGAATTCATTGGTAAAACAAATCATCCCAATTGACATGATCATTTAATTAAGATATCAATATGAAATAAAAGTAAAACATATATTTACAATAAACTTACCTAGGATATCTACATCAAGTATTAGTTAATAAATGTAAACAAATTTGACAATCAAATTAAAAACATTTCATTTGTTTTCTTGAAATAAAACATCCCCTAATAACAACAATATAATGCTAGTATGGCACCAATAAATTTTTTATGTTAAAATCTTATGAAACAAGAAAATGAGTTGTTAGATTGACCCAAGGGTCAAAATTGAACTATTTTGACATTTATAACATTTTTTTAAATGGAAAAGAATGACACAAAATATTCCTAGGAAATTCATGAACATCTCTTTTAGAAAATGCAAGGGATTCAAAGGAAGGATGAATGTCACACATATTCCATAAAAGTAAGTTGGATAATATCATTGTGTGACAACAGATGTCATTAAAAAAATAAATTGTTTTCATCGATTTAAATTTAAAAAAGTAAAATCAATGAACCTTTGATATAATTAAAATTTCAGATTTTTCTAGCACTTCATACTTGTCAAATAATTATTTTCAATATCATAACCTATATTTTGTTACCAGTGAAAAATTTCCCAAAAAATGAAACTAAAAATTCAAAATTCAGAAAAAGGTGAATTGTGAAGTGTTTAGTTGCTGAGAGTGGGGAAAAAAAAAACAATCACCATATTCATGTACTTGGTTTTCATCGTGTAACTAAAAAATAGAAGAATGATTAAATATTTATATTTAATTTATGGTTTATAGTAATATTTGGGTAAATCTTTTGAGGGATGATTGCCATTTTGACTTTAAAAAAAGTGCCTAAATAAAACATTGATCATAACAATTGAATATGTGAAATCGGTTCTTTGATTAGGGCTAAAAAACTTTAATTGATAAAATTATAAATATATTAAATGACATATTTTTAAATTGTTTATTGTTTGCAAAACTTAACATTAACCTTGAATTCTAGTCTTAACTTGAAAATTGTAGATTCTCATGCAAGACCGGATGCCGAGGACCACCAATTCTTTCTATTGGTGGATATTTGCTAGGATCAGCTCAAGCAAATACTTGGAAAAGAAAAAACCCATATACTTGGTTAGGGTTTGATGACAAAAATAATACCACCCATAACACTTATTTGTAGAGTATGATCACACTCGATGTTTAGGGCTTGCAACTAACTTCACCTTAACATTAACAAAATGCAATGAATCATTATGCCACAATTTCTAACATTGCAAGTTACTACCAACTTTTTAAACATTTCAACATATCCTCACATGATATTAATTAGTAATTAACATTGAGTGTTTTTTTTTGGAGTTTGCAATTTAATCCCCACCTCCAAAGGTAATATATTCTCTCAAATTTTGAAAAAATTAGAGAAAAAAAGAGACAAAAAAGAAAAAAGAAAAAAAGATAAACAAGCATGCACACTAAACATTGAGTTCATTTGTCATTTTTGGAGACTTTAGTTAACATCAATGTTTGATTTTGAAAATTATTTTTAAAAAAAAGATTAACATTAGTTAACAATGATTATTAATTTTATCTAAACATCAATGTCATGTCATATGCCACCTAAAATTTAATGTTAATTAGTATCTTAAGTGAACTTAGTTGTTAATTTTAATGTTAATTTAATGTTAAAAATTAATTAATTAATAATGTTAATTTTAATTAATTAATTAAGAATAGCCTCCTCAGCAAGAGTTAATTAATTAATTAATGTTATTGGCGAGAGTAGCCTCCTCAGCAAGCAAGAATTTTTTTTCAAAAAGCCCTCCCATGAGGTGGGCTCATAGGGCAGGCCTCCCACCTATATGGAGGGAAATTAAATTTTCATAAAAAAAATTATTTTAACATTTTTTTAATTACTTAACCCTACATTAAAGGGCCCTTGATTGATTATATTTTAACTTGCAATAGGGTAGGCAATTTGTTAGTAGGTAGGTATTGAAAAAAAGCAACTGAGGTAACCACCATGGTTAGCTAGGGAACTGGAAACCCAACAGAAAACTGTTTCCTGACCACTTACCATCCATCCTTCATGGTGCAATGGTGGGTGCTGGTTAACTGTGGTCATCCAGTTGGAAAATTTTAGAACCCCTAGCCCAACTTTCATGATCATTCTACATTTTAATTTGTAATGTTCATGTATTATGGAATGGAACGGCACATTCCACCTAGGAATGCCAAGCCTAGTAGGATGAGGTGCTGTTTCATTACGTGGTAACAAAATGTTCTTACACGGCCTGTTCCAAAGCGTAATCAATTTTTTGTCCAAAAGTGGTGATGTATTATGGTTTGGCTAATTTGGATACATCGATACCATTTAAACTCATATAAAGCACTCGAGAATTCTCCTTATATTTGTGAATAATTTTTTGCGGAGGCACTTTAGATCTCCAAGAAGCCTATTAAACCTATTTAATTAGGTGTAAGAGGCCTCTTGTAAGAGTAAACGTGTTTGACTCGTACCACCTCTTTCATCTACCTATGGTTAGGTTCATTATGCCGGCCACCGAATCATGAGTCATGACAAGTAAGCCCCATGGTTGGGAGATATTCCCAAATGCTCGGCTAGACTCAACTACCATTGTCATGGTAAGCATGGGGGATGACCCTGCATTGTTTGTGTAGTTGCCAATTTTCCAATTCAATATCCAAAAAGAATTTGATTGAAATTTTGTAATTAAAATTTTATTTTCATATAACACACTTGCTATCTTTGAAAATAGTTAAAATATTTTGATTTTAATTTATTTTTTTTCATTTTCAAAACTGAAAAGGAAATGTTTTGGAGGTGTATTTGTGTCCGAACTTGAAAAGAAATAGAATTTTCATTTGGACTAGTGGGCCCTAGTGATATATATTTTTTCAAATTTTTTGATGTTTTGTCATTGGCTAGCATCCCAAGAGGGATTTAGCATATTGTGATGGAATATTCCCATTTTAATTTTAATTTTTCACATTTTGAAGAAATTTCATTTTAAAAAATTGATGGTGGACCCTTAAACCTCTTGTAAGGACATGCATCCCAATATTAATATGGTCAAAGTGAATTTTTGAAGTCTTAGCTTCAAAGTTCTATGAAAGAATCAATTATAAATAAATAAATACTTATATGTATATATATACACATGAATTCCAAGACAAACCTTTTCAAAAACCAAAATCATGAAAAAATATAATTTATTTTTTTGATGAATTTCTAGAGGTGAAAATCATTAAAGTTTGCTTTGTTGATCTGAAAATAGCAAAGCAACATACTTGCACACCATGACATTGAGGACTTTGTGACCATACCAAAAGCACAACAAGGGATGGACCCCATGGTTTAGGAGGGTTAAGGTGTGATCACAAAACAATACAAATACCTATCCTAATATGCAAATGTCATTGTTCCCCTATAATTCAAATTCATTATGATTTTGCCAAGTTTGAATTCCTTTCAAAATTAAACATAAAAACTAAATGTTGATCTTAACATTTTTGTGCGGCATAGTTCATTTCCAAAACAGATTTATCAAAAAAGTTGGAAGTGAAGTATTTATTGTCATATTATCATCTTAAGGTAAAACTATTTGGGAATAAGAAAATATTTACAATGTTGAGGATATTGTAGTGAGTCTGCTCCAAGATTTTTCTAACATTTATAAAATTATGTAAATTTTCTATACATTTAATTATAAAAAATGCGCATCCTTAAAAACCATTAAACTCAAGATGGAGAAGATTTGTGAAGGGATCTCACCCAAACAAAAGGAGTTTGGGGTTACATTTTGATCCCGGTTTGAAATGTGTCACAAAACTTCGTACATACAATCCTTGTGAGAGTTGAATACAGCAATGATATCCTCTTGACAAATAACATGGAGAGCGGCACCACACAACACAACATGACAAGTGCCAACAAAATGAGAACAAAGTGAATTTGGTGTCTCTTGTTTGTTCCAAGGAATGGACGAGAAATTCAGCAAGAACTACCCACGAAAACCCTCAAAATAATATGCATCCAATGTTGGGCTTTCTAGGTGGTGGTGCACATTCATTTTTTGTGTGAAAACCTTAGGGGGCATTGGACCACCAGAATGCATCTGAGCTACTTAAGCATATCAATAGATGGCTTTTGCTAATGTTTGTGCTGATTGTCCTCAAATTAATGAGACCAATAACCTGCAAAGCTTGGTTGGAAACCTATGGGAACATTGACTTTGCTCAACTGTGGAGTATTACCTCCTCTACTACTAAGCACATCATCTCTCTGATGGTAAGTCTGGGAAAAATGACAGAAAAGCCCTTCCCTATTCATTGACCAGGTGGGTGTTTAAAAAATGAGGCATATAGGATTGCCAAAAGAGAAACAAACAATGCAAAAACATCAAAGGCGAGTGCTGTCTGTGCTTGGCCACTGAGAGGCATGTTGCGCCCTCCTAGTGTATCAGCGTTTACAGGTTCCTGCCTCACAGTTGGGGGTGGCCGGGAACCATAGCCTCGTTGGGTGCGGTCGGCCTCATAAGGCCAGATAAAACGCCCACCCTGTACTGATGAATACATTTGCGCTAATTGCCAGTCATATAACCTTCTCTCTTCCTCGCTACTAAGAACATCATATGCCTTCTGCACAGATCAAAAAATGCCACTAAGATACTGACGTTAGCATATGTCTTCACCAGTTGAACATGGATTGTGTGACACAACACCTGTACCTACAGAATTTCTTAACAACTAAAACCATTACCCATCCCACCAAACAGCAGACAAGATCTGAGTTTCCCATTACTGAAAGAAAATTCTACTCCTCTTTCCTTCAACCCTCTCCCCCATCCAATTTGATCAGATCTATTATTTACTGCTTTTGATATCTTGAACTTTGTGTATACTTGGTGCCAAAAAACTCACCTTCAGTCGCAAAAATTTCTCAGCAGCTACTTCTAATGGGAGGGAGGTGCTATCAGGGTGGTATTCCTTTGACAGACGCCTGTATGCAGCCTTTATCTCCTCCAACTCTGCATCTGCTGAAACTCCTAGATACCTGCATGAGGTGGCCCCAGAAAGAATCTGCTGTAGTTGTGAGCAGTCAACACACACACACACACACATACACACATGAAATTGCAGACAAATCTCCACAAACTGCAATTCAAAGGTACCATGACAATGGGTGTAGTCATGACCTTATGAAATCACTCACCATCATCACAAATGAATAGCAGTGATGAGCTGCCACAACTACCCATTGACTTCATCAGCTTCTGATGGTGGGTGTAGTAGACAAGTAGATAATAATAATCAGCCCAAAATCTGGACAAACCATTCTACAGAATCGAGTTCCTGAGTTTCTGTTGTATTTCTGGAAGCAAACAGGAAGAAGATTCTTTCCATCATCATGCTGTTGACTAGCACTCAAGAGAAGTAGCTAATAAAAACTAACTGTCAGTAGTAATTGTCATTCAAGCTGCAACAAGCTCATGAGGAGGGTAAGCAGTCAAGCATGGAAAGGAAGATAAGAATGGGGTAATTAACATGAGAGCAGCTAGCTAGCTAGCTAGCTATGACAGTAGGTAGTCATGTCTGTTTTCTTATTATTTTAATACTGTTTGCAAGAGGACTGAAACAATTGAAGTTGCTGCAGTTTTGGCAGTCTAACCCTAAACCCTAACCCATCAATAAACCAACCCATGCCTCCTCCTCCACTTTGCACTCATTACAGCCAGCCACAAATAGAATTGGTCTGCTCAGGCTCCAGCAGCAAAACAATTCTTTCCAAAAATCTCTGATGGAAAGAAGAAGGGGATTGTTGTACAAGAACCCCAGGAAGGGCCACTCAATTCTTTCAGCGAGCTAAGGCAAAAAAACCACAATATTCTCAGGAAAAAAAAAGGCCCACCCAATTCTTTCAGAAATCAGGAAAAATAAAAAAAAAACACCCACAACTTTCTCAATTCTTCCAAGAAGAAAAACAACGCCCACAACCCAGAAATCTGAGCACAAATCCACAATCCTCAATTCCGTTCATGTGCAAAGAACTAAGGAAAAACCCCTGAAAATATGAGAAAATTTCAGACCCGTAATGGCTGTCAGGAGCTGTAGCGAGCAAGCCTCGCAGAGAATCAGTCACGCCTGGTCTCCTCCTCCCGCTACTGCTGTTTCTCCCACCATCTTCATCATCACCACCGCCACCGCTGGGAGCCGAAGAAGAAGAAGAAGAAGATGGCAGAGCAGAATCCTCAAGTCCAATCCAACCTTCAGTTGAGGTTCCCCAGTGTATGCGAGTGTCTGGTCGCTGCCCAGAAGAATCTCTACCCTGCTGCTGCGGCCGCCTGCTCCTATAACCATTGGCATCCTCCTCATCAGCAGAAGAATTCCTCTCATTACTGTCACTCTTCTGATTAGTGCTTTTGGATGCTGCTGATTCTGCACTGCATGAGACAGTGATTTGGTGAAGATGGAGGCGCTGAGAGCTTGGTGGCGGCGGTGGTCTCCACCGAGCTTGTGGTTGGATTGCTGTGAGCATCATCAATCCTGGTTTCTGTGAGAAGAACAGTGCAGCAGCAGCAGCAGCACTACTAGTGGTGGTGGTGGAGGTTGCCATTTGTGTGCAAAATTAAGTGCAACAAAAACACAAAATAGATGTGAGACCCAAGATACACAACGCTTGAAAACCATGGCTTTTCCTGATGTTAGCACATTTTGTCTTGCAAAGGAAAGGTGGAGTGAGACTGTGTAGGGCCCACCCGGCTGCAGAGACTGCTGCAACACCATGGCAGTGCTTCCAACCAAACTAACCAAGCATCCAGCCACTGCTCTAAACAAAATCCTGTGATGATGGAAGTGGGAAGTGAAACAAGCAATGAGAGTCTCCACATCCTCCTCCTCCTCCTCCTCCTCAATGGTTGTCAAAACCACAGAACTACCAACACAACAGTTATCTGCTCTTCTACTCAAAACCATTTGAAAAGATACCAAGCTTAGATAAAGACATCAACAGAAGAACGACATTTTTGACGGTGTAGAGAGGATCATGCTTTTGGTGCAATTCAAACACTTGGAAAAAGCTTTAGAGTCCCTTCAAGCAAGCATGGCTCTCTTACTTAAATGGCATCTTCAATCCCTGACACCTAACTCTTTACACTCATTCTGAACCCCAAAGGATGCATTCATCTGCATCCCAATAAAGCTAAATCAGCTATTAGATGTCTGCTGTGTGTGCAAGAAGAAATCGGAGATGGATGAACAGGATAAGAAAACTGCTGCAGAGAGGCCAATCTTGATGCCTTCTTTTTGTATGAGTGGCCTGAACCCAGGACCAATTGTGATGTGTCAATGCTTCATTTGTCAAAGATTGGCCCCGCAAACCCAGGAAAGAGCATAAAAACTATTTAATATGTCATTGCACACACCAGAGCAGTGCAATTTTCTACTGTACTCCTACCATTCTGCAAGCTACATCTGTGGTGTACTGGCACCAAGGCACCTTGTTGCTCTATGACCATGTACTCATTTCAACCGTCCAAGCGCTAGCAGGATCTTCTTCCTCGGTCCCTGTCAAATGGAATAAACAAAAACCATCATCACTGCTTGAATATTGCAGAGTCCCTTTCTTTATCACATACAGCTGGATCTCTCAATCCATGCTGTCAAGGTTCTTGTTGACAGGGCGCTCACTGTCCACATTCTTGACAAGCAAAAGCATGAAGCGTCAAAGTCACGAACAATTTCCAGCAATTGTGTACACAAAACAGTAAACCATACACATTCTCATCTGCAGTTCCCATACAAACAAATCCATCTATCACCATTCTGGGTTCCTTACAAGCTGGAAAAACAGACATTTCCATTCTGCAGAGCAATGAGGCTGAGGAAACACTCAGAAAATAGAAACCCTTCATACAGGGACCTAGCAGACCAAGTTTTTAATCCAGATTTTCTCAACCTGGAAAATCCCTAAATAAGACAAAGGGGGGGCACTATGATAAGGACATGGAAAGGAAGACCAAACTGACCATAGGCACGCCAAGTTCTTTGAGATCACTGTCACTCATGTGCCGCAGTGCAGCCATATCAACCTGTATGTTAACCGATTAAAACAATCTTAGACTACTTCCTGAGTGCAGCATAGAGGCATACAAAAGAGCATTTGAGACCAACCCAGACTAATAAGAGAAGCCAATGAAGCACCCAACACATGCAAGTGGTCCTGATCAATAATTTTCTGGTTCCTAACTTGAATATAGTGCAGTAGGTGATATATGCTCGTGCCAGCAGATGGGCCAAACATTACACACCAAAGAATTTTTCCCTTTAGCCTCACCACAACTAAATCTTGAACCAGCAGAATACTATCACAATGCCTGACACTACAGACTGCCAAAGACTGCCAATCAAGAGTAACTAAGTGCTCACCTCCTCAGCCTGAAAGATGAGGGAGTATTTGCCCAGACCCAACGAGTGAAGAAGACCAGCCACTGTTTGCTCACTACCCTGCTCAGCCCCCCTCTATCAAGACTATTAAAAAAACGCCACATTTTTAATGGCGCTATAGGCTGTATACAAACAGGTCAGAAAGTATATCACTGCCAGGTCAAAAAATAGGGGTGAATTTCAACTCTTGACATTTACTAGAGTGGAAATGGAAGATTGACTTTGATGCCTAAGCTGCACCAAAGTTGGGAGGCTAAGTAAGAAACTATCTGGGAATGTTGTACTAAATGAAAACCAGTACATCTACAGTCCAGGTACTAATAAAGGCCATCAAAAGGGTCTATGTAAATAGTTAGATGCAACATTGTTTGAATGCAATGATCCTTGATAGAAGTTGCTAGAGCTCATCATCCTTTTCTTGGTGTAGGGAAAAAGTAGCTTGCAAAGCAGCTAGCTCATTGTAGCAGGGTCCCCTTGTGATCAACCACATGGGCATCACTTCTTCCATGAGGCCAGTAAGAAACAAGAGCCAAATCTATGAGGGTTGAACTCTTGCAGAAGAATTTTCAACAAAAAGGAGTTAGGAGAAAACTTACTGCTGCAGGTGTCCTGATAACTGAAGCTGTCTGCTTTAAAAGAGGGGCAGGTGCTCGAGGTGCAGTTTGAGCTCCATTGGAGCCATTCCGGACAACAGATGGTAACCGCCTTTGGAGCTCTGCACCACCTTGGGCTTGAGAAACTGGTGGACGTTGAGAGGTAGAACCTGACAACTTTTCTCGCAAGTCCATCACACCAAGACTGGACCCTGCTTTCCTTAGCCTGACTATTCTTAGGTTGGGTCGGGCTAGCTTGGATCGCAAATCTTGAGAGCTGATTTGCCCGTCTGAAATTTCTGTCAAGGAACTCCTTGCAACCATCTGAAAACCAGACATCATACACCTGACTGGTGCACTGCATTAAAGACTACAAAAGACCCAACTCTTCTACACAAGGTGAAGTGCCATTAGCCCATGGGGAGTCTTGCAATCGCGAGACACACAAAGGAAATTCACAAAGAGTTCAAATACTATACTTTATAAATATTCAGGTAACCCTACTGGAAAACTGACACAATTTTCGCCTTGAAACTGACAAACAGCTTGTTATGCATTAGCAGCAGGTATGCACAACCAGTTTCATTTGAAGTAAGGAGATAAAGGAGTTTTGCAGGATACTGATTCCCTGGACATCTGATTCCTCCATGTCTTCATACAGATCATGCTTCCATTTTCCATCATCCTCTCGCAACCTGAGAGCTCATGACACAACTGATGAGCAATTCTGCAAAAACAGACAAAACTTACTCAAGAAAGAGCCTCTCAACCATTACAACTACCCATCCATGACTTCCACACATAGTTGAAAAGACCATTGTAACCTTTTGGTGTTTGGCTGTCGCACAGGTGCAAGTTGCTCAACATTGCCTCCGAGTCTGTCCCTTATGGATCGCTTTCTAGTGTTATTTCCTCCGTTTGCCCGATCCGCATACATATCTGTGGTCACTGATACACGCCTTCCAACCTGTGGTCCACCAACTCCACCGACTTTACTTGCAATACTGAGAAACAGTAAACCAAAACCAGTTTTGCAGCTCTGGTTTCTGTTTTCAAGCATTGCCCTACTTCCCCTTCATGTTTCCTGTTCATTCTAAACACTTCCTATATGCAGAATACTTCCACACATCCTTCCTGAGGCCATCAAATATCCCATGAAAAAATAGTACATAGACACCAATTGGTCACAAGACCAAACCCTAGCCCTCCCTAGTGCTGGTCACAGCAACCAAAGACACAGGGCATACTCCTATCACACACATACATTGATGGACACTTTGCCCACAGCCTTTTTTCTCAAAGGGAACAGAGTTTTGCCATGAGGCTGTTTTCCATGCACCTACTAACAGGCAGGGCTCTTTGTATAAAGCAACACCAGAAACAGAGATTGCTGCATACATCCAGGCCCTAATCTTTTGTAGTGTATTGCTCAAATAAAAAGAAAACAGTATTTTGCTCTTGTTCTTGTTCCACAACAACAAGCTCAGCTACGAGCTATGGTTTCAACAAAACACTCCTAAATTATTCAAACAAAGGTTGATTCTCGTGAAAAAAAAAAGAGAGAATAAATACATTGGAAGATGACATAGAGAAAAGAAAATGAAGAGAAAACCTAAAAAAAGCTTCATGTCTTTCTCATACCGGTGAAAATTCAGAACCAAAAAAAGCGCAAAAAAAGGACAAAAATACATACCCGCTTTCCGTCACGTCCAATAGTGACAGTTATCCGCGGCTGAGACATGAAAGCCCTGGAGTCGTCGTCTCTCGGCCGACGCTTCCTCTCGAAGCTTCAAGAAGCGCTGCTGCCTTTTACTCCATACCACATCTGCTTCAGGGAACAAAAGAAGAAAAAAAACCGACAACTGCAGAAAAACAAAAACAAAACAAAAGAGCGCCCCCCCAAGAAAAGAAAAATAAATTCCTGAAACAAGGATTTCCTCAGGAGCTTGTTAGGAAGGAAGGGGGGAAAAAATAAAAATCTGCACAGCTACTGGCGATTGAAGAAGAAGAAACTTGCAGAAACGAAATCGATCGATGCACCGAAAGACTACGAGCGGAAGAGGAAACACACATTTCGAAAACAAGCACAGAGAGAAGAAGCTCGTACAGCAAACCCTAAGCTACAGAGAACATGGATGAATAGAAATAAATAGATGGATGATCATTGTCGGTATCATCACGTAGGTAACTATTCAGCTACTTTGCTAACATTAAATTGGATGAAAAAGAACCTTTCCATTATGCCCCTCTTTTTTTCATCCGTTTTGGTTTGCCACTGAGTTCTCATTGATATTTGTGCTTGCAACAAATTTTCTAGAAATTTTCACAAAGTTGAGCATTATTTTTATTTATTCATTCGTTGGTGTGTGATTTTTCAGGTTTTTTTTTTTGGAGACTTCGTTTGTTATTTTATTATCTACGAAACTGACCCTCCGCACATAGGGTATGCTTTTAATAATAATAATTTGACTTTACCGAGTGCCTCTTTGAGGTTATATTAACACAATGTCTGGCATTATTTATTGCATGCTAATAAATTTAGAATGTAGTTTTGATTTAGGGTTTAGGGTTTAGGGTTTAGAGTCTCTACTCTTCTCAAGAATTTCTTAAGCAAATGGTGATGCATGGTGGAATGGTCTCTTCATATAGTTTGTGATTAGAGAGTCTCTCCTCGAGAGTTTCTTACACAATAGTAATAGTGTTGTTGGTGTAGTTCAATGATGTAGTTTCATTTGCAAAAATAGTTCGTGAGTAGAGGACTATGTTTTTATTTTTGTTATTTGTGGTGAATTTGCACCATTTGCATATCAATTCTTCAAACAAATTCATGAAAATTTAAAAGCTTGTTGAACAACGTCAATGACATCCAAAATTAAGTCAAAACTTCATAGCTTAGCATTTCTTATTCTCTCATATATAGTGGAAGCCTAAGAGATATGGGGAGGAGATTTCGGTTCAAAATGACAACCTTTTCAAAAGAAAAAGGTCTAAACAATTTTTTATCCAAACATTTTTAAACTCCAAAATTCCACTATTCAAAATATGATTTGATGAATATAGTAAATTTTAATAAAACGATACACAAGCAAGTTGGCAATGGTGTGTGCCCAAGCACAAATGGTGCACAAGGCATTAATTTTGTCAAAAGGAAAATATCATAGCAGCCATGTTGAATCAAATCGTTTGAAAGTTTACATTATTGCAACCCATTTTTATTGAAAGAAACCATGTTTTATTTCTCATCAAACCAACAGTTCTCTAGTTTAGCATAGATTGGCCTTAGGGAATTTACTATCATGGTGCCAAGTTTTTCAATTTTACAGTTTAGATCAAGGAAGTTTCAATTTTTGTTTGGCCATGTAAATACTTGGAGAAATTTCTTAGTAAATTTGTAGGGCACCTTATATCCATGAATATCCCTCATAGAAAAGAGGAGGGATATCACACCTACTCCTTAAGAGTTGGTAAGGATCTTATGCCTACATATAGGTGTAGGATCCAAGCTAGGTAGAAGATCCCTCCCACTTGTAAGAACCCTTCTACGCCTCATGATCTGCATATGTTTGGTTTCATGACAACCTTCACATTGTGCTTTATGATGTGTAAAGCCCAGGGGGAGTGTTCCCAAAATGGAGGGCCAAACTCTGCTACCACCTCATCCTACCCATAATTTTGGGAATGCCCCATCCTAGAGCTTTACCCCACTCTAAACACAACTCATGAACTAGGACTAGCCACATTTTGCCGGTATGTACTAACATTTGTCCCAAAGTTCAGATTTCTTCATATTTTGCTAACCTGAAGTTTCATGATTGGTGCCCTAGTTGTAACATTGTCCCTAAAACTTTCAAAGATGGGAGTCATGTTCAAAAGGCTTTAGAACAAAGATAGTGCTCAGCTTCTCATCGACCCATCACCGCATTTGTAGGTGGGTCTCACTTACACAAAATTTCTCCAACACCTTCTGTAGAACTTTGCCCAATACTTTAAGCATTCCATGCAGATTTGGAGTAGAAATATGACATTATGAATACCTACATGAGGTGTCATATCATGTTCTATGTTAATTCAAGTCCATGGGGTTGAAAAGCCATTTCTAATTGCTCAAATTGCAATTGAATTAGGCAATCAAATCACACCAAATCTGGATCACAGGTACATTTCTTGGCAAGACCTAATACCCCTTTATGATGAGAACCATCACCTGACGAGAACCACTACACAAGTCAAGTGTTATAAGTTGAAAAATTATAAAGCAGTGAGAAGGGATGGGAGAATTCAGGAGGGATTGACAGCAGTGCTGAATTGAGCTTCCAAGAACTCTAGCTTCCGCTCCAAGACACTGAGTTTCTCATTCAAGACTGCCAGCTTGCTCCTTGTTGCAGATTCTGTTTACAACACAAAACATCCTTTGCTCATTATAATTTCACCAAATGAATGTTGTTGCCCAAGGCAGATGACCTCTCTTCCCAAACCTCGTACTACTTCTATACTCAATGCACAGAAAGCCCATCATGAAAATAGCTTTGCTCCCCCATAATGAGAGCCATCGAGCCCATTGTAGCAAGGCTCACACAGATGATGGAATTTTGCTTCTTGCACTGCATTGCTACCATGCAGGCTAATTTAAACCCATGGTCAAGCCTCCTAGAATGTCCTTCACAGGATCTAGAGACAGAAGAGACAGATCAATCCTAAAAAATTTTGGAACATAACTGGAAGAAAATAGTCCAACACAACAGAAGGCTAAGGAAACAGTCCAGTTACTGCAAAATGAAAGTTTGACAGGCTTACCAAACTGCAGCAAAAACTCAAAGAGACGGCGCACATTGAGGGAGAGGGAGCTGGAGAACTGCCGGTTCTCCCAGTCAGACTGCACTGCGATTCCTACTGCTACTGTGTTCATCATTCCTGCTTTTGACATGGCTTACTTCACAATAAGTTTGCTTATGGGGGGTTTCACCTCCAAAAGACCTGGGTTCTACACACCCACAAACGAACATGAGAGTAGAATACAATGTGCAAAGAAAGGGCAATGCAAGAAGATTAATATTCCACTTTGAAAAAAACATCAAACTCCTTCATACTTATCATTTAAGTCAACCTGCATTGAATTGAGACATGAACCAATAGTAAGGCTATAGATGTTACGGGTCCAGAAATACACCAATCAATAGGAAAAGGTTGACACCCCAACCCTCCAAAACATGGGAAAAACTAATGAGTGGTGTGACAGACATACACGTGTTCAGTCACCTTCAACAGCAACACATATGGTAGTGACCAGCTGCAACTCCCACGAACTTCATCAGCTCTTAGCAGTGGGTGCAGGTCAATGTCAGATCTAAACCAAGGTACTTAGTTTTAGTCACAATACCAGTAGTAACAGAAAGACAATCACAATGCTGGCTAGCTCCATATAGCATGTAATTTATAGAAATTCGAAGGAAATTAAGAAGGGGGAACACAGAGAAGGGGAAAAAAAACCAACCAAATCAGGAAAGAGGGAGAGAAGAGAAGAACACAGAAAATTTTAAGAGCAAGGTCCTTTGAGTAAAAAGAGGGGTTTGAAAAGAAGCCCTTGAAATAGTCATTTTGAAGGTTTCAAAGATGAAAACACCAAAAAGGATATCTTTCTTTGCTGAGCAAACCTTCTGTTCATTGAAGAGTAATTTTTTGCTCTTCACAAGACTAATGAAGCTTTGCCATTGAGCTATATAAGTGTTAAAAATGTATAAAGCTGACTATTGACTAAATTTGGAAGAATCTGAAATACAGAAGTCTACACAAGGCATACCAATCACATTAATATCCACACATTCTTGCTGAGAATGCTTGTACATAATGTGAAGATTAAGCATTTTGAATCTTGGGATATCACTAAATGCAAGCAATTGCAAGAGAAGACATTAGTACAATTAAACCCACAGAATGACTTAGAATATCTGCCACTGTCAATAGGGTCAGGGAACTTAGGGGTATCATGAACAAACAAATCAGAAAGAAAAACTGGATAAACATCAGACTCCTTTAGACATTAAAACAAAATTTGAGCTCATATGTGAACTTTGAAGAGATAGAAATTAGTTAAATTGACTGCACAATAAATACCCATTTTGATGCCAAGTGACTGTTGAAAGACTGACTGACTAAACATGAGAAACGAGATATCTATCAGAAAATGTAGAGAAGAAGATAAATCTACAGGGCCACAATGTTCTTTAGGCTTATTTGTTGCAACATCCTTTAGATAAAACTATTAGGACATAAAACTAAAGATTCCAACAACTGGAATTGACACAAGTGCATTTAAGAAAATTAATCTCAGGCTTGGATCAAGTCTTCTACAGAACCAAACAACTGGAGGCTTTTGTGTAACAGCACAGAACTGACACAAGTAACATATCAATGAGATTGCAGAGAAAACTCCACAGACACTTTACAGGTAATAGTTGTGTCAGTTGCAGGCAAAACCAAAACTAAGATGACACAAGAGTGCTGATAACCTTGCAAGTGCTATTCACAAAGTATGGGCTTCATCACAAATGGCAGTGCCTAGCTCACTTGACTCTGCACTGACTTCATCAGCTTCCAACAGTGGGTGTGGACGAGTATATATATTACAAACCAAGTACCACTCCAGAATCATTTTAGTTGTTACGATGTTCCAAGCTTTATGCTTACATACCCCTTCCATTCATTTCTCTGGCATTCCTTGTCTTCAGAAGATGTAGGAGGGGTGAAGACTGTATGTGTATAAGCAACAAGAACACCCCTCCTGTTCCTTGCTACTACATCATTTCTGCAGCATATGCTTTGCTTTCTGCCTTTCAAGTCTATGCAACTTTGCAAAAATCTTTAGGTTGCTTGTTCCAACATATCGTTCTGCAACAAATCCTCAGACCTGAAATTCTTCCACAAAGACTTTAGAAAAATCCCCGAAAACCAAACCCTAATTACCCTAGTGGTGATCATCAGGACAATAACAAAAGAAGCTGGAAACTCACACTCCAATCACAGTAATGCTCTTGCTCCTCGCAGTCCTTTTTTCTCTCAAATGGGGAACACAGTTAGGCATTAGACCGACCCCCTCCCCCATTCACATACACATGCCAGGTGACAAAGGAGCCACTTCCCCTTAGCAACAAACACCACCAAAACCGTAATCCTCCTCTTGTTGCTCAGAAGAACCGAAAACAGCAACAACAAAACTCCGGCACCGCAAAATACATGAATGCGTGATTTTCTATCCGAGCAGAACAAGGTTCAGACATAAACCAACCCACCGATTCAACAAAGCATTTATTGCTGATTTTCGAACATAATTCTTTTTTATAGGAGCAAAACCGCCATCAAATGCCGATTCCAGCAACAAGACAAAAGGGGAAACGAAGCATACCTACCCAGCGTTTGACCGCGTCCAGCAGAGTGACAGCAACCCTCGGGATCGAACTCCTGGCGTCGTCTCGGTCACGTCCTCGGAGCTCAGAGCTGCGCTTCACGCCATGCCATCGCGTCAGGCGACTGTGCGCACAGAGGGTTTCACTATCGGGCAGCAGGATCCTCTTGTTAAAGACGAAGCCCAGGGGCAGGCTCACAAAAAAAAGGGCAGTAAGGACAGGAGGAGGAAATAATATATGGGGAGCTTGTACTATGTACTGTGGGAACCTATGGGAACGTGTTGAGCTCAGTAGGCCAAGACGCCGTTCCATGAGGAGGTAAAGGGTTCAGCAGGGTGAAATTAGGTGTAGGAGAAGGGTTTATCAGCAAACCCTTTTCTTTAAGTAAAATGTTGCCATGATAATGACATTATAGAGGATATCGTTGCATTGGCAAGGATGGTGAGGAAGGATAGGTTGGTGGGTAATTTTCACTTGATGGAAGTTATTTTGATAGGTGAAAAAGTATCTTTTGAATTGTGAAAATTATTGTTCTTACGACATCATTATGAAGTTAACAAATAATATTTTTTTGACCTAGTGAAGGACCAAAATATACAAAATAATAAATGTGACAATGTTTTACATGTAGGAAAAGGTTCTATCAACAAACCCTTCCGAATGTGAAATCCCCTTTAAACTAATATCGTTAAACCCTAAACCTTTTTCTTATGTAAAACATTGTCAGGATGGTGACATTATAATGAGATATCATTACAATGAAAAGGATAGTGAGGAAAGGCATGCTAGTGGGTAACTTTTGCTTGATGGAAGTTATTTTTAAAGGTTGGGAAATACCTTTCAAATGTGTAAGTTATTATTCATGTGACATCATTACAACATCAACGAACAAGATTTTTTTAGCCCAATGAAAGGCCAAAATATACAAAGGAAAAAATGCATTGAAGTTTTACGGTTCAATAATGTTCAATAGGTTAGATGTTATGACCTAGCACCCACCAATGCACCAGTTGGTGGATGAGGCCATTTTAAGATGAACCTAGATTAGGTGACCAAATTTATTTTTCTTTTCTTTTTCCTTACCCCACACTCCTAACTTGAAAAAATTAAACACCTACCTACCCCTTCTTATAAACACGTGCCATCAAAGCTTTTCCTCTTCTTCTTCCTAAAAACTCCAAAGGGCCACTAAGAAGGCATTGCCATTGCCATTAAAACTTTTCTTCCTTTTTTTTTCTTTTTTTTTTTTCCTTATAACCCTATAACCAGGGGAGCCATTATAATAGCCATTAATAACAATCATAACAATGACAACTACTGCAAGCATTGTAACAACCCTTTCTCCAATGTTGCAATATCGAAATAAATTCCCAATCATTGTTTTCTCTTCTTCCTAAAACCAAGGGGAGCATCAATAGTCATTGAAGGTGGGGGGGCATCACCATCATAACAATAATCATCTCCATATCCATCAACCCTCTCCAATAACATCACAACAATAATAATCGACATAGCTATTGTAGTAGCCCACCCTTTCAAATGTTGCAACAACATCATTGAAATAAACGCCTCTTCATTTTTTCTTCTATGTTTCATCATTATTTTGTCTCAAAGCTTATGTTATGTGTGTGCATGTGCATGCAGCAACATGTCAAAGTAAGCTCCTCATCATTTTTTTGGTTTCAAAACACAATTCTCATGTGTGTGTGTTTTGATCCATATTGTGTTCTTTGTAGCCCTTTCAAGTGTTGCAACAATGCCATCAAGGTATAGCTACCCATGGCTTTTTTTGTATTATGGGCAATGATTAAAAGGTTGTTATAGTAGAGGATGATGCTTCGCCTAGTGGTACAACAACACCAAATTTGCATGCTAATACAATGCCTAAATGTGCACATGTGCATACAAAAGAACAATACATGAGCATTTAAAACCCTCCATCCTTGTGGGCAATGATTAAGAGGTTACCATAGTAGAGGATGATGCCCCACATGGTGGTGCAACAACACCAAATTTGCAAGCTAACACGACACTTAAATGTGTTGATCCATATTTTGTTATTTGTATTTATTTTGGTTTCTTTGATACTGCAATTGTTTCTTTGTCCAAGAACACTAAATCATGGTGCATACATGCTAAAGGACAATATGTGACCATTTGAAACCCTCCATCCTTGTGGGCAACAATTAGAAGGTTACTATAATAAAGGATAATGCACCATTTGGTGGTGCAATGAAACCAAATTCGCAAGTTGAAGTGGCATTAATTCAAAAACATGAAGCTCTAGGAAAAGATGTGGTTAATGACAAGCCAAGCAAAGAACATGAAGCTTTAAAACATACTTTGCAAATTCTTATAAATGCAAAAGTTTGTGATGATTCCAATCTTACTTGATGCAAGGATTGGGGTGTGCACTTAAAACCTAATATTCACATTTAATTCATATTTGTTCTTATACATCACATTTTCACTTCAAATCGGGTATAGACCCATGTATGGAAAACAATAGTATTCGATGTTGGATTATATATCTTATGTTTCAAGAGATTATCAACCCCACCTTTTTTCCCCCACATATGTGTGTCACATGTGTGAAAGAAGGAGGGTGGGTTTTTTTTTTTTTTTTTTTTGTAATCACTTTAAAAAGGGAATGGGTTTTTTTTTTCCTAAATTCTCTTTTTCCCCAAATTTATACAATAGGGTTATCAACCTTTTTGTAA
>Ga0116231_10002921_pt1 | contig 35676 bp, 27 predicted proteins | sample S1TSphgellanicum_2_FD_89695 | JGI IMG/M metagenome (GOLD analysis project Ga0116231, IMG submission 89695) | Host-associated microbial communities from peat moss isolated from Minnesota, USA - S1T2_Fd - Sphagnum magellanicum MG | ecosystem: Host-associated > Plants > Peat moss > Unclassified...
CAATTTAATGTGTTTAGACCAGTGTTGGGCAAATATCCTAAAAATCAAAATATCACTCAAGATATCACTTTTGAAATCCTCTGGATATCAAAAATTTTGATATCCAGTCATATAATATCTAAATAGAATTTTATTTTTTGAAAATATGATATTTAGGGCGGATATTGAATCCCTGCCCAAATATGGATAAGAAAAGGATTTAGGTTTAAAGTGTAGGTTGTTAAGGGGATCAAAACAATACTATGGGTGCCAATGTAAGCCATTACAATGAAAAAATAGTTATGGGCGTTGATGTAGGCCGTTACAAGGGAAAAAATTGTTGTGGGCATCACCATTAAACCTAAAAAAACAAGAACCCTAAATCTAAAATAAAATGGGGCTCGAGTTAAGCTCAAGCCCAAGTTTTTCCTTTTTCCCTCTCCTTGCGTTCTGCTCTCCTTTCCTCGCACTCTACTCTCCTTTGTGCTACTGCTCTCCTTTCCTCGCATTCTACTCTCCTTTGTGCTACTACTCTCCTTTCCTCGCATTCTACTCTCCTTTGTGCTACTGCTCTCCTTTTTGCCTTATTGTTTTCCTCTTCACACTGTTGTTCTCCTTTTCGCACTATTGCTCTCATCTTCACATTGTTGCTCTCCTCTTCATGCTACTTGGCTTTCCTCTTCACGCTACTACTCTTCTATTTCAAGTACAAGGTTTTTTGCACTGTTACTCTCCTCTTCGTGCTGATCTGCTTCCCTCTTCATGTGTTGTTGTTGGTGTGTTGTTATTCATTGAAGAATCTTATACTAACCCCCTACATTCCTTCTTGCAAAAATTAGGAGTGGTCGGGATTCAAGAATTGAAAACATGTATTTTTCCAGTAAGTATTTTTCCCTTTGCTTATTTCCATTTTATTTTTTTATCTTATGTCTTTTGTTCCTTTGTTTTTTTTTTTTTTTTAAATTTTTTTGGCTATGGTGCAAGGTTTGTTTTAATTTGTTTTGGAAACAAATATAAACCCTTGTACTTTTGATAGTTTTATCTTTGCTTACTTGTTTTGTAATATTCTCTTTTTGCTTGCTTGTAAATGTTTTGCGATTTTATATATTTGCTTGTTTTGTAGTTTTTTATTTTTGTTTGCTTGTAAATGTTTTGCATCATATTTAATTGTGCATAAGAGCACTATCATTTCATCACATAGCAAAACCTTATTTATTTCCTTGATTTCTCCACCATTTGGCTTTGTAGAATAATTGTGAAAGATGGAAAGGTCAAATGGATATAATAATCAAACAATGCAAACTAAAGCATACATAATATGCATAAATGATGAAATTTCAAGTTAATCAAATAAGTGAAGAAATTGAAAATCCAAGTTTGTAAACTGAAACAAGTAGAGTGTTAAGAGAATCTGATGAAGAAAAAACTAAATAGATTTTGCAACAGTTGCAACTCTAAGAAAAAAATGGCATCCTCATAATAAAAATGCACTTTGTTGGTCTTTTTATTATGTTAATGATAACTTGAAAGTAAAGTCGGATGTTCTTCAAAATAATGATGTGTTGTTTATTATGTCATTTTCAACCTATTGTTTTTGTGAATTCAAGAAAACAATTAAGGAAAAGTCTAGTAACATATTATAAAACAAGTGGCATAACACGTTTGTAGAAACATCTTGATGCAAATCATTCAACAATTTATAAAAGGTTTCAAAAATAAATTAATAATCAAGGTGGAAAAAATGTTTTTAAAAAATCTACAAATAAAAGGTCTCTTATTTCCAATTCTTCCATATTTGAATTTTTTGCTTCAAAAGATCCCTTCAAAAAGGATGATGTGGAACAAAAAAATGTTTGTGGAAAATCTTGCACTTTTAATAGTGAAAAATCATTTGGCTTTGCAATTTGTGGAAAATGTGTGGTTAAAACATTTAGTGTTACAATTATGTCCTCATGTGCAATTCCCTTTTCAAAAATTATTTTCAAACATTTTTTTGCTTAAATTGGTGGAAAAAATTAAGGAAATGTATGTTTTGCCTTTGCTAAATGATTGTAGTTGTGCTATCACCAGTTTTGATTTGTGGATGTCCAAGGGTGCACATGTTATCTTTGTTTTAGCCATATTTTTTTTGGGATCTAATTGGAAACCAAAATATGTTACTCTTGGTTTGTGTGAAGCTGCTGAAATTACAGGACAAGCTTTGGCTAGAAGTCTTATTGAACTTTTAGATGCATACGGCTTAAAAAATAAGATCATAACATATGTGAAGGATGAAGGTTCAAATTTAAATACATTGACCAACGCTTTGAAGTTTGTTGTTAAATGTGAAACTTTAGGTTTGGAAAAAACTTTCAAAGAACCTATTTTGGTCATGTTTTTTCCAAAGTGTGCCAATATGCCACAATTGATAACAAACTTTGTTAGAAATTGAAATATGTGTCTATTAAATCTATCCGAACAAATTTGCAAAAATGCATTACTTGGCCAACGAAATATAGTAAAGGTCATGAAGAATGGACAAAGCTTGCATTGAAGCTGGTTTGAGACCCAGGAAACTAAACATTCTAGTGAAAACAAGGTTAGGTTAGTTTTCAAACATTTAATTTTTTGCTCCATTTTTACAAGTCTATTATTTCTAGTTTATTTTAATTGTAAGTTTTTTTTGTTAATCCTTAATTTAGTTTTGTAGGTTTGCAAGTAAAATCATCCTATTTCAAAAAACATTACAATTTAGGGCAACATTTATCCTATTTTATAATTGACAAATTACAGTGAGGGTTACTAATCATGTCCCTCCACTTTTAACTTGGCACATATCTCAAATAGTTATTGATGTTTTGTCTTTAGTTATAAGTGCTTGTGTGTTGAACCAATCTCATGGGCATTGGTTACTTTCTAATGCTTTGAATGTAAAAATCACTATGAGCCTAAAACTTAAAGAAGAATCTGGAATTTCACTTAACTTGTAGGATTTAATTGATGATGCTTTTGTTGCAACCCAAGAATTATCATTGCTTGCATCTAACATTAAAAGAGAAATATGTGGCATTTTAAATGGTTTTCTTTCATTCTTTAAGAAGTATGAAGGAAATAAAACAAATAACATATTGTCCTTGATGTTAAACCCTAGATTTAAGAATCTGAGGTTGGTTTCATCTTTTATTGGTTAAGAGCAAGTTGTTTCCATTATGGAAGAATATGACCAACAATCCTTATTTCCTATGCTTTTGAGATGCTATCACATCCTCCACCTTATTGCAAAATTTGGACCTATGGCAAATATGCGAACTAAATAAAAAAATAACTTAGACATTTTTGAGATGTCTATTGGAACTAGTGAGCCAACAAAGGAGGTGGTGAACAAGGAATTGATAATGTTTAAAAGGTTTCAAGTGGATGTCAAAGACACTAAATGTCCTTTAGAGTGGTGGGCAAAACACGAGTCTCTATTTCCAACTGTGGCATTTCTTGCTCATCAAATTCTTGGCATTATTGGTTCTCAAATAGAAACTAAAATAAATTTTTCATTGGTTAGAATTTTTACAAATTTGAGGAGATGTCACTTACAATTAGATAATTTAGATAAGATAATTTTGTTAGTAAAAATTGGCCTAGTGATCCTAGGGTGGGTTGTATTTCACCTTCTAGTTTGATAGAGTTGATTGAGGCCAATCTTGCCTTAGAGGAAAAATTAGAACAATATGAAAGTGAATTTGAGTGAAATGAACTTTTGGACTTGTAATTTGTAAAATACTTTTGAAAAAAATTGTTTATCTTGTTATCCGAAATGCTAGGTTATCTTATAGATATTAACGATGACAAATATCAAGTCCTACTAAAATCCGGCATTAGATTTTTATTTTTTTATGATATCCTTAAAGGATATTATAATTGATTTTTAAAATAATAATAATAGTAACTGGAATTGACGAATAATAAATAGGTGGATAACCAAAACTAGCAAATATTAAAAAATGTATATATCCACCCAACACTGGTCTAGACTGTCTCAATCTTAAATTCTTGAGCTTTAAGGATTACCATTCAAACTTTATAGTCTAAATTTTGCAGATTTTTAATTTTATAAAAAATTTGACATAAGAAACAAATAAATTTTACAAAATTTTACAAAATAAAAAAAGTTAATGTATGCCAAAATGGTTCGGGTGCTATAGTATATAAGCACTTAAGCTCACTTTACACAAGGAGTTGAAGCCAAAGTTGAACCCAATTCAAGTAATCCTATCGATGAAGCCACTGAAATTAATCTCAAGGGCTTTGCACTAAGAGTCAAACCAAATTAAAATATAATGTTTTATTCATGATTGTTTGGCCTTGTGATGCCCCCAAGGGTGAAAAAGGATACCTATTAACTTAAACAATAAAATATTATTTATTCATTAAAATTTACACCTTGTGATTCAATGAAACTTTGCAACCCCTATAGTTTGTGTTTCTCCTTTTTTGTCGCATCTTTATCTTGCCCTTGGTCTATTGCTGTCTCCTATGATAACAGGAAGGAGAAAAAAAGAAAGCATACCACACAATTGAAAACTTTTGGGTTCCAACTTCTTTGCCTCAACAACTTTACACAAGAAATCCTTGACCTTCAAGAAATCATTATTTTATTAGTAACTTGAGACCAAATGACATGCTAAAAATGTTGAAAATCTCCCCTTATTGGCGCAAGACTTATTGGCCTTGACTCCTAGTCCAAAGTGAGCTTTATTTTCTATTGACATATTCAATTTCAAAAGGCAACAACATTTATGTATGAGTTGAACAAATGACAACTAACAATATATTGTACTCCTTGATCAAATTCGGCAACAAACTGTTGGATAATTGATTAAATCTTAAATCTTAACTTCTACATTTAGTTTTTTAAATTCTGAAAATTTTGACAAGTAATGATTGTAAAAAATAATAAACATATTCTTATAATGTTTATGGGACAATGTTGCGTGTCTAGATTGTTTCAATCTTAAGTTCTTGAACTTTAAGGTTTGCAATTCAAATTTGAAAATAAAAAACTTCCAATTTTTGATTTAATAATAATTTAAAAAGCTTTTGCACAAGTTTTTTTTTTAAATTCTAAATGAAAAGTAATTTAATTTATGCTAAAAAATTTCATGTTAGGTATCAAATGAAAACTAGTTACAACATTCATGTGAGAGTTGAATAAATGGCATTACATCAAATAAATAAATAAACACTATATCATAAATCATGTGGGGAATTGAACTTTGATTTGTAAGGACCTTACCTTCTAAAGCAAAGGATGGACTTATCCAACACAAAACATAACTATAGAATTGAATCCAAAAAATAGTGGAGCATGAATAAGAGAATATGCTATTGGCATTTTGTAATAACCATGGTAATCAATTAGATTGCAATGAATTACAATTTAAGAAGAAAAGCATGTATATAAAAAAGCAAGGATGGAACCCATCCACACAAAATACAACGCAAATAATAACACCAAAACACATGCCATGTAAAAACATAACAATCGAGACATCACTATTACACTAATACAATAAAATATTGTAAATTAAAAAGGCATCATTTGTCACAAATTTGTTAATGATAGAGGTGCATTGGCTGCAATGCATGGAAGAAATAAGAATGCTTCCCAAGCATAATAGCATGTTGAAAAATCGCAATGGCATGTGCACACTGGAAGGCTATGGACACACCTTGTCAATAATAAAAATATGCATTATGGGAATTAAAGCGGACCACTAGTGATGGGCTATAATGGTTTGAGCACAAAAAGTCAAAAAGAAATCAAAACAAGAATGAAAACAACCATAAATCTCTATGACAAAGGGAATAAAATCATTTCATCATGTATGTTTTGCATATGATTATGTCTTCTTAACCAGCAATGGTCATCACATGCGCTATCGTGAATGATGCACAATGTGTCACATGCATGAAAAGAATTAAACAACAAGATTTCCAAACCACATGGACAAAAGCAAGCCTAGTTTTAAATTCAAGTCATGGAATAAGAAAATCAAAAACAAAAACACGATGTGTGCGTGATATGAATGTAAAAGGACTTATTACAAAAATATAACAAGAATATATTAAGATCATGGCAAAGATACATACCCAAAATTAGTGTTAAATAGATTGAAAATGTGGGATTCTACCTTTATTTACACCCATTGGGCACTTAGCTCAAAAAAACTTCTAAAAAAACTTCCAAGCTATGTGTGACCCATGTCCATTCATGTGAAAACTAATAATGAACTATGAGTTAACTAAAAATGAACTAGTAATGAAGAGATATTTAATTATGAGTTAAATGAAAGTTAACTAGAAATTAATTAAGATTTAACTAAAAATTAATTAAAAGTGAATTGGAAGTGAACTAAAAGATAACTACACGTGAACTAAAAATTAACTTGAAACTAACTAAAAGCTAACTAAAACTAAATTAAAACTAAATTAAGAGTTAGGTACAAATTAATTACAAGTCATGGATGAACATTCATATGAATGAACTCTATGGTTGGCATTTATGACACAATGTACCATATATAAGTGAGTCAAATAAGCTATGACAACATTTGTTAAGGTTCGAAAACGATCTCTGGTGATAAGAATATTGATTCACCATTGAACGTGGTAGGATAAAGGTGGGAAATCTCTTTTTGTATGTGTGTTTCACTTTCCAAAATAATAGTTATGACGATACCCCAAAGAGTATCATGGGCTATAGTGCGTACATTTTCGCACAAGCATTGAAACAAATGAATACCCAAATCATCAATGGTATGTACACATTAACAATGTGAAAGATGTGCAACTATACAATGTGACAATCTAAGGTATGTACATAACATTATTAAATGAATAAAAAAAAATTGAAATGTAAATGTGGTAACATGGCTAATAATCAAACACTCGCAATTGCACTTACACAAGATCAAATATGTGCTCCTGTGGCGTCCAAAGGAACATCTACTAAAAATGTGGCAAATTCATGGTCATGTAAATAATCTGTCAAATAAATCTATAAGTAAGGATATGATTATACCATAAGACTTTCAAATGGGGGGACTTGAAAATAAACAATCTAGGGTGGTAAAGCTTAGGTATCATGTAATGCCAACTAAAAGGGAAAATGTTAATCTCAACATGTGCCACCACATTGAGAAAAATAGGGTGATGATCCCATTGGAAACAAGTGACAAATGCAAGAACAATCAAAGCCCAACATCCCAAAAAAAACATGGGTAATAAGTTGAACCACTAAAGGAAGGCTAAGCCCCCCTTAAAAAGTAAGTAAAATGACCTAACAATGAACCAAATGACCCACCATAATGCCAAAAGATCTGGCACACAATAATTTTTCCAACATAACCATGATACACAAATCAAACACAATGTAATGTTATAAAATACTTGGAAATCAATTAATAGCTTGGGCATTGGGAATAACATAGTGAAAGCATCATAAAGGCTAGGTATGGATCTACAATCATAAGGAAGCTAGTTATGGTGTTGAAATCCTCCTAAAACACCTTTACAACAAAGGATTCAACAAATGGCATAAAACCCACTATTACACTTAAAATACAAAAACTTGTATTGAATGTAAAAACACCTAAATGATTCAACAAATGGCATAGAACCCACTACTACACTTAAAATACAAAAACTTGTATTGAATGTAAAAACACCTAAATGATCCAACAAATGGCATAGATTCCACTACTACACCTAAAATACAAAAACTTGTATTGAATGTAAAATAGCCTAAGGGACCCACAAATGGCATAAATCAAACTATTGCACCTAAACTACAAAAACTTGTATTGAGTGTAAAAAAACCTAAAGGAAGTGATATGGACAAGCTTAATCATTCTGGAAACCAAGCTAGACACTTTGCCAACTAAGTGGAAAGTCTTAATGTTGCAAACTTTGCATGTAATCATAAAAAGGCAAGTACCACATCTAATGCAAGACCAAAAATATGTGTATCATCAACAAATGAAGGAAAAACACAAGTAGAGTTTATTGCAGTAAAGCAAAAAACATGAAGATGTGTTAAGGCAAACAACATTCCGCCCAAAGGATCCCCTTGTCATGTACCAAATTTGGATGAAATGACTATGAAATCCTTGTGTCAAATAGCTTATGAAAAATATTGTGAGGATAGGCATGCATAAAATCATCAAACAAATGGGAAAAATTGATCAAAAATATTGATAAAAAATCGTAACTCTTAAAAAATGGTTGTTCATGATACAAAATTGAAAGGATTATGGACATTTACTTATAATACCATTCAATTTGAATGCAAATCCAACATAATGCAAACCTCAAGGACCACCATTTCACACCTGCCTTGCATTGCCACACCCAATTAATGAAGATTAAAATGTTTTGCAAATGTATCTCTGAACTAAATGGCAAATGTGTAGGCGACTGGCTAATAGGTCACCTTTCAAATCACATTGAATCAAATGCCACCAATCTACTTCCCAAAAATTATAATTGTGATGTTGTGATATAAATTTGGTTGAGTGAACAACAATAGGATTGTTCATAACTTGAACACAACAACTAAATGAGGAAAATGTTTTTAAAAAAATGTTCTATTAGTATGTTTGTGCCCTAGGGTGAAAACATGAATAGGTGGACATTTTGGACTATCACACTTATAATTTTTTGGGATTACATACAAATGTAAAATTGAAAGCCATATTCAAAATTGACATTATCATTTCTTTAATTATTCATGTTGTCATAGGCTTTAATGAGAATCATTGGAAATTTTTTGGATGAATTCTAAAAAGATTATGGATTCATAAATGGACTTTTGAAATGACAACACTACATCTGTCACATAAAAAAAATGAAAAATGTGGACTTAAAAAAATGTCAAAGTAGTTTCAAAATTAAAAATATAAATAAAACACCATCAAATGAAGAATTATTAGTGAAGTGCATTGAAACTTTCCTAATATGTATATTTTTAATTTAAAAAAATTAAATGATGCAATTGCCGCAAATTTTATCCTAGATAATTCATTTCACATTTTAAAAAATTATTTTTTGCATGGATTTTTTCATCAATCACATGTTTAAGGATATTCATAGGTTGGCTTATTAATATTTATGATTAAAAACATAGGGGATAATTATAAGATTTATGGTTTGATAATTGTTAAAATTGCACAAAAAAAATTGTTAATGTTAAATTATGTACTCTCAAAAGCCACTTTTGAACCACCTAAGCATGCTTTCACCCCCTATGCCTTTACTCGATATTTGTTTAGGGTTATATTTCCCAAATCAACCCCTTGACACCATGTGTTGCTTTATTTTTTACATCCTTTGGGAAAGGGCTACATTCACAAGTTTGATGGCCTTTACTATGGGAATGAAGTGATTACACATTTTTGGTTCACTATTGTTGAAGCAAGCCTTATCCCTTGGCAAGCCATTAAAAAAAATCTAAGATTTCAAAACCTAACAATGGTTTATGATAAACATGTTATCAAAGAATGGTGTCATAAGGACATATTTACAAGTTGGGACAATGGCCTTAGTTGGGGGTTTGTTCACTTGTTGTATTTTATGAATTTTAATCAATAAAATGTGAATGTACTTGAACACATTAATATTGTTTGATTTTCCATGATTATTGATGAACCACAAGACCATATGATAGGAATTATAGAACATGACAAAATAACTTTATGATTTTATCCAAGGGGCATTAATAGAACCACACGAGTGTTGATTTGATATACATGTTAGCCTTGGTATTAGCTTGATGGGCTTAATATTCATACTAAATATCTAAATAACATGGTATTTGTTTAGTCTAGTCTTAGTCCAATACCAATATATTGTTTTGCAAAAATCAATGAACATCCAAACTAGCTTGGTTTTAAGGTTTAAATACCATAATGTGTACTTGATCCCAAAGGTTTATTGTAAACACCTAGACTCTAATATCAATCATTTTTTCACACTTGTATGATTTGTGTTTTGATGTTGAGAGTTATATGGTTTTTCAATTATCATACCCCAAAAGATTTTTATTTTTTTCAAATGACATGCAAAAGAATTTAAGATGCAACATATCAAAAAATATATATAATTTACTTAAACATAAATAAAGTTCTTATAATTGAATTATGAAATTATCTTAGAATAAAATAAGGATATTTTTATTTAATAAAATATTCTCTTAATATTATTTTTTCATAGCATATCAAAACATATCTCTATATTTCATGTATTTCATAAAATACATAAAAACTCATTTCCCTTGGACGGTATCACATTTTTTTGATTTTTAACACTTCTTTTCTAGCTTCTATTACAGAAGCTTCTTGCTAAAGCCCCAAATTGTGTATGTCATTAAACTTTTCACTCCAAGTTTCATTCTATTTACTTTGGTATTTTGGTTTTCAATCTACATGTCACAAGTTGTGAACAATATAACTTGAATGAAGATGTTTATCTATGTCGTCATCATCACACTACTTATCTAGTGGTTGATTTATTGTTGTGAGTTTTTTCATTGCCATCAGCATCTTTGTAATCATAGGCATAAAATAAAAATTTTGGATCTTCAAAGTTTTGTGAAGTTTCATCTCTTGAGGGTTTCAGGAGATTTCATGTCTTCAATTTTTACTTTTCACTCTAGGTCTATGGACTTCAATACTCAATATAATACTGATTATGAAGCATGTCATGGGGAGATGGAAAAACTTATTGTCACGAATATCACTAACAAAACAATGTAACCACCTATTATCATTGTGGACAAACACACATCGTAAAGCTAGTGAGTAAGGAGGTCAATGCCAAATGAAAAGCATTTTGAGATCTTCAATTTGTAGAATTGTAAAAGAACTAGAGGTTTTGGCATCATACAACCAAATCACACCTCCTTGGGCATTCTTTCTACTCAACAACTGACTTGCAACAATCTATATACAAAATTTTCATAGTATGAGGTGCATCACATGTCACCCATAGGTCAATTTCCAATAGCAACAACATGAAACAATCCAAGAAAGATATTGTTTATTACAATCCTTCACATAGCATCACAAGCATGAAAAAACATGTTACTTATGAGCATTAAGTTGTTCTAGTTTGGTAAAAAGAGAAAAAGAAGTTGACATATTAAGCTAAAGGTGGTTGGTCGAAAAGGGGAAAAAAAAGAAAGACATGACTCCTACAACAATTCTCAAGTTTTTTTTAGCCAAAACCTTTTACAAGCCCAATGACCCTTGTCAATAAGGGTTCATAGAAGATTTGGTGTCGTTGATTGCTTAAGGGGTATATGCCAATCTTAGTGGTTGTAAATCCTTGATTGTGACTTCAAGATGTAGCAATGTCATAAGGTCAGATTTTGACACTCAAGCAAGGTGTCAAGGTGCATATCCCAACTATGATGACTAAAGTGATGGAGTTGTATGTGCTACCAACCATTACACATTATGCAACAACCATTAGTGCTATGGACCTCTGGATGTCCAAAATGAAATTTGACACATTTGCTCATATCATTAATGATGAGTGGGTTTACAGTTGCCATGTTGTTAAGGTTGTTTGAGGTTCCCAACACCTCTAAAACAACATTAGCAAAACACGTAAAGTATGTTTCGACTGACTATCAAAGTTCACAAACAAGATCATAGCTTATGTGAAAGGTGAAGGCACAAATTTGAACACCCTTGCTTCTTGCATTGCCAAGCATATGATGTAAAAGGTCAAAGCCACTTCTGGGGCTCTAATCTTTTGGACTACATTGAAGTGCTTTCACCAATTGTCCTTAGGGTTTAAGACCTATATCAGCAAAGTACAACTCTGTCAGAGAGCACCATCAAGGAAGCAAAGATGGTGCATAGCAATTGCATCCCTTTAATATGGTCATAAACTATGGCTGGAGTATGGTCATAGACTACAGCTTTGAATATTCAACCACTGCACAGAAAAGAGAAGTTCAAAACACCATGCAGCTTGCAGTAAGACTCCTTGTACCCTTTTTGTGAATGCACTGTGCTTGGAAACTTCATCTGTTTAAATAGATGAAGCATGAAGTACAAGTCTCTACACTTGTGGGATGGTAAGAATTGACAGCCACATAACTCAGATGAAGCTGGAATCTCTGCCTACCATGTACATGTACACACATGCATGGGTTCTACAGTCAATAAGATACAACTTTCTAAACCACCTATGTGACTGAACATCCAGAGCAAATGTGCTACATTGCACGCACCTCTGCACCTTGAGACATGAGGTTAATACTGCTGGCATCCTCAACATGGTCCCCTTTTGCTCACCATGTGATGAAGACCAATCTAATTCTTCCACAAAAGAATTCTGCTACATGGAAGAAGGCTTGTTGGCTCCTCAACAAAGCCCAATTTATGTACAGTGCCCAGCAAAAGTATAGACAGGCTTCTTATTCTCTCTGACGCCAGTCAGCATAGCTTTGAAGTCAGCAGACAGAAGTGGGAGGATTGTCTAAAAGAGTCCCATCAATCCAACAACAACCAATGTCCTTCCAGATGGTTGTTGTTACTGATGTCACTGGTTTGGTCCCCGCCTTTGAAGTACATATGTACCAATCACAATTGCAAATCCAGTGATGGCAAAGGTGAAAAGCAGTTTATGCCGAGAGGTTGAAGGTGGAGAGGTCCGAGAGGGTGCTGACTGTGGTGGAACTTCCAAATAAGCAAGGCTGCCAGGTCCAGTAATACACTCCCTGAAAATGCAAGGCATAATCTGGTCAGAACATAAACTTGCAGTTGCTGCTCAAGGCAAACATTTAGTTTTGGCTTTACTTTGCTAGTGGGATTTTGCAGATTGTGTCTCAGTGGGTGTCTAGAACAGTCACCCCAAAGCCTCAGGTTCCATTATTGTTAACACCAGATGCAATAAGTTCTGACATCCTGAAGGAAGTTTAAGGAAGAGATGAAAACAAACCTTGTAGAATCCTCATTTCCAGAAATTTCACCATGAAATTGCAAGTCATGGGCAATCTTCTCTCGAAGTCTCACATACTTCCCACATGGTATGCACATCTCAGTTCGACTTCCACAATGGTCCTGTGGCAAAAGATTGACAGATCAGTATGTAGATCGTATCAACTGCAAGGAAGAAACATGCAATTGGCAAATGAAGCAGAAAATATTCTCTTGGAAAAATCCTGCTATTCCAAGCAATTAGCCTGAACAAGAGATCCATAATGAGAGTCCTTGTGGTCTGAACACAATAGCAACTTTTGCAGCAATAAACCTGGCCAGCTACATGGTATTTTCTAGAATAACTATGGAAATCAGTAAAGCATCCCCATATCTATTTGTGAAACAGCACAAAATCAAAGGATACACCCATGATTATCAAAAGTTGGGGTTTCTGTAGTATGCTAATTACAAGAGAGCTTGTGCAACAAAATAACCAGGGCCTCACACTGGTTATTGCATGTCTGAGATTTCAAGAGAAAAAGGAAAGGATCACTCTATATCCTTGCTGTAATGTCCAAACTTAGAAGTGAAAAGATCTTGCATACGTCCTATGTCAATGGCTCTAGAGCTAGGAGTTGCCATATAACATCTTGCTACTTACAGCATCCTATGTATTTCTTTAGAACATGTTGTCAAGGAAAGGGCAGATGAACGCACAGAGTGGGCATGCAGGTCAGCAGCAGATACTGGGAAATCACAATAAACACATGCCACCATCCGCTGTGGGCATTTTTCATTCTCATGAATATACAACAATTCCCGTTCTATGCCAGCTCCACATTTAGAGCATGGAACCTGGACATGAGTGAACAGTTAACCAGACAACATCATACATTGACTCACACATGAGTCTCTCATGTATCTATATTTGTACACTAATATCAAAATTTTAAAGTGTCAATGTATGGATGCTGAAAAATACACATATGGCCATACTCATCAATAGACAAAAACTGCATGTAGACTCTGCCCAAAACCATTGGTAGTAAGCTCACTTGTTGCTCTGCAACCACCTTAGAAGCACAAACTCAATCTCAACTAAAGATCTAGCCCTGAATAGAACACAGCTGACCCATGGGTGTAAAGTTTCCTGTACTGTGATCCTTGGATGCATGATGTGAGTACAAACAGAGCAAATAAAGATTACAGAGAGGGGAAGGAGGGGTGGAGGGGAAGAAATTAACAAGGGCATGCAGCTCATTGAAATGCTCATCTGCACGAGTGCGGGCCACCATTTCTCCACATACACTGCAGCGCTCCAAGTTGCGCTTGCAATGCAAAGAATGCAGATTAAAGTTGGCTGTTGGCACATCCCTCTCACTGCCACCAATCATCACAGTGTGAATAATGGCAACTGCCAAGGTACCCTAGTGTAGAGCATCACCAACATGTCCTAATACAATCTCTCATGGACGTTCTCTAGCAACTGACAACATGAAACAACTCACTAAGCCCCATGTGTGTTTCTGTAACAAGATAAACATAAATCTTATAATACGATTTGGCCAAGACCATCTGGTGCCTGGTGGAAAACCCTCACCAACATGTCCTCATGCAAGCCTGTCATATACATCCCATAACATCAAACCACCCACTAAGCCCTGTGTGTATTTTGGTAAGAAAACAGACACAGATTTGAAAATATGGCTTGCCCTAGGTCATCCGATGTCTGAGTTCATGGCCAGAAACTGATGATCAGATAGGAACATGAAGACATATGTATCCACCATGCACCAATCTTTTTGATGGACTGAAAGATGTTCTCCAAATCTCTACAGTCCTATTATAGTGAGAGGTGGCAACACACAATTGGCAAACATACAGACTTGAATTAGAGATGCTTGATTCAGAGAAACTGCTTGATGCACATCCTCATTTGTCCTGTAACCTCAGAGACTTCACTAAACCACAAAATAAGCAGCTTGTTCCTCCATCAAAAGAAAATTTTGAAAACAGATCCCAACTCCATCACTCACATCTGCACAATGGAGGTTTTACACAAAGCAATGGAGGACCACAGATCTGCACACAATCTAACCTAACCTAACTCATCACCAACCAAGAGGGGGGTTACTCATGAGAGACAGAAGGCTCAGGCAGTCATTCAAGACTTTTAAGAGAAGATAAGCTGAAATGACAACAGTCGCCAACATACATTGCAGCTTGTATCCTATACCCTGTACAAAATTAGCTTTCCGACTTGTGAGTATAAATGGCATGCAGTCTATAGCTATTATGCTTGACACTAACTACTAATCTCTGGCCCCCATGAACTTGCAATTTCAATATGAGAATCCACATGCTCCTCCACACAGTGATGCACTAAACTGTTGTGGTGCACATGTACACCCGTTCCCAATTTTTTTGTTTTGCACCTCAAGATTGCAAATAGACGTTGTTGGGCCGGCCATATTTTTTCTGGATCATAAGGTAAAAAACTACTTGGAAGTTCAAGAAATTCTCAATACCACGACGGATGCAAAAGGTCAAAAAACACAATCCTCCGATCCTCGAGATATTCCAAGCCCTTAGACCAAAAAGAAAAAACAGAGGGAGAACACCAGGAATACGCAACCGGATGCAAATTAGGCTTCTAAGGAAACCTACAAAGACCCCAGAAATCCAGAAAAACACAAAAAGACAATCGAATATAGGAAAAGCTTATGCCGGCTGTGCCAAGGTTTTGTATGTGATGCACATCGGGGGGTACATACCAGTGGGAACAGAAGACAAACGAGGCAGTGTCGACGTCCTTGGGAGCCATGGTCCTTGCTTTACCTATTCTCCTTTCCGATGATAGCTTCCGCCGAAAGGACGGACGGACGGACGGACGATCTCCTGAAGAAGGCAGCAATATCTCTAAGTAGGCGACTGGAACAGTGTGGTCGCAGAAGACAAGCTTGGGGCAATTGAAGAGGCCTAGAGAGAGCCAGCAAAAAAAACAATTGGCTTCCCGTGCGTTGTTGCTCTTCTGCTACGTGAGAGGTGTGTCTGTTGCGATGTGAAATTTTGCTCGCGTGCGTGCGTGCGTGCGTTGGTTGTTGTTGTGAAGAAGAACAAGACACCAAAGGGGGAGTTGAAGAATGTGATCCACACTACGCGGCGCCTTCGTATTCCCCTTCCCACAACGTCTGTCTGACCGGGGGCTTGCTCGGGCTCATCTACCCTGCCAGGGACCTGGACTTCAAGACCTGGGAAAAAAATTCGGCTTGACTATACTGCCCGGGAACCTGGACTTCAAGACCTGGAAATTTTGTGGCCTTCATGTTTCATCAGGGCGGTTCTTACGATTCGTAAAAACCCTGGAGAAATTTCCTAGTGTAGGTTTAGACAGACTGGTGACCAAACACTTAAGCGCTCGGGGCAGGCTGGATCCAAAGGGAGGGCTCCATTGTTTCTGGTGTTCAAACAAAACTTGAACCCCTCTTCTTGGCGCATCATCTGACACATTAACAATCGTCTGAAACAGATTAGAAATGAGAAAGTTACAGTCCCCAAAGTAAAGAGAATTAAGAACTCAAAAAAAACAAACCACCAAACAGTACCAAAGCCGATTTTCAAACATTCAAAAAATTCCTCGTATGTTACTCTGTTGCCATTGGAGTTCAGAGACGATTTGTAGAACTTCAGGTGACACTCTTATAGCACTTTAAATCATCTAAAATGGATAAAAAATAAAAAAGTTATGAGGTTTGAAAGTAAGAGGGGTCCAAAGAGAAAAAAAAACAAAAAAAACATGTTTTGTAAGTTGAAAAGCTTATTTTTCTTCTTGTTATTTTTTCATTATTTCTTTTCATGTGCACTTAAAAAATGATTTCTAAAGCTTGAGGTAGCGCTCCCATAACATTTTAAATTACTCATATGATGAAAATATAAATAAATGTTCGATCATAAGCAGGTGATCAGTGATGGGCCAGTCTACCCTAGTTTGGGGACACCTTAAAACCCACAATCCAGTGCTCATGGGCATTTCATTTTCCCAAATGCCCCATGTCAGTTTTTTACTGTTTTTTTGACTGTGATACCCAGCAAATATCAAAGGAATTCTTTTCTTTTTTTTTTAATCTGTCGATTTTAGTGCCATGTAACACCCTTAGCTTCAGGCATTACTGGAATCGCACCCACCTCAGTTCTGCCTCACACAAACCCTTATTCCAATAATGCCTGCAGCCTTGGGCAATACCCCGTACATTGTGGTCTTACCATTTACATTAAAATGTATTTTAAGGCAAAAGAAGAATTATGAAAACTCAAATATTTCACCATGCAAAAATATATTAATCTTCAAAAAATCCTCTAAAAGAAACCAAAATCCTTCAAGATATTATTATAACTCTATAACTAATCTCAAGTCTCAACACAAGCCAAAATATTGTCTTTCAAAAATCCTCATATAAAAGTAGACCTATTATTACCTAAGGGCCAAAAGCCCTTAAGCTACCAAACTTTATAATGAATCTAAACACAATATCCTTGTCTTGGTAGCCAAGGCCCCCCCAAAAAAAAATAATAAATAATAAATAATAAAATCTTGATGAAAATCCACAAACAAATGGTGGCTCTCTAATAATGCAGGCCCGGGTCGATATTGAGGTTTTCACATGAAATAAAACTTTCCCATTTGTATGAAACACCTTTTAAGGCTTTTTCGCATGGAGCCAAATTATTAAGGCTTAAACGCATGGAACATTTCTTAGGGTTTAATGCAGTAGTTCTACAGTTTACATAGAAATTGCTTCTTTGTAGAGCCCCCAAAAAAGGAAAAAATCATCACGACCTTGAAATTCTTTCATGTAGACCCCAAAAAAATTCATTGCAACCTTTGAAATTGTTTTCACATAGACACACAAATATCTCATCGAAACCTTGAAATTAATTGTTTTGTCCAGACCCCCAAAATATTCCATTGCAACCTTTAAATTGTTTCATGTAGTATAGCACTACTACTAGTACTAACAAGACCCCAAGAGTATTTCATTGGAAACCTTTGAAATTGTTTCATGTAGTAAGATCCCAAAAGTAATTCATTGGGAAACCTTAAAATTTTGTTTCATGTAGACCCAAAAATATTTAATTGGGAAACCTTTTTTTTAAAATTCATGTAGACCAAAACTATTTCAAGCAACCCTGTGAAAGTGTTTCGTGAATTAACCCTAGAATGTTTCACGCAGAGGGGGTACCCTAACAGTGGACCACCCCACCACGCACTCCCTTGGTACCGGAAAGCCCGCCATACAAACTGGATCCTTTCTTTCTGATCCAGTTCTGAAAACTGTGGGGCAAATGGTGCGAGTACGCACCTTGCAGCGAGCTGCGCTGCCATCCGAGCTTCTCCATCACGTGTCACCAGCCTCTTCCCACTCCCGTCGTGTTGCAACAAATGTAAGAAGACCCTAAACACAAACACTAGGAATTGGGTGGTGGATTTGTTGCAGTTTCTGTGCACAGAAGGGGATCCTGTTCGCCACGAGCACCCTCACCAATTGTACCACCTACCTCGCTTTCTGGTCAAGCTGAGTTCATTTCTCCGGTGGTGATGTGCCATTAGGGTAACTGGCATGAAGACATGATTCAAAAGACATGATGGGCCTCTCGACATTTCCCCTCTTGTGCATGAGTTATTTATTCATTGATGTTAGGGTAGTTGTCACTGGGTAAGGTAAAGAACTTGTGAAGGTTGAGTGGGTTTTTTGGGTCATTTGGGGGGTGCAGGTTGCAGAGAATGGGGAGGATTGCACTATATATATTGCATCTGGAGTGCATGTATATGGCATCAAGGTATAAAATCTTTCTTATTGTGTTATCTGGTAGTTTTTGATGCCATGACTGAATTCATCATCTCCATCTCTTGAAAGCAGATAAGACACATACTGTATAGTTCAAATTTTTGGTAGTCCACTTAGTGATGGGTATCCTGATTAATGACTATTTTAGAGATATGTTGGATTCTGTTTTCAGTTCTTAAGGAATTTGCTTGCATACAGATTGAGCTCAGAGAGACCACTGTTGAGGCAGGCAAGGAGGACATGCTGATTCCTGTTGATGGCCAAGTATGGCACCTCCTTTCTCTCAACTTATGTGCTCTAGATCAATGCCAGGAATGCAGACATGTTAAATTGCAGAACTGTTAGTCATTTGAAATTTTGGAATTGGCACTCATAGCAGATAGTAAGCTAGACTTTTGAAAAGTCTTTGAACATTGAAGACCATTGCTGTGCCAATCTTTTTATGGCAGCTATGTCTTTTAACAAATATGTGCTCTTTGGCAATTTGACAAGAATATCACTTTCTTGGAGATGTTGTAATTTTGGGGTCTTGATGTTGGGGCCTGATTCTTGAGAGAGTAGGAGCTCTTGTTTGCACTGCAGAATTTGGCAGTGAACTTGCATGGTTGACGCTAACCCTATTTCACATTAACATGAGTTTTCAAACTTTGATTCCAGGTAGCAGATGCATGGCAGTTGCAGCAGTGTCCTCATCGGGCTGAGATACAGAGCATTGCTCTGTCTGCATCTCAGAGTGAGCACCATTTGTAACATTTTCAGTATGGAATTTGTCATTGCAGGCTCTGCGTCAAGACATTGAACATTTTGCATGAAATATGAAACATGATTGTTGTTGGGAGTCTTATATAGTCTGAACTTCACAGACGATGAATCATTGCTCAAATGTTTTTATCAAATGACATTTGGGTTGCATATTGCTAAGTCATATGGATACAGAATTGTGAGCATATTCAGAATATTCAAACCACATCTTCAGAGATCTTCTTTTTTGGTAGTATCATTCATTGACCTTGGTGAGTGTAGATGATGGAGGGGTCTTACTAGGCTCAGTTGACTCAAATGGCCACCTGGTTGTCACCTGCCTTGACTCCACCACCAGCAGAGGTACCATCTCTTATGTGTCTGAAAACCTGTCTATTTAGTGGGAGTGGCTTGATTGTAAGTAAAGATGAAGATTTTAGACAATGTTTTAGTATTCTAAATTAAAGTTGAGGGAGACAAGTAGCCATGGACCTCAATGTAGGAATTCAACCTTTGTTGTTTCACAACACTGCAGGAGCCTCATACACAGCAGGTCCTCAGGATGCAGGGATGGGTGAAGGCTGGTGGGCTGGCATTGTGTTCAGCCAGAGCCATCTGGGTTTGGTATGTATTTGGCAAAGTTCTGGAGTATGTTCCTCAAGATTAACAATCATTGCTTAATTCATGTGCTGAATGCATGATGGCTTGAAGTATGGGTAAGATCTGTCAGGAATGCTGCTTGAATGATTTACCAGTTCATGAATGTTACACAGAGTGTTGCTGTAGGGCATGCCAACCAAAGTAACTAGTGGCTACGATGCATCATGATGCAGGCAGCAGTTGCAAGGGGCATGGCAAAAACTATTGATTTTTATGACAAAGACATCCATGTACGCACCTTGCGCACGTAAGTTTGGTAAGCTTTGGTCTTTTCTTTTTATGTGGGTGACATCTAATCACTAAATCTGAAGTTGCAGTTTACTTCAACACATTTGCTCATTTCTTTTTGTAAGTTTTTTATAGCATACCCTGCAACAAGTTTTTTGTAGATGAGCTTGGTGACTCACCTGCATGGTGGCAATTTTTTCTTCAGCTACATTGAGGTAAATACATTTGTGGACACTAGCAATTGTATATAATTTTAACGGTCTGATATTCTTGGTGAAGGATAACAGACTTCAGCATCCAACATCCTTAACATTTTTGTATGGGTCAGGCTCCAGTGACAATCCTCCACTGTTGGCAGTCACAGAAGGTCCTCAGGTAATTCAGGGACTTTGTTGAAGTTTGTGTGCTAATGGCTACTACATACATGAATTCAATCTCCTTGAACTGTCAACTGCTTTATCACAAGCTACTCATCCAAACTGGGTGCAGAGTCCAGGCAGCATGGTCACTGGTAAGTAAAGTCTATTGAGTACAATGTTTGTAGCTAGCTCAGCACTGCCTCTGGAGTGCCCCTCACATTGCTTAGAGGAGGCACTTGATTTTGCAGGTCAGTATTTGGGACATTAGGCAGGGGGAGCGAGGTGGTTGTGTGCACCGACTGTTTGGCACTTCTTCTGGGGAGCCATTGTATGCCATTTCTAGTTCCTCTGATGGACTTGTTGCTACAGGGGGTACCGAGCGCTCCATTGTGGTCTACGATACCTACAAGTGAGAATTATCCTTGTTTAATCAGGGTAGATTACTTTGGCATCAGTGAATAACCATAAAATCATCCTGGAGTATGATGTGCTTTTGATCTATAGCAACCTTGTTTTATTCGAGGTATTGCAATGTTTGAACAACAACCCCAAGAAGGGTCTTATGCTCAGTATCTTGCAATCAGGCTTTTGGTATGCCAGTTGCTGTCATATGTATGCAACACACTGATTGATCACTTCATCTTGCTGCGTCTGTAAATACAGGTGGACTGCAAGGTCAAGATGGACCAATTGCCTGAAGTACGAGGTATGAGCTACTTATCTGATGACAAAGGCCCATAGTGATCACTTTATGGGATGTTTATTTCTGTGCAAATCATACCACTTCACTCTCACTACTGTTGGAGGGAGAATGTACTATTCTACTATTCACCCATATACTTGCTGACTGGTTCAAACAGATAAATGGGCTCTTTTTCTCAACTGCTGATCCAAGCCTAATTTATGTCCATGGAATAGACTATGAGGTATGGTTCAATGCATTCACTTTGCTTCACCTTTAGGAGATATTAGTACCAGTCACGCATGGTCATCATTGAAGCTGTGAGGATGTTGCTGTCCAGGTCTTTGCAATTGAACTGAATTGAAGTTGCATTGATAGTGTATTTTGTGTTCCTTTAGGTGGGATACTTGACTTTGATGTCCTTTTTGGTTAAGTGAAGCTGGAAATCCCCTGGTGTTACTACTGTTTGTGATGCATTGTGAGTGCATACTCTTTTCTGGAGCAAAGAAATTTTGTTTTGTGAATTTGCTGTTGAGGCAGGTGCTTTGTGGACCATGGAATAGAGAAAGCGACCAAGGAAGCCTTGAAAGCACCTTCACATTCCGAGGTGACTCACGCTGGCTTGGAGTTGATAAAGTATGTGTGATCTCCCTTTCTGGAGTTGTTTCTAGAAACTGATGGGTTCTTCTGCTTTGCTTTAGTGTTGATTTTTGTGCATTCCCAGTTTTGACACAGGGATCTCTCAATTGTTTAAGCAACATCCCCTGTAAGTTCTACTTATTCTCATCCTCAAGGGTCTACCCTGTATTGTGGTTTGCCAGTGCTTGAACATGGATGTACTAGCTGGCTGGTGCGAATCTGGCACCATTTTTGCAGGTCACATAGTGGAAGGAACATAGCTTGGTCATGGGCTTGTGAACTTGCTCAGAGTTTGCAGAAGACCTTATATGATGGACCAAGAGGATGGTTGGGTAATGAGGAATTGAGGGCAGTGTTGTGCAACATATCATGCAATGCCTCTAATTGAAAGCAAGGTACACTGACCCTTGTTTTGGTAATGTGCCTGGCTTATGAAGAGATTTTCTAGAGGATTTACAGCTTCCACATGGCAAATGGTCTTCCAAAGTAAAAGAGCAAGCAATTTTTCAGTGAAGATTTGAAAGGATTATATATGTCATTTATGCAGTTGAAGAGTTTGAAGGTAGATGAGTACTCACAGCCAAGATGTTATGGGTTATTTTCCTGGACATCTACAGACATGCTTTTGTACAATATCTTACACATGCATACTGTCCATCTTGTCCAACTATGCAGTATAAATGGTCTTTTGTACTGCCACCTTCCTCCATTTTGCATTGATCTTTTTGGTCATGAACCATACATATGCTGTGTAAACATCATGAGACCAGACACTCCACAGAACTTTTCGAAGTATCTAATGCTTATTGTACTTTCTTCCATGATCTGCAATTGTTACTGTCACATGTACTTTACATTATTCTTTTTGACCTATTTCTGATGCTTGTTTTCTGGTAGAACATATTTTCCTGAGATTAGGTTCAAAGAAATGACACAGTAGCTTAGCTCTCAGAAGCATTTTCCAAACTGTCATACCTGTTGTCTACCAGCAGAAGCAACTGTTCTTGCTGCAAGGAAGTTACTAGCTGTGCCCAAACTAGTGTTTTGTCTCTTCAAGTCATGTTTCACCTCTATTCCCATGGAGATGAGACTCTGAATTGTTGATGAGGAGGTCAGTTGCGTAAGCATCAAACTGTGAAGAAGCATGAAATGAAGATTCAAGGTAGACTTTAGATTGCAATAGCTTTGAATTGGCAGCTGGTTATGATATAGAGATGAGGAGTGGAACTAATTCTCACCCACAACAATACTCTACAACTATTCCATACAAAAGCATGAGTGCAAAGTAGAATGGGCGATTTACTATTTGGTCTAGGGTTTAGCTATGGTTTAAGATTAAGTGATCTTTCTATCCCCATTTCCTTTGAGCTGCAGGTTGCAATATCGTGATGTGAATAGGGGTAGTGATATATATCATAGTGAAGTATTCGAGGTGCCTTTCAAGAGAGGGTTTAGTTTGTAGGTAATCTTGCTTTGGTTGTTACCTATGTTCATGTGAATTTGATCACCTTGATGTTGAGGAAGGAATGTAATTCTTGCAAGTCTTTCATCTCAATGTTTTGCTTCAAAAGTTTTTTCAAATTAGAGAAGTTTGAATCACTATTTCTTGTGACAATGAAGTTATCAACATAAATGGTTATGTTTACACTTTTGTTACCTATCTTTTTCACATAGAGTGAAATCCACTGATGACAAGATATTGACCTATCTTGTTTAACCAAACTCAATGTGCAAGTTTGAAGCCATACAAGATTTCCCTTAACTTGCAAGCCAAATTAAGTTGTGTTTGATTCATGTAACTTGAAGATTTTTTTGGTACACTTCTTCTATATGTAGACTTCAAGTCATACGAGGTTTTCCTTAACTTGCGAGCCAAATTAAGTTGTGTGTGATTCATGTAACTTCATGATTTTTTTTGCACACTTATTTTTACAAATCTCTATGTAGAATTGCATTCGTTACATTCATTTGATATAAAGATCAGCCTTTTGTTGTACCAATAGTGAAGATTATTGTCATTGTTACCATTCTAACAGTTGAATTATATGTCTCCTCATAATCTATGCCATAAGTTTGGGCATAACTTTTAGCAACCAACTTCATGCATTTTACATGTTCATAAATCCATTTACATTGTGCTTGATCTTGTACACCCATTAGCATTCAATTGTTTTCTCGACTTTGGACCAAAAGGTTGATTCCCAAATAGCATTGGCATCCAATGTTACCATTGCCTCATCCACGGCATTGCCCTAGTTAGGATTTTCAACTACCTACTCAAGACAAATGGGTTTTACCTCTTGTATCACCCTAACCATATGTGCATAGTGACAAGTTGTAAATTCATCATACTTGAGATTCTCTACAAGATATTAAACTTGTGTGGATTTCAATGCTTTAATATTGTTGTCAAGTATTTTTGAAAGTACTTCTTGGCCTTTGAACTCCAATATTGACACTCGATCAAACTCCCAATTATTCATCAAGGTTGTTATCAAAGTCATTAAATTTTGCATCCACATGAAAATGTCCACTTAATACTTAGGCTTCAATCTAAGTAGTGTTAAAGGATGGTACTCTTGATCTTGTTTGTCATGTTCTTAGATTACCATTTGACCCCCTAATGAAAGGTTTTTTTGGTCCATTGATCGACTATGATAGTTGTTTTACATTGTGAAATGTCACCATTTTTAATCTCTCCATTTTTTGTTATTTCATTGATGAATATTAATTATTCATCTCACCAAAAACATTTTTACTCACTTATAACTTATGAATGGAAGGCCCCTATTGTTCAAAAAAATATCCATTGAAAATGCATTTTGTAGCTTTTGGATTGATTTTGGTTCTCTTTTCATCAAGGACATTCACATGTGCAATGCAACTAAATATTTTGAAATGTGGGACAACCATTTTTTTGCCTATGAGCTTTTCCTTTTGTGTCATGTCATAAATTATTACAAGTGGGTGTTTTGTTCATGATGTACACAATAAGCACTCTTGTTTCCACCCAAAAGTAATATGGCATTTTTGTTTCATTCAACATGGCAGGCATTATTTTTGCAATGTGCATTTCTTCCTCTCAACAACACCTTTCCATTGTGGGGAATAATTACATGAATAAATTTCTTCTAACTATCATATTTCTTAAAATAATAGTTGAAAAAGTATTTTCTCCTTCCATTAAACCATAGGTGCTTTATGTTTGTATCTTTTTTTTCCAACCATGTTCTTGACGTTCCAGAAATAATTAAACACTTCACTTTTTGTTTTCATGAAGTATACCCATATTTTCCTTGTGTGGACATTAATGAAGTTCACAACATATTTATACCCTCCAATGGTTTTGGTTTCCATGGTCTACACATTAAAATGATCACCTTGAATGGTCTCTTGCTCACATAAGTTGTTCATGGAAATGCATGTTCAATTTGGTTGCCTAATTAACATGCCTCACATGCCTTTGACACCACCTTTCTTTAATATCATGTTAAGAAATAGGAAATCACATGTGTTATTTGTTGTGAGAAAACCAAACATATCACAAAATGATACTTACATTCACAAAACATAAAATCAAGAATCCATCACAAGGTCCTTATTTACAACCAAAACATCACAACTTGCAATAATGTAATGAGACTTCAAAACCACCAACATAAAGAGACCTAACTGAAAAATCAAAACCAAAAATAGACCAACTAAATTAAGTAATATAAATAATTAACCAACTAGCCTAGTTACTTCCAACTAACAATAACTAACAAATCTTATCAAATTGAGCTTGCATTATCAAGAAAAGGTTGTATTGTTTTTTTTTTAAAAACCTTAAAGTCAATTTCATCATTAAGTAACCTTAAAATAATGAAATGATTTTTTGTGAAAAAAATCATAATTATCACAAGATACAATACGAATAATTTCATTCTTCATATAACAATATCATAATAAATCATGAAAATAATAACATTTTCAAACCTGAAACTAATTAATTTATTGAATTTTAAAATTTTTCCATCTAATCAATGTTGAAATGACCCTAGACTATGGTATAATGTTACAACCTTATAACATTGTAGAACATAGTTTGCCTAGGTAAAGGATTGGTAATTTCCACAAACACTAATCATTTCTTTTATATGCAATTATTCAAAGCTTTTTAAATAGTGTGTATTTCATTGCATGTTACAAGCATAAAAACTTGTGAATTTGTGCTTGAGGAAATGGGAAATATTTTTTTTGAACACTAACATTACAATATTTTCATGTTGGTCACATTTAAGACCATTGACTTGTTCAATGTTTTTCCTTATTGTTATTCAAAGGGGTTTAAGTTGTTTAACTCATGGCAAGAAAACAATTTGTCGCACAATTTAAAGGGCTAGTACACCAATGAATCCTTTTTTTTTAAGGGCACTTGGAAGAAGATTCCTTACACACACAAAAATATATGTTTTATAATCTTACTATAAATAAGGACATCTTATTTCTTATATTTTATGTCCTGCACTGAAGAGATATCAAAGACATCCATAAAGTGAACTGTGACCCCCTTTTAGACCTTTTTCCATCTCCTAAACTTTCTTTCAACCTTTAAACATTGTTATCCTTTAATTAATGAAATATTATTAATTATGGGTATAAAATGTTAAAACTTATGATTCAATGCACGAGGTTCGAAAGTATTTATAACTACAATACACACAACAACAACAATGATTGGTTCAAGGTAATCAAGAAAAAAAAGACAATGAAATTCAAATTTGGTCAAATTTGGTGTTAATTTGGGGTTCAATCCTTGTTTAAACCCAATGTATTTTTTTCACTATTTTTAATAAATCTCACCCCTTTATGACCAAATAGGGTACTAGTGTTGTGTTTTCCTTATTTTGTAGATATTATTGAATGACAACTTTCAATATTTTTCAAATTTTTATTAATTTTTTTATCCATGAATTACAATAATTTAATATTGTGGAAGCTTGAAGAGTATCTTGTACCCATGTTCAAGTTGATGCAAAGTTGACAAAAGGTATTATTGTTTCATGTGATTATAACAAATTCATGCAAATGGGATTGTTGTCAACAAAACTTCATCAAAAACATTAAGAGGTGTACCTTAGAAACTTTCAATTGTCTAATCTTTATATCACTTTTTGGTCTTGATATACCATTATTAGATTGGGATTTAGCCTTCTACAAATGGATAGGGGTAAAGGTTACAAGAATAATAGTTTGAGTTCTTGAAAACTTTTAATTTCGAAAAGTCTATTAGGCATAATTTGACTATAAGCATTTCATGAATGTTAATGTTTATAAACATTTTCAACAATTCATGAAATTGTATTCACAAGTTTAAAACATTGAGAAGTAAGTAACTTTTATTTCAAAATTATTTGACTTATGAGTGTTTCCCCATGCCTATGGAGCATCCCACATCAATCAATTGTGGCATCTATTAGAAACTAAGTTATTAGTATTTTAACTGAAATCAATTGCAAGAGGTTGCAAAAGTATTTAAACAAGGAAGTTGGGAGTATGTACATGTGATTGGATGTTCAAGCTTGTGAAAGATGAATTTGTTTTCAATGTTGTTTTGGTTTTTTTTTCTTTTAAATGACCAGAATCTGAATATAGAACCATGTCTTAATTGGTGCAAATCACACTAAAAAGAAATATTGCAAAACATGCATTTTAGGGTGAAATTTTGAAGTTTTAAAATGCAGTGTAAAACTTTATGAAAAGGGTTGTGTGGAAATAAGGGACATGCTCCAAACAAGAGCTACAACAAGTCTCATGCTTATACTCAACCTTTCTCCAAGGACTTTACCTAACTAAATTTTTTGTCCATGTTTGCCAACAAATGAATAATCATAGTTTTCACAAAAAAAGGGTATTAAAGTGTGTGATCTTGCAAAAAAGGGGATGAAAAAACATGAAATCTTGTAAGAGGCACAAAATTCCCTATCAACATTTATCAAAATGTCCCTCCCGTACAAAGTGGGAGGAGATTAATGTTTATACAATATGCCCAAATCAATGCAATTTTTGTGGGCCAATTCTTTATGTTATTATAAATTTTCTACCAACTATGTTGTTCCTCAAACCACCATGACCTTCAAAAGTATATTTTTCAACAATATGGAAATGGGTGCAAAGTTCAAATTCAATTGTCAATTCCACCATCTTGAATGTTTCCAAAAAAGGAGAAAAGGTTATGTGGTAGGTAAGGCCCTAGGGGGAGGGTGTTACCAAAATAAAATGGTTGGATGAAACACAATTAAAAATTGCCCCAATTCTAGTAACCTCATATAATAATCAATATAATTTTTTTAAAAATTTAATCTGTGATATTCAACAAGTATTTGTTGGGTATCATGAGGAAAAAAAACCAAAAAAATGATGTTTTGAAAATCATAATGCATTTTGGTTTTTGAAATGCCTTGCCTTGAATGCAAGCAATATTGATCTGAATAATTGTGTGTGTAGGTACACTAGAAAAATAACTTTTATGTTATTACAAGAAAAATAATAATTTTTGACTAGTTTATCATGGTAGGTGTGTTAAATGTGATCATTGTTGTAGATATGTTGATGGTGAAAGTTTGCAAGTGATTATTACGTTGATGTCAATAGGTTGCTTGTTGTGGCCATGTGCACATTATTTGGGGAACAATTGATATAAAAGCATCCACATTGGTGTATTACACAACAAGTTTCGAATGAAAAAAATAATATTATGCCATTTTGGGGGGAGTAAAAACATTTCTGCACATGATGTTATGGTTGGCAAAAGATTTTACAAAAGCTAACACCTACTATTGATTGCCCATATTGATTGATTGGTTTAGGTGGTTTGCTATTATTAATTTCCCAGCTTTTATAGTTTCAATTTCATGTTTATGGTTGGGGCATGGGAATGAATAAACCATCCATCTTGGATGTGAAATTTACTACTAGAAGCCCAAATGCCAAATATAAATGGGGCTATTCTAACCAATTTTGGTGTTTTAATCAAATATTTTTGCAAGCTTGTTTTTAGGTGGAACATGTGGTCATTTGCTTATTCCACTTTTGGTTCTCCCAATTTGACATGTGATATGATTAATGGTGGGGAACATTGTATTGATGTGGATCAACAATGAGGAACATTAGTGATTCTCCAAAACAAGCCTTCATAAAACTTGACAAAATCACCTCTAGTCATATTAAGTTTGATTCATTACCAAGTGGAACATGCCCTACCAAATCTATTCCATGATATGTTATTCATTGCAAAAACAATTGTAGGCAGGGCACATTCCTTCAAATTGTTTGTATGTTGAGTGAATTGCTTGGTATACTCTTTTGATCACAATACATGCCATTAGCTAAAAGATTATATTAATATTATAGTGATGTGAGTAGTTTGTTGTTCAATAAGAAATGGTTGAATTTGTCACATCTAAATAAAAATAATATTGTTTATGTGTGTGTGTTGTCTTACGTTCCTACATTAACACCTACAACCAATGAGGTCAACACACATACAACATATAAATGTTTTGAATGGTTCAACACAAGAATCCAAGCCTAAAAAACACAATGCAAAAAACACAAATTAAATGCAAAAAAAAAACTTGCATATAATATTAAAATCTTACAACAACAAAACATGTGTGTTTTGGAATTTCAAATCACCAAAAATGATTTGAGATCACACAACTTGAAATTATACCCCATACACTAAATATTTTGAATCATGTTCACATTGAAACTAATCCTAAGTTAATTTACCTTAATTTACTTATCATAATTAGGATGAAAATATGTAACAAATGGGCTTATTCATGGTTGGGGTTCCAAACAAAGGAAAAAGGACTACATGACATTTATGGGGCTATTTTTTGCAAATAAAACTTACTTGAACCAAATTTAAATGAAAAAAAATTGAATAATGCAATTTAAGATAATTCGTGTGTGATGGTAAGTTTTCACATTCATACATAATTGTGCATGAATATTTTTGTTTATAGCTAAAATCACAAAAATTCCCAAAATGAATTTCAATGGACAACCAAACATGTTTTTTGGCAAGATTATTTCTTGCACATGTGACTCACACTTCAAGCTAGACATTTTGAACCTATTGATTATAATTTTTTATCAAATGGTTAAAAAAATGAGTATTTTTTCCTTGCAGCCCTTTCTTTCAAAATTTCAAAAAAAATTGAAATTTTTGTATAATTTGGTTTTCATCAAGTTCATCTAATGAACATGTACTTTCATAGAAAGGGGCATGTTTTTATTGTAAAAAAGCTTGAAATCAGTTGTATGACTTTCTACATTCATTTTGATTCCTTTAAAAAAACATTGCAATTTAAACATTTGATATAGTTAGTTTATAAGATTCAAACTGACATTTACATACTATGCAAATCATTTTAAAATATTTTTATTAATCTAACAAAACATCATTTGATCTATTGGCATACAACAATCCAATACAACTATAATAATATAAAATAAACAAAAATCAAAAATTATCCTTTACTATTCTTTAAATACAAGTCAATCTTTTTTGGTACCATAGTCATGAATACACCCAAATAAAAGACTCAATCTTTTTTGGTACCACAATCATGAATACACCCAAATAAAAGATTCCTAACAATGTCTATGTCCATATAGTAACAAATTTGTATGAATTATTAGCAATATAAATAGTTCACCCTAATGCCTAATGCAATTGAATGGAATTTTATATTTTGTTTACACCATATTTTTTAATTATGAAAGAAGGTTATTTATTTCTTTTGTTTATTTGACATGTTGAAATCTTCCAAACCATAACACCTCATCATGCTTTCAATATTCTTGGAAAGCCCTGAATGAAGAAGGGTTGTATCCAACTGGTTTCACAATGTTTTGAAGAATGATGGAAAAGTTATTGCACACTGAACATTTTTTTAATAAAAATTCATTACAATTAAAACTCAAATTTATGAGGAAATTTGGTTGAATTAAGAATAATCTCCATGAATAAGATTTGATGAACATAATATGGAAAATTTCTAGACATCAGTTGCAAAAAACATTAAATTTTGAATGGTTTTCAATCTTGGAAGTGGAATTAAATTACAAAAAAAAGGTTTTGGAAGGATAGCTGTTGGGTAAAAAGTTTATACTTACACCAACAACATAAGTCTTTATGATGTAAAGTCACATGTTTGCAGAAAAGAAACTCATCCATCTGTTTGTAATATGGAACAGTTTAATGTACAATATGTTGCTATATGTTTTAGCACCAACATGTTGAAACAATTAATTTTGGAGTGACAGCGCATTTCAACACCACTTCCATAGCTACATAGTGAACACATCTCCTTCATACTTTCATTCTCAACTGCTGAATCATAATCTGTTCCAATACAACCTAAACCATCAGTGGGTGCTGGGTCACATAATGTCGGAAAAATGCAGTTACATTATAGCTCTGGAGCGAAATGCTTCAGCCAGATTTTCCTAATCAAATAGCCATCTATTACCTAACCAAATATCTTACCCCAGCCACTGTTGAAATGACAGACAGGGTATGGGCTACTTGAGGCAAAGTACTCTATGAGAGACCTCACAAAACATCCAACTGCCAAATCTATTTGAGCACAATCTAACATGCCAGTTGGAAACGAGACATGATAATGTGAAGTTCCAGTAGATATAAAGCCAAAACTATTAGACAAATCTAATAGATGTCATGGTAACATATCTCATATCAAACAATAATACCCAATGCAGACCACAGGTGTAGGCTATGTGACATCACCAGATTACACTACCTAGAATTATTTCACATATATCAACTTCTGTTGTTTTAAAGTGAAGTTCTATGAATTAAAGTGGTGTCCTCAGTATCCAGGACACCACTTTAGATAGAAGTTCTCAATACCCCTGACCGGCAGATTTCTCCACTACATTCAACATCAACAAGATGTTGGTCTTAAATGCAGCCAGAATGTGAATTTTAGTCACAGCAAAATGGCACGATTCCAGTCACTTTGATGGTAGGATAATAATGCAAAAAAAAGAGACAAGTTCCAAAATGAAAAAAGAACCCATCACCTCTTTCCCCCACAGAGATTAACTCTTCCCTGTGTAATCCTTTGCCTTAACTGGAACCTCTCAAACAAAAATTCATCAACATTCACAGCACCTTCATCCTTACCTCTTTCTCGCTTCACACTTTTGCCCCACTTCACTGACTTCCAAGCCCATGCCTTCTTCCACTCTGTCAAGTCTGCTGCAGCCTGCAAAATAATCAGGACTTGCAGTCAAGGGAAATGATCCCCACTGGCTGCAATGAGTTCTGCAGCAACACTCTGCCTGTCTAAAGCTGATATGATCCCTGATCCCTGAGAAAAATATCAATTTCACTTGGAAGCATAACTTTCCAACCAGAACAGCTTGGGTGGTCCAAGTTGAAGCAATATTGTGAGAACGCAGCCAGAAAAAAAAGAAGTGGTTGAAACAGCTTACCTTCTCAACTTGTTCTTTGCGGTTGAGAGTATCAACTTCTGGCTCCCACTCTAGCCAAGGCAGACACATTCCCTCATCATCTAGAGGCACACAGTCTTTGGTCTTCCCAGCTGCCTTTCCAACAAGTAAAGATTCACCAAAGTTCTGACTACTTGATTTCCTCCAATGGTCTGGTCTTTGAGGAACTTCTTGTCTGTCAGCATGGCAAAGGACAGAGTCTGAGTCTGTCTCAACTGGCCAGTCGAATGGCTCCTCATTCTCAGTAGACAGAACATCCCTTTCTTGAGAAACCATAAGGCAGTCTACCCCTACTGACTCCAACTTTTCAATGGAAACACAATCTTCGAAGTAACGCTGTGCTTCCACATCCAATGACTCTCTCATAATATCCTTATCATCCTGAAAACAAAGAATCCACAAGACCCTGCTGTTTTGAGCCATGCAACTGGTAGACATCAATGCATTGACTTAGTTCTTACAGCAGTTCAGGGATGAAATTTCTGGCTATTTGCTTGCTGATGTCCTTTGACATTCTGTTCCTTAACCTAGCTCCAGCCAGCAATAACAGAAAATACATGCCTGAATTATTCTCAGAAGATCTGTTAACTGTTTGAAAACCTTGGACCTCCTTCCTGATGTAGTCTACTAACAAAAGAATTTCTGCTCAGCCCATAAAATTGGAAAGATGGACAAACTTACACTCAAAACCAAAGACGATCTTCGCTGAGTTTGTAGGCATTCTTGTTGTCTCAAAAGCAATTCCTTGACAGTTTTAACAGTGTCAAAACACCTTTGCTCTTCAATAGCTAGCTGGGAACACAGTTCCTGAACCTTCCTCTCAGACTGCAAGTGTCCAAAAAATACATCATCATGAGTAGACAGAATTTTCAGTACATTGTCAAGCTCAAGGGATAAGTTACCTACCCACCACAGATGGTATTTGATGACAAAACAGAGACCATTGACGCTCATTTTTTGATTTGGTGCCCACAGCAGCATGTAATGTAAAACATACACCTTAACCCAATCAAGTGGCATGAACTCTCAACATTGAAATTTAGTGGAGTTCCAGACAAACCTGCTCAAGCTTGGCTGCATAAACCTTCCATTCATCATTTGAAATTGCTTGGAAATTTCCATTTCCTGAGAAACTTTGGGCAGAAGGCTCTTTGCTTTCAAACTGTTAGACAAGCAATAAACATGTAGTTCAGTACCATCAAGTTTGATGGGTTCAATGGGTTCATCTTGGAACAGATCTAAAAACTGAAGAATGAAGTTGTATCAGAGACACACCATCATCAGGACACCAATCTGACAAAACCTGGCAAATAAAATTCAGCTGTAAAAGCTGAGTCCATTGTAAAAGTAGTCCATATCTTGTCAACAACCCTAAAGCATTTGATGTTGGAAAGGGAAGTAATCAGCCAGAATTACCTTTTTAAGTTCACTGCGTGCCTCTGCTACTGCTCGTCTAACTTCAGCCCTCGTCACATCATACACTTTGATGGCATCTGTTTCTCGTGATGGTGGCTCCATTGATTTTCCTTGAAGCTGCCACACAAGATTCAGTAGTATGGATACAGACATAGACATCCTCACTCATGTTCTTTGTACTCATATAAGCAAAACTACTGGCATCATAATCCTTCTAGATGCACAACAAACCACCAAAGAAGAACCCAAGGGCGTGCAATGAACCACTTAAGCTTCACATAGACATACCTTTGCCTTGAGGCCAGTTCCTGCTGAGACAGAATCAGCTGACACTTCTGAAGACACATCATATAGGCAGTTGTAACAGAGGGTCTGAACCTTTGTGTGTGTGTGAACTGCTCGGATGGTCTTCTCTTCAACTTGCACCTCATTACCATCCTCTCTTTGGAGAGAGTCGTCCTTGAGCACATTTCCTTTTCTCTGGAAAGCAGAAATTAGGTTCTAAATCAGAGAGGATTGTACACATATTCTAGCATTCATAAAATCCTTCATCACAGGACCATGAAGACTCCATGCATGAGATATCAGTTTAGAATGTATGTGGAGCTTACATAGTACACTGGAGTGTTGGGCTCAGACATGAGATCAAGCTGACTCATGGACCTTCTCAAGCCACCAATTGGTTGTCGATAAGAATGCTTGCTATGTCCATTTCGTTGCACAGATGCTTTAAAAGAATGGACAACAACTTCGTTATCTGAACCGTGATCACGCCTTCTCTGATCTGAACGCCTCATACTCCTTGGTTCTGCTTCACTCTGCCACAAACAGCCGTCACGATCCAATTGCGAAGAACTCAAGAGTAGCATGACTGCTGCATTATTATTGATACGCACTTTCCTAGGATATTAGGGTAGAGGGAAAGAATGATGGAAACAGAAGGAGAAAAGCTAACCTCAGAGCCGCTAGGTAAATGATGAGCGGAAGATCTTAAGCCCGAGCTGCTACGGCAACCACCAGGATTCTCCGCTACAGCTAGGGAGGAGGAATCAGTGAAGTAACGCGAAGAAGACAAATCCGCAAAGCTCCGCGTCCTTCTGTACAAGCGATCATTCTGCTTGGCAAATTGCTGCTGCTTGGTGGGAGAGGCTGGCCTAGATCGAGGTCTGGAAGAAGAAGAAGAAGGCACCCGTTTCACAGGGCTGCTGCTCGGCCGTGATCGCCGTACGGGACTACTGTTTCTGGAGTGCGGAGTTGATGGCACCTCCACTTCCACTCCCCGTATGTTGCATGTCCTTCTACTCCGCGTCGTTGCCTTGAACGCCGCAGCCGCCATCTCTCTTCTTCTTTTCCCCCCACTCCCTCTTCAAAAAAACCTCAACCCTCACAAAAACCAACTCTCGCACATTTCCAAACCAAAAAAAAAAAAAAAACCCCCCAAAAACCCCCCAAAAACCACCCCACAAAACAACAAAAAAAAAAAAACAAAAAAACCAAAAAAAAAAAAAAAAACCCCCAAAAACCACCCAAAAAACTCCCTAAAAAACCCCAAAAAAAAAAAACAAAAAAACCTCACCACTTTTCTTTCACACCAAAAAAAAACCCGGAATTAAAAAAAAAAACGGAAATTC